>Ga0075428_100000530_pt1 | contig 38877 bp, 39 predicted proteins | sample RhiMetdeltSRZDD2_FD_75291 | JGI IMG/M metagenome (GOLD analysis project Ga0075428, IMG submission 75291) | Populus rhizosphere microbial communities from Tennessee, USA - Rhizosphere MetaG P. deltoides SRZDD2 | ecosystem: Host-associated > Plants > Roots > Rhizosphere > Soil | place: USA... | reverse complement strand
GCCAGCGACTTGCCGCCGTAGGACAAGCGCAGGTAGGCCCAGGTGAACGCGGGGGTGAACGTCATGACGAACAGAATACGGCGTCAAAACTAAATCTCAACGACCATCAAGCTGCTGGCCGGCATCCTGGTACCGACGGCGGGCACGGTCGAGGTGATCGGGGTGCGGCCGCACGCCGACCGCATGACCAACGCCCGCAACATCGGCGTCCTGTTCGGACAGAGGACGCAGCTGTGGTGGGACCTGCCGGTGCGCGAGTCGCTGACCCTGCTGCGGGACATGTACAAACTCGACGGGGCGTTCTACCGCAAGCGGTTGGAACGCCTCGACGCTGTTCTGGGCCTGGGCGAGCTGCTGCCGGTGCTGGCGCGCAGGCTTTCGCTGGGGCAGCGGATGCGCGCCGACCTCGCCGCCGCGTTGCTGCACCGGCCGAAGATCGTGTACCTCGACGAGCCGACCATCGGCCTGGACATCTCGGTCAAGGACAAGGTGCGCGAGTTCCTGCGAGAGCTGCGGGCCGACGGCACCACGCTGATGCTGACCACCCACGACCTCGGCGACATCGAGGATGTCTGCGAGCGGATCATCATCATCGACGAGGGCCGCAAAATCTTCGATGGGCCGCTGGCCGAGATGAAGGACCGGTTCGCGCGGGTCCGGCGGATGCACTTGCAGGTGATTTCCGGGTACCAAGGAAAGATCCGGGAAATGCTGCCAGGAGTCGAGGTCGTCGAGAGCGGGCACGAGGTGACCCTCACCTTCGATCGCTTCTCCCACACCGCCGGCCAGATCATCTCCGCGGTGCTCAAGGTGTGCGAGGTCGGGGAGTTCCACCTGGAGGAGCCGGAGATCGAGGACGTGGTGCGCAAGGTGTATGCGGGGGAGCTGCTGCGGGATGCGCGCGTATAGGACCCTGTTCATGTTGACGGTGCGCCGGATGATGGCATACCGCTTGAGCGCTGTCGTGGGTTGGCTGGGCGGCGCCGCGATGCTCATCTGCTCGCTCGCGGTATGGAATGCGTTGCTGCGCAACGGTCCCATCGGCGACTACGACTGGGAGGCAATGAAGGGCTATCTGTTGGTGGCGTGGGCGATGGGCGCGCTGGGCGCCTCCGACGGCGACTGGCGCATGGCCTCCAGGATCCGCGACGGCGATGTCGCCACCGATCTGACCAGACCCATCGACTACCAGACCGCCCGCTTCGCCGAACAGCTTGGCGGGCTTGTCTTCGAGCTGGTGGCGGTCGCGGTCGCGGTGATCGGCGTGGTCCTGGTGACCGGAAGTGTCCCGCCCCCGGCCGGCTTCGGGCCGGCGATGATGTTCCTGCTCAGCTTCGCGCTGGCCGTGCCGCTGCAGTTCGCGATCCGCTACATGACAGCGATGTTCTGCTTCTGGACGCACAACTTCATGGGTGTCTCGTGGGCCAAGGACGCCATCGTGTACCTGTTCTCCGGCGGCCTGATTCCCTTGTCGCTGCTGCCTTCCTGGCTGGGCACGCTGGCGGCCGTGCTGCCGTTCGCGGGGCTGACCGCCACACCGGCCGCGCTCTACCTCGGTCACGCCAGCGGCGTCGACGCGTGGAAACTGTTGGCGTTGCAGGCTTTCTGGGTGGTCGCGTTGTGGTTCGGGGCGCGGCTGCTGTGGCGCGGTGCGCTTCGGGCGCTGACGGTCCACGGGGGTTGAGATGCTCCATACCTTGTTCATGTACCGGCGGAGCTTGGGCGCCCATTTCCGTTCGCTGCTGGAGTATGAGACCGACTTCTGGGTGCTGGTGGTTTCGGGCAGCATGTTTCAGGCACTGAATCTGCTGTTCCTGAGCGCGGTCTTCAACCACGTGCCGACCCTCAACGGGTGGACCTACCCGGAGTCGGTGCTGTTGATCGGGGTGTGGGGCATCATCGCCGGGCTGTCACCGCTTTTCTTCGAGGGCGTCTGGGGGCTCGCCTCGCGGATCAACCAGGGTGAGCTCGACTACCAGCTGGTGCGCCCGATGCCCGTGCCCGCACAGGTTTTCAGCTCCGGCATCGGCCTGCACGGGATTGGCGACGTGGTGACCGGCGGCGCGATGCTCGGCTGGGCGCTGCTCCACGTGGACGTGGCCTGGACGCCGCTGAAAGTGCTTGTGGGGCTTGTACTTTTCGCCAGCGCCGGGGCGATCCACCTGTCGATAGTGACGATGACGAACGCGGCGTCGTTCTGGATCCCCGGCCCGCACCCGTACCTGGCGATTACGGTGCACACCTTCGAGGACATGGTGAAGTACCCGTTGACCGTCTATGGGTTGGGGCTGCGGGCGGTGTACACCGTGGTGATCCCTTTCGCGTTCGTGACGTTCTTCCCGGCGACCTGGCTGCTGGGGCGGGAGGGTGGCTGGGCGGGGTTGCTGACCCCGCTCGTGGCGGTCTACTGCATTTGGATGGCCCGCAACGTCTTCCGGCGAGGTCTGCGGCGCTACGAGTCATCCGGCCACTGATCCCGATCGGGCGCGCCGCCCGCCGTTGGCTAGGCTGATGCCGTTATGAGTGACAAGACCTTCGGCCTCGACGACTTCGGCCTTGACGAGCGCATGCGGCTGTTCACCTATGTGACCACCGAGAACCGCACGGCCTATCTGTGGGTCCTGCGCGCCTTCGACTCGGCCCGCGACAACTATCACGTGCTGCTTCACACCTCCGAGGTCGCCGCGTCGCTCGCCCAGCTGTCCGCCCTCCACCGCGACTGCCCCGACCCGCAGGAGCTGGAGCTGCCGCGGCTGCTTGATGCCCTGGTCGAGTGGGGTGTGCTCGACCGCGCTCAGGACGGCACCCGCGCCGCCACCCTGGCCGAGTATCGCAACCGCCACTCGGTCTACCAGTTCACCGAGGCCGGCTACCGCGCCCACCGCGCGGTGGAAAGCGTCCTGTCGGCCAGCGTCGGCGACAGCAACCTGTCGCGTCTGGTCTTCGCCGACCTGCTCGCCGATCTGGCGGCGCTGACGGAGGCCAACCGCGGCGGTGACGCGGAGGAGGTCTACCGCAAGTTGAACCGGCTCGATCGGGCCTTGGCCGACATCGCCGAGCGGGCAGCGCGTTTCTACCACATGCTCGGGGATCTGAGCCGGGCCAACGACGCCCGCCCGGAGGTGTTCCTCGCCCACAAGGACGCCCTGCTTACGCACCTTCGCGACTTCCACGACGAGTTGCAGCGCTACGCCCCTCGGCTGCGTGAAGCCGTCGAGCTCGTCGAGGCGACCGGACTCGACCGGCTGATCGAGGCGGCGGCCGAGGCCGACGAACGCATCTTCCGTTCACCCGCGGAGCGCGTCGATGACTGGCGCCGGCGATGGGCGGGTCTGCGGTCGTGGCTGGCGCCCGTGGGGATCGATCAGATCAGTGAGGCGGATCGGTTGGCCGACGCCACGATCGGGGCGATCGGTGATGTGCTTGCCCTGCTGCGCCGGGTCACGGAGGCGCGCCGGGGCGGGGTGAGCCGGGAGTCGCAACTGCGGCACCTGGCCGCCTGGCTCGCCCGCACCGGCAGCGAGGCCGCGGCGCACGCCTTGTTCGACGCCGTCTTCGGGCTGGGCTCGCCCCGCCACGCCGGTGTCACTTATCCCGACCCGGAAACCCTTTCCACACGGCAGTCGTGGTGGGACGCGCCCGCGGTCGAGCTGTCCCGAACCCTGGTGGAGACCGGGCGGGAACCGGGCGGCCGCAACAATCTGCCGGCACGCATCGATCGGGCCGACTCGGGCCGGGTGCGGCTTCGGGAGGCTCAGCTCGCCGAGGAGCGCCGTCTGACCCGGGCCGCGCTCGCCCTGGCCGACACCGGCCTGGACGAGCAGACCCTCGACGAGCCCACGACCGCGCTGCTCATGCGGTTGCTCGAGCGCGCGCTCGCCAACCGTCCCCCGGGCCATATCCGGGTGCCGGTGGTGGCGGCCGCCTTCGGGGTACGCCTGCAACTCACCCCGAAACCGGACACGTTCACCACGATCAGGACAGCGCACGGCCGCCTGCGGATAGACGGCTATGCCCTGACGGTCACCGCCCAGGGCAAGGCCGCGTCATGAGCCGGTTCGCACGCGATGTCACCGACTCCGACCTGGGCGAATACCAGCGGACCCTCCGCCTCGTCCTGCGCCACCCTTTGATCACGTCGCGGTGGCCGGACGACCGGGCGTTGCGCCGGGTGCGTAGGTTCAGCGCCCAGCTGCGCCAGGATCTTTCCGAGGCTTTCGGGTACCGCTTGGAGCTGTTCGGATCGACGGCGAGACTGGTCCGCCAGAAGGATCTGCTCGATGAGACCCAGCCGGTCCACTCGCGGACCGATCGAGAGTTCGACCGCCGACGATACGCCTACCTGATGCTGTGTCTGGCCGTCCTCGGCCGGGCCGGCGTTCAGGTGACCGTCAGCGAGCTGGCCGACACTGTGGCGGCCGACGCCAACCGGATCGCCGGCCTGGGCCTGGATCCCGATCGCGGGTCGGACCGGCGGGCCTTCGTCGACGCGGTCGCGTGGCTCGAGACCCGCGGCGCGCTGGTGGTGGCCGACGGTTCCGCGCAGTCGTGGGCGAGCGATCCGGAGGCGGGAGAGGCGCTCTACGACGTGGCTCGCGACGTGGTGCTCGCCCTGTACCGCCCGACCCGGATGATCCAGTCCCTGTCCAGCTCGTCCGACCTGCTTGATCGCAGCGTCGCCGCCAGCGGCAACGAGGAGCGCCGGCTGATGGCGCAACGCGCTCGCCGGGCGATCGTCGAGCGACCGGTAGTCTATTTCGCCGACGTCGACGAGGCGGTCGGCAACCACCTGCGGGGCACGGCGCTGGCCGAGGATGTCCAGCGGCTGACCGGCTTGCGGGTCGAGCGCCGGGCCGAGGGTGTGATGCTGGTCGATACGACCTCCGGCTTCTCGGTGGAACGCTTCCCGGGCACCGGGTCGGTGGCCCAGACGGCGATCCTGCTCGCGGTGGAGATGGCCGATCGGATCATCGACCCCGACGGCCGGCGGGTGAAGCGTTTCGACGGGCCCAGCGTCGCCGAACGCCAGGCGGCTCTGACCGCGTTGGTGGATGTCGGCCTGCCCACTGAGACCAGGGTGGCGATCGAGGAGGACACCGAAGTCGCCTTGGCCCCGCAGCCCGAGGACGGTGGGCGGTTGCCCTTCATCACCGACAGCTTCCTGCTCGAGGCGACCAAGCGCGTCCTCGGCCGGTACAGCACGTCGTTCGGCGCGCAGTGGCACGGCGATCCCGAACGGCTGCGCGCCGAGGCGATCGCGCTTCTGGAGCGCTTCGGCTGCGTGCTGGCCGTGCCCGGCGGCGTTCTGGTGCTGCCGTTGGTCGGCCGCTACCGCAATACCGTTGCCCAGTCCAAAGCCCGCCGCACCGCACCGAGGTTGTTCTGATGAGATTCACTCCCACCCGCGCCGGGATCATCAACCTGTGGGACTACCGCGACGAGGAGTTTATCTTCGTCGATGGCTGGCTGGTGTTGCGCGGGCCCAACGGCTCGGGCAAGACCAAGGCGCTGGAGGTGCTCTTCCCGTTCCTGCTCGACGGCCGGATCGAGCCGCGGCGGCTGAACCCCTTCGCCAGCGAGGACCGCACCATGAAGTCCAATGTGCTCTATCGCGGGCAGGAGCAGTCGCATGCCTATGTGTGGATGGAGTTCCACCAGGCCGCCACCGGTGAGTTCATCACCGTCGGGGTGGGGCTGCGCGCTCACCGGCATGTGGACAGGGTGACCCGGCATCACTTCGTCGTGGACGGCCGGGTCGGGGTGGACTTCTCGCTGATCGACGAGGGTGATCGGCCCCTCAACCGGCGCGGGTTGATCGCCCAGCTCGGCGCCGAACATGTCTTCGACTCCGCCGAGGAGTACCGCCGCGCCATCGACCACCGGCTCTTCGGGCTGGGTGCCGCTCGTTACGAGCAGCTGCTGGATCTGGTACTCACGCTGCGCAAGCCTCAGCTCGCCAAGGACCTCAACCCGGTCGAGCTGTCCCGCACCCTGCAACGCGGGCTCAGGCCGCTCGACGACGACCTGATCATCGAAGCCGCGGGCTCCTTCGACGACATGGAAGCGGTCGCCCGGACCTTGGAGGGTCTGATCGCGGCCGACCAGGCGACCGTGGCGTTCCTCGGCATCTACTCCACCTATCTGCGGACCCACGCCCGCGCCGCCGCCGACGCGCTGGCCGACCGCCGCGGCGCGGTCGCCGCGGCCGACGGCGCGTTGGCCGAGGCCGGGGCCGAAAGCGTTGCGGCGCAAGAGGCTTACCAGGCCGCCGAGGGGGCCGCCACCGGGTTCGAAGGCGAGCCGGGAAAGCTGCGTGCCCATCTGGAGCGGCTGAAGGGCTCGACCGCCTACCGGTCACACGAACAGCTCGCCGATCTCAAGCGGCACGTGGAGGATCTGGCCGGTGCGGTCAAACGGGCGGGGTCGGCGATGGCGCGCGAGCGGCAAGCAGCGGAGGACAGGGACAGCGAACTGCAAGCGGCACAAGCACAATCCGCAGACGCCGCCGCCCACGTCGCCCGGATTCTGCGAGCCTTGGCGGTCGAGGCCGAGAACGCCGGGATCGCTTGGACGCCCGAGGACAGCGAGGCGGCGGGCTTCGTGGAACGGACCGCGGCGAGGGTCACCGCCCGCGGCGATGACATCCGCGAGGTACGCGCCAAAGCGAGCGCGTTCCACCAGGCCGAGCGGGATCACGCCCGGGCCGTCGAGGCGTTGTCGGGCGCGACGGCGGCGGCGATCGACGCCGAGCAGGCCGAGCAGGCGGCGGAGGCAGCGGTCGGCGGGGCCCGCGATCTGGTCCGCGAGGCTATCCACTCCTGGTCGGGGCGGTACGCCTCGGCCCTGACGGAAGTCGCCGCGCCGCAAGCGATTGCGGATCTGGCCGCCGCCGTCGATCGCCTCGGCGAGCCCGGCGTGCCCACGCTACGGGAGACGTTCACCGAACTGACCACGACCGGTGCGGCCCGGATACGGCGGCGGGCCGACGCTCTCGAGGCGGACGGCGCCGCCCTCGAACGGGAGCGCCTCGAGGTGGAGGCCGAGCGGGAGCGGATCGCGGCCGAGCGCGATGACGCGCCAACCGCTTGGCCCACAAGGACAGCCGACCGCACGACCCGGCCCGGTGCCCCGCTCTGGCGGCTCGTGCGGTTCGCCGATGGCCTGGAGGACGATCGGGCCGCCGGAGTCGAAGCGGCGCTTGAGGCGGCGGGGATTCTCGATGCTTGGGTCGATCCGGTTCTGTCCACTTTGGAGACTGACGGCTATCTGCGGGCCCTTCCGGCGGACCAGCGCCCGAAAGGACAGACGCTGCAAGGGATTCTTGTTCTGGAAAACCAGGATATGGTACCGGCGGAGGTGGTCGAGGCGGTCCTTTCCTCCATCGCTGTGCGAGATTCCCTTCCGGATGAAGCGGACGGGCGCGTGGACATCACCCCGGACGGCCGTTACCGCCAAGGCATCCTGCTCGGCCGCGGGAGCAAGCCCGCCGCGGAGTTCATCGGGGCGACCGCGCGAGCCGCCCGCCGGGCAGCGCGCATCTCCTTGTGCGACAAGCGCATCGGCGAGCTGACCACCGAGCTGGTGGCCGTGAGCGGCCGGCTGACCCGGCTCCGCGAAGTGCTTGAGTTTCTGGCCACGGCGGCCCAGGAACTGCCGTCGGCCGAGCCGGTGCTCGCCGCGCTGAGCGAGCTCAGGATCGCGGCCAACACGCTGAAGCTGCGGCGCGAGGCCCAAACAGTGGCTACCACCGCCGTCAACCACGCGGCCGCCGAACAGGACGTGGCCCGCAATGCCCTGCGCCGCGCCGTTGCCGAGCGCAACCTGCCCCTCGACCGCGTCGACCCGACGGCGGATGCCGTGCGGCGCTTCGAGTCCACCGCGGGACAGGTCGAGCCGGCGCGAAAGTCCTTGGGCCGCATGGAGGCGGCCGTCGCCGGCGCACGGCGGCGGCACACCGACGCCGTCGAACGTTACGAGGACGCGACCCGGGAAGCGCACGATGCCGCGATGCGCTTCGAGGCCAAGGATGAGGAACTGCGGACACTCACCCAGGCCATCGATGACTCGGATGTGCACCGGGTTCTGGCCGAGGTGGCCCAGACCGAACAGCAAATAGGCGATGCCGAGAAGAAGCTGCACGACCTGCGACAGGCACTGCGCGGGGCGGATCGGGAACTGGCCAGGACAGGCGAGCGGGTCACCGCCGCGCGGCAGACGCTGGAGCTTGCCCGCACCGAGGCGGTACGGGAATCCGGTCGCCTCAGGCCCTTCGCGCAGTCCGACCTGCTGGGAATCCTGCGCTGCCCCAACACCGGCTTGCGATGGCCCGCCGACGGCGACGGCGACGGCGACCTGCTCGGCGAGATCATCGAGCTGCACGAAGCGATCCTCGCCGCCACCAAGGAGCTGACGCCGACCGAGAACTCACTCAAGCAGAGCTCGACCCGGCTGAACGGAGCCCTCACGGAGCTCCAGGCGCAGCTGCCCGCGGCCGGGCTGGACCACCGGCCGGAGTGGGAGACCGACGGCGGCATCACCATCGTGCGCATCGCCGACGAGCAGGGCCTGACGCCGGTGGCGCCGTTCGCCGAGCGGATCGGCCGCGAACGGCGGGACCAGGAGCAGCTGCTGTCCGACGCGGAACGGCGCATCCTCGAGGACGCCCTGCTGACCCAGCTCGCGCGGCAGATACACCAGCGCACCATCGAATCCCGCGACCTGGTCAAGGGAATGGACATCCGCATGCGCGCCCGCCGCATGTCCTCGGGCCTCACGGTCGGCGTCGGCTGGCAACTCGCCGACGATCTCGACCCCGACCAGCGCGACGCCTGCGGGTTGCTCGACCGCGATCCCGCCCGCCTGAACGCGACCCAGCTGTCCACCCTTCGCCGCCACTTCGCCGGCCGCATCAAAGCGGCTCGCGCGATGTCGCCCGAGCTGCCCTACCGCGACCTGCTCGCGCAGGTGCTGGACTACCGCCAGTGGCGGACCTTCAAATTCACCCTGCACCGTCCCGGCGGGGCGGCCGAGCAACTCACCAAGGCCAGGCACAGCCTGCTTTCCGGCGGGGAGCAATCCCTTTCCTTGCACCTGCCGCTGTTCGCCGCCGCCAACGCGCTTTTCGGATCCGCCCGGTCCACCGCACCGCGGATGCTCGGCCTCGACGAGGCGTTCGCCGGGGTCGACGAGAACGGCCGCCGCGAGCTGATGGCGCTCGCCACCGAGTTCGACCTCGACCTGTTCATGACCGGCTACGATCTGTGGGCCACCCACCCCGCGGTACGCGGCGCGGCGCACTACGATTTGTCGCACTCCGCGAGCGAGTCAACGGTCGCCACGGTACTTCTGGTCTGGAACGGCTCGGAGATCGCCGCGGACTTCGACGGCACTCTCGCCCGCGCGTTCGGCTCGCCGGAGACACGGCGCGTCGCCGGCCAGGCGAGTTTGTCGGACGCGGCCGACATGCTGGAGTTGGAGCTGCCGTGACCGATCCGGCCAACGATCCGGCCGACGATCCGGCTTGGGCGCGGCTGCTGGACAGGGCCAGGCGGAGCCTTGAACGCACCGGCGGCTCTTTGGAGACGACGATCTCGCTCACCGCGCCGACCGACGCGGAACGCCACCTCGTCATCGGCATCACCGGTGTCCATAGGCCATTCACCGTCAACCGCTTGACCGTCCGTCTATCCGAATTGGACGAACATTTGCGGCAGGTTCACGGCGATGGGCTGGCCGGCGTCCTCGGCGGGTCGCTGCGCAGCAGACCCGCCGAGCGGCAAGCCGAAGCGCTTGGGCGCCAGGTCATCCTGAGGCAGGCCGCCGCGTGCCGCTACAGCGACGAGGAGTGGTTCCAGCGGTGGCTGCTCCAGATCCAGCAGGATGGGACCGTGACCCGGCTGATCCGCGCCGGGCGCGACCTGTCCCGCGCGATCTGTGTGATGGACGCCCTTCCGGCGGCGGATGAGACCATGCCCGGCTTCGCCGAACGACTTCTGGGCGACACGAAGGCATTGGCCGACGCGGGATTGCGCGGGCTTCTCACCCGGGCAATCGTTGCGTGGCAAGGCATCGACCCGCCCGTCAACGCCGAGGAGGAGCGGGCCCTGTGGGAGACGGTCGGTGTCATCCCCGACGATCTGTCCAGCCAGGTGCTGGTGCTCAACCTGCGGGCCGAAGGCGGCATGATCGGCGGCTGGCTGACCCAGGCCGCCGCGGCCGCCGTTCCGGTAAGGCTCACCCTCCACCAGTTACGCCTGCATCCGCTCACCATCCACTCGCAGCGGGTGTACATCACGGAGAATCCGGCCATCCTGCGAGCCGCGTGCGCCCTCGGTCCGGGTGCACCGGCCATCGTCTGCACCGAAGGCGTACCCTCGGCCGCCGTCCACCGGCTTCTCGGTCAGGCCACCTCGTCGGAGTTGTGGTGGCGCAACGACTTCGACTGGGCCGGGGTTCGCATGACCGGGGCGGCGCTGAACCGGTACGCCAACGCCCGTCCCTGGCGCATGGGCCTGGCGGACTACTCCACGGCCGCCGGCACGGGTCAGCCGTTGCTGGGCACGCCCGCCGCCACCCCGTGGGAACCGGAGCTCGCCGCGCGGATGATCGCCGAAGGCCGGTCGGTCATGGAGGAACGCTTGCTGCCGCGGCTCCTGCGGGACCTTCTGTAAGCGGGCGTGGTGGCGCCGGGGATCGGAGCCACCACGCCCAGCTGTTGAGGAGACGAATGTTCAGTTGACGAACACGGCTGGGCTTCCGGCCTGGCTGGAGTCGACCACCGGGGCGTAGGTGGAGGTCCAGAAGGCGTTGGCGAAGCACAGGCTCGACGACCCGGTTTGCTTGGTGAACTGCTGGTTGGTGAAGACCAGCGAGTTGTCGGCGTTGGAGCTCGTGCCGGTGATGGTGCCGGTCGCGGCGTAGAAGCAAGTGATCGTGGTAAAGAAGATCGTCCTCAGCTTGATCGTGGTATGGATCGGCCCCGACCCCGGGGTCACCGTGGCGACCTTGGTCGGGCTGTCGATGCTGACGTTGTAGGGCCGGTTGTCCACCACGATGCTCAGCACGCTCGTGACACCCGTGATGTTGGTAGTGCAACTGCTGAAGTCCAGCGTGCTGACCGAACCCGACGCGGCTCCGCCTGCGGCCGGGTTGCTGCCCACGGTGCCGGCGAAGTTCGATACGCTGCAGAAGACCCCGGTGGGGCCGCTCGCAGTGGACGTGAACCTGGCCATGGTGCCCGACTTGAGGGTGGCACTGAGGCCGTCGCCCACAACGACGTTAGGCCCGCCCAGGCTGCCATAGGTGAGGACGTCGATGGCGGCGGTTCCGGGGTCGGCTTGTGCGATGGCTGGCGTGGCCAGCAGCGTCGCGGCGATCACCGCGATCGCAAGATAGCGGGACGTGCGCATGTGCGTACACTCTCCTTTGGACGGGTGAACCGTTGGTTCGCCGTCCTCCTTGGGAAGATGCCCACCGGCGCGACCGTCCTGATTGGACGATCGTGCGGCCGCGTCGGTGGGCTCGAGGTTTGCAGAGCCGGACATGACGGTCCGCGCCGGTTACGGCCATCCCGCAATGGCCGCCTGGTTTGAGCCAAGCTGAAAGTAACGGCGCAAATACAACTCTCAGGATGTTATAAACCTCTGGGGATCCTAACGTCAAGGAGTGACATGAATCGATCAACTTCCTCCGTGACGCCGCTTCCCGGGGCCCGGCCCGGGCGGGACCCGGCGCGCGCCATCAAACGGGGCCCAAGTCGCGTGCCGCCCGAGGTCGTCGCCGCCACCCAGCGCGACCGGCTCTATGACGCGCTTGTGCAGACGGTGGCGCAGAAGGGGTATGCCAACGCCCGGGTCAGCGACATCTGCAACGCCGCGGGCGTCACCCGGCCCGCCTTCTACGCCCTGTTCCCGGGCAAGGACGAGGCCTTCGTCGCGACTTATAAACATGGCACATCCGTCCTGCTTTCCGTGATGGAGGACGCATACCGGCAGGCGGGCGACTGGCGGGCCGGATCGCGGGCCGCGATGAGGGTACTGCTCGATGTGCTCGCCGCCGTGCCGGCCTTCGCCAGGATGGCGCTCGTCGAGATCGACTCCGTGGGCGGCGCCGCCCAGGTCGAGCGGGAGAAGCTGCTGCAGCGCTTCGATGACTTTTTCGCCGAGGCCCCGGGCGCCGACGACCTGCTCATGCCCCAGGAGATCATCGGCTCGATCGTGGGCGGGATCTACGCCACGATCCGCCGCCACGTCGCCGAGGGCCGCACCGCCGCGCTACCTGAGCTGTTGCCGGTGCTCAGCTACTTCCTCATGGTCGCCTTCGTGGGCCGCCGTGAGGCCGCCAAGGAGTTCGAGATCGCCCCGACGGATGAGGTGACTCTTCCGGCATGCGTGCTGCTTGACCCGATCATTACCGAGGGGTAACGTCCGGTTTCGACATGACGAATCGATTTTGACAAATTGATCTCACGTGCTTGCGGTTGTCCCGCAACGACCTTGGGCGCGTGCGTCATGAAGGGGCCGCCATGTCCAAAACCACCGGCCACCGGGAGCGTGCCACGAGGTGGCGTCGATTCGCCGCCGCGATGGGCGTCTCGGGGGTTCTTGCCGCAGCTATGGTCTTTCTGACCGCCAACGGGTTGCTCGCCGCGTCGTTCTCCATCTCCGGTATCCCATTCACGGTCACCGCTTCGGAACTGCACGGCACCGGATTCGAACAGTTCGCCACCATCGACGAAGTGGCGCCGGGAAGCCCCAACTTGGGCGACACCGGCGGGCAAGTCGTCGTCATCGTGTCCGCGATCGACCAGGCCACGCTGACGAACCTGTGCCAGAGTGTCGAGCTTGGCGGCATGGCACTCAAGATCACCGCCGGCGACAGCAGCCGGAAGGTAACCGCCCGCACGCTCGTCGTCGACTCCGACCTGATCACAGGCGACGCCGAGTTCAGGCAGATCAACATCGGCCAGGATGCGTCCACTTTGGACAAGGTGCCGGGTGTGAAGGGCAACATCGGCGTCTTCGGCCAGCAGGCGGACGAGGTCACCATCACCAACCTGCGGCAGAACAACTGGGCGACGACAGCTGCCACGTTCACCCTGCCCAACCTGCGGCTCGCCTTCACCACTACCGGCGGCTGCTAGTCATGGCATCCTCCGAAGCCATCCACTCCGTCGAAGAACCCGACTCCGCCGCCACGGCGGAATCAGGCGCTCCCAACGGCTCCGCCGCCACCCGGGCGGCGGAGCCGGCCCGAGTCGGCTGGCGCCGCTCGCGCCCGTTCTGGGCCGGTCTTATCGTGACCCTGGCCGGGTTGGAGATCCTCCTGACCATGATGGCGCCGCTGCCCGTCATCATCCACCTTGGCGTGCAAGGACTCGCCGGTTACCTGGTGCCGGTGATCATTGTCCTATGTGGACAGTTGATGTGGTGGAATCCTAGCCAGAGACTGTTCTACTCGATAATGGCGCTCATCATGAGCCTGGCCGCCTGGGTCACCTCCAACCTCGGCGGCTTCATTCTGGGCATCATCCTCGGGCTGGTGGGCGGGTCGCTCGCCTTCGCCTGGAACGATCCGCACAGCCCGAAACACCGCGGCTGAGTTTCCAAGGCAGCCGCCCGAAGAAACCTGGTGCCTTCTGCGTGCCTACTGCCGGGAGAGCTCGGTCTCACCGGCCAGGCGGGCGGCGCGGTCGGCGGCGCTCAGAGCATCGAGGGCCGCGTCGAGCTCTCCGCCCATCACCAGGTCAAGGTTGTAGGCGGTGAAACCGATCCGGTGGTCGGTGATGCGGTTCTGCGGGAAGTTGTAGGTGCGGATCCGCTCCGACCGGTCCACCGTGCGCACCTGAGCCTTGCGGGCGTCGGCCGCCGCGGCCGCCGCCTGCTCCTCGGCGAGCTGGGCGAGCTTAGCCCGCAACAGGCGCAAGGCGGAGGCCTTGTTCTGCAGCTGGGACTTCTCGTTCTGGCAGCTGACCACGATCCCGGTCGGAAGGTGGGTGATGCGCACGGCCGAGTCGGTGGTGTTGACCGACTGGCCGCCCGGGCCGCTGGAGCGGAAGACGTCGACCCGAAGGTCGTTCTGGTCGATCGCGATCTCCGTCTCCTCGGCCTCCGGCGCGACAAGCACTCCAGCCGCCGAGGTGTGGATGCGGCCCTGCGACTCGGTCGCCGGCACCCGCTGCACGCGGTGCACCCCGCCCTCCCATTTCAGGCGTGACCAGACGCCGTTGCCTCCCTCGGGTACACCCTTGGTCTTGATGGCAACCGCGACATCCTTGACCCCCCCGAGGTCGGACTCCTGCGAGTCCAGAATCTCGGTGGCCCAGCCGTGCCGCTCGGCATAGCGCAGGTACATCCGCAGCAGGTCACCGGCGAACAGCGCCGACTCCTCACCACCCTCCCCGGACTTGATCTCCAGAATCACGTCCTTGGAGTCATTGGGGTCGCGCGGGGCGAGCAGCTCGGCCAGCTTCTCCTCCAGCGCGGGCAGCTTGTCCTGCAACGCCTGCGCCTCCACGGCGAACTCGGGGTCGGCCGCCGCCAGCTCCTTGGCCGCCTCGATGTCCTCCCGCAGCGAGGCCAGCTCGCCGGCGGTCTTGTGAATCGGGGTCAGCTCGGCGAAGCGCCGGCCCACCTTGCGCGCGATGGCCTGATCGGCGTGGATGGCCGGATCGGCCAGCCGCTGCTCAAGGTTGTCGTACTCGGCGAGCAGCGCTGTAAGCCGGTCTGTGCTCATAACTCCCCCAGGGTAGGGATAAGACTCGGCGCCCACCCTCGCAGCAGGAGGGTGGGCGCCGGCGGAACAGCTATTTGGAATCCTTGGCAGCCTTCTTCTGGACCTTGGCGTACTTGGCCTGGAACTTGGCCACCCGGCCGGCGGTGTCAAGAATGCGCTGCTTGCCCGTGTAGAACGGGTGGCAGACGTTGCACGACTCGGTGTGGATCTCGCCGCCCTTGGCCGTGCTGCGGGTCTGGAAGGTGTTGCCGCACGAACACGTGACGGTGGTCACGTGGTAATCAGGGTGAATACCGGGTTTCATGCCTCGGTCCTTTCGTCAATCGGTCGCTGGGTCGCCAATTCGTGCACACGGCGTGAACCAGTACCTGGGAAACGACCCACTACTATAACTCGTCCCCACACAACCGAGGGCTCGGGGGGATTATTTCCGATGGCGTGGGCTGGGGCGCGTCGGTACCGTCAGCGCTCATGGTGACCCTCGACCAATTGTTCCCGGCCGATGCCTTGGCGCGGGCCGTCACCGACGGACACGTCCGGGCGCAGGCGCACCCCACCGCCCCACTGACGATCTACAACTACACCGAGCACTGCGCGTTCGCCTCGGCGTGGACCGTGGTGACCCTGACGTGCCGAGGCCTGATCGTGGACGAGACGGGACGGATCGTGGCGCGCGCCTTCACCAAGTTCTTCAACCACAACCAGCTGGGGGCGCCGGTGGTGGGGCTCGACGAGCCGGTGAGCGTGACCGACAAGGCGGATGGATCACTGGGGATCATCTACGACGGTCCGGACGGTCTGGCCGTGGCGACCCGGGGCTCGTTCGCGTCGGAGCAGGCGGTCCACGCGACCTTCGTGCTGCGCACACGTTACGCCGGCTGGATGCCGCCGCCGGGGCTCACCGTCCTGGTGGAGATCATCTATCCGGAGAACCGGATCGTGCTGGACTACGGCGGCATGGACGATCTGGTGCTGTTGGGCGCGGTCGAGATCGCGACGGGCCGCAGCTACGGGCCCGAGGCGGTGCCGAACTGGCCCGGGCCGGTCGTGGAGAGCTTCGACTACGCGACGTTCGGCGCCGCGCTTGCCGCCCCGCCCCGGCCCAACCGGGAGGGCCTGGTCATCCACGTCCGCTCCACCGGCGACCGCATAAAGATCAAGTACGAGGAGTACGTGCACCTACACCGCCTGATCACCGGGCTATCGGCGCGCACGATCTGGGAGGCGCTGGGCGCCGGTGCGACGGTCGAGCAGATCGCCGAGCCGCTGCCCGACGAGTTCCACGGCTGGGTCAAGGAGGTCTCGGCACGGCTGCGCTCCGAGGTGGAGGCGATCGAGGCGGCGGTGACGGACACGTTCCAGGCGATCGTATCCGGCTTGCCGGAGGGCCACTCCCGCAAGGACTTCGCGCTCATCGCCGCCAAGCATGAGCTTCGGGGGTACCTGTTCGCCCACCTCGACGGGAAGGACTACCGGGACGCCATGTGGCAGCAGGTCAAGCCGTCCGCGGACGAGACACCGCACGGCCTGTTCGGGCAGGATTGACCCGATGGCAAAGCTGATCATCACTCGTGGCCTGCCCGGGTCGGGGAAGACGACCTGGGCCAAGGCCCAGCCGGGCACGGTCCGGATCAACCGTGACGAGCTGCGCCGGATGATGCACGGTGGGCACACCGGGGAGGGTTGGGCCGAGCGGCAGATCACGGTCGCCCAGCGGGCCCAGATCGATGCCCTGCTGCGCGCCGGCATCAACGTGATCTGCGACGACACCAACCTTCGGGGCAGGACGGTCAGGGAGCTGGCCGAGCTTGCCCTGATGGCCGGCGCGGAAGTGACGCTCGAGGACTTCACCTGGGTACCGATAGAGACCTGCATCGAACGCGATGTCACACGGCCCGAGTCCGAGCAGGTCGGCCCGGAGGTCATAAAGCGGATGCACGCGCGTTATCTCGCCGGGAAGCGCGCCGAGATCGAGCTGCCCAAGGCGGTGAAGATCGAGAAGTACGAGCCGTCTCTCGACCTGCCGCCAGCGATACTGGTCGACCTCGACGGCACCGTGGCCATCATGGGACGGCGCAGCCCGTACGACGCCAGCCTGGTGCATCTGGACACCCCGAACGCGCCCGTCATCGAGGCGGTGCGGGCGATGCACGCGGCCGGGCACACCATCGTCTTCTGCAGCGGCCGCACCGACGACTACCGGTCGTTGACCGAGAACTGGCTGGCCGAGCACGTGGGCGTGCCCTACGCGGCGCTGCACATGCGCAAGGCAGGCGACACCCGCCGCGACGCAGTGGTGAAGCGGGAGATCTTCGAGAACGAGATCCGGCAGCGCTGGCGGGTGATCGCGGTCTTCGACGACCGCAATCAGGTGGTGCGGATGTGGCGGGAGTTGGGCCTGACCGTCTTCCAGGTGGCGGAGGGGAACTTTTGATCCAGCATCCTCGGGGAAAGTGCTGTCTCCCAACGCTTTTGAGACAAGTGGGCTTTGAGACAAATGGGCTTGAGACAAGTGGCCTTTTGAGACAGGTGGTGCGGCACGCGGCATGGTGAAGAGGGCGGTCCACATTGGACCGCCCGCTTGCTGCCGTCTATTACTCGCCGGGTGTGGACTTGGCGATCTGCATCAGGAACTCGATGTTGGTCCTGGTCTGCTTCAGCCTGTCCAGCAACAGCTCCAGCGCGGCCTGCGACTCCAGCGAGTGCAGCACCTTGCGCAGCTTGTGGACGATGACCATCTCCTCCGGTGCCATCAGGATCTCCTCGCGGCGCGTGCCCGAGGGGTCGATGTCGATCGCGGGGAAGATGCGCTTCTCCGCCAGCTGGCGGGCCAGGCGCAGTTCGGCGTTGCCCGTGCCCTTGAACTCCTCGAAGATCACGTTGTCCATCGCGGAGCCCGTCTCGACCAGCGCGTTGGCGATGATCGTGAGCGAGCCGCCGTTCTCGATGTTGCGCGCGGCGCCGAGGAAGCGCTTGGGCGGGTACAGCGCCGTGGAGTCGATACCACCCGACAGGATCCGGCCGGACGCCGGAGCGGCGAGGTTGTACGCACGACCAAGACGCGTGATCGAGTCGAGCAGCACCACCACGTCGTGACCCAGCTCGACCAGGCGTTTGGCCCGCTCGATCGCCAGCTCGGCGACGGTGGTGTGGTCCTGCGGCGGGCGGTCGAAGGTGGAGGCAATGACCTCACCCTTGACCGAGCGCTGCATGTCGGTGACCTCTTCCGGCCGCTCGTCCACGAGCACGACCATCAGGTGGCACTCGGGATTGTTGCGGGTGATGGCGTTGGCGATGGCCTGCTGGATCATCGTCTTTCCGGCCTTGGGCGGGGAGACGATGAGCGCACGCTGGCCCTTGCCGATCGGCATCACCAGGTCGATCACGCGGGTGGTGAGGATGTGCGGCTCGGTCTCCAGCCGCAGCCGCTCCTGCGGATACAGCGGGGTGAGCTTGTAGAACTCGGGACGCTTGCGCGCCTCGTCCGGGTCCATGCCGTTGATGGTGTCGAGGCGGACCAGCGGGTTGTACTTGTCGCGCCGCTGCTCGCCCTCGCGCGTCGTCCGGACGGCGCCGGTGATGGCGTCGCCGCGCCGCAGGCCGTACTTCTTGATCTGCGACATCGACACGTAGACATCGTTGGGACCGGAAAGATAGCCGGTCGTGCGCACGAAGGCGTAATTCTCCAGAACATCTACGATGCCGGCGACCGGCACCAACACGTCGTCCTCGGTGACCTGCGGCTCCTGACCCTCGCCCCCGGCGCCCCGGTCGCGGCCACGCCTGCGGTCGCGGAAGCGGCTGCGGCGGCTGCGCCGGCTGTCGCCATCCTCGTCGCCATCGGCGTCGAACCGGTCGCGGTCGCCGCGCTCTCCGCGCTGCTCGCGGTCTCCGCGGTCGCGGTCTCCGCGGTCGCGGTCTCCGCGCTCACGGTCTCCCCGCTCACGGTCACCTCGCTCGCCACGGTCGCGGTTGTTGCGCTCGCGCCGGTCGGTGCGCTCGCGCCGGACCGGCTCGGCCTGGTCCTCCTGCGCCGGAGCCGGTGCGGGCGCCTGGGCGGCCACCTCGTCCTGCTTGGGCGGACCGGCGGTTCGGGTGGCGCGGCGGCCCGTCCGGGGACCGGCCTCGGGCTCCTCGGCCGGCTCGCGCACGTCGGCGCGCACCTCTTCGCGGGCTGGCGCGGCGGCTGCCCGCGCCCTCGGCGATCCCCCGGATTGGGCTGCGGTGATAGCTGCGATCAGCTCACCCTTGCGCATCCGGCCAGTGCCGGTGATTCCCAACCCGGCGGCCATGGCCTGCAGCTCGGGCAGCAGCTTGGCGGAGAGCCCGCTTCCACTACTACGGCGGCGCCGGCCGGTAGAGGCGTCGTCAGCGACTTGGGAGACATCCGACGTCGTGTCGGTGGTGTCGCTCAATGGATTCCTTCCCTCGATTGGCCGGGGCTGCCCGGGTCTGATGGTTCGAAAGTGAGGGCTCGGAGATGCCGGGCCTTCGGGCCCGCCACACCCGCGACCCCTCACCATCGCAGAAAGCGGTGGCCGGGCGGCCTCGGATAACCCGCGCCAGCTCCTGCGTGGGAGCCGAAAGCGGGAGGTTGTTAACGCAGCTCACGACGTAGGCGATCTTGACTGCGGTGGGGCGTGGAACGGGGGGTGGACGGGGTTTCCGTCTGACTCCGGGTGCGCCGCCCCGCATTTGGATCGGGCGCTTCGCGGCTGTGCTGCCCTAGAGCGTAATCAACCCCTGCCACCAGCGGCAACACCGAGCCTATTCGGCGTGTCCGACCGCGTTCGAAATGTTACTCGCAGAAAGCACCGCTCCGCTAGTTTCAGCAGCAAGGGAATGTGTCAACCATCGGCGCCCCGGGTCGAAACCCGACGGCAGAGATGTGAGCGCCAACACACTCGGCCCCGCCCCGCTGATCACCGCGGCGACCCCGACGCTGCGCAGCCGCCGCACCATCTCGGCGCTCGCCGGCATCGCCGCCGCCCGATAATCCTGGTGAAGGCGGTCCTCAGTGGCCTCGAACAGCAGCTCAGGGTCGGCGGTGAGGGCGTGCACCAGCAGCGCCGACCGCCCGGAGTTGAACGCGGCGTCGGCATAGGGAACGGTGGGGGGAAGAGCGGCCCGTGCTTGCTCGGTCCAACCACGATTGGTCGGCACCAGCAAGGTGGGCCGCGCATGGGGATGTGGCTGGAGCGAGACGGCGCGGGCGCCCGCCCCGCCGCTCATCCACGCGATGGTGAACCCGCCCAGCAGGCACGGCGCCACGTTGTCGGGATGCCCCTCGAGACGGGCGGCGATGCGCAGCTCATCCGGCCTGCTCAGCCGCGACCCGGTCAGGGCGTTGGCCAGCGTCACGCCGGCGACGATGGCGGCGCTCGACGAACCCAGCCCGCGCGCCTGCGGGATGCGGTTGACGCAGCTGAGCGTAATCCCGACAGTTTTATCGCCGATTTCCGACAGTGTCTCGCGCATCGCCTTGACCACCAGGTGGCTGTCGTCGGTGAGCAGCTCCCCGGCGCCCTCGCCCTCGATGTGCACCCGGGTGGGCTCGTCGGTGAGGGCGGCGGTCACCTCGTCGTAGAGGCTGAGCGCGAGCCCGAGGGCGTCGAATCCGGGGCCCAGATTGGCGCTGGTCGCCGGGACCCGCACGGTGTAGGCATTGGTCACTGCGGTGGTCACGGTCAACATCGTATGCGGGATTCCTATACCGTGAATCGGACCGCTTATCCCTGGACTACCAGTCCCCCTTAAGGAATCGGCGTGAACGCCTCCCTCATCCGCACTATCGCCGTCATCCCGCAGCTGCTCGTGTTCGGCGGTTTGGTCACGGCGCTGGCCTTCGCGATCGCGCGCCGGCCCACCCTCGGCCGGGCGGGGACGCTTGCCATCGCGGGGCTGAGCCTGCTCATCCTCGACGCCGTCCTCGACATGGCGGCGATGCTGGTGGCGAACTTCGGCTACATCCACCACCGCCTGCTGCCATCGGGCGACTACGTGGCCTTCCTGGCGCTGCTTGGTGGCGTCTCCGCGCTGATGTGGGCGGCCGGCACCACGCTGGTGATCGTGGCGGTCTTCACCGGACGCAAGGGCGTCACTCTCGATCCGGCTCAGACCTCTCCACCCGCCGGCCCGCTTGTTTGAGCGCCAGCCGCAGGGCGTACTCGATCTGGGCGTTGACGCTGCGCAGATCGTCCGCGGCCCACCTCGCCATGGCGTCGTGGACCGCGGGATCCAACCGCAGCAACAACTTCTTGCGCTCGGACACTAGTAGAGCGTCCCCGCGTTGATGACCGGGTGCGCCGGGCGGTCACCGCACAGCACCACCAGCAGGTTGGAGATCATCTGCGCCTTGCGCTCCTCGTCGAGCTCGATCACGCTCTGCTCGCGCAGCGCCTCGAGCGCGCCCTGCACCATGCCGACCGCGCCCTCCACGATCTTGAAGCGGGCGGCGACGACCGCTTCGGCCTGCTGCCGGGCGAGCATCGCCCCGGCGATCTCCGGCGCGTAGGCGAGGTGCGTAACGCGAGACTCGATGATCTCGACACCCGCGAGGGCGACCCGCTCGGCCAGCTCGTTGGTCAGCTCCTCGCTCACGGCGGCGCTGTCGCGCAGGCTGGTCCGGCCGCTGTGGTGCGCCTCGTAGGGGTAGCTGGTGGCCATGTGCCGCACCGCCGTCTCGGCCTGGACCGCCACGAAGTAGACGAAGTCGTCGACGGCGAACTTGGCCGCGTATGTGTCGGTCACCCGCCAGACCACCACCGCCGCGATCTCGACCGGGTTGCCGTCGGCGTCGGAGACCTTGAGGCGTTCGGTCTCGAAGTTCCGGATCCGCTTGGAGATCTTCGTTTTGTCCGTGACCGGCCACGTCCAGTGGAATCCAGCTTTGTCGATGGTGCCAACGTAGTGGCCGAAGAACTGGATCAAACGCGCGTCGTTGGGACTGATCACGATCAGGCCGCTGGCCAGCAACCCGGCGACGATGCTGCCCACCGTCGAGACCGTTACGACCAGCGCCACGTTCGTCGGCGCGGCCAGGATGGACAGCACCATCGCGGCGATGACCGCCAGCAATACCCCCACCATCAGGAACCCCGGGACCCGGAAGGCCCTTTTCTGCATGATACCGCTCCTCTATCAAAGTGATATCACTATGCTAGCCGACGGGCGCAAGGGCCTCCAGGTCGTTCCCGGGATCGCGAGCACGTTCGGGCCCTGGTGCAGCGTCCAGGCCAGCCGGACCTCGAGCGGGGATAGGGCGGGAGCGCCTCGCGGATCGGCGACCCAGGCTCAAGGAAGCCATCCCGGGCGTACCAATCCCGCCTCGTAGGCGAAGACGACCAGCTGCGCCCGATCCCTGGCCCCCAGTTTCACCATCGCCCGCGAAACATGGGTTTTGGCCGTCGCCGGCGAGACCACCAAACGCGCGGCAATCTCGTCATTGGACAGTCCCGCGCCCACGAGCGACACCACCTCCCGTTCGCGGTCGGTCAAATCCGCCAGGCGGCGCGGCTCCGCGGGGGTGGCGGTGCGGGCGAACTGCTCGATCACGCGCCGGGTCACGCTCGGGGAGAGCAGGCCCTCACCGGCCGCCACCACCCGCACTCCCCGGATCAGCTCCTCCGGATCCGTGTTCTTGACAAGGAAACCGGCCGCGCCCACGCGCAGCGCCTCGGCCACGTACTCATCCAACTCAAAGGTTGTCAGGACGATGATGCGTACCCCTTGAAGCAAAGGGTCGGAAGCGATCTGCTTGGTCGCCGCCAGGCCGTCCAGGCCCGGCATCCGGATGTCCATCAGCACGACGTCGGGGCGCAGCTGCCCGGCGAGGCGTACCGCGTGCGCGCCGTCGCCCGCCTCGCCGACCACCTCGATGTCCGGCTCGGAGTCGAGCAGCGCCCGGAATCCGGCCCGCACCAACGCCTGGTCGTCGGCGAGCACCACCTTGATCATGCGGCCCCCTCCGGCGCTTCTTCCGAGGGCGGCAACGGAAATTCGGCCCGCACCAGCCAGCCGCCGCCGGGCAGGGGCGCCGCGTGCAGCGAGCCGCCCAACGCCTTGGTCCGCTCGCGCATGCCGCCGATGCCGTTGCCCTCGCTCGCCGGGGCGACGGGCACGCCCCGGCGCCCGCCGTCGTCGGAAACCTGTACCACCAAACGATTTTCTTCCCGGTACTCGATGAGAATGCTTGCGGTGGCGTCGGGTCCGGCGTGGCGGCGTACGTTCGTCAACGCCTCCTGCACGATCCGGTAGGCCGCCCGGTCGATCTCGGCGGGCAGAGCCCGCGCCTGGCCGCTGATGGTGGTGTGGACGGCGATTCCGGCGTCGACGGTCAGCTCGTCGAGGCGCGGCAGCCGGGGAGCCGGGGCGCGCGGAGCCGATTGCCCTTGCGGATAAAGCGCATCCAGTACCGAATGAACCTCCCGCAAAGCCTCCGCGCTGGCCTGCTTGATAGTGTCGAGCGCCGCCCGCGCCTGCTCCGGCTCGCGATCCAACAGGTGCCGCCCCACGCCCGCCCGCACGTTGATCAGCGAGAGGTGGTGACCCAGCACGTCGTGCAGCTCCTGCGCGATCAGCAACCTTTCCTCGCTGGCCTGGCGGCGCTCCTTCTCCAGCCGGGCGTTGCGCTCGTCCGCCTGCATCTTGTCGATCATCCGGAAGGCGAAGTGCAGCCCTTCGAAGAAGGCGCCCAATCCCAAGACCCAGGCCGACACCGTCACTGCCGCCCAGAAACCCGCACCGGACAACAGAATCCAGGCGGCCAGGCCCGCGGTGGCGGTCGCCCATGCGATGCGGTCGTGCCGCGCCCGCACGAGCGAGAGGCCGAGCACGATGAGGGCCACGAACGTTGGGCCGCTTGGATAATGGAGCAGGTGATAGGCGACGCTGAGCCCGGTGACCAGGATCGCCGTCGGCAACGGAAAGCGGTGCCTGAACGCGAGGAAGAGCGCGCTCAAGGCAAGCAGCGCATAGCCCAGCGCATCGAGCTGGTGGTCCTGCCCGCGCGCGGTCAGGGTGGTCCCGATGACCTGGACGAGCAGGGTCAGCACGGCCAGCCCGAAGCCCTGGTCCTCTCGCCGCCGCGCGCCATCGGTCGTCGTCATGCCAGAAACCATAGGGCAGCAAGGCGCTCGCCGTCGTCGCCCGATAGATGACCATCTTGTACCCCGTACGGCGCAGACGATCGCGATTCCTACCACGACGGGAGCAGCGAGGGTGTCACCGGCGGCCCGACGCGGCGGCGCGCGGCGCCAGGCACCCTTGACCGCATGAGAGCGATTGTCAACGAGCGGTTCGGCGGCCCGAATTGGTTGCGGCTCAGGGTGCTTCCCTTGCCCGAGATCAATGAGCACCAGGTGCTCGTGCGCGTCCACGCCGCCTCGGTCAACCCCTACGACTGGCACATGACGCGGGCCGATCCCTGGTTCATCCGCTTGACCGGCAACGGTTTCTGGCGGCCCAAGCAGCTCATCCCCGGCGCTGATTTCGCGGGGGTGGTCGAGAGGACCGGGCCCATGGTCACCCGGTTCAAACCCGGCGACGAGGTCTTCGGCCTGGGTGGCGGTTCCTTCGCCGAATACATCGGCGTGCGCGAGGATCGGCTCGCGCCCAAGCCCGCCAACATCACCTTCGAGCAGGCGGCGGCGGTGCCGCTCGCGGCGCTGACCGCCTGGCAGGGCTTGAAGCGAGGGGGGATCGCCGGTGGCAAGAAAGTGCTCATCGTCGGTGCCTCAGGAGGGATCGGTACCTTCGCGGTCCAGCTCGCCCGGCACTTCGGCGCCGACGTCACCGCGGTTTGCAGCACCCGTCATGTGGAGGTGGTCCGATCTCTCGGCGCCCGCCAGGTCATCGACTACACCCGCGCGGACTATGTCCGGAGTGGACAGACGTTCGATCTGATCCTGGACCTGGTGAGCAGTCGCTCGACCCGGCGGCGTCTGCGGGTGCTGGCGCCCGACGGCACCCTTGTGGTGGTCGGCGGTCCACTCCGCAGAAGCTTGCTTCTGTTGCTGACATCGCGGTTCAGCCGCCGCAACATGAGCTTCTTTCTCACCGAGAACAGCAGAGAAGATCTTCTTCGGCTCGGCGAACTGCTGGAGAAGGGGGAGATCGCGCCGGTGGTCGAGCGAACCTATCAGCTCGAGGAGGTTCCGGCGGCGCTCCGCTACGTCGAGCAAGGGCACAGCCAAGGTAAGCACGTCATTGCGGTTCGTCACTGACGCCTCCCGCCCACCGCAGCGCGGCCTCGTCTCCGCGGTGCGGGTGGGGCGGCGTCATGCCGCTCTAGCTAGCTTCCAGACCTCCCTCAGTCTTCTTTGAGGATGCGAAGGTATTCGTTGCGCATCGCCTCGCCCGGCTCCATACCGAGCTCGTCGTTGAACCGGCGTCGGGCGTCGAGATACAGGTGGAGCGCCTCGGCGCGCCTCCCGCACCCGTGCAACGCCGCCATCAAGCGGGCAAGCAGCGTCTCGCGCATGGGGTAGAGATGCACCAGCTCCTGCAGATCATCGACGATTTTCCCGGGATCGTCATGACTGATATGCAAATTAGCCAGTTGCTCGTGCACATGAAGCCGGGCCTCGTCCAGGCTCGCGGCCGCGGCCTGACACCGCTTCCCCAGCGCGGCGTCCTGTAGGGCCGTGCCCCGCCAGAGGGAGAGCGCCTGGCGGAAGGCGCCGATGGCTCGCACCGGCTCCTGCATCGCCACCGTGCTCGCCCGTCTCCGGAGCCGGTGGAAGTGGGTGACGTCCAAGTCATCCGGGTCGATGTCGAGGACGTAGCCGCTGGAACGGCTATACAGCGCGACGGGCATCCGGCCCCTGGCGCCGATGAGCAAGGTGTTGCGCAGCCGGGCCACCTGCGCGTGCAGGGTGTTGCGCCGTACCGTCTCGGCGCGTTGTGGCCACAACTCGGCGATGAGGTCCCATGAGGAAACCACGCGCCCGGCATTCAGTAGCAGCATCGCCAGCAAGGCGCGCTGTTGCGGCCCCGCGATCACTGTCGGCTGCGGGGTCAAGCCGACCTCGAGGGGCCCTAGTAGGCGGAATTTCATGCGTCACCCCCGATTTCACGGCGTGTCGAGTAGGGGTGGCAGTTTGGACAGATAGGCGGATAGGTAGATTTGTTGGCAATCGACGGACATAGCGCCCCCTCCGTGCGTTGACCGTAGCTCGGTCGCGGGTGCACCCCGAAGGGCTCTCGGTTGTCCAACGGGGACGGTTCCCGTTAATTCGCAGGTCCAGAGCCGCTCCGTAGAATTTCCATCTGTGGAACTTCCGCCACGCCAAGCCTGTTAGAGGGTGCACCCTCAGCCTGAGCCGTGAGTGATATCGAGATTACTCATTTCTGATGTAAATCCCATGGGGGTCACGCGTCAGATGGTGCTAATCCCCGCATCACGCCCCCGGTCCATGTTGGACGCGGCAAGATTCTTCTAGGCCGGGGGAGACCAAGTGGCCATAAAGCACGACAAACTCACCGCCGTTCGGGGAGCGGCGCGCCTCACCGTATACCACGATCGCCGGTGCCGCGCATCGTACGGGATGATGTTGTGAGCGGCTTGTCCATGACGGCGAACGTCGTGTTCGCCACCGCGGTCGGCCTGTTCGCAGGCATCGTCTTCTACCTCCTGCAATGTGCCTTCGGCCTGACCGGCCGGTTGATGGCCGCCCTCTTTTCCCTGACATGGCACGGAATCAATCAACTTATGGCGGAGGATCCGGATGCTTCACCACCTTCAGCAACTAATGGGATCACCTACGGTCTTCAGCAAATTGGAGTTCACCAGCGTCCTGGTGGTATCGATCGTGGCGGGCATGGTGCTGGGCGGCCTGGTCGGGACGGCCCGGCGCGCCGCCGGGGTCCGGTTTGGCTACACCATCGCCTCCCGCGGGACGGACGTCTCGCGCGCACAGCGCACTACGCGCTCCAGTTCGGACAGGGTCTCCGGCGGCGGTGGCGACCGGGCGCCCTTCCCCGGGTGGGCCGGGGCTGGGCTGGACAGGGCTTCCCTTGGGAGCGGGCAATGGGTCAACCTCTCCGCCGCGGCAACCTATCTGGCGCCAACGGCCATGCTGCCGTTGGCCGCGCTGCCGTCGGGCTCGCCGCTCGTTCAAGCGCCGCAGCCACCCGTTCAGGGTCCACACCCGCCCGTGTCCCTCTTGGCGCCGCAGTCGCCCGCCTACCTACTGGCGGCCCCACTGTCGCCGGCGATCCCGCTCTCGCCGGCCGGCCCACCGGGGTCCCCCGAGGCGTGGCAGTCGGGCGGGTCGCCATTGGTGGAGCTGCAGCCGGTGGCCTTTCTGCCGGGTGTCTACCAGGCGACCACCTACCGGCTGGACGTCACCGAGCAGACGGGCGCTGACCAGGCCGGCGGCCCGATCCGTCCCCTGTGGAGGCTTGGCAACGCGCTGTTCAGCGCCGCGCGGGGTACGACCGCCCGGGCCTTCACCCCGCCGGCCGGCTCGCCGCCAAGCCTTTCCCCGCCCGCCGTCCCCCCAACTCACAACCCCGACGCCGACGCCCGGCCCGGGCGGCACCGCGCCTCCCGGAGCAAGCGGATGAGACGGACATCGAACACCGGGTCCGGGGACGCTCGGATGGGGACGAAGTGACATGAGTCGTCGCAAGAGCCGCCGTCAGCAACAGAACAGCATCCCGCAGCAGAAGATTAACAACGACGCCGCGACACCGGATCCGGCGCCCAACGAGGCCCACTTCCCCCAACCCCTGATCTTCTTCGCGCTCGCCGCGGAGTACGGGGGCTTGGACAGCCCGCAGGGCACTGCCTGGGGTGAACCGTCGATACCTCCGGTCGGCTCGGCGCCGGTTCTGGGTACCTCATGAAAAAAAGAGCCCTCATGGCGGCCGCTGCCGGCCTCGGGCTGGTCGTTGTCTTCACCGCAGTCCAGCTCTCGCTGATCGACCCGGCCTGGAGCACGCAGCAATGGGTGCTCGCCGTGGTCCTTCCATCGGCGGCGCTGATCGCGATGGTGACCGGCGGTCTGGCGCTGTGGCTGCGGTGGTTCAACGGCACCACCGGCCCACCCGGGCGGGGCCGCTACCGGGCGCGGCACGCGTGGCAGGCGCGCCGCTGGATCGCCCGGACCTCACCCATCATGGGTGAGCCTGAGGCGGTGGCCGCGCGGATACCGTGATCGGGTGAGTCCGTCGAAGAACCCGGACGCCGATGGTGCTGCTTTACGCGCACTACGGCGTGCAGCCACCGCTTGACGAGAAGGCTTGGCGAGCGCGCCTTGGGGCGTAAGGGTTTCGGTCGAGCGCGAGCCGTCCGGGGCGCCCTTATAATATTGAGGAGCGGCTGGCCCTGACGCACGCTCCAAATGAGAGTTTCGCGCCCGATTTTCCTTGCCACACTTGGACTGCGGTCATGAGTGTGTGCGGTGTCGCCGAGCTCGCCGGGCGGATGAAGCGCGCCGCCGCCAGGGCTTTGGGGTTGGCTGGGCTTATCATCTCGTTTATTTTCTGGGTACCAGCCAACCGCCGTCACCGAACGCCTGAAGGCGCTTCTGATTCCAGTCAACAAGGCGCCGGTCCTGTTGGTGCCCAATGGCGCGGTGGGCGGCACCGATCCGTACGCCATCTTCGGCGAGATGCTCCGGCCACCGCTCGCACACCTTGCACGCCGGCAAATAACCGCCTCCCATGATTCTTGTGACACTCACAGCGCTGGACCGCCGTCAGACCGCCGTCAGCGCTACAAGGATCTTGCCCGGCCGAGGTGACTCGAAACTCAGCCGTCGATGACGCCCTCGGCGGCAAGGCGGCTGGCGAGTGTCGCGAGCCCGGAACGCAGGCGAGACTTGGCGGTGCCCTCGGGGATCTGGAGCTCCTGGGCCACTTCGCGATAGGTGCGGTGGTGGTAGAAGGCGAGCATGATGGCGTCGCGCTGCGCCTCGGGCAGGGCCTGCACCGCCTCGCGCACCGCCTTGACCTCGATTTGCCACACCACGGTCTCGTCGAGGTCGGCCTGTCCGGGATGGATGGCGGCCGCGGCCATCTGGTACTTGCTGCGGGTCTGGGTGCGCCGGACCCAGTCGAGGGAGCGGCCCCGCGTAGTCACGCACAGCCAGGTGCGCAGGGCGCCGCGGGCGGGATCGAACAGGTGCGGCCGCTCCCACAGGTGGACGAAGACCTCCTGGGTGACGTCCTCGGCGGCGGTGTGGTCGCCCGTAACCCGCAGGGCGACCGAGTAGACAAGGGAGGACCAGGCGTCGTATACCTCGGCCAAAGCGTCGTCATCACCGGCGATGAGGCGTTCGTGGAGGCGAACATCCGTCCCGTCAGCCGGCATCCTCAGTCACATCCCAACGTCGACGCGATCCGCAACACCTGCAGGGCCACACGATTGTCGCCCTCGATGGCCACATTGACCGTCTCGCCGGCGCGCCGGCCGGCGACGAGGCGGGTGAACTCCACCGCCTCCATCGTCACCGCCGGGCCGCCTTCCGCGTCGGGCCCGCCGAGGGGGAAGCTCCACTCGCCCGAGCCGAGCCCGGTCAGGTGGAGCCGGAACGTGCCCGGCCAGCTCAGCCCTTGCGCCGCAAGCGCTCGCGGCAGCAGGCCGATGGCGAGCGCGACGATGCGCCGCACTCGCTCCGGGGAGGGGGGCACCGCCGCACCCCGGACATCCTCGAGGTGGATCCAGGTCTCAAAGGCGCGCTGCACCAAGGCATCGTGCAACGACCCGGGCAGGCCGCCGGCCCTGCCCGCCAGGGTCACGACACGGTCGAGATCGGAGCCGGCCGCGGTGCCCAGGCCCCGCAGCAGGATCTCGCTTTGCAGGCGCCACGCCTCGTGAACCGAGCCGGTGCCGTTGCTCGCGGCCGGCACCCGCGGCAGGCCGAGCTCGCTCGCGAGCACGGCGTCGTTGGCGGTCAGGTGCCGGACCACACCGGCCACATCGCCGTGGCGTGCGTCGCGCCGGTGCCAGCTCGACGGGTCGAGCCGGCCGAGCGCGTCGTGCAGCAGCGCCGCTGTCACCGAGTAGGCCTCCACCAGGGTGCTGATCGCCACCGGAGCCCGGCGGCGCCGGGCTTCGTCCAAAACAGACTGTCGGAGGGTGAGGGGCGGGGCGATCACGCGCTCGACCCCCAGCCAGCCGACGGCGGCGCGCAGCCGCGTCGCCTCGCTCGCACACTCGTCGCACTGTCCAAGGTGTGCCTCCACTGTGGCCGCCTCGTCGTCCCCACAGACGTCGAGCGCCCACGCACCCAAGAGATCAGCGACATGCGTACTCATAGCACCCTCTGGATGGAGGCTACAGGCGCGCGTCCCGCCCGGCCAAACCCGCCATCGAGAGGCGGCGAAGAATTTCGTCTTCTTCCTGGTCGAACTCTGATTCGCTGATCATGCCAGATTCCAGTCGCAGCGCCAGATCGCGCAGTCGTGCTCGCAACGCGGCGGGGCTGTGAATTTCCTGAATGGCCGCCTCGGCGACCCTTCCGGCCACCCATGCCACGCCGCGCACCGGTGTGAACGGAAGCATGGACAACCCACTGAGTAATCCCATGTCCTTACCCCGTAAAGCTGTAGGGCGGCATCGGCCCGGTGACCCGGATCCGGTACAGCAAGCCAAGGTCGGCGCCGATGCCCTTGACCGCCTCCGCGAACGCGCCCGCCCAGCCGACATCGACGAGGAAGCTGAGATTCATGGCGCACCCCTCGACCTGTGGCCCGCGTGCGACGCGGGCCGCGAGCGGGGTCAGGGCCCGCAGGATCCTTTCCCCGTCGGCGGCGGCGAGCCGCTGGACCGCCGTGGCCACGATCTCACCGAGGCGTACCTGATCGAGGTAGTTCCCCCGGCTCGCCCCGATGGCCCGCCGCACCGCCGGGTCGGTCGAGACCCGCTCCACGAGCATCTCCTCCTCCTGGAACACCTTGACGTTCATCTCACCCCGTCCGGCCACCTCGGCCAGCAGGGCGAGGTACCGCGGCTGCGCACCGGAAAGCTCCGCGCGCAACCGGTCCTCGCTCGGTGCCACCACCCCGAACCGCATAGGCAGCACCGCCGCCTGCTCCCACAGAGCCTCCATAACCCGTTGGTGCGTCAAGAGATCCCGGCGCTTGGCGAGAAGCTCGGCGGGCGCCGCGCTCACGACGGCGGCGGTGCTCCCGACCGCCACCCGCCGGACCGCCGCACCCGTGGTACCGGTGGCACCGACACCGCTGAGGCCATCCAGGCGGCAAGGGTGATCCGCCCCGACGATCCCGTAGACGTAGATGCCGGTTCCGGCCATGGTTACTTTTCCGTCCCGGTGGCCGGGGCGGGCTTCTTCCGAAGCAGGCCATCCGGGATCGGTTCGGTGCCCGCGCCCAGCGCCGCCCGGGACTCGCGGGGCGGCAGCACGGCGGGGTCCCCGGCCTGTCGAGTCTCCAACCGGCTTATCGTCTCGGCATAGCACAGGAACGTGTCGACACTCGCGATGACGACCCGCGCCTCCAGTTTGATCAGTTCGATGCCGATGAGCGACAACCGGACGAAGGCGTCGATGACGATTCCCTTGTCCAGGATGAGCTCGATGGTGTCGTAGAGGCTGCCCTGCCGCTGGACCGCGGTCAGGTCGGGCCCGGCTTGCGCCATGACTGTCATTTCCTATATCTCCTTGATAGGGCTTGCTAGTTCGTCGGCCAGCTCGTCGCGGCCGGCGAAGAGGGCACCGAAACGCAGTGGTACCAAGGGAACCTGGGCGAAGACTCGCCGCACGACGCGATCGTGCGCCCGCACCGCCTTGGCCAGCCAGCCCTTCTCGTTGAGGTACGACGGCGGAACCCGCTCCAGCTCCACGACCTCGACGTGCAGGCGAAGGCCGCAGCCGCTGGGTGCCAGCTCGGACACCGACTCGAACGGCGCCAGACCTCGACAAAGGCCGGCAACGCGCGGGCTGGGTGAAGTCATACCCATGGTTCGCGCCCCATCTCCACCTGGATGTCCCGCCTCTGACCGCTTGGGAACCGTGGGATCGCCGGCGGCGTCCACCCAGGCATGCGCGCTTGGATCACCACAGGCCTCCTTCTCTTGCTCACCGCCTGCGACGGCCGCGAGCCTTCGACCACCACGTCGACTACGGGCGGCTGGAGCGAGCCGACCGGCCGATACGAGTACTCGCTGCAGTCGGCGTGCGGAGAGCGGCTGGTGCACGGTTGGGTGCGGCTGACCGTCGACCGCGGTGAGGTCATCAACGCCGTCGGCCTCGACGAGGCGGGACGCGCCACGGTGGCGGCGGCCAAGGTCGAGAACCTGCCCACGCTCAAGGCCCTCCTCGCCGAGTACGAGCAGGCCATGCGGGGTGGGGCGGACAAGGCCACCGTGCAGTTCGACCCGGAGGATGGCCATCCGACGCGCATCGACATCGACGCCCAACGCAACGCCATCGATGACGAGGTGTGCTACTTCATCTCTGATTACCGGGTCGGTTGACTATCGTTGAGGGATGGGCGAACCCGGCATCATCGACCTTGATCGGCACTGCTATGGCTCGGTCGATGCCCCGATCACCATCGTTGAGTATGGCGACTTCGAGTGTCCATACTGCGCGGCCGCCTTCCCGGTGCTGCGCGAGCTGATCGAATCGTCCAACGGTCAGGCACGCCTGATCTTCCGGCACTTCCCGGTCTTCACCAAGCACCCCTTCGCCCTGACCGCGGCGCTCGCCGCCGAGGCCTCGGGCGACCGCTTCTGGGCCATGCACGACCTGCTCTTCACCCATCAGGACCGGCTCACCGACAACGACCTGGCCGCCTACGCTCGTTCGGTCGGCATCGCCTCGGGGGTCGTAGGCGAAGCGGCGCAACAGTTCCGGGCCGCGGTCGAGAACGACTACGCCAGCGGCGCGGCCGACGGCGTCCGTGGCACGCCGACACTGTTCGTCAACGGCCGGCTCTACACCGGGCGGGTCGAACTCGGGCCGCTGCGCAGCGCGCTCGGCCTGTCCCGCCACTGACTTCAGCACATGACACCGACGCTTATCCGCACCTGGGCCGTGCGGTCGCCCGCCCGGACCGTCAATGGCAGGCAGCGCGGCCCGGAGCGTACGTAATAGCCGCCCGCGTAAGCACGCCAGGCGGAATCGGTGACGGCGCAAGCCGGCATCGTGAACAAGGTAGCCTCGTCGACGTCGCTCCAGCCGATCCGCCCCCACTCGACCGCGGCCGGGTCGACTTCCAGCGTCACCTCCCGGTTGGCGCGCACGAGCAGTCCGAACTTGGCGAACAGCCAGTCCGGTCGGTCGGTGGTGTTAGCTTGCAGCACTGGGCGGGTGGGCAACGCGACCGCGTCCAGCACGGCCTCAGTCTCCGGCAGCGGCTGCTCGAGACTGTCGATGGCGGTCACGCACCTTCGCGACCAGGAAGTTTGCGGCGCCGCCGGGGTCGGTGTCGCGGCTGGGGGTTCGCCTTCGGTTTCGCCTTGGGTGCAGCCGGCGAGCAGCAGGCCGCCGGTGAGCAGGAGCGCTACGACCTTCATGCCGTATGCGAGTCGCGATGGCCGGCTTGGGTTTCGTCCGTTGCACATCATGCCCCCAGCCGTCGAGATCATGATCAATTGCCCCCGCATTTTGCGGGGAAACGTTGCCTCCCAACGATCTGCGATCGCAAACGATCTTGAGGAGGCGAGCAGGGCGGCCGGCCGGGATGAGCACCGTGCACGCGCCCCCCACCGCCTCAAGATCGTTCGAGACAGCATAATCGGGGATTATGCTGTCTCAAATCCCAGGGAGGCAACAATATCCGAGAAAATGCGGCATCGAGTGATCATGGGTTGCGTGGGCAACCGCGGGCTGGCTGCGGCCTTCGGCGCACAGCAAATCGCGGCGGACAAAGAGGGTTGCGCTTACTGGGCCGTGGTGAAGCGGGTGGGGTCAAGCCACGGGCCGCCGGGCAGGGGCGGCAGGTTGTCCGCGTCGTCGACGGTGCACAACGGAAGCCGCTCGCCCAGGTAGCGCAGCACGAGCGAGCCCAGGATGGCGGCGAGCAGGGATCCGGCGAGTACGCCCATCTTGGCCTGGTCGCGCAGGATCGGATCGGCGAAGGCGAGATCGGCGATGAAAAGCGAGATGGTGAAGCCGATACCGGCCAGCATCGCGCCGCCCATCAGGTGGCTGTAGCGTACGCGGCCGGGCAGGTCTCCCCATCCCGTGCGCAGGGCCACCGCCGCACCGCCCGCGATGCCGATCGCCTTGCCGACCACCAGCGCCACCATGATGCCGATGGTGATGGGGCTGGTGGCCGCGGCCTTGATGGTCTCCTCCCGCAGTACCACGCCGGCGTTGGCCAGGCCGAACAGGGGCACCACGACGAAGGCGCTGATCGGGTGCAGTACTTCCTGCAGGCGGTCGTTGGGCGGGACGGTCGCCCGCGCCGCTGACACGGCCAGGCGAGCCCGGGCCGCGTCGGCGCGTTCGAAAAGCGCGCGGCCGTAATAGCGCAACCGCTCGATCTGCTCCGCGTCCACCGGCTTCGCCGGAATGATCAGACCGATGATCACGCCCGCGAGGGTGGGATGCAGCCCGGAGGCGAAGACCGCCGCCCAGAGCCCAAGGCCCACAACGACATATAGCCACACCTGCCAGACACCTACCCAGCGGAAGGCGAGCAGCAGCAGCGCCAGCAGGACGGCGACCACCAAGGCGGGCACCGAAATGTCAGAGGTGTAGAAGACCGCCATCACCGCGATGGCGCCGATGTCGTCGGCGATCGCCAGGGTCAGCAGGAACAGCCGCAGTTGGTCCGGGCAGCGCGGGCCGAACAGGGCCAGGATGCCGATGACGAAGGCGGTGTCGGTGGAGATCGGCACACCCCAGCCGTGCTCACCCGGCCCGCCCGCGTTGAACGCCAGGTAGATGAGCGCGGGCACTACCATGCCACCGAGCGCCCCGGCGACCGGCACGATGACGGCGCGCTTGTTGTGCATCTCCCCGACCGTGATCTCCCTGTTGATCTCCAGGCCGACGGCGAGGAAGAACAGCGCCATCGCCGCGTCATTGACCCAGTGGCGCAGGTCAAGCGAGAGCCCCGCGTCACCCACCCGGACCAGACCCTCGGTGTGCCAGAAGGCTTCGTAACCGGCGCCGGGCAGGTTGGCCCACACCAGCGCCGCGACCGCCGCGGCCAGCAGCAGTGCGGCGCCGCCGGCCTCGGTGGCCAGGAAGCGTTGCAGCGGCTGGGACACCAGCGGAAGGGGGATCGACACCCGCCGGGCCGGGCCCGGTCGGGGCGGAAGAGGTACCGTGCTCGGCCGGCTCACCCGATCCTGCCGTACGCGCGCAGGGTCTCAAGCGCACGAAGGGTTTCGATCCCGCGCCAGTCGAGGGTCGAGGCGGTGCCGGGAGGTTCCCAGGTGATCGGCCATCCACCGTCGGGCTGCTGGCTTCCGGCCAGCCGGTCGAGGTGCCCCTCGATGGTGGCGTCGTCGAAGAGGTGACGCCATGGGCTGTCCGGGGTTTGAGCGTAGTGCAGCGGCGTCACGCCGTAGCCCTCGGCGCCCGGGTCGAGCTGGAACCACTTGAGTTCGACCATCCATTGCGACACCCGCTCGGCGAAACGCGAGGCGTCGCCGGGCGCGTGGGCAAGGAAAATGAGTACCTCGCGGAGGGCGTGAGCGTCGTCGTCGAAGCCCTGCTCGAGCGCCGTCCAGGTCCACGCGGTGGCCCGGTCCAGCCACAGATGCCAGACGCCGATCCGGTGCAACCGGCCGGCGATCCCGGCGGTCGGATTCAACCCCGGAACATAGGTCCAGTCCGACCAGTGCTCGGCCCGCGGGTACCTCTCAATAATCGGAAAAGCCAGCGGAACGGCCCCGGTTGGCTCAGCCACCGTGGACAGCCAACCGCAGGCGTCGAGGACCATCTTGTCGACGCCCACGCCGGCTGTCCACAGAGCGTCAAGGGCGGCTTCCACGTCGATGGGAAGGCTTGCGGGGCAACGCTTGTCGGGTTCGAGGCCGTAACCGAACCCGCCATCGGCGTTGCGGTAGGCGCGGACAGCGTCGATCACCCCGGCGGGGTCGGCGCCGTCGAAGACAACCTCGGCGAGGCGGCGCTCGACCACGCGCCCCTCGCGCTCGATGAAGGCCCGTCCGGCCGCGAGAATGTCATGGCTCACGATCCCCATTGTCGTCCACCCGGCCGGACCGGATCAGCCGGGCCACCGCTATTGGCCGGCGAGCACCTTCCAGATCTGGCTGGGAGAGTTGGGGTCGCACGTAATTTGGACGACGCGGGCTCCCTCGGCGAAGGAGCCGCCCTCGACGTCCAGGCACCGGGCGGCGCCGGTCACGATGGTGACGCTCTCGCCCCGGATGAGCGGCCCGCTGGGCTGGAAGACCTGCAGGACAGCCCCTTCGGTGCAGGGTGCCTGCCAGATAGGCGCACCCTCGGAGATGATCCTGGTGGATACCTCCAGGCACATCCCGGAGTGCTCCATGACCAGGTGGCCGGTCGCCTCGTCGAACCGTACGAGCTGGTGAGTGGCGCCCGTGCAAGTGGCCTGGCGCGCGAAAGCGCCATAGTCCGATGACGCGTTCTCAATCTCCAGGCACAGTCCGGAGTGGAGCGGGGAAAGGCTTACCGGCGTTGGGTTTTCGGCCGCGGCGGCGTATCCGCCCGCGAGCGAGAGCGCCGCGGCCGCGGTCAGCAAGCCAAGCTTCAAGGTAGACATGCCTGGATGTTAGGAAAATGTCATAACTCGAAGTTGACTCCGGGGTGACTCCCACTACCCGTCCCTACCAGCGAAGCTCGCTGTTGCCCGCGCAGGTGGCCGGTCTCGGCCAGAATCTCGGCCGCCTTGGACGCGAGCTCGGCGGCCCGGCCGGTTTCGCCCCGGTCGAGGTGCAGCTCGGCGAGGACGGTCAGGGCCTGCCCCTCGAACACGCGATACCGGCCGGAGCGGGCCAGCTCAAGCGCCTGCCCCGCCCGGGAGAAGGCGCCGTCGGTCTCCGCGCGGGCGCGATGGGCGCTCGCGGACCGGATGAGCAGCATCGTCTCCATGATGCGGTCGCCGACGTCGCGGCTGAGCGTGATGCCCGCGTCGGCCTGGCGCACGGCCCGCTGGAGGTCGCCAAGGTTCTGGTGCGCGCGGGCGAGGGCGGCCAGCGCGTGGCATTCCAGCGAGCGGTCGCCGGAGGCGCGCGCATGCCCCCGGCCGCTCGTGGCCAGCTTGAGCGCCCGGGAGTAGTGCCCCAGTTCGCTTTCCAGCTCGCTGAGCTGGCACTCGGCATAGCCAAGGTAGCGGCGGTCGCCGAACTCACCGAGGATCGCGATGGCGGAGGTGAGGGTCTTGAGGGCATCGTCGAAGCGGCCCAGCATGTAGTAGGCCTCGCCCAGGTCGGCGTTGGCCCGCGCCTCGGCCAGGGTCGCGCCCTGGAACCGGTGCAGGATCGCCGCGTGCGAATAGTGTTGTGCCGCAAGCTCCAACCGGCCGAGTCCGAAGTGGACGATGCCGAGGTTGTCGAGGATCGTCGCCTCACCGGCCAGCCAGCCCAGCTCGCGGCGCATCGCCAGCGACCGCGAGTAGTGCTCCTCGGCCTGCTCCAGCTCGCCGCGCATGAAGAACTCGCTGCCGATGCCGGCCAGCGCCGCGGCGACCGCCTGGGTCCACCCCGCCTCCTCGGCCGCACCGGCCGCGAGCCGGTGGTGTTCTATCGCCTCCTCGGTGCGGTTGCGGGCGGAATAGTAGGTGGCGAGGCTGAAGTGGGAGGCGGCGACCGCGTGCCGGTCGCCGTCGGACTGGGCCGCTGCCAGGCCGGCCTCGGCGACGGCGAGCCAATCGGCGGCGGGCTGGAAGCGCAGGTACCCGCGCAGCGCGTCCGCCAGTTGCCAAGCGACATAACGCGGTCCGTGGTGTTGCGTGTGCAGCACAGTGGCGACCACATTGGACTTTTCCGCGTCGAGCCAGGCCATCGCCGCCGCGCGGTCGAAGATGACCCGGCCGGTTTGCCGCTGGGGCAGGCGCATCAGCTCCGGATAGAGCGTGTCGACCGCGGAGTCCACGTGCCGCTGGTAGTGGTCATAGAGCCGGTCGAGGCTCGCCTGGCGCTGCCCCTCGCTGTCCGAGGCGGTGGCGAGCTCGGCCGAGTAGAGGCGGAGTAAATCATGCATCGTGTACCGGCCGGGTGCGTGCTCCTCGATGAGATGAGCCGTGGTCAGCCGTTCGAGGTGCCGCTCACCGTCGGCGATGTCCCCGCCGCACAGCTGCGCGGCCGCCGCCGCCGTGACATCGGGCCCGGGCACCAGACCCAGCATCCGGAACAATTTTCGGGTATCGGCGGGCAGGTGGATGTAGGACAGCTCGAAGGCGGCGCGCACGCCGTCGGCGCCGGCGCGCAAACGGCCTAGCCGGTCGACGCGCAGGCGCTGCACGTACTCGTCGATGCCGCCGTGGGGGCTGGCCGCGAGGTTGGCCGCGGCGATGCGCAGCGCCAGCGGCAGGTGGCCGCAGAGTTCGGCGAGCTGTTGCGCCGCTTTGGGTTCGGCCCGCAGGCGGTCCTCGTCGAGCAGACCCGCCAGCAGCGCTTGCGCCTCGTCCTCGTCGAACACGTCCATCGCCGCCGGGACCGCGCCGTCGCGGGCGATGAGGCCGTCGAGACGGTCCCGGCTGGTGACCAGGGCGAGGCAGCCCGGGCTGCCCGGCAGCAGCGGCCGCACCTGTTCCGGGTCGCGGGCGTTGTCCAGCAGCACGAGCATCCGCTTGCCCGCCAGCAGGCTGCGGAACAGCGCGCTGGCTTCGTCCACATCGGACGGTATCCGCTCGGCCGGCACGTTGAGCGCGCGCAGGAACCAGCCCAGCGCCTCGATCGGCCGCACCGGCGGGACCTCCGAATACCCGCGCAGGTTCGCGTAGAGCTGACCGTCGCGGAAGCGTTCGCGGACGCGGTGCGCCCAGTGCACGGCGAGCGCGGTCTTGCCCACGCCGGCGGTCCCCGTCACCGCCACCACCACGGTCTGGTCCTCGTTGCGCGGCAACATATCCAGCCGCGCCAGGTGGGCCTCGCGGGCGGTGAATCCGGGCACGTCGGCCGGCAGCTGGGCGGGTGGCGGCTGTTCCCGTTCGGCGGGCCCGGACGGCTTCCCCTTCGCCGACCTGGCCACCCTCGAATTTTCCACCATTGGCATTTCTGCCGTCGAC
>Ga0075428_100000529_pt1 | contig 38885 bp, 31 predicted proteins | sample RhiMetdeltSRZDD2_FD_75291 | JGI IMG/M metagenome (GOLD analysis project Ga0075428, IMG submission 75291) | Populus rhizosphere microbial communities from Tennessee, USA - Rhizosphere MetaG P. deltoides SRZDD2 | ecosystem: Host-associated > Plants > Roots > Rhizosphere > Soil | place: USA... | reverse complement strand
ACGGCCAGTACGACCACGCCATAACTCGTACCGGTCACGCGTGCCACCGCCGCACCGGTCAAAGCGGCGACCGGCAAGGCCGCCAGCGAGGACCAGCGCAGCAGCCGACCGGCGCAGCCGGGCTTGCCATCACCGAGCATCTGGTAGGCCAGCCACGCGGTCACCCCGCTCCACACCCAGCCGAGCGTGGCGGCGACAAGCACCCCCACAACCAGCGTCTGGCGCCCCAATGCCCCGAAGGCGATCGGAAAGGCCGCCCCAGGCAACAGGTACAGCAGGCCGTGACCGATGTCGCGCAGCTCGGCGGTCCAGTTCCTGGCGCGGCGCGGATAAGGTTGGTCCGAGCCTGGACCGACGCGGCGGCAGACCTCGTCGGCCAGATCGAACACGTCGGCATAGCCGAACCGAACCCGGGCCGCCCGGTCCGTAACGCCCGCGGACTCCAGCGATGCCGCGACTTGCATGGTGTCAACCGAACGCAACGCCACCGGTCGCATCTCGTCGACCAAGGCGTCGAACGGGTCGGCGTACCCGACCTTCGCCGGCAGGCCGGCGACGTCGCTCGTCACGTCCTGCGCGACGACGCGGGCCTTGGGCATGATGGCACCGGAAGTCATCGGCGATCACCTACCTTGATCTGGACACAGCCCAGGGCCCGCGGCCGGCGTCCCCGTCGTGACGTGTGCTGTGGCAAGGAAAGCGCCAGTGGGTGGACCTTCTGCGGCAACGCTGGCCGCTGGGCGGCGGAGTGCTGATCGAGGTGGTCATAGATGCCGCGGTACGCCTCCAGAGACTGCCCGAGCGTGAACAGCTCCAGGACCCGTGATCGTGCCGCCGCCGCCATGCGCTGGCGCAGTTCATGGTTGGTCAGCACCGTGATGCATGCCTGCGCCACGGCAAAGGGATCGCGGGGCGCCACCACGATGCCCGCGTCGGCAACGGCCTCGGGGACGCCTCCGACATTGGTGCACACGACCGGACGCCCGCAGGCCATTGCCTCCACCAAAGCCATCGGGAAGCCCTCAGACACGCTGGTCAAGGCCACGACAGTGGCCGCGTGGTAGGCGGCCACCGGAGAGTCGACGGCTCCCTCCAACGTGACGGCACCGGCCAGGCCCAGATCCTTGATCAACCGTTGGCAGGTTTGCGCGTAGGCGGCGTCGGTCGGCGCGATCGAACCGAAGATGCGCAGCCGGGCGGTGGACAACCTGGTGTGGACGAAGGTGAAGGCGCGAATCAGGGTGTGCAGGTCCTTGAGCGGACTGATCCTTCCCATGAATACGATGGTCGGCTGGTCGGGTTCGGTGTTGGCGGCGGGAAAATCCTTGGGTTCCACCCCGTTGTACATGGTCCACATGCGGTCAGGGTCGGCGCCGTTGAGCAGTTGCCAGCGGCGGTTGTAGCTTGAGTGCGGAGCGATCGCGTCGGCGATGAGGTACCCCGCCCCGGCCAGCGTCCGGAAAAAGCTCAGCATCATGGCCTTGACCGCCAGCGGTGCGTTCGTTTCCAGGTAGTCCAGGTACCGCTCGCGCAGGTAGATGCCGTGTTCGGACATGACCACGTGCGTACCGTGGCGCCACTTGGCCGCCATGGCCACCAACATGCTTAGGCCGTTCATGGACGAGTGGACGATGTCGGCGCTAACCGCAGGTACGGTCAGCGGCCGAAGCATGTGCGAAAGGAGATTGGCTACCTCCAGCGCGTTGGCCAGACTCAGGTCCGTTTGGCGGATCTGCCGCCAGGCGGTGACGAGTTGCGCCACGCCCGCGTTGCTGGTCAGTTCCGTGGCAAGGTCCCCGCCGGCCGACGCGTACTCGTAGATCCCACGCAGTGCGAGCAGGAACCGGCTGCGGGCGACCATCGCCTGAGCCGAACGCGGATCCTGCTGCGTCAGCATCGCCTGCAGCAGACCGTCGTAGGAGGAGGCAAGGCCACTCCCAGGGCGGCGCGAACCGCCCCCGGAATGCGGCGTCCACAACGGGATCCGCAGGACATCGTCCAGGTTGTCCGGACTCTTCCACAGGAACCGTTCGTCGCGGCCCTCGGTGAGCGCGACCATGGTCCACCTGTGATCGGGAAGACCTCGGATAAGTTGGTCGCACCAGGTGCTGACGCCACCGACGGCGAACGGGTATGTCCCCTCGGAGACCAAGGCGATTCTCATGGGAGCCGCCGCGAGGTGAAGGTCACCGGGACGTTGGCCGTCAACGAGATCGACGCCGAAACCTCTGAGCCGTAGGTGATGGAGTCAGCCGTCTGCGCACCGCTGACGGTCACGGTTCCAGACGCCGGCGAGGTCACCGTCACCGTTTCGGTTGCCGCGTCGTATACCGCTTCGACACCGGCGGCCATCTCGGCGAAGTGGGCGTTGCGCCCCAAGGTGTATGCCGCCAGAGCGGGCCAGGTGGGCGCCAGCGCGGGCACCGAATACAAGGCGCTGTACTTGGCCAGCACCCGGTCGGTCCAGTCGGAGGCCAGGGTGCGGCCGCCGGCGTAATCACGCAAATTGCTGATGTGGAACGTGTTCGTGTAGATCGACCCGGTGGCCATCCGGCTCAGCGCCTGGTCGGTCTCGTAATCGAGCAGCTGGGTGTAGGTCAGGTCGGTGGGCCAGTAGGGGAACTTTCCGTTGGGGCCGTAGAAGGAGTTGTAGAAGTAGGTCTCCTGCTCGGGCGTGGTGGTGTGGTAGGCGATGTTGGTGGGCCAGTCCGGCACGATGGTCAGGCTCGGCTCCAGCGGGTGCATGGTCGCGCAGTTGAAGCAGGATGGTTGGTGACTTGGGAACGACATGTTGCCGTGCAGGTACTTGACCCCAAGGTCTTTGGCCGCTCGCAGCAGCTCCGGGTTGGACGCCTCAAGGCCGTGGTCGGTCGGCGGATCGATGTCGTTGTCGGGATCGGGGTGGTAGACGCCGAGCCCGGAGTACTCGCCGGTCTTGAGCACTGTCGCATCGACGGGCAGGCCGAGCTGCTGGGCGACGGTGAGGTTCTGGCCGATCTCGGTGATGTTGGTGTCATAGTCGGTGAAGTTCAGGTCCGGGTGGGTCAGCGTGTGGTTGATCCAGCGGAAGTCGTTGCGCAGGCATCGCGTGGTGGCGGTGAGCCGGGCAATCCCGCCATCGGGCCAGCACATGGTGCCCGCGTTGAGGTTGGCGTCGCCGCCGTTGTAGGCCATGCCAAAGGTGAATCCGGCGGCCAGCGGGTAGCTCGCGCGCAGGGCGGTCTGCTGAAGAAAAGTGTTGTACGCGTCGTGCCCGGACATGCGAAAGCCCGGATCAGTGTTGATCGTCCCGTCGGGCAGCAGCTCGTCGCTGCTGTTGAACCAGTCATCGACGTCCACGGTCAGATGGTGGCGGTGCTCGCCGAAGTAGAGCCCGCGGCTGGCCCACCGGAACAGGCCGTAGGTGAGCAGGTGCGCCTGCAGGAGGTACTGGTTGGAGGTGAACGTCAACGCCAGGCGCTCGCGTCCATCCGTTGACGTGCTCAACACGCCCAGGACACCGCCGCCCGTGGTCAGCACCGCGTGGCCATTGCAGCCGGCCTCCAGTTGTGTCTGGTACACGTAGGACTGCACGATCGGGATCTGCGCGCCCGGTTTCAGATAGTTCAGCGTCGCGGAGCCGTCGGCGGTCAGCGTTGCCGGCAGCGCGGTGTCGCCCACGCCGCCTTCGCTGCCACCGCGCAGGCAGTAATCCTCGGGCCAGGTGCCGTAGCTGGCGTAGAGCGTCGCCTGGCGTACGCCGTGGTCGCGCTCATAGGCCCACAGCAGGTTCCACTCGTCGGCCGACAGACCCGAAGCGGCGCCGCTACTGTCGACCAGCATGCTGTTGGTCAACAAGATCGCGTTGTACCGGCCGGTCCCATCGGCTTGCACGAGAGTGTCGTTGGTCAGCGGCGTCGTGTTCGTGTCGATGACGTCGTAAGCGGCGCCGACCCGATCCAGGGTCGCGCGCCAGGTCGTCACGCCCCAGTCATCGGCGCCACCGGCAACCACCAAAGCACGCAGAGTCACCTTGGTGGAGGCGAGCGTCGCCATCGTCCTGGACTGGTCGACCTGGATAGTCCCACCCTTCTTCGGCAAGGCCGAGGGCGTGCTGACCAAGGGAGTATCCACCAGCGGATACCCCAGGACGCTGGGTGGTGGACTTGGGGGCGGGCGGCGCGGCCCTCGTTTGGCCGAGGCCGGCTGCGCTGCGGCCACCACCATGGCCACAGTCAGCGCCGCCACAGCCGTCCAGGCCCCGGCTCGGCGGGTTGGGTCTCCATGAGCTCGGGATACGAATCGGATCACGGTCGGCTCTCCTCTCGTGCACGTTCATCGGCAGTCGCGGGGCAGCACGGAACAAACCATCCGAACCATGAGAAATAGCAGATAAAGCCTTATCTACCGTGGATAGCCCCAGAAAGTAAATATAGGACGCGAGGTCAAAGAGATGTTGAATAGCCCATAAGCGACATTATTTCCCTGACTTGCCGCATGCATTGCGCCGCAAAAGAAATGACGAGCCGCTGAGCCAAGCCAAGTCGCTGACAAACTGGTGAGCAGTGTCTGCCAACCGAAAATGCCTATAACTCAATTCACCCGTAACCGAACGAGAGCAGTGGCTCCAAAAGTCTGATCTGGCCCCACCGGCGCACGGTGCGCCAAGCGCTCGCTGATGCGGCGCCGCCGTACGAGGAGCGCTCGCGCTGCCGACGTCACGACCGCCACAGCAATGCTCGGTCTCGGCTCTGATTCGCTCACGCGGACTCCTGGAGATGCGTCACCGGGTGTCAGGCCAAGCAGGTAGGCCGCGGTAACCGGGTTGGCGTTGTTCCAGGTCCAGGACTTTGAGGCGCCGGCGCTGATGGAGCCGGCGCTGAAGGTGGAACCGCCGGTGGTGTTGGCCAACCGGACGTCGGCCTGGCAGGCGATGCTGCCGGCACCGGGCGGCACGGGCTTCTAGGTCACAAGCTATCCATGTATTCGGCTGTTTCCGTTTGGGGGAGCTTGGCAGGAGCGGGCCGGACGGCCATTGTGAGAGGCGTGCAGCAGCCGACGACGTACGAGTTTCGGCTCCTTGGGCCATTGGAGGTGCTCCGCGACGGCGAGCATGTCGCTCTCGGCCCGCCCAAGCAGCGCAATCTTCTTGCCGCGCTGTTGTTGCACGCCAATCAGGTGATCTCCACCGACCGGGCGACGGATCTGTTGTGGGAGGCCGATCCGCCGCCGTCGGCCACCGCCAACATCAGGTCCTACTGCCTGCAACTGCGTCGGGCGCTTAGCGACCCGAGCTGCCCGGCGGGCAGCCGGCTGATCACGCGCCGCGCCAGGATCATGATCGAGGTACGGGCGGGCGAACTCGACCTCGCCGAATTCGAGTCGCTTGCCTTCGCCGGCCGGGCCGCGGCCAACGAAGGTGCGCTGATCGAGGCCGCGAGTCTGCTCACCCAGGCCATCGACGTTTGGCGTGGATCGGCCGCGGCGGACCTTCCGCGGTGGGCGGGTCTGGCCACGCTGCTGGCCGCCCTGGACGACCAGCGCGGCGACGTGATCGAGGAGCTTGCCCGGCTGCGCCTGGCACTGGGGCAGCACAGCGAGCTGGTTGCCGAGCTGCGCCGGGAGGTGGCCGCGAACCCGTTGCGGGAACGGTTGTGGGCGATGCTGATGGTCGCGCAGTACCGCTGTGGAGACGCCGCCGGTGCGCTGGCCACCTATGGCCGGGCCCGGTCGGTCATCGCCGAGCAGCTGGGTGTGGAGCCGGGGCCGGATCTGGCCGCCACCCACCGTGCTGTGCTCGCGCACGACCGCACGGCGCTAAACGCCGAGGCGGTGACCGGTCCCGCCACCATGCCGCCGCGGGAGATCCCGCTGGACACGCCGTCGTTCGTCGGGCGCAAGGCCGAACTGGTCCAAGTGCTTGATGCGTTGCGGCCAGGTGGTGGCCCGGCGCCGCTGGTCATCCACGGCGCCGGAGGCGTGGGCAAGTCCGCGCTGGCGGTGCACGCGGCACACGCGGTGATGGAGCGATTCTCCGACGGCCAGCTGTATGCCGACCTGCACGCCGCCACGGCCGGTATCCGGCCCGCCGAGCCGGCGGCCGTGCTCGGGCGGTTCCTTCGCGCGCTGGGGATGCGCCCGGCGGAGGTACCCACCGACCTCGACGAGGCGGCGTCGCGTTTCCGGTCGTTGACCGCGACCCGCCGGGTCCTGATGGTGCTCGACAACGCGGCCGACGAGGCTCAGGTCCGGCCGTTGCTGCCGGCGGGACCTCAATGCGCGGTGATCGTGACCAGCCGGCACACGATGGCCGCGCTGGAGACCTCCCACCGGTTGGAGCTCGGGGCACTGTCCAAACAGGACGCTGTGGCGCTGCTGGGTTTGCTTGGCGGGCAAAAGCCGGCGGGGGAGGAGCACACCGACGAGCTTGCCCGAGTGTGCGAGTGCCTGCCGTTGGCTCTGCGGATCGTAGGTGCCCGCCTGGCCAGCCGGCCCGACCGTCCGCTCGGCGCGCTCGTGAGCGAGCTGCGCGATGAGCGCCGCCGCCTCGACGGCCTCCAATTCGGCGACCTGGCCGTGCGCGCCTGCTTCGAGGTCAGCTATCAGGCCGTGGCCGAGGAACCCGCGGGCAGATTGTTCCGGTTGCTCGCGCTGCTGCGGGTACCCACATTCGACCCGGCGGTCGCGGCTGCCCTGCTGGAAGTGTCCGTAGCCGACGCCGAAAAGGTGCTGGACAGGCTGATCGGGGCGCGGCTGCTCGACAAGGCGGCGCCTACCCGGTACAAGATGCATGATTTGTTAAGGCTTTTTGCCACAGAGCGCTTGGCTTTCATCGAGCCCGCACCCGCCCGCCAGGCGGCCATGCACTCCGCGCTCACCCATTTTCTTTCTACGGTACGGCGCGCCACTGAACTGCTGCGCCCCAACGAGTTACAGCGGTCCAGCGATGATTTTCAGGCGACGGCCAGCCGGGTGCCGCTCAAGACGGCGGCCGAGGCCGCCCAGTGGCTGGAGATCGAATGGCCAAGTCTGTTGGCCCTGGCCGCTCAGGTGGCCGATGACCCGGAGGGCGAGGCCAGGTTCGTGGTCGAGCTCGTCAAGGCGACAACTCAGTATCTGCCGATGCGCGGCCTGTGGGCGGACCTGGCCGACCTCAGCGAGATGCAGCAGCGGGTCGCGGTGCGGCTGGGAGACCGCCAGGCCGAGCTACGCTCGTTGATCATGCTGGCCGTCGTGCGGCGGGAACAGGGTGACCACAAGGCGGCCGTGCGCCTGCTCGAGCAGGTGCTCGTGGAGCGTCAGGCGATCGGTGACCAGTTCGGCATCGGCCCGGTCCTGGCCCATCTGGGCCTGGCCCACGCCCGCGGCGGGAATCTGCGAGAAGCGTTGCGGTGCTTCGACCGGAGCGTGTCAAACTACCGCTGCCACGGCCGGCGGGCCGGCGAGGGCATCGCCCGCTACGAGGCGGGCGAGGTTCTGATGCAGCTGGGCGACTACCACCGGGCGGTGGAGTATTTGAACGAGAGCCTGGCCATCCGGCGGGCGGAGGCTGACCTGGTGGGTGAGGGGATCACGCTGGTCGGTCTGGGAAAGGCCCGATGCCGGCTGGGCCGGGCCGAGGAAGGCGTGCGGCTGCTGACCGAGGCCCTCGGGCGATGCCGCGAGACCGGCGCGCGCGATTATGAATGGCAGGCGTTGCTGTGGCGCGGATACGCGCACAGCACCTGCGGGCGCGGCGATCGGGCCGTCGATGACCTGACCGAGGCGCTGGAGGTCTGCCGCGGTGCCGAAAACCGGCGCGGGGAGGCGTATTCGCTCAGGCTGCTCGGGCGGGTGTGGCGTGAGCGGGACGAGTATCGGCGCGCCGACGGTTGCCGCCAGCGCGCCGATGCCATCCTCGCCGGACTGCCTCCCCTTGGCGGCCCGGTAGCCCCCGATGACCCGTGGCCGCCGGTGCCCGCGGATCAGGCCACGGCTGATGAAACCACCGACACCATTCGCCGTTCCGCACCACGGCGGCGGCGTAGCACTTGATAGGCGGCGAAGGCCGCCGGCGCGAACAGCACCTGCGCCGGGATGAGCTGAGGGACATGGCCCACCAGCGATCCGATGGCAAGTGGCGCAAGCGGCGGCGCTATCGCCCCGAAGACGAGCACCACGGCGACGGCCATTCGCAGCCCGACTCGCCCGTAAGCCTTGTAGGCGGCCAGCCCGAACAACGCGTACGCCAGAATGTCGCCCATGCCCACCGCGGTCGCGAAATCACCTATCCGCACCACAGCCACCGGCGCGAAGACGTAACCTTCGGCGGCCGCGAAAAGCTGCTGTGTCAACGGAATCACAGTGATGAAAACCAGATCGTAGGCGGCCAGCCCAAGCACGAACCAGACAGCGTGCCGCAGGGTAAACCCGCCCTGCACGTTGAGGTTGGCCGCGCCGACGCAGACCAGCACGATCACGATGCTGTTGACGATCGTGAACGTGCTGGTCTGGTACGCGACGATGTCTATGGCAAGCAGCGTCGCGATCGCACCGCGGCGTGGCCAACGCTGCCGCAGCACCGGTTCGGCGCTGACCGACAGGACACCGAAGAACACCAGCCCGAGCATCGTGGGTAGGACCCAGGTCGGCAGGGCCACGTACAACAGCGGCATGACGACAACGAATGCCAGCATCACCGCGACATCGCGCCCGTTGAAGACCCCGACCGCGGGGCGGGCCAGGCGGAAACGCCGGAAGTAAAACACCGAGCCGAAGACGGCGCCCAGCGTCAGGCATAGGCCCACCGCGAGGGCGAAGGCGACATCACTCACGCCAAGGTCGCTCATGACACCGCCACCGAGGGTTGCCGGCCGAGGCGCGGCAGCACGAAGTCGGCGCGTAGTGGGCGTCCGCCCGGCGGATCGCCAACGGCGACAACAACTTCGGCGTCGATGCCGCGAGCCGCGCAGGTCTCGGCCAGGCCGGGTCTGTTCACCTCCGGCGGCAGGCAGCTGCGCGGCACCGTGATGCGCAGACGGCCACCGGTAGCGTGGGCGGTGAAGCGCACCGGCCAGCGCACACCCGGGATCGCCTCGAGAACCTCAGCGATCTGCCGCGGGGTCACCGGCCCGTCCGCTGTGTGCACCAAGTCGTTGGCCTTGCCCAGAATCTGCGACACCGCGGGAATCGCCGCCAGCTCGCAGGTGGTCCGCTGCGCCACCGGCAACCGGACCAGATCGCGGGTGTCGTAACGGAACACCGGCGTGCATTCGCGGTACGGGAAATACGGTGTCACGACAAGCGTTCCCAGCTCACCCGGCTCGACAGGCTCCATTGTGGACAGATCAAGCACTTCGGCGTACCCGAGGTTCGGATCCAAGTGCAGGTGGCCCTGTTCGCAGGACCGTCCGCCAAAGGGCATCAGCTCTGTCGCGCCATACGAGTCGTCGATCCGGCTGGCGCCAAGCGTCTGCCGCGCAGCGTCGGCCAGCGCGGCGGTCATCATCTCGCCGCCCACGTTGACGGTGTGCAACGCGAAGTCGTCCGGGCCGAGGCCGCGGTCGCGAGCCGCGGTAACCAGCGCGCCCAGGTAGCTCGGGTATGTGTTGAGGACAGTGGGGGCCAGGCCAAACCGACCACGCAGCCGGTCAAGCCCCTCCTCCGGATCCACCAGCCCCACCACGCTACACGCCGCCCCGACCAACCGGCACAGCTCGACATCGGCCTGCATCGTGGCGGTCGCGCGCACGTTCGTGGAAATTTGGACGTGATCGTTGGGCCCAAGTTCGCCGCGCAGCACCATCGACAGCGCCACCAGCGCCGGCCACAACTCCATCTCGTACCTTGACAGCCAGACCTCCAGCGGCGCGGCGGTGGTGCCGCTGGTGCGGGTTGACAGGAACGGCCGGCCGCAACGCATCGCCGGCCCGTGGGCATCCAGTTCCCAACGGGCGGTGACCGGCACCGCCCGCATCGTGTCGAGGGTGAGCCGAGCCGGATCCACATCAGACGCGGCGAAACGATCCCGGTAGAACGATGACCGCGCCGTCATCCGCCGCGCCGTGCGACGCAGCGCCTTCACCTGCAGTTGTACCCGCAGGCCAGGGTCCGCGTAAGGACCGTCCAACAGATGTTGCACATCGTCGCCCGGCGAACCGAACTCCTCCAGCGTCGCGAGCGCGTCGGCCAACAAACGCTGCAGCGCCCGTACCGGGATGGGACGCCCGAACACAGTCGCGAAGGCCACGCGCATCTGGCGGACTCCGGTTTCGAACACGTGTCACTCCTCAGGCAGGAGGGTGGTGCCGGGTGGCAGCCGCCACCCGGCACCGGTGGTTGTTCGGTTCTAGTGCCGAAGGCAGTTCAGGAAGAACACGCCTGCCATCGCACCCATGACATACTTGGTGTGCTTCACTGTGCTGATGATCGCGGCCATCGTCGCCTCCTTCCCCTCTTCCAGTTGGCGGATAGATCGACGCTAAGGCGAGCACCGTATAGGAGCTGGATATCTGGCGTATACGACGGGATAACCGCAGCGCATGACCCGGTTTGTCTGGCTCGGTTCTCGGCGTGTGGCGGGGCGCATCCCGTCCTGGGCCGATCATCGCCGCGCTATGGCACTCCTGTCATTAAAGGCTGATCACCTTGTCGGGCGGCGGCGCCTTGACCTCGGCGAACTTCGCGCCGAACTCACTGAAATCGATCTTGCCATCGGTGCCGTGTTCCACCCGCAGCGGATAAGGCTCACCCTCCGCGGCGACGTACAACGCGCTTCCCGAGGCGGAAGGGTCCTTGAGCGTCAACGCCGACGTGCCGTTGATAGTGGTCTTCTCGCCCACGGTCAACGACTCTGAGCCCGCGGGATCCAGGAACGCCTTCGCGTCGGTGAACTCGGTGAACTTCTGCATATTGGTATCGCCCGCCTTGGGCTTTACCCACTTATCCTTGAAAACAGAGTTGTAGGTCTTGGCGTCGATGCCACCGGTCTTCTTCCAGAAGACCTCATCGGCCTGGAAGTAGGACGTCCCGGCGACATTCAGCACGGTGATGGAACCTTGATCCCCCATGGAAATGACGGCGAAGGACTCGGAACCCTGCACCTTGACGTCGATGGACATCTTGTCGCCGCTACTGACGATGTCGCCCCTCATGCGGTAGGATCCGGCCTTGTTCAAGGCCTCCCCCGACTTTTGGACGATTTCCTTCGCCGAGAGGGCGGCGCTCTTGGCGGGTGACGGGCTGGATGACGGCGTGGCCGGCGTGGTGCCACAACCGGCAAGCAAAGCCGCGGTCAGAGCGACCGGGACCATGGAGCGCGCGTAGCGCACGATGTTCTCCTTCGGGTTGGAGGCCGGTCCTCGCCTGGACGGCCAATGGACCGCGAGCATAAGGCCGGCCGTGGCTCTCGCGCTGTCCCGTGCGCTGAGGTGTACGCCGACGGGTACATGCCTTACCTTCGCCGCCTCGCCGTCTTTGATCAGCGGTTCGTCCGCTCGGCCACACCGGTTTCATTCACCACCCTGCCGCCGAGCAGTACCCCGGCGTCGCAAGGGACGGACTCAGACATGCAGGGTGGGCCGGTAGATGAGCTCTTGGGTGCGACCGTCGAGCGTCCGGTGCTCGATCAGCTGCAGGTCGAAGTCGGCCGCCCCCTGGAAGATCGGTTCCTGCCCGGTCTGACCGGTGATCACAGGGAAGATCGTCACCTGCACGAAGTCGACCAGGCCTGCGGCCATCAGCGCCCGGTTCAACGACAGGCTGCCGTGCGAGCGCAACGGCATCTCGGATTCCTCCTTGAGCCGGGCGACGACATCGACGGCGTCACCGCTCACGACGGTCGCGTCCGGCCAGTCGAGGGGTCCTTGCAGTGTCGTCGACACCACCGTTGCCGGTAGGTTCCGCATCCGGGTGACCCAGGGGTCACGCACGTCGGACTCCTCGGTGCTCGCGGCCAGCATCTGCGCGAACGCGCGATATGTGTTGGCCCCGAAGACCATCCGCTGCTGCCGGCCGTACAAGGCAAGGCGGTGGTCGAGCAGTTCGGGTCCCTGCTTACCCCAGTAGCCGCCCCAGTTGGCGCTTTCGCTGACGGAGCCGTAGCCGTCGAGGCTGGAAAAGACGTCGAAGGTGTAAGTAGTGGGCATGATGCTCTCCTAGTGAACGGTTGATCGGGTTTGAGAGTAAGACTGGAACCCACGGCCAAACTCATCGTCGTTGGCCGTTACCGGCATCCTCGGCCCGGACAACGACACAACGCTCGTCTGGGTTTCACCGCGAATCCGCGGCCTTGCCCGAGCGTGGGCGCGCAATGTTGGTGTCTATATCTCGAATCGCGCGGCGCAGGCGGCCGTACCCGCCCATTTGTGTGGCTACGGTTCGCCGTGCGAAGGTCGGCATCGTGACCATCAATGAAGAGACGTACGGCCTGACCGGTGCCGCGTTCTATGACGCATACTTCCCGGTCGATGCGCGCGCGCTTGAAACTGCTACTTTCCTGGCTCGGTGTGCTCGGGAAAGCGGGACGGACGAGCCGATCGCGCTCGAGCTCGGCATCGGCACCGGCCGGGTCGCGTTTCCGCTGGCCGATCAGGGCGTCAAGGTGTTCGGCGTCGATCTGGCTCCAGCCATGCTGCAGATCCTGCGGGACAAGCCTGAGGCACATCGCCTAATTGTGGCGCTCGGGGACATGACCGACGCGGCGACGCTCGCCTCCATATCCGGCGGGGTTGGCTACGACCTTGTCTACTGCGTCTTTAGTACCCTCACCGCCCTGCCCGATGCCGCGGCGCAGCGGCGATGCCTCGCAGCAGCCGCGTCGATGCTGGCCCCGAACGGGCGGCTCGTGCTCGAAATGCCGGTACCGGACCTGACCACGTTCGACAAGAACCGACGCCGTGTGCGGCACCTGGGCCGGTACGGCGACGGCACGACCATGGAGACGGCCCGCCTGGACCCGGTCGCCCAGACGATCAATTTCGAGGTGACGGTGCTTTCGCCCACGACAGGTGTGACCCTCCAACCCGTACGCAGCCGATATGTATGGCCACATGAGCTAAACCTGATGGCCGAGTTCGCTGGACTGCGGCCGATTGCCCGCTACGGCAATTGGACGCACGGGCCCTTCGGCAGCGATTCGGCGATCAACGTCACCGTCTACTCTGGACGCTCTTAAGCCACGGCACGACGAAAGCTCCTCGATACGGTTTAGCACATAAGGCTTGTCCGCCTATGCGCCCGGATACGACTCGGCGGCAAGGCATAGGTCCGCCGCGTGGGCGCCGAACCTCAAACCGCGGGCGATACCGGTTCCGGGCCGGTTTCCGTTGCACCGAGCCAGAACGCCGACCGGCAGCACCATCGCTATCAGCGCGAGACCGTCCGCATCCGCGTGGAGGGCTCGGGCAAGGGGCCGCACAGTTGGCTTCGCCTCACCCGGGCGACCGTGCGACCCGCCGGAAGGACCGTCGCCGCCCATCGCGCCGGAGCCGACGGCCGAGTCAGCGGGGGGTCAAAGATTTCTGGTGTCGAGCTGTCGATTTCCTGGCTGGTCGTTCGTCTTAGTGGGTGACTATCTGGTAGTGACGAGGAGGACGCGATGAAGTACATCATGCTGATCTATCAGGGCGCCGCGCTTGAGCGACAGGCGGCGCTGTCTGAGGAGGAGCAGAAGCAGGTCTACGCCGACTATCAAGGGATCAATCAGACGCCGGGTGTCACCCCGGGGCTGCCGATGGGCCTTCCCGAGAACGCGACCACCGTGCGGGTCGAAGGCGGCAAGACCCTGACAACCGACGGCCCGTTCGTCGGGATGAAAGAGGCCGTCGGCGGTTGGTTCATCCTCGAGGCCGACGACCTCGACGCGGCCATCGAGGTGGCCTCCCGCGTCCCGGCAGCGCGCTATGGTGGCGCCGTCGAGATCCGCCCTTCGGAGGTGTATTGGTAACGACGCTCGAACAGATCTTCCGCGAGGAGTGGGGCCGCGTTCTGGCCGTCCTGGTCGGCTTCTTCGGCGATTTTGACCTCGCCGAAGAAGCCGCGCAGGAGGCGTTCGCCATCGCCGCCGACCGGTGGCCACGCGACGGCATCCCCAGCAACCCGCGTGCCTGGCTGATGACGACGGCTCGGAACCGAGCGACGGATCGCATTCGCCGCGATCGGGCTCTCGTGGCCAGGTTCGGCCTGCTCGTCGCCGACGATCGTGCTGAGGTGCCTATGAACGCCACGATTTTTCCCGACGAGCGTCTGGAGCTCATCTTCACCTGCTGTCACCCGGCGCTCGCGGTCGATGCGCAGGTTGCGCTCACCTTGCGCACCTTGGGCGGACTGACCACCGACGAGATCGCCCGTGCCTTCCTGGTACCGGAGCGCACCATGGCGCAGCGGCTGGTGCGGGCCAAACGCAAGATCAAAGCAGCCGGGATCCCGTTTCGGGTACCACCGGTTCACCTGCTCCGCGAGCGTCTCGACGCCGTTCTCGCCGTCGTCTATCTGATCTTCAACGAGGGCTACGGCGGACGCGACGAGTTGGCGGCCGAGGCGATCTGGTTGGCGCGCGCACTCGCCGAGCTACTTCCCGACGACCCCGAGGTTCACGGCCTCCTGGCGCTGATGCTCCTGCACGATTCCCGACGCGAGACGCGGTTTAGCGACGGCGAGCTCGTGCTGCTCGGCGATCAGAACCGGTCCCGGTGGAACACAGAGCAGATCGCCGCCGGCCGCGCCGAGCTCGACCGGGCGCTGGCCCTGGGCGGTCGCGGTCCGTACGTGCTGCAGGCCGCCATCGCCTCGTTGCACGCCGAGACGCCGTGCGACTGGGCGCAGATCGCGGCACTGTACGGCCAACTCGCCCGCTTGACCGGCTCGCCCGTCGTGGAACTCAACCGCGCCATCGCCATCGCCGAGACCGAAGGCCCGGAGGCCGGCCTGCGCATCGTCGACGAACTCGGTCTCCACGACTTCCGCTACCTGCATTCCACCCGGGCCGAACTCCTGCGACGCCTCGGGCGTACCGATGAGGCGCGTGACGCCTACCGACGTGCCAGACAACTCACCGACGACGGCGCTGAACGGCGCTTCCTCGAACGCCGGCTCACGGAACTGGCAGGCATGACAGACTCCGGTTAAGCCACGGTTAAAGCCTGGATTCACAGAAGCCCGGCCTACCCTGATTCGGGGTTGAGCTGGGCTTCTGTTTCGCATGTCCGCGCAGGTCAGGGCTATGGCTCGAACGCCGTGACCAGGTACCGGCTCGGGAACATAGGGCTTTCGCGAGACATCGACAAAGCGGCTGATCATGGACTGCACCTCGTATGGTGAGAGATACATCGACGATGTGCCATAGGAGTCGTTTTGGTGGAAACCTTCATAGGTGCCCTCGTGGGCTGGCTGCTTCAGGAGGCAGGCGCGGCGGCGCGCCGACGGTTCAGTGATCAAGTGGTTCGGGTGCTGACCGGAGTGGTCGATGCGGCGGTATCGCAAGCGGTGGCTCGGGTCTATGTGGATGCCGAGCAACGCGAGCACACGATCGCCCTCCTCAAGGAACGCCCGGCCAGCGCGTTACCGCTGGTTGATGGAGCACCTTTGGGTCAGCTGGCGACAGCCGTGGGCCTTTGGGTGGCAAGCATAGAGGCGCCAGTCGATGATGACGGTCCGCCACCGCCGGTCACGAACCATCCGTTGGCACGAGCGTTGTGCCGCGAGATCCTCGCCGGGATCGAACATGAAGCGCTACGCGGCGAGGGCGTGCTGTATCCGCTTTGGAGCGACCGTCAACGCACGATCGACACCAAGAAGATCCTTGCAAGCATTGAGGATGTCCGACGGTCGGTGTCCGAGCCGTCCAGTGGTCGTGGTGGACGGAGCGGTAGTCGACCATCCAGAATAGCCTATTGGCACCCGCCGGTCGCTCATCCGAGCATATTCGTGGGCCGCGATGCTGAGTTAACTTGGTTATCCATGCCAGACGGCGGCCGGATGAGGCTGGTGTATGGCGTCGGCGGAGTCGGCAAGACCGCTGTGGTTCTGGCGTTCGCTGAGAAAGTTGGCGATGCCTTCCCGGACGGCCGAGTGTTTGTGGATTTTCAGAGCTATTCTGAGCACCCGCGACACCACCGCAAGACCGCCGAACAGGCTCTGGCTGAGCTGCTTCCCATTTGTGGAATCGACGACCAGCTGATAGTCGGTACGGATCTGCAGCAGCGTGAATTGCTGTGGAAGCAGGCGATCTCGGGGCGCCGGATGCTGTTCTTTTGGGACAATGTGGGCAGTCTGGCGCAGATCGAGCCGCTGTTGACCGGCCAACCGGGCTGCCTAACTCTGATCACAAGCCGTTCGGAGCTGGACGTGCCGGCTGATTCGCTGAAGCTTGAGCATCTGTCCGAGCAAGATGCGATTGAGCTCTTCGCTGTCGTCGCCGGTGGAGAGTCTAATTGCCTGGGTCAGGAGCTGGTATCCGACGCGGTGCGGCTTTGTGCGTGGATGCCGCTGCAGATCATGGTGCATGCAGCAAGTGTCCGACGTCGACGCAGTCTGCCTGAACTCGTAACGGAGTTGGCCAAGCTGCCGACAAGTGACCGACTCGCTCGTCTTTTCGCCAGCCTCGACTTGTCCTACCAGGAACTCACCGAGGACGTCCAGCGGGCATGGCGTGTACTTGGCACGCATCCCGGCCCACATCTGACGGCCGGGACGGCCGCTGCCATGTTGGGCTGTGCTGTCGAGGAAGCAGTAAAGCTTCTCGACGAGCTCGTCGACGCCAACTTCGCCGAAAGGCACCGTGACCGGTTCGACCTTTACGGTGGCGGCCACGAGATCGCCAGCGAGCCCCGCTTTTACGCGTATGTAGCACACGATCTGCTGCGCGACTACGCAGTCCATCGGGCAGCACGGTCTATCGACGAAATGCTTGTGCACGTCAAGCGGCTGCTCGACCACTACTGGGAACGACTCACAGCAGATATCGATCACGCCTGGATCCAAGTGGAACGCGCCTGCATAGTGTTAGCCCTATGGCTCGTCAAGCCGAACGAGGACATTCGCGACTTCGCCATGCAGGCCGGTGGTCGCCTGCGGGAAGCCGGCTGGTATGTCGACGCCGAAGTGGTCGACTGGTATGCACTGCACCTGTCTAGGGAAGCGCGAGCACGGGACGGCGAAGCGTACGCGTTGTGGAGCTTGGCTCAGGCTGCCGTGACTCGCGGTGATCACGAACAGGCGGTGGAGCACCTGCACGCTGCCCTCACGATTAATCGGGAGATCGGCAACCGGCAAGGGGAGGCGGAGGTCCTGATGGACCTCGGCATGTCGGCGATCTTTCGAGGCCGTCATCAGGAGGGATTCGCCGCGCTGGAAGACGCGCTTGCGCTCAGCCGTGAACTTGGCGACCGCAACCTTGAGTTCAGCGTACTTTTGCAGCTGGCTCAGCAAAGGCTCGCGCTGAGCGCCATGACACGGACTGACCTGGACCGCGCTGCCAGGCAGGCCCGCGCTCTCCTCCGGCTCTGCCACAAGCTAGACGAGCGCAGGCGTGCATCGGCTCTCTTGTTCCTCGCCCAGGTTAAAGAGATTCAGCGCGCGACCAAGGCAGCGGCGGAGGCGTACCAATCTGCTCTGGAGATCTTTCTGGTCATTGGCCATCGTCACGGACAGGCCAACGCTCTTTTTGGAATCGGCTCGGTCATGCTGCAACGCGGTGATGAGGCGCAAGCAGCGGCCCGCTGGCGGAAGGCACTGGCGATCTATCGGGAAGTCAGTGATCGCCAAGGCGAGGCCAAGACATTGGCGCATATGGCTGAAGTGGCGATCTCGCGTGGTGCGCTCGACGAAGCGAAACAGCTGCTGCTTGATGCGCACACGACGTACCAACAGTCCGGAATCCCGCTGGGGCAGGCGGCAATCGCGAAGAGGCTGGCAGAGGTGGCCTCAGCATTGGGACAGCAGTCCCAGGCGCATGCCCACCTTCGAGAAAGCCTCAGCCTCCTCGAAACGATCAACTCGCCACACGCCGACAAGATCCGGCAACAGTTCAACGACCTAACAAGACCATCAGCAACGCAAGAATGACATGGAGCCCGCCGACTTCGAGTTTTGGACAAAGTCAGATGGCCGAACCGCGAGCGAGGACAAGCGGACAATTTCGCGCGAGCGGCGCTTCGCCCGTGATCGCGAGGTGACGGGTCCGCCGGTCGATGGCTTCGAGATCAGCTACGTGGCCGGTGATCGGCACCACTGCCGCCCGCGCCGAAACACGGACGCTTCGCCGGTCAAAATTCCTCATACAAATCGGCCGCCTCAACACGAGAAAGATCAATTGGCGGTACCCTTGCGAAATGCGTCTCCTTCGGTACTCCATCAACGTCACATTGGACGGGTGCTGCGATCATCGTGCCATCCCCGCGGACGAAGACTTGCATCGTCACGCGGTCGAGAACCTCAACCAGGCCGATGCCCTTCTCTTTGGCCGGGTGACTTACGAAATGATGGAATCGGCGTGGCGGCCGGCGGCGCCGGCGGGAGCCAGACCTGATTGGATGGAACCCTTCGCCCAAACGATCAACGCGGCAAAGAAGTACGTCGTGTCGAGCACCCTGGAGCAGGTCGATTGGAACGCGGAACTCGTGCGCGGGGATTTGGGCAAGGCCGTTGAGCAACTCAAGCGGGAGTCGGGCAAGGGACTGTTCGTGGGAGGTGTGAAGCTCCCACTGGCGTTGACGGAGCTGGGATTGATCGATGAGTACGAGTTCGTGGTGCATCCCAGGCTCGCGGGCCACGGGCCGACGTTGTTCGCGGGGCTATCGAAGCATGTCGACTTGAAGCTCGTGGGCCGGCTGGAGTTCGGCTCAGGGGCAGTGGCGATGCGGTACGAGCCGAAAAGGTAGCCATCGGGCTTGCCAGTCCGAGCCGGCCGCATCATGGAGCCCCCGAAAGCAGACGACGACTGTATTCCTGTGCGGTGGTCAGCGGAGCTTGTTGCGGTCGGTCCAGCGTGCGATCGCGTTGCCGATTGCGTCTGGCCGGTCTTCCGTGGCGTGGTGTCCAGCCGGGCCGAGGTGCTCGATCTGCAGGCCGGCGATGTTGGCGGCGCACCAGGTGGCCACCTGCTCGGTGATCCCCAGTGTGGGCGACGAGTCGAAGGTCAGCAACAGCTTGGGCACGTCTGGGCTGGCGGCCAGCCATGTGCCGTAGGCCTCGACACGTTTGGTCACGTCGGCCGGGTCGCCGTCCAGTGGCAGGGACCGGGCCCACTGCAGCACGGGTCGGCGGCTTTCGCGGGTCGGGTAGGGCGAAAGGTACGGCGCCATCTGTTGTTCGCTGAGCGGGTTCAGCACGCCGCCGGTGAAGGCGGTCTCGATGAAGAAGTTCTGGTCAAGGATCAGCTGCTCGCCTTGCGGTGACCGCATGGTCTGCGTCCGCTTCCGGGGGGCTTCACCCAGTTCGCTCCAGGACATCGGGCGCATGATTGTCTCGAAGAAGGCCACGCCGCGGACCCGGTGCGGGTGACGGGCGGCCCAGTCGAAGGCCAGCGCCCCGCCCCAGTCGTGGCCGACGAGCACCGCCTGCTCCAAATCGAGCCCGTCGAACCAGGCGTCCAGGTATCGGGCGTGGTCGGCGAAGGTGTACCCGATGGCGGGCTTTCCGGACCGGCCCATCCCGATCAGATCGGGGGCCAGCAGGTGGCCGGGCTCGCCGAGTGCGGGCAGCACGTTGCGCCAGGCGTGTGAGGATGACGGGTTGCCGTGCAGGAACACGATCGGTGTACCGCCACCAGTCTCCTCGTAGTGCATGCTCGAGTCGAGCACGTCGATGATTGGCATCACTTCTCCCCACATGTTAGTGACTCTAACGTTTTAATCACTAACGAATATAAGTCGTTAGAGCCACTAACGCAAGCCTATGATCGACGTCATGTCAGCAACCGACATGCCGCACGCCGCAGACACCCCGGCCACACCGTCCCGGCTGCGGCGCATACCGAGCCGACTGCTCGCGATGGCCGCCGCACACGCCGACCGGCTGGTCACCGCCGGCCTAGCCGGCGCCGACGCGCACAAGTGGCACTACGCCGTGCTCGCCGCACTCCACGACGACGGCCCAGCCAGCCAGGCCGATCTCAGCCGCCGGACCGGCATCTACCGCAGCGACATGGTCGCCGTGCTCAACGAGCTGGAAGAACGCGGGCTCCTACGACGCACCGTTGACCCCACCGACCGCCGTCGCAACGTCATCTCCATAACCGGCCAGGGCGATCAGCAACTCACCCGACTCGACACGCTCGTGACATCACTGCAAGACAACCTTCTCGCGCCACTGTCCACCGCCGACCGTGAGCAGCTGGTCGACCTGCTCAGCCAGCTGATCGCCCATCACACGACAGCGGCCGGTCCACACTGAAATCGCGCAGCCGATAGGCGCGTAGCGGCCAGACTCCACGGCCGCCTGCGCTCGCAGGACCACCGTCGTGAATGAACAATGCGCTTTGGGCAAGGTACGCGGTGAGGAGGGAATGATTGACGGAGACGCCGACCTGGCCCGCCCATCGGTAGTGTCTGAGAAAGCCATGATGAGGTTCTCTGCCTGCCGATCACATAGATCACACTGGTCGGTCGGACAACCGTATACCATGCTTCAACAGATCTACGTTGATACCACTGGCGAACGGCTTGCAGGCGATACCAATGAAGGATTGCTGCACCTCGCGGGGTGAGCGCGGCGCCCTCGTCCCGGTGAAAATCCAAGCGCCGCTACGCAGTCCCAAGGATGTGCGGCGGGGGATGGTGTTGGTTCCCGCTGGCGCCTTCTGGATGGGCAGTGAGGATCCCGACACCTTCCCCGATGACGGCGAGGGTCCGGTGCGGCAGGTCAGTATCGACGCTTTCCACATCGACCCCAAAGCGATCACCAACACGCAGTTCGCCACGTTTGTCAAGCGCACCGGCTATGTCACCGAGGCGGAGCGGTTCGGGTGGTCGTTCGTCTTCCATCACTTCGTCTCCGCACAGGCGCGGGCGAAGGTGCTTGACGCCCATGTGCCGGCGGCGCCGTGGTGGCTGCCGGTGCAAGGTGCGTATTGGCGCGCGCCGGAAGGACCGGGGTCGGATGTGCAGCGCCGGCCCAACCATCCGGTCGTGCATGTGTCGTGGAATGACGCCGATGCCTATGCGCGGTGGGCGGGCAAGCGCCTGCCCACCGAGGCGGAGTGGGAGAAGGCGGCGCGTGGCGGTCTGGACCGGGCGAGGTTCCCGTGGGGCAACGAGTTCACGCCGCGCGGTCAGCACCGGTGCAACACATGGCAGGGTGTGTTCCCGCACCGCAACACGGGCGACGACGGGCATCTAGGCACGGCGCCGGTGGATGCCTTCCGCCCCAACGGTTTCGGACTGTTCAACACGTCGGGCAATGTGTGGGAGTGGTGTGCGGACTGGTTCAGCGGCGACTGGCATGCTGTCGAGTCGCCGCAGACGAGGGTGAACCCGGCCGGCCCGCTCAGCGGTGAGGGTCGGGTGATCCGCGGCGGCTCGTATCTGTGCCACGAGTCGTATTGCAACCGCTACCGGGTAGCGGCGCGGACCATGACGACCCCGGACTCCACCACCGGCCACACCGGATTCCGTTGCGCCGCCTGAACCGGATCAACGCCTTCGACCGACTGCACTATTCGTTCACCAGAGCACGGTCCGCCGGTGCGTCGCCGGGCGCCGTACTGAGCGGGAAGTGGCAGGCCACCTCATGTCCGGGCGCGATCTGGCGCGGCACAGGGCGCTCTTGGGCGCACCGGTACTGCGCGAAGACGCAACGCGTGCGAAACGGGCAACCGGAAGGCGGGTCGATCGGCGACGGTGGCTCACTGGCACTCGACGTGGATGTGATGCCTGCGCTTTCGTGTGAGATGGCGTCGTTGCCTGGCATGGCGGCGAGAAGCGTGGCGGTGTAGGGATGCGCCGGGCGCGCGAAAAGTACGTCGGTGGGGGCGAGCTCGCAGATGGTGCCGAGGTACATCACGGCGATCCGGTCGCTGACGTTCTTGACGACCCCCAGGTCGTGCGACACGAAGATCATGGCGAGGTGCCTGCTGGTGCGGATTTCCTCGAGCAGGTTGAGGATTTGGGCCTGTACCGAGACGTCGAGGGCGGAGACAGGTTCGTCGCAGATCAGCAGGTCCGGGTCGAGCGCGAGCGCGCGGGCGATGGATACGCGCTGGCATTGGCCGCCGGAGAACTCACGGGGCCTGCGGTCACCGACCACGGATGGATCCATGCCTACCGAGCGCAGCAGGTCGTCGACGCGACGGTCGACCTCTGGGCCTGCGGCCCGGTTCCACAGGCGTAGGGGCGTAGCGACGATGTCGCGGATACTGCGGCGCGGGTTGAGCGAGGCGATCGGGTCCTGAAACACGATCTGCATGCGCGGCCGCAGCGCGCGCAACCGCGCCGATCCGAGCCGGGTCAGGTCGACGCCATCGAACAAGACGGTACCTGATGTGGGTGGTGGAAGGCCTATCACCGCACGGCCGGTGGTGGACTTGCCACAGCCGGACTCGCCCACGACACCAAGCGTTTCGCCGCGGGCTAGGTCGAAACTCACCCCGTTGACCGCATGCACGATCCCTTGGCGGGTGCGGTAGTGCACCACGAGATCGCGCACACGAAGGATCGGCCGTTCGGTACTGGGACGGTCCGCGGTGTGTGGCGCTGCGCCGCTCATGAGACGCCTCTTTGCCGTATCAGGTTTTCCGGCAACGGTTTGTCCTCGGGAACAGGAAACCAGCAAGCGTATTCGCTGCCCGATTCGTCGCGGGTGAGCGCTGGAGCCTCGACCCGGCAGCGGTCCTGCGCATAGGAGCAGCGCGGCGCGAACGGGCAGCCCAGACCGCGGGTGGCGAGATCGGGTGTGCCGCCTGGGATGACCTCGAGTCGGCTGTGGATCGGCCGTGCCGGGTCGGGCCGCGCCCGCAGGAGAGCCTCGGTGTAGGGCATGCGCGGCGTGCTGAAGATGCGTCGGGCGGGTGCCCGTTCGACGATGCGGCCGGCGTACATCACCGCGACCTGGTCGGCCCGGCCGCGCACGACACCAAGGTCATGCGAGACCAGGATCATGGCCATTCCCAGCTCCTGCTGCGCGTCGGCGAGCAGGTTGAGGATCTGCGCCTGGACAGTGACATCCAGCGCGGTGGTGGGTTCGTCGGCAAGCAGTAGTTGGGGCTGGCCGGCGATGGCCAGGGCGATGACGACCCTTTGGCGAAGACCGCCGGACAGCTCGTGCGGGTACTGCCTTCGCCTGCGAGCGGGATCGGGTACCCCCACTCGCCGCAGCAGATCGATGGCGACCTCTTCGGCTTGGCGTCGGCTGATGGTCCCGCGGTACACCAGATGCTCAGTGAGCTGACGCCCGATGGTGAGCACCGGGTTGAGCGCGGTCATCGGGTCCTGGAAAACCATGGACACCCGCCGACCCCACACGCCACGCAGTTGCGCGGGCGGAAGCGAACGCATATCCAGGCCGTCGAGCCAGACCTCACCGCTATCGATGCGGCCCGGCTTGCCCAAGTCCAAACCCATGATGGCGCGGGCCAGAACAGTCTTTCCGGAGCCGGACTCCCCGACGATCGCCAGCGTCTGCCCGCTATCCAGGTCGAGGCTCACGCTGTTTACCGCGGTCACCGGGCCGCGGGCGGTCAGGAAGGTCGCGTGCAGGTTGCGGACCTGCAACAGTGGCGTCATGTCAGGTACCGCTGCCGGAGTCGCTCGCCGGCGAAGCTGAACGACAGCACGGTCAGAAACAGCGCCGCCGAAGGGGTCAGACCGATCCATGGAGCCCATTGCAGGCTGGTTCTCCCGGACGAGATGAGCGAACCCCAGCTCGGGGTGGGCGGTGGCAGGCCGACGCCGAGGAAGCTCAGGGCGCCCTCCACGATGATGGCGACGGCGACCGCGACCAGTCCGTAGGCGAAGACGGTCGGTGCCACATTGGGGACGATCTCGCGCAGGATGATCCGGTGGTCGCGCATGCCCATGGCCCGCGCTGCGGTGATGTATTCGCGTTGGGCGGTACTGATGGTGGCGGCGCGGGCAATACGGCTGAAGCCGGGGATGGCGATCACGGTGACCACGAACACGATGACGTCCAGTCGCGCTCCGAGAAACGCGGTCAGCGCCAGCGCCAGAACCAGAGCCGGGAACGCCAGGGTGGCGTCGACAATGATGCCGACCGCCGCGTCGAGCGTGCCGCGGAAGTACCCGGCCAAGACCCCCATGCCTCCGCCGATGGCCGTGCCGGCCAGCAGGGTCCCCAAGCCGACGGTCAGGGAGATCCGTCCACCGTGGACGATCCGGGACAGCATGTCGCGACCGAGGTCGTCGGTGCCGAGCAGATGATCGGTGCTTGGTGGCAGGGACAGCGCATTGAAGTCCTGAAAGGACGGATCGGCCAGCGGCAGCAGCGGCGCCACCGTGGCGGCCACGACGATGACCCCGATCCACCCGGCAGCCAGCCAGAAGATGACGCCGAGCCGGTCGCGTCGAGCGGCTCCCGACACTGCAGGCATCGGGTCGGGAATGAGTTCAGCGGGTATGGCCATGGCGGACCCTTGGGTCGATCACACCGTAGAGGGCGTCGACAGCGACGTTGAGCAGCACGTAGGAGACGGCGATGAGCGCCACCGCACCTTGGACCACGGTGTAGTCGCGGTCGGCGATGGCATCGACCAAGAGTCGGCCGACCCCGGGCAGGGCGAACATCGACTCGATGATCACCGCGCTGCCGACCAGCCGGCCGGCGTTGAGCCCGACCAGGGTCACCAACGCGAGCGAGGAAGGCCGGATCGCGTGGCCGAGCATGACCCGCCGCTCACTGAGGCCTTTTGCCCGTGCGACGTCGATGAAGCTTTCGGACAATGTGGCCAACAGATCCGCCCGTAGCACCCTGATGTACACCACCGTCTCGCCGAGGGCGACCGTCAGCACAGGCAGCGCCATGGACCGCAGGTTCTGGCCGACTCCTTCGCTCAACGGGGTGAAGCCGATTGTCGGCAACAGTCCAAGTTGGACAGACAGGAGCAGGATCAGTACAAGACCCAGGACGAACGCGGGTAGGCCCAGCACGACCGAGCTGAGCGTGGTCACCACACGATCGAAGACGCCATCCGGTTTCGCTGCGGCCAAGATGGCGGCCAAGACCGCGATGGCCAGCGCCAGGATCTGGCTGAGCAGCAGCAGTTCCAGACTCACCGGCAGGCGTTGCGCGATGGCCGCGCCGACGTCCTGTCCGGTGCGCACCGAGCTGCCCAGATCACCGGTCGCTGCGGAGCCTAGCCAGGCGAGATAGCGAACCGGAAGCGGGCGGTCCAGCTCCAGATCGTGGCGCAGCGCGGCGATCTGCTCCGGGGTGGCCTCCGGTCCAAGGATCGCCAGTGCTGGGTCCCCGGGCAGCAGATCCACCATCAGCGAGCTGAACGCGGTGACGATCAACAGAACGATCGCCAGTCGGCCCGCTCGGTGTAGCGCCGCATTCATAGCCGGCTGATTCAGGGGCCGATGTGGAGTTGCTCGGGCCGGAACACGCCCAGGTTCGCAGCGTCCAGTGGCTGCCACCCGGTCACGCTGGCCTTGCTGATGACGCCGTAGTAGTTGCGGGTCAGCCAGATGTAGGGCAGGTCCGTAGCGAGAGTCCGGGCAAGGTCGGCGTATGCCTTGGCCCGCCCGTCCTTGTCCGCCGAGGTTCTGCCGCGTACCAGAGCGTCGTCGACCACCCGGCTGCTGTACCCGCCCCAGTTCTGCGCCGAGCCGGTCTGGAACCGCCGAGTGAGCTGGATGTCGGGGTCGGTGAAGTCGGGCGTCGGCAGCTCGGCGGCCTGGAAGTCTTTGGCGTTCACGGCGGCCAGGATCGCGGTGAATTCCTTCGGTTCGATGTTCATTGTGATCCCGACGTCCTTGAGCATTTGCTGGATGACCGTGGCGCGTCGGGGACCGACCCCGCTGGGCGTCACTTTGTAGGAGAAGACGATCGGCTTGCCGATCTCTTGGACGAGTTGCCTGGCGATGCTCGGGTCGAACGCGGGGTACCCGGGGTCGGTGTAGAACGGGGACGTCTTGGCGAACGGTCCGTCCGACGGCTCGCTGATGCCCTTGTCCACGACGTTCACCAGGACTGTGCGGTCGATAGCGTGCGCGATCGCCTTGCGCACCCGCACATCGTCAAACGGCGCCTTCGCGACGTTGAGGGTCATTGCGGTGGACCCGTTGAACGAGGCGAGATTCACCGCGAGGTTCTGGTTCTTTCGCGCCTGGACGATGTGGTCGGCCGAGTCGGTCTGCACCACATCAAGCGAGCCGGACTGCAGGCTCTGGAACCGCGCCTCGGCATCGGGTAGCACTCGGTAGGTGATGGTATCCAGGCGCGGCTGCCCGGAACGCCAGTAGTGGGGGTTGCGGGTAAAGGTGACGTGGTCACCCTTCAACCATTCCTTGAGGACAAACGGCCCGGTCCCCACCGGCTTGTTGGCGATCTGATCGGGTGTGGCCAATGCCTTGGGCGACACCATATAGCCGGGCTCCTTGGCCAGAACGGTGGAGAAGCCGACGTTGGGCGCCTTAAGCCGGAACGTGACGGTCAACGGCCCGGCTGACTCCACGGCGGCGATCCCGGCGACCAGCGGAGCGCAGGCGCATTTGGTTGCGGGGTCGAGGAACCGTTTGAAGTTGGCCACCACGGCCGCCGCGTCAAGGGGCTCGCCATCGCTGAACTTCACCTCCGGTCGCAGTACCAAGGTGTATGTCTGCAAGTCCGATGACGGCGTCAGCGACTCGGCCAGCGACGGTACATTTTGGCCTTCCCGCGCTACCAGTAGTTGATCGTAGACCGCATTGGCGACAGTCAGGTTCGCTGGGCTGAAGAACTGCCCGGCCGGATCGAGGGTGACGATGTCGGCGATCAGGCCGACGCGCAGCTCGCCACCGGACTGCGGCGATGCTGACGGGGTCGTGCACGCGGCAAACGCCATCGCGGCCGCGAGGAAGAGGGCCAACGACGCTCTGTGCCTGGATGACAGTTTGTGCATGCCTACTCCCGGTGTTACCGTTAACGCTGCGCGGACAGGCTACCGCCGTGACATTGACCAGTCAACGGGTTTCGATTTAGCGCGAAGTGTGAAGGAGCAAGGCGATGGCCGATCGCCGTCCCACCATCCACGACGTCGCGCAAGCAGCCGGCGTCAGCGCGATGTCGGTCTCCAGAGTGCTCAACAGCCGGCCAGGGGTGAGCCCGGAAACCGCGCGCCGCATCGAGCAGGCTGTGCGGACGCTGGGGTACCGACCCAACATGCTCGCGGCCAACTTCCGCCAGCAGCGCGGCGTCTCGCTGATTGGCATGATCGTGCCCGACCCGTACACGCCGCTATTCACCTCGGTCGCTGTCGCCGTGGGCGAACTGGTGCGCGACCACGGGCTCATCGTTGTCACGGCCAGCTCCGGCGGGGACGTGGCACAGGAGCGCGCGCTGGTCACCTCCTTCTTCGAGCGTGGCATCGACGGGATCCTGCTGTTTTCCGAGGACCACGACCACCGTTACCTCGAGCCGGAACTCGACCGGGGACGGCCACTGGTGTTCCTGGGCAGCCCACCGGTCGGGGTAATGGGCCCGACCGTGCTTGTCGACAACCGTGGCGGCGCGGCCGAGGCGGTCGCGCACCTGCTGCGCCATGGCCACCGCCGCATCGGGATCGTCACCAAGCCGGCCAGCTTTCCGGCATCGGAGCGCCTCGCGGGATACCGTGAAGCCGTTGCGCGCCATGGCATCGACACCGACCCCTCGCTGGTGCACGTGGTGGCCAACGTGGCGGAGCCTGGCCGCCGGGCAGTCGAAGCACTGCTCGCCCGGCCAGACCCACCCACTGCGATCTTCAGCACCAACTACCTGCTCACCGCCGGAATGCTCGGCCCGTTTCGGGCGTACCCGCCGGTGGCGCTGGTCGCCTTCGACGACTTCGAAGCAGCCCTACTGGTCGACCCGCCGATCTCGGTGGTCACCCAGGACCCGCCCGCCATGGCTGCGCATGCCACGCGGATGTTGTTGGCACAGTTAGACGGGATCGGTGACCGGGCGGCCGTCGCCGTCGTGCCGCCGCGGCTCATCCCTCGCGGCACAGGCGAGCTTCCACCCGCGAAAGGTGTACGTTATCGTTACCGTCGATTCGGGGCCACCGTGAAAAGGAGTGCATCGAGGTGACGGTCCGACCGCCCAACGTCGTCATCATTCACGGCCATGACCTCGGGCGGTTCCTGTCATGCTATGGGTCGCCGTCGATCCCCAGCCCACACCTGCAAGACTTCGCCGCCCAAAGCGTCGTCTTCGACAACGCGTTCTCGACCGCCCCGCTGTGCACGCCAGCCCGTTCGTCGCTGTTCACCGGGCAGTCGCCACACGTCAACGGGCTCATGGGCCTGGTGCACAGCGGCTGGCGGTACCGCAAAAGTGTCCGCACCATGCCGGAGCTGCTCAGGCCCGCGGGCTACGACACAGTGCTAGTCGGCCTGCAACATGAGCACCACAACCCGACCGTACTTGGCTTCGACGAGGTCCACGGCATGGGTTTTCTCCCCCGTGCCCTGCCGGTCGCCGCCGAGGCCAACGCCTGGCTGGCCCACCGCGGTGGCCAGCCCACGCCATTCCTGCTCACGGTCGGCATGTGGGAGGTCCACCGACCCTGGCCACGCGAGGATTACCCACCGGCAGACCCGCACACCGTCGAGGTCCCACCATTTCTGCCCGACACCGTCCACACTCGAGCGGACCTGAGCGGCTTCTACGGTTCGATACGACAGATGGATCAGGCGGTGGGGATCGTGCTGGCAGCCATCGACCGTTTCTGCGACCCGGCACACACGCTGGTGCTGTTCACCACCGACCACGGCGCAGCATTCCCGCGCGCCAAAGGAACCCTCTACGATCCAGGCGTCGGCGTCGCACTCCTCGTGCGACCCCCGTCCACAATGGACATCCAGCCCGGCCGCCGCACCCGCATGGTCAGCCATCTCGACGTCGTCCCGACCCTGCTCGATCTGGCCGGAAGTCCTGTGGCATCGCACCTGGAGGGCCGCAGCCTACTGCCAGTACTGCGAGACGACCGCGACGACGACCGAAACCTGTTCTTCGAGAAGACCTTCCACGACGTGTATGACCCGATCAGGGCAGTCCGCACGTCCCGGTACAAGTACATCCGCAACTTCACTGGAGGACCGGCAATCCTGCTGTCCAAAGACCTCGAGGAGTCGCGCACTAGACAGGGCATGGGCGACGCACATCTTCGTCCTAGGCCGCCAGCCGAGCTTTACGACCTCCGCGACGACCCCTGGGAGCTACGCAACCTGGCGGCCCAGCAGGAACACGCCAAGACCGTGGCGATGCTCGATGACGCACTGACCGCGTGGATGAAAGACACCCACGACCCGCTGGCTTGCGGACCTGTCGACGAGCCCGCACCGCTGAGCCGGCTGCCCGACGCACAACCAGACCTGCCCCACCTGCACAGCAGTGGGTGATCAATGATCGAACTCAAACAACCAAGAACGCCAACAAGAGTCCTGTACCACATACAGCCACCACCCTGAACGGGTGCGATCTATTACGGTGCGATGCCGACGAATCCCGTACCAAGACGCGCTGCGAGTACTCCAGGCAGAAGACATCCGTATCGTCGGGCCTGACAACTCCACCGCCCCAGGCCAGACCCTGGCACGTCCGGAGAGTTGTGAGGATGAGTCCTGCGACTGGCCAAAACATCAACTTCGGGCCGTACGACGAGACCGGCGCGGCTGGCGCGTACTGGCCGATCTGCCAGATTGATCAGTAGACTTTCGCGCTTGTTTGATGAGCACTTATGTGTTGTCGTCTCGAGCCGATCTTGACGCGTGCTGATCGTGGCCTGACGGTTCCGGGCGAGTGAGATCACCTAGGAGCCCGCGTAGTTGTGAAATTGATCCCGCCGAGATGGCCGCGTAGTCGTCGTCCCCGACCACCCAGGCGGCTTCACGCTGGGCGAAAGCCAGGCGAATCGGCGTCATCCCCACATGGAGAGCGCCGGTGAGCTCGCCATTGCCTCCGTCGCCGACATAGAGGCACTCGATCGGCTTGCATCCCAGGCCGTCGCTGACCCAACGGTATGACCGCGGATCCGGTTTGCGCACACCGAGTTCGGCCGAGAACGCGGCGACGTCGAACATTGCGGCAAGGGTGCTTGCTCGCCAGGCTTCAGGCAAGTCAATCGAACAGTCACTGAGCAATCCAAGTACCACACCTGACGATCTCAGGTCGGTCAGCATCTCTACGACGCCGGCGCGAGGAACGAGCCGCGTGGTCGTGAATTCCTGGCGAATCTTCGCCGCGCCGGTCAGCTGAGCATCGTCGGGTTTGCCGCCGGCCAAATCGGCGATATGGCCAATCATCGCTTTCACATCGCCGAGCCGGCCCAGCGTTCGTTCCTCGTAGCAACGATCCCACGCGTGCGTGAAGCTTTCCGCGTCGACCATCACCGCCTTCGCCATGGCGGCGAGGAGCCGCCGATAATCAGACCTGTCATAGGGGGCAACCAGCGTGCCGAGCAGGTCGAAGATTACTGCGCGTTTCACAGTGCGCTCTTGACGCCGTTTTCGAAGAACCCTTGTCGGGTCTCGTCGTCCAGGGCGCGCTCAGGGTGATCCATCAAGCCGAAGACGAGGCCGTTGGAAGAGGTAATGCCAGCGATGTTGTCAAGTGAACCGTCGGGATTGGAGGATTCAGGGTAGCGCAACGCCACCTGCCAAGCCGGCTGTGGCTCCGACTTCCGGTAGAAGAACCGTCCTTCACCGTGCGCGCACGGGAAGACCAAGTGCTGGCCGGCGAGCCCGGCCAGCCACGGACTGTCGTTGCCGTCTGCCACAATGTGTTCCTGATGCGGCCGATTGACAAACGTGCCCGACAGGTTTGCCCGAAGCTCGACATCGCCGAAGAGCCCGGCGCAGACGGCGATCTGGAAGCCGTTGCAGATGGCGATGACAGGTCGATCGGCAAACGCTACCAGTTGATCGGCCAGCATTGTTCTGAGGAGCACGCCCGCGACATTGCCCGCGCCGAGGTGGTCGCCGAAGGCAAACCCACCGGGAAGGCAAAGCAGATCGGCACTATCCAATCGCGATACTCCGGCCACGATGTCGGTCGTGAAGATCAGCCTGGTGTCGGCGCCCACCCGCTTGAAGATCCGTTGAGTCTCGACGTGACAGTTTGTGCCCGGCAAGTAGAGGATGTTCACCCGCGGTTTCACGCGATCCTCTTTTCGAACGCGGTGCTCCACAACTCGAGTGCTTCTCGGGTGAGCAACTCGGTGCCGGCCACCCTGACGCCGCCGCGCTCATCCAAGGTGCCGATCACCGTGGGCTTGAGGGCGGCGGGTAGGACATCGACCAGTGACGGAGGCACTTCGACCACAGCACAGCAGCGATCTTCGGTGAAAAGTGCTTCACTGTGGCCGAATCTGTCCTGCAAGTCGACCCCTAGGCCGGAGCCGATGGTGCCCGTGGCCAGAAGCGCGGCCAGTCCACCGGCTTTGATCATCGATCCGGATCGGAACATGTGACGGCATTGGGCGAGTTCGGTCAGGAAGGCCGCCACCTGACTGATGTCGATGTCATCGGGGATTCCACCGTGCAAACCTAATGTTCGCCCGGCGACGGTTGCTGTGAGCCTCGCGGTCGGCAGGCCGATGCGTACCAACACGTTGCCAGGCTGCGTCCACTGTTCGGTCAGCAGGTGTTCGATGCCGGGGACCTTGCCAAGCGCTGTAAGAAAGACCGCTGGCGGCACATGAACCAAACCCGTTGGCGTGGTGCTCGATCCCGCGGATGAGTCCTTTCCTGAGATCACCGGTGTGCCGAAGTGGCGGATCAACGCCGCCATCTCGTCAACCATGGCGACTAGCCAGGAATCCCAGTGCGGCGCCCGGTGAGGGGTGTAGAAGTTGTCGCACAGGCAGACGTCGCGCAATTGGGACCCGGCAAGCACCTGGCCGACGAGCAGGCTGGAGAACAACTGGCGAAGCGCCCGTACCGGATGGCTTTCATAGAGCCAGGGATCGAACGCGGTGCTAACGATGACGACACCGGCCGAACCTTCCACCGGCCGCGCCGCCCAATACCCGGTGTTGACGCGAATGGCAGGGCCGAACTGCGGTCCATATATGGTGTTTCCCCGCACCGTCGAGTCGTACTGCTCGTTGGCGTATGCCTGAGAGGCGACCTCCCCATCCTGCAGCACAGCGGCGAACAGGTTTGCCACGGCGTCTGGGTCAAATTGTGGCCACGCCTGAGCGGCGTCGGTCGGCACCGGCAACGGAGCCACCTCGACCGGATCGGTTTCGATGTCGATGAGGTGATAGGGGACATCGAATGCCACCTCGGATCCGTGCCGCACAACATAGGCACCGGAATCGGTGAACTTGCCAATGACGGTGGCGCGCACTTGATGGCGGGCCAGGATCCTTTCGGCAGTGTCGCGATTGTCCGGCTTGACGCACAGGATCATTCGCTCCTGGGATTCGGAGAGCAGAATCCGCCAACACGACAGCGCGGAGGTTTTCAGCGGCACCAAGGCCGTGTCGATGTCGACCCCACAAGCCTCGCCGATCTCGCCAACAGCGCTGTTGAGGCCTGCGCCCCCGACATCGGTCAAGGCACGAAGGCATCCGGCGTCGCGCAGATCGAGAATGGCACCTCGGAACACCACCTGTTCCAGGGGTGCACCAATTTGGACCGCCGTGGCCGACATTTCCGCACCGACCGAACTTGACGACGCACCATGGATTCCGTCGTTTCCGGTCAAGCCACCGATGAGCATGACCAGATCGCCAGGTTGGGGAATCCCCTTGGTGGCTAGCTGCTTGGGGATTACGCCAATGCTGCCACCCAGGGCGAAAGGCTTGGCTCGATAGCTCGGGTGGAAGGTCATTCGCGAGCTCATCATGGGTACGCCGAAGGTGTTTCCGTATTCTTTGATGGCTCGGATGGTGTCGATCGCGATGTGTCGCGCATCCGGAAGTCCCGGGACCGCGGGCGGCTCCTCGGGCAGGCCGGTGGCGGTGTATTCGAAGCAGCCCACCGGATCGGCGCCCAGACCGGTGCCGAGGATGTCTCGCAGCACGCCACCGAGCTTTGTCAGCTGGCCGAAGTAGGCCGAGATCGCCGATGGGCCGTTGTGGGTTTCGGCCTTGATTGCCAGCGCCCAACCGTCATAGAAGTCCCACACGCCGGCGTTGTCGCCGAACATGCTGACTATGTTGGGGTTGCTGGTGTCTGCTGAGGCCATTCTCAATCGGTTGAGCAGGTTACCGCGGGAGCGCCAGGTGGTGTGGGCACAGTGATCACTCCAGCGCGCGTCCAGGGCTTCCAGCAGTACGTCGCTGATGGCGGGGGCGTCCATCGCGTTTTGTATGTTGCGTATCCTGCGCATGTTCTCGACGCTAAGGTTGCGGCCGCCGCCGGTGCCGATGGCCGCAAGCTGTTCATCCATGCATTTAGACAGGTCGAAGGTTTGGATCGGCTCGCCCACGCCGACCGGTGCCAGGCTGGCAAGCGATGGCTCGACGGTATGCAGATCATCGGTGTTGCCGTTGAAGATTCTTTCCGCGACCAGCTCGCCCAGGCGCTCCGATGCCGAGCTGTAGATTGTGGCAACCTTACCCGCCGATGCCTTGATACTGAGGAGCTCGCAGAAGGTGACGATGGAGTCAGACTCGTTGTCCACGACGGAGAGCTTGTGGATGATCTGAACCTCACCGGGTCGCAGGAACTGGTCGACGTCGACCAGTTCGAGTTGTCCCTGGGCCAGGTTGCGGCACAGCGCCTCGAGTTGGGCTGGATTGGGTGTTTCGACAAACTCGATGTAGTAGGCACGCCGACATTCCAGATCTGCCAGACCAAGCCGCCGACGCGTTGCCTTTGTCTCTGCCATCAGAGCGTCGGTGCGCAGTACGAACTTGTGGATCATTTTCGCGCCGCAGATCCCAGGCCGCGCTCCTTGATCATGCGTCGTACGCGCCAGAAAGTTGACCTGATCCCGTTGTGAGGAAATATGAGTGAGTAAGGCGCTGCCAGCTGCGGCATGTAATCGCAGCCGTCCTCGGCCAGCACCAACACCCGATCGAAGCCGTATCGGCCTTGAAACAGACCGATCTCGTGGACGACATTTTGCCTAGCCAATCTTCTGCCTTCCGCGGTGAGGTCCTCCGCCGTCAGCACGCAAATGGCGAAGGAACAGTTGTCAAGGTTGGTATTGATAGCGTCGGTCACGGCGATGCTTCCCCACGTCTGACGCTCGAAATAGTGTGCGGGCAGCCCCAGCTCGCCTTCGACCAGTTCCTTGACAGCGAGCCAATCAGAGTCGCCGCCGTGGGCGATGAACACTCCCAGCGGCTCGGCCGGTGCGCGGCGTCCGGCGTCAAGTGATCTGATGAACCCCCGAACGACGGTGGGAAACTGGGCGTGGCCACCATGACCGACGAAGCGCAGCTTGTGGCGGGCCAGCTCCATGCCCAGAAGGGCGCCAAGCTCCACCTGCAACCGATCAGAGGTCACCACCGACAGCAACCCGGCGGCGAAGACATCACCGGCGCCGGTCGCGTCCTCGATCGCGTGGTCAGGGAGCGCCACTTGCGGATACACCTGCCGTTGCAGCCCGGCCTCATCGACGCAGAAGGTCGTGATCCCACCGGGTTTCTTGACAATCAGGAAGCTTTCCACACCGGCTCGCTTGAGCAGGCGGTCGGCGACCGCCATCTCGTCCTCACCCTCCTGATGCCCACCAAGCGCTCGAAACTCCCGGTTGTTGACGAACAGAAAGTCGGCCAGTTGAACCAGGCCATCCATCTCGGACATCTGAGTGGTACACCAGACATGGCCTGGATCAAACGAGATCAGCGTGGCTGGACTGCGCTCCTTTACCTCTCTGAGCGCGGCGAGAAGCTCCGCCGGGGTGTGGGGGTCCAAAAAGGAGGTCACGTGGATGACGCGAGCATTTGTCAGATAGGACACCAGCTGTTCAAAGTCGCTGCGTAGGTAAGCGGCCATCGACTCGTTGGCACCGCCGTGGGTCAACAGAGTCCGTTCCCCGTCCTCAACAAAGGAGAAGCAGATCCCGCTCAACAAATCGTCTCGCTTCTGCACACCTTGATGATCCACGCTGAGCAGCTCAAGCTGCCTGATGCTCGACAGGCCAGGCATTGGCATCCGGCCGGACACCCCGACGTAGCCCAGCCGAAGACCGAGTCCGGTGTGGGCTATGGCGCAGATCGCGTTAAACGCTGAGCCACCGAGATTGACTTTAAGGGAGCTGGCGTCGACCGCCTCAAGCGCGGCATAGATCGTGTCGGCGTCAACCCGCTTCTCGGCTCCCCACTCAAGTGGACCCTCCCCAACACCAAGCACTTGGCTCAGCTGCGCTGTCAGGGAACGGCCGCCGCCCCGCTTGGTCACCTGAGAGCTGGACGCGGAGGCTATGTAATCGAGGTTGAGAGCGCCGACACCAATGACATCGAAACGGAAGTCCTCATCACGATTTTTGCCGAATGCGTCCGCCGTGGGTCGCGTCATTAGGCGCCTCCCCTGCCAAGCAAGCCCTCGCGGATGAGTATACGCTCGACCTCCAGGAACGTGGCATCGACACGTCCTCGCGGGAAGGGCAGCCGCACGAGGCCCGCCGCGTTGGAAAACACCTCGCATCCGTCCTCCACCAGCAAGGCGACCCGGCCGAAGCCATACCTTCCGTGAAACAGGCCGGCCTGGTGGACGATGTCTTGGTCGGCCCGGCCGGCACCCGTTATCGTCTCAGAGTCCACCGAGAGAAGGCAGATGGCGAACCCGCACCGCCCAAGGACGTCGCGTACAGCTTGGGCGACGTCGATCTCAGGGTCGGACATGTCGAGATCGTAGACCGGTAGCCGGCAATCGCCTTGCACGAAGTCGCGCAGCTCCAACCACTGCGGGTTTCCGTCGTGTGAAATGAATACGCCCGTGGGGTTGGAGGCACGGCGCACAAGGTTTTCGCTGATCTGCAGGAACCCATCGCTCAAGCTGGGCAGGGCCGACTGGGTCAGCTTGTGCCGCGCCAGGCTCAGACCGACCAGGGAACCGAGCTCAAGATGCAGTTCACGTGAGGCCAGCGCGGCGATGACCGCGGCCGAGAACACGTCGCCGGCGCCGGTGGCATCCTCGAGCGTCTGCTCGACATTGGCGGGCAGCGACAGCCGGAACCGGTCGGCCATGACCGAGTCGGATCCGGACCGGAACATCTCGATAAAGTCGTATCGCTTGGTGACAAACACCGTCGCGTTTGGACCGCAGCGGCTGAGCAAATTGCGAGCCACGTCGAGATCGGGTTGGCCGTGTACGTACCGCCCGAGCGCCTTGAACTCGCGGAAGTTAACGAAGATGTAATCGGCCAGGCGCAGAATGCCAAGCACCGCCTCGGTGGGGTTGACCGCCCAGTCATGGCCAGGATCGAAGCTGATGCGTAGCCCTCGGTTGAGCTCTTTGGCCTTGCGCAAGACCGCCAGTTGCTCCACCGGCGTGTCCGGGTCCAGAAAGGACGTGGTGTGGACGATGTGTGCGCTGGCCAGGTATCGGGCGATGTCCTCACCGTTGTCGCGAAGGTACTCGCACATGTCGAGATTCGCTCCGGGGCAGGTGAGAAGGTTGCGTTCACCGTCATCGATGTAGGATAGGCACATACCACATGGCCTGGAGGGGCGGCGCGCCACCCAGGTGCGGTCGATCTGAAACAGGTCCATCTGATGGGTGAATGACAGCCCCAACATTCCCAGCTGACCCAGCACGCCTACATAGCCGAGCTTGACTCCCATTCTCATCTGCGCCAAGGCGAAGATCGTGTTCCACGCCGACCCGCCCAGCGCCGCCTCCAACGACGCGGCGCCAAGCTGGTCAATCACGCCGAGAACGACAGCTTCGGTGGCCGGGCCCTCGACGTTTCCCTCGAAGCGCGCGGCCGATTCACTCACGTGATCTGCCATGTGTCGAGAAAGGCTCGTAGCGCTCGCGATGTAATCCACGTTAAGCGCGCCAAAGCCAATGACGTCGAGCTTCGACTCGGATCCGGCCACCTTAGTCCCCTCACGGTCGACCATAGGTCGAACAACAGTGTAACGACGCATGTCCAAGCCTGCATCCAGACGTCTCAACCGACGAGTGCCAGCTCGGCTCCCAGGTTGTCAATGACGGTGTCCAATGTGGTGGGGACGGCTCGGTTCATCATGTTCAGGTATTGGTTGAGACGAAGAATCCCCATGGTCATGAACGCCAGTGCCCGCTCGTGCTTGTGATGGCGCAGCGAGTGGAACATGGGCAGGGCAAGGTTTTGTGCGCCGTTAAGCAGCAGAAAGTCCTCCCCCGACAGGCAATTGCGGGCATCAAAGACCCCCGTGTCACGCAACAGGGTAGGAAGGGCCATCGCGATCTGGTCGTAAGTCCGCCGAACTTCATCCATGCCGATGGTGATGTTTATCGAAGGGATCGACGTTGATAGGTCACGGTCGATGGTAAACCGATCATATTTGAAGAATTCGTAATAGCTGCAAAGCGAAAGACCCAGCTTGCCGACGTCGTAGACTCGCGATGATCCGGTCCCGCTGGGATCGACAAGGTAGCAACGGTCCTGGCGAGGACACACAATGTCATCAAGAATCAAGTCGCCGTGAGCCTGCTCTCGCGGCAATAGGCCATTGAGCCGGTCGAGGCGGCGCTCAAGGCCGCTGGCGATCAGACCGGGCAGACCTAGGCATTCGGTTCCGTTGATGACCAGCCGCTCGCAGGCCATGAGCTCCTTTAGCATCGTCGCGTCGCCGCTCGCGCTGGTCAGCCGGTGAAGCCTGCGGGTCAGCTTGTCCGAGTACGTGTCCTCGGCGGCGGCCTTGCAAGGCATTCCGTAAAGATCGCGGCGCAGCGAGGAAAGGGTCTCGCCGAGCATGGCGACCGCCGCGTCGGCGTCCAGCGTTCCGTGAAACAGCCGTTCCGAGAGGGTGTATGAGTGAAGAAACCTGGCGGTGTAGCCCAGTCCGTTTGCCTGCGTGGCCAGCAAAGGCGCGAACAGTGCGCCGGCGGATCGGGAAAGGCCTCGTAGCCACGTCACCTCCCGCGTCAGCCGCAGTCCGGCGTCCGGATCGCCGGCGAGCATGTCCTCGCTCGTCTTGCCCACCACGACGAGCTCACCCGATTGGCGCAGGCGCACTTGGCAGAATGAGCCCCCGTTGAGAGTCGGTTCGACTGTGGCCCGCACCAGGATCACGCCCGCGGCCTCCAGCTCGCCATAGAAGTTGCCACCGCACTTGGCCAGCCGGTCCAGGCACGACACCAGCTTGTGTGTCTCATGGTCGGCCGACACGAGCCATCGTCCGTCCAGAACCGACGCCAGGCTGGTGGCGCCGGGAAGCGGACCACGCCGGCCATCGAGCATTTCAAACGCCTCCGGGCTCAGGCGAATCGCCCATTCTCGCGGCGCACGATCAATGATTTGCATGAGTTGCCGGGCAAGCTCGATGGAGAAAGTGAAAGAGCCGGGCGCAACAGCAATGAGCGCCATCGTGGAGTCCAGTGCCATGTGTCCCCTCCCGCAATGATCGAAACACGCCAATGCGTGCGAGCTGCATGGTAGCAACGCGTTGCCACTGCCCCTCCGCAGGGAAAATCAACAAATCACCGCACATCCACGGCTTGAGTTGATGCCGGCCGGCCAGCCGGGTGCGTGGCGATCCGCCCCGATCAAGCCGGCTCGTGGCACGCCAAAAGTGCGTGTGTGGGGGAGACCGCACTGGCGATGCGCGCCAGCCAAGACCGCGCCAGCCAAGACCGCGCCAGCCAAGACCGCGCCAGCCAAGACCGCGCCAGCCAAGACCGCGCCAG
>Ga0075428_100000528_pt1 | contig 38898 bp, 31 predicted proteins | sample RhiMetdeltSRZDD2_FD_75291 | JGI IMG/M metagenome (GOLD analysis project Ga0075428, IMG submission 75291) | Populus rhizosphere microbial communities from Tennessee, USA - Rhizosphere MetaG P. deltoides SRZDD2 | ecosystem: Host-associated > Plants > Roots > Rhizosphere > Soil | place: USA... | reverse complement strand
GTTGTTGGCTGAAAGAGCTTACCAGCTTATCCAAAGAAAAAAGATGAATGATATCGATAAAGAAAAGTTGAAGGAAAAAATAAAAGAGCTTTCCGGCAAGAATTCATTTCAATTATATTCCTTTATAAAAAATTATATGTAGCATGGAAACTATTCCCAATGAAAATTTACCAAGGATGGCGGAATGCGAGCCGGCAATTGTAAAAGTGCAACCGGGTAAGGTCTATTCATGGTGTAGTTGCGGGCTGAGTGTAACACAGCCTTTTTGCGACCATGCGCACAGAAATATTGAGGGGGAACCGTACAAAAGCATCAAAGTAATGTTTGATAAAGAAGAAGAAGTTTATTTCTGTCAATGCAAACAAACGAAAACCCCTCCTTTTTGCGATGATTCTCATTTAAAGATCAAAAAATAGACTGCTGTTTTAAGTTCATCGTCGTTTTTGTATAGTTCATCGAAACAATTTTCTGTCCGCGCTATCGCAAGATACTTTTGAAATGTAAAAATTATTATATGAAAAAGGTATCAATCATTCTCGCTTTTACATTTTTGGTTATCTTCTTCAGCAGCTGTCTCAGGACGCTGCATCCCATCTTTACAATAAAAGATATTGTATATGAACCAAAACTCATTGGTACCTGGAAAACAGGTAACCAGGGAACAAAAGGGCTTGTTATTATCACAAACCTTGCAGCAGACAACTCAATTGAGTTACCCGAAAAGATCTCCACGATCAGGCAAAAAGGATATCTCATTTCATACCAGGATAAAGATGGTAATGCAACGGAACAATATATTGCTTTCCTTGCCCGTATAGGTAAGCATCTTTACTTTGATTATTTCCCTGCTGAAAAAAAGGATAGTAAGACCATTGATGAGTTTTTTACTTCTCACTTTGTAAAAATGCATACTTCATATCGTGTAGATATTTCCAAAGATGGTGATTTTGAGTTAAGTCAGCTGGATGAATCATATGTTACTAAACTCATTAATGAAAAAAAGATCCGCATCAGCCATGAAAAAGACGCTAATGGTAGTATTGTTATCACAGCATCTACTGACGAGCTTCAGCAATACATAATAAAATACGGTGATGAACACGGCGCCTATAGAAGTGAAAAAACCGTTTTCCAAAAAATAATTCATGATCTATAAAAACATTTATATGAAAAAGTTATTTATCGTTTTAACTATTTCCCTTGCCGTTATGCAATCCTGCGTAACATCCTTGCAGCCACTTGCAACTTATAATACCGCCATCGTTGACGATAGACTAGCAGGTACATGGAGTTCTGACGGACACGACTATGAAGTTCAAAAGTTTTTTGACAGCGATTTGTATAAATACATCAAAAAAGAAATGGATAAATATAAAGGCAATAACGACAAAGTATTGTCAGAAAAAGAAATGGAAGATTTCGCACCGATGCTTTACTTTAAGTCTTATGTTATTAAGTATACAAAGGACAAAATAGAATATGTGATGTTTGGAAGCATGGTAAAACTCAATGATCAATTCTTTATAAACTTTGCTCCAATAGGCGTGAATACGGATAAAAACAAAGCACAGGCTTTTGAAATGACTCCAACGGATCGGTTAGCAACACATACAATTGCAAGAGTTCAATTCACCAATTCTAACACGATTAAACTCGATTTTATTGATGGTGGTTTCTTATATGACCAGGTAAAAGCCGGCCGCATGAAAATAAAAAATGAAAAGGATGATCTGTATGATACATTTCTGATCACGGCATCTACCAGTGAATTACAGCAATTCATCCAAAAATATGCAAATGATGAGCGCTTCTACAACAAAGAAAATTCTGTTACCTTGACACGTAAAAGTTAAAGTGATGAAGAGAAGATATTGGGAGCTCAATCATCCTTTCTTAAGAATCATACAGCACCTGACCTTCTGGGTGCTTTCATTCATTTTATTTCTCCAGCTTTTTAAAACCGGGAACAAACCCGAAAAAGTTGATTATGTCTACACTGCTTTATTCCAGGTAACCCTGTTGCCAGCAGTGTATATCAATCTTGAGTTGCTTCTTCCCAAATGGGGAAAGAGAAAAACAATTCTCTTTTATATCGTGTCTCTTGCTATAATTATCGTTTTATTCTCTTGGATCAATTATAAATTCTTTGCCGAATGGTCAGTAAACCTGTTACCCAATTATTTCTTTATTTCCTATTTTACTTTTAAAGAGATCATATTCTTTTTCACTTCCTATATTATTATTACTTCCTTACTTAAATTATCCAAATCATGGTTTTGGGTGAGTGAGTTAGAAAAAGCGTTACTGGAAAAAGAAAAACAAAAAACGGAAGTAGAATTGAAAGCTTTAAAAGCGCAGATCAACCCCCATTTCTTTTTTAACACACTGAACAATATCTATTCAATGGCATTGGACAAGGATGAAAGATTACCCGCCACCATACTACAACTTTCAGATTTGATGAGATACTTTTTATACGAATCAAAAGACAATTTTATACCATTGGAAAAGGAATTAGCAGTTGTGAACAATTATATCGCTTTGCAAAAAATACGTTCTGATGGACAATTAAATATTGACGTAAACAGTTCCGGGCAGATCGATGGTCAGAAAATTGCCCCATTGCTACTCATCACTTTTCTGGAAAATGCATTTAAGCACGGTGCAAAGGGGAATACTGAAAGATCTTTTATCAGGATAAATACAGAAATTGAAAAAAATCACCTAAATTTTTCAGTGGAAAATAATAAAGGATTAGTTGATGAAATAAAAACCGGGGAGCGAGGAGGGCTGGGACTTGAAAACATAAAGCGCCAACTCCAACTGCTTTATCCCGGAAAACATCATTTAACCATAAAAAACGCCAAGGATAGTTTTGCTGTGCACCTACAATTAGATCTATGAATCGCTACAACTGTATTATAGTTGACGATGAGCCTTTGGCGCAAAATGTTCTTAAAAAATATATTGGAGAACATCCAACACTTGAGCTTATTGCTGTTTGTAATGATGCATTAGAAGCTCAGTCGATCCTAACGCAACAAAATATTGATCTGATCTTTTTAGATATCAACCTTCCTAAGTTATCAGGAATAAATTTTATAAAAACATTGCTCCGTCCACCTTTGGTCATATTCACAACCGCTTATCCTGAATTTGCTGTTGAAGGCTTTGAATTAAATGCCGTTGATTATTTATTAAAACCGTTCTCTTTTGAAAGATTTTTAAAAGCAGTAAATAAGGTTTTTGAGAAATTGAATACAACGAATCAAAGCAATGATGGAAATAAAGCCGCTTTCATTTTTCTGAAGGCAGATAAGAAGATCCATAAGGTTGACCTTGATAGTATTCACTTCATCGAAGCCATTGGTGATTATATGAAAGTAGTGACTGATACCGGGCAACTTATCATTAATGAAACAATGAAAAAATTGCAGGAAGAGCTGCCGGTCAAATCATTTATCCGGGTACATAAAAGTTTTATCATCTCCAGAAATAAGATCAAATTCATTGAAGGAAATTATGTACAGGTAGCGGATAAAAGTATTCCTATCGGTGCTACCTACCGTAATGAGGTTCTTGCAAGCATCGAAAAAAAAGGGCGATAGCTCTTAATAAACGGAATCAGTTCAATTAAAGTTGCGACTTAAGGTTATTGAAATGTATAAATACCTTCTGGCCCTTACAATAACATGGGCTATAATTATATAGGTTTCCATTGAAAAATCGTAATTATCCCTTTTAATCATAAGAATGCCGCTGTATTTTTAACGCTATCTGAGACTGCAAGTGAAATAAAACCCGATGAAACCCCAGAACTGCTTTTCGCGGCGGCCTTTCCTATTAACTACTTTTATCAGAACGTGGTTACTCATCCTTTTTTCGCTTTCAACTTCATTTGGCTTTTCTCAAACAACAAATATCAATGGTATTGTAAACACTTATTATAGGGTGATGGGAGTTGATGCCACAAAAAATGCATTGAAGCTTGATAATGTTTCAGGGCTTGCTTATGGCAATACGGTTCTGGTCATTCAAATGAAGGGCGCCACAATTAACACTACCGCTTCAAGTTCTTCTTTTGGCGATGTCTCAGCGATGAATGATGCCGGTAACTATGAAGTAGCAACCATCTGCTCAGTAAGCAATGATTCAGTTTATTTTTTTAACACGATCATAAATAGTTACGACATAAATTATAAAGTTCAGTTGGTAAAATTTGGCGACTACTATTCTGCCAATGTAACCGACACAGTAAAAGCACAATCATGGAACAATAGTACAGGTAAGGGCGGGGTGCTTGCAATAAAAGTAGAAGAAGATCTTACTTTGAATGCTCCTTTGTTTGCCGACTCAACAGGATATAAAGGAGGTGCTTTCTATTTACACAGTGGTTCTTGCGGACTTCTTAATCCGGTTGGAACTAATTATGCCTATGATGCTACATCGGCGGGTGCTTCTAATGGTGCGTATAAAGGCGAAGGTATTGCCGATGTCGCTTCCAATATTGATGGTGGAAGAGGTGCTCCCGCAAATGGTGGTGGGGGTGGAAATAATCACAATAATGGTGGAGGTGGCGGCGCTAATTTATCTGCCGGTGGTAATGGCGGCGCTAATTTCAGTACAGGGCCAAGCGGATGCAACACTTCGAACCTGCAAGGTCGTGGCGGCAAAGCATTAACTACCTCAGGTAATACAAAAATATTTTTAGGTGGCGGTGGTGGTGCCGGTCACGCAAATAGTACTACACAATCTTATGCCGGAGGAAATGGCGGTGGTATAATTATAGTAATCGCAAAAAATATTATTGGAAATAGTTACAAGATCACTGCAAATGGACAGGCAGGAAGATCTACTACTTATGACGGTGCATCAGGTGGTGGTGCCGGCGGCACGGTCATTATGAATGTTACGGGCACTTATTCCGGAGCCTTAACTATACAAGCAAACGGTGGTAATGGTGGTAATGAAGATGATGATAACAGTTCAGGAAGATGTTATGGCGCCGGCGGTGGCGGTAGCGGTGGCGTCATTTATTTCAGTGGCGCTGTTCCTTCGATTACAACATCTATCTCAGGTGGTACAGCAGGCACAAATATTGATCCGCTAAGTTGTGGCACACCTGCACCGGCTGTTAATGGTGCAAATGGATCAGTTGCTTCTGGGTATTCATATCAATCATCGGTTACTCCTTCAAGTGGCTGCACAGTCGCATTGCCAATAAGGATTATCTATTTCAATGCCCAACTGGCAACTGATAAAAAAGTAAAATTAGAATGGGATATAGCTAATCCGGGTGAAGCAAATTCATTTACGATCGAAAAAATAAATTCGTTAAACAATTGGACCGATCTTTCAACGATCAGTGCGCAAAGTACTATTCATCATTATGAGGTCTATGATAATCATCCGTTTACTGGTGAAAATATTTACAGGCTTCGCATCAACGGAAAGAACAACAATGTTATTTATTCAATTCAAAAAAGAGTTGTTTTAAAATATAATACTCATTTCTCTGTTTATCCAAATCCTGCAAAAGATAAGATCACCATTAACGGGAAATTAAATGCAGGTACTATCATAAAACTTACTGATTTAAGCGGTAGATCAATAAAAGAAATAATTACTAACGCAAGTTTGTCTTCGATTGAAGTTGCATTACCGTCACTATCTCCCGGCATCTATCTACTCAATGTTGATAATTTTATTCAAAAAATAATGATCCTTTATTAATTTTAAAAAAACCGAACCATGCAAAGAAAGATCTTCTTCATCATTCTCCTTTTTGTATCTCCATTTATTCTTTCTGCACAATCCACCGCAAAAGAATGGTACAATAAAGGAATAGACTTAAAAAATAAACAAGATCATAGCGGAGCACTGAGGGCGTTTAAAAATGCTATCAGTAAAAAAGCAGATTACAACAATGCATACTATGAAGCCGGTCTTTGTTGTAATGAGCTTGAGAATTTTGAAGAGGCAGTTGGCTTCTTTATGAAATACAATCCGGTGTCAAACACGGATAAAAAAAATAAATGTAACGAACTCGGATATACTTATTACAGGCTTCGAAAAGCAAAAGATGCCATTGGAGAATTTGAAAAGACTCTTGCTTTATTTGTAAACAATGCAACAGCATTGAGAGGGATCGGGAATGTTTGTTATGAGATCGAAGAAGACTATGATAAAGCCATCCTGTATTTTGAAAAAGCTCTTGCAGTGAATGAAGAAGAATCAAAGCCCCTTTATTATAAGTTAGGATGGTTGTATAACGATAAAGAAAGATACGATGATGCCATCACCATACTCTTAAAAGCCATTGACTACGACAGCGAAGATTCGGGTTACAGGGAAGAGCTTGGATATGCTTATTATATGAAAGAACAATATGAGTTCTCTATTACCCAATTAAATAAAGCGATCAATCTTGATGAAAATTCAAAACTGGGATATTATTATAAAGGTCTTTGCTTTATAGCCACGAATAAAAAAGGTGATGCCATGAACATGTATTACAAGCTTAAAGAGCTGAGTGGTGATGAAGCCGATGAATTACTGGAAAAGATAAATGGGATGAAATAAAGATGTAGCCTCAATCGGTGTGATTACTTTTTTTCCAGCGGTAGAAAATATACCCGGCTAAAAGAAATGGCGCAGAAGCCAAATAAATGATCCCGCCATTCATTCCTCTGGCTGGTTTTTCACCTAGTTGTTGCGCTGTCCTTGTGCAAATAGAGCATTGCGCAGCAGAATATTGGAAAAACAAACCAGAGAGAACAAAAATCAACACCGCCACAATAACCAGCTTTTTCATAATCTTATGATAGGAAGGCAAAAATACGACAGAATAATTTAGCAGCTTATACGTTTTATGTAATTGTGAAAAGACGTTTAAACAGAAAACATAACCCTTTAAAAATGAAACTGTATAACTCTTTACTTATTATCCTTTTTTTTCCTGCCCTTGTTTATTGCCAAACCACGGCACAAAACTGGTACGATAAAGGAGTTAAACTGAAAGGCGAAAAAAATCCCGGCGATGCCATCAATGCCCTGAAAGAAGCAGTAAAATTAAAAACTGATTATAAAGAAGCCTGGTATGAAATGGGCTGGTGTCAGAATGATATAAAAGATTACGCTGGCGCATTAAATTCATTGAAGAAAGCAAGATCTTTATGGACAGGCGTTGCCAAAGTTCATTTTGAACTCGGTTATGCATTTGAAAAGACAAATAGTATTGATTCGGCCATCTACCAATATAACCAGGCATTACAAATAAATAATACCTACTCTTTAGCCTACAAGCAGCTGGGCTATATTTATTATAATAAAAATGATAACCAAACAGCTCTTGCAAGTTTTTCAAAATATGAAGAGAATGCAAAAAATCCGATAAATGATTACTTATACTGGTATCGTAAAGGATATATGCAAAATGCACTCAAGCAATACGAGCCGGCAAAGATCAGTCTCAATAAATCATTGGAGTTTAAGACTGATTATGCCAACACCTATCTTGAGCTTGGTTTTGCATGTAAGAATTTAAAACAAGATGATGAAGCCATCGCATTTTATGGAAAGGCAGTGGAGCTTGATCCCAAAAGCCATGTCCCTCTCAATGGTATTGGTGAAGTATACCGTGATAATAAAAAGGATATGAATGAGGCAATGAATTGGTACAGGAAGACATTGACACTAAATCCTGATGAACGCAAAGCAAATTTTGGAATTGGCTACTGTCTGAACAGTCTTACCAATTATTCAGAAGCTATAGGTTATTTGCAAAAAGCAATCCGGCAAGAGCCTACTTACACGGCAGCCTATGTTGAACTGGGTTACAGTCAGTACAAAACAGGTAATAATACTTCGGCACTTGAAAGCTTTAGCAAGGCGCTTTCTTTGAACCCTAAAAATGAAAATGCCCGCTATTATTCGACACTCGTATATATTAACCAGAACGATAAATCGATGGCTCAAAAAATGGTTGATGAATTGAAAAGTTTGAACTCAAGATATGTAACAGAGCTGCAAGAAAGGGTAGATAAGTTATAAACCATCCACAGGGGTAACTTAAAACTAAAAAGCTGTTCTACTAAACCAGAACAGCTTTTTAATAATTTTATTAAGATTTATACAGCTTCGGCACCTATTCTCTTGCTTTGTTTCTTTCTCTCCTCTTCATCCAACAACACTTTACGCATACGAATAAAATTCGGAGTTACTTCTATACACTCATCCTGCTGAATATATTCCATACACTCTTCTAATGACATCAAAGTTTTCGGAGCGATCCTTGTGGCATCATCACTTCCGCTGGCACGGTGGTTAGTCAGTTTTTTTCCTTCTGTTACGTTTACAACCAGGTCACCGGGTTTAATATTCTCGGCAACGATTTGCCCGGCATAAACCTCTTCACCTGGATCAATAAAGAATGTTCCCCTGTCTTGCAACTTATCGATAGAGTAGCCAGTAGTTCTATCCTGGAATTTTGAAAGCAACACACCATTATTTCTTCCGGGTATTTGTCCTTTCCATGGCTTATATTCAGTAAAACGATGAGCCATTACGGCTTCACCGGCAGTATTTGTAAGCATTTGTGAACGTAATCCGATCAATCCTCTCGATGGAATTTCAAATTCAAGATGTTGTATCTCTCCCTTTGTTTCCATCACATGCATTTCACCTTTGCGCCTTGTCACCAAATCAATTACTTTGCTTGCATATTCCTGTGGCACATCAACCACTAAATTTTCATAAGGCTCGCATTTTGTTCCATTGATCAATTTTACCAAGACCTGTGGTTGACCGACCGTTAATTCATAGCCTTCGCGCCGCATGGTTTCAACTAGTATTCCCAAATGCAAAATACCACGTCCATAAACATTAAAACTATCACCACTGTCAGTATCCTCAACTTTTAGCGCAAGGTTTTTCTCTGTTTCCTTCATCAGCCTGTCACGTAAGTGGCGGCTCGTTACAAATTTTCCATCCTTACCATAGAACGGAGAGTTGTTGATACTAAACAGCATGCTCATCGTTGGCTCATCAACACTGATCACCGGCAACGCTTCAGGATTTTCTGCATCAGCAATTGTATCACCAATATTAAAATCTTCGATGCCGACCACTGCACACAGATCGCCAGCTACCACTTCAGTTACTTTTTTCTTTCCCATTCCTTCAAACACATACAATTCTTTTACTTTCGATTTCTTTATAGAACCATCAGCCTGCATCAATGCTACTTGTTGGTTTTCTCTAATCACACCACGACTTACTTTACCAATTGCAATGCGACCCAGGAAGGATGAATAATCAAGTGATGTGATCTGCATTTGCAAATAACCTTCATTCACTTTTGGGGGAGGCACATATTTTAAGATACCATCAAGCAATGGATCAATACCTTCAATTTGAGTGAGCGAATCATTGAACCAGCCATTTTTTCCAGAGCCATAATAGGTTGGAAAATTCAATTGCTCTTCTGTGGCGTCGAGATTAAAGAACAATTCAAAAACCGCTTCATGAACTTCATCAGGGCGGCAATTCGGTTTATCTACTTTATTGATAACAACTATCGGGTGAAGATTTAACTGTAAAGCTTTTTGCAACACAAAACGCGTTTGGGGCATTGGCCCTTCAAATGCATCAACCAGCAGCAGCACACCATCTGCCATTTTCAAAACCCTTTCCACCTCGCCTCCAAAATCAGAGTGGCCCGGGGTATCGATCACATTTATCTTAACATCCTTATATACAACCGCCGCGTTTTTAGAAAATATGGTGATGCCACGCTCTCTTTCAAGGTCGTTACTATCCATGATCAGGTCACCGGTTTCCTGGTTCTCACGAAACACCTTGGTCGCATGTAAGATCTTGTCTACCAGTGTGGTTTTGCCATGGTCAACGTGAGCTATTATCGCAATATTCCTTATTTCCATATTCATTTTTAACGAGCGGCGAAGGTACGCCAAATCACCGGGGCAACGAAGAAATTGAGAATGTTTATTATGGGCCCAACTGTTAAACCTTGATTTGACTTCCGTTGCATCGCACTCTTGTGCTGCAACAATTCTGGTCACCAATTGTTGCAGTAGCCTGCCCAGAGAGAAGCGAAGAGTTCTGTAATTCTATTCAACTGTTTGTAACCAGGAACACAATCTTTACGTCTACTGTTTTGTCCTTTGCTTCCGGATAATAAATTTTTAGCTTTATAAAAAATCGCCCATGCGTTTTCTCAAATGGCTCGGCATTGTTTTAGTCATTTTGATCATTGTTTATTTTCTGGGGCCGCAACCATCTTTACCTAAATACAATAGTGAATTACCAGTCGTTCCATCGGAAGCATCTCAATTAGAAAAATATATTGCGGACAATGAAACAAAGCATAAACTAAAACCGGATAACGAGGCGAGGATCATATGGTTTAATGATTCTGCAAAAGAAAAAACAGAATATGCCGTAGTTTATCTGCATGGCTTTAGTGCGTCACAGGAAGAAGGTGATCCGGTTCACCGTGAGTTTGCAAAAAAGTTCGGATGCAATTTGTACTTGTCAAGGTTAGCAGAGCATGGTATTGATACTACAATTGCCCTAGCCAATTATACTGCAGAAAAAAGCTGGAGATCAGCAGTTGAAGCTTATACCATCGGCAAACAGCTTGGAAAGAAAATAATTCTACTATCAACTTCAACCGGTGGCACATTGGCCTTAAAACTTTGCACTGAATTTCCTGACATAGCAGCAAATATCATGATGTCCCCAAACATCGCTATTAATGACCGAAATGCCTGGCTCCTTAATAATCACTGGGGATTAAAAATTGCACATATTATAGTTGGTGAACAAAGAACTGCTTCTGATACCACAGCAATCTATGCGAAGTATTGGAACAATCGTTACTCAACAAGTTCATTAGTGCAATTAGAAGAACTCCTTGAATCAACTATGAAAGAATCGACTTTTAAAAAAGTTACTCAACCGAGCTTACTGCTTTATTATTTTAAAGATGATGATCACCAGGACGATGTTGTAAAAGTATCTGCAATGAAAAGAATGTTTGTACAGCTCGCAACACCAGACTCTTTAAAACGACAAGTAGCAATCCCTAACGCAGAAAACCACGTACTTGCTTCGCCAATCAAATCAAAAGATGTACAAAGCGTAAAAAATGAAGTTGAAAAATTTGCAATAGAAATACTGAAGCTTCAACCGGTACAATAAATTTAAACCCTCACATACATCTTCTTTTTATCCAGGACATAACCCACCAGCCAGCAAAAAAGCATAATCGTTATTGCAAATAAGAATGATCCAAAATACGGTCCTGCCTTGATATAAACATTCTGATACAACCAGCTATAAAGCCGCTGGTCTCCGACCGGAATAAACCATAAAAGAATAGCGCCGATCTCAGACACCAGGTAAATAAACAATGGATTTCTGCCAAATACTTCAAAGAAATAATTGAACCGTTTTATCTGTAAGAAATCAATTACATACACCAAGGCAGCAAGCAATACACAATCAATACCAACGGTAAGAAATACATAGCTGCCAGTCCACAATTTTTTATTGATCGGGTGAAAATTATTCCAGCAAAGAGCAAGAAAGATCAATACAACACCTGCCAATAAAAGTTTCGTCAATCCTTCATACCTATTTCCGTTCTCTTGTATCCATTTACCTGCCGCATAACCAAAAGTTACATTGGCAATCGCAGGCAATGTACTTAACAAACCTTCCGGGTCAAAAGCCACACCTTCACCGTGATACAAATGACTGGCACCAAATAACCAATGATCAAGCCGGTTCCCGGCGTTCGTCAACATATCATAAGGATCATCGCTTCCCCTGAACATTAAAAGGATTAACCAGTAAATAAGAAGAAAAGCAAGTGACAATCTTAGTACCGTGTTTAATTTCAAATAATGTATCATTAATGCAGCCGCACAATAACAAAGGGCAATTCTTTGCAATACGCCCATGATGCGTGTTTCCCCAATTGGGTTAAACGATAATCCGCCGCTTTCATTCCAATGCACAAAAGGGAACCAATACATCAAATAGCCTAACAGGAAAATGATAATCGTCCTTTTGAAAATTTTGCCAAGTACTTCCGAATTACGCATTGTACTCCATTTCTTCATCACAAAGCTCATGGCATTGCCAACAGCAAACAGGAAAGAAGGAAAAACAAGATCTGTTGGTGTAAATCCGTGCCATTTTGCATGAAGCAGCGGCGCATACGCAGTGTCATAACTGCCCGGTGTATTTACAATGATCATAAAGCAAACCGTCATACCGCGAAAAACATCAAGTGCGGTGAACCTTGGAGTTGATTGCATAAGCAGTGTTTGGTTCCCGAATGTAAAAATTATATCACAGAAAATGGAGAAAGCATGTCAAACTAAAAGAATTTACGGATAAGCCAAATGATAAGTGATGCCAGCACACTTATCAAGATCATGGTAACGATTGGAAAGTAAAACCTGAAATTTTCTTTTTCGATCCTTATATCACCCGGCAAACGACCAACCCAATTCAATTTATCATTAAAGAAATAAATGATGACTCCAATAACAATGATGATCACACCAATGCCAATGATCCATTTACCGGTTTCACTATTCATGGTTATAAAAATTCAAGAACCAATTTCCAAAATTTAAATAAATCTAAAATCAAAAAAGCAATTCGAAACGATCATTTTATTTGTTTTTTCAATTTATTTGGAGTTTGGTTCTTTTAGAAAGGATAGCCGATACCAAGATTATAAACAATATTTTCCCTTCGCCATGGTTTTTGGAAGAATTTTATCTGATCGATCACCCATGGATTTTGTTCCCATGGTTTCCTGAGAGGAAAAGCGATATCAAGCCGAATGACAAATAAGGTTATATCAAAGCGAAATCCAAAGCCGGCATCAACAGCCAACTGATTTAAAAATTTACTGGTAAACTCGCCACCGGGTTTATGGGTGTATGTGCTGTCATTCATCAACCAGATATTTCCCGCATCAACAAATAATGCCCCGTATAAAGGTCCATTTATTCTGAAGCGAAATTCTGTGTTTAGCTCAAGTTTAAGATCACCTGTTTCATCGGGTAAAAAATTAAGTGTATCAGGAAACCGGTAAGTGCCCGGGCCAACAGAGCGGCTTCTGAATCCTCTCAAACTATTATTTCCGCCGATAAAGAATTGTTTTATAAAAGGTAGCTGTACGGAATTTCCATAAGGAATGCCAAGACCAATTATTGCACGATTTGCCCAGGTGGAATACAATCCATATTTTTTATACCAGCGCCCATCCAGTTCCAGCTTGACATATTGGGCAAATGGTACATCACGAATGGTCACTTCTTTACCAGCTTTAACGTCGGCACCGGATACCAGGCCTGCTATATTCCCGGATAGATCAAGCAACAAGCTAAGAAATCTTGCATTCTCTGGCTGTAACCCAGTCACCAGTTCATTGGAAGTATACTGATAAGTAGATCCGAGAATAAACTGTTTTTGAATAGCCCGGGCAAGCAAAGTATCCTGGTGAATCAGGTTATGATATTCCGGGGTAACTTTTCCCGGTTGCACATAGTTTATGCTTATGGGGTAAAGTTCATGTTGTTTTTGAATACCCTCTTTCCATAAATAACCATAAGCGGCCCTGAAAGAATTTAAAGCATATAATTTCACACGATCAAGCATATCATAGCCCAATTGAATATTTGTTCTTGGCATATATCCGCTCTTGGTTGCAAATTTCCATGGTGCTACCACCTTTGGAATCGCAAAATTTATTTCACCACCTAAACGGAGTGCATTATATCCTTTCAACGCACCGCTGAATTGAACGTCAGAACCTGTATAGGCGCTAACACTGATATGTTCGCCGCCTTTGAACAGGTTCCTGTCTCTCCAGCTCACAGAAATCAATGATCCATTCAGATTGTTTGACCGTGTTGTGGTTGTTAATTCTGCCCGCAGAGATTTTCGTGGCATTGGTGTGAGATAATAAAATGCATCAAGATATGCTGTGTCGGTTGTTGTATTTATTTCAAAACGGTTCTTTACAAACTTGAATAGATCAAGATTGACAAGCCTGCTTAATGTGAGATTGTGGTCCGTGCGATTATAAATATCTCCCGGCTTAAAGTTCAGGGTACGGGTAAATAAGGAAGGCTTGAATCTTTTTCTCCTGTCAATAATATAATAACCCTTGTAGTATTGCGCCTGAGACGTGCTGCTATCGATCCTATTCATATTTAAACTATACCCCGTATAGATCTGAACATCTTTTATCCTGTAAATCTCTCTTGATTCAAAAGGAATATCCGGTTTTACCGTTACAAACATATTTACCTGGTGATTGCCAACAGTAGTATCTGTTTTCAGCAGAATAAATTCAGGGCTGAAAAAATAAAATCCATTTTCTTTTAAATGAGCATCTATACGGATACGTTCTGCTTTGATCACATCAAGATCAAATGGTTTTCCCGGCACCAATAAAGTTTTATTACTTGTGCCGGCAATTGCTTTTGCAAGTGTACTGGTATCGGTCGGAAAATTAACGGCAGCGATCTTATATTGATCTCCTGCTGCAATATTGTACCGTGCATGTGCTTTTTTCCGTCTTATGATTGTATCACCCGAAACTTTTGCCAGGAAATATCCTTTGTTTTCCATGTGACTTTGCAATACTTTAATATTTTGTTGCAGATCCACCTGGCTAAGCAGCACGGGAGGTTCACCATTTTTATCCCTGATGCGACCAAAAAATGAATTCTCTTTTTTATTTCTGAATAAATTATGTATCCAAAGCTTGATACGCATTCCAAGGAATTTTGTATTGGGCTTCGGTCTTGTCAACCCTGCAAGATCTTCTGTCAATACTTTTTTTTCACGAATTGTTGCGGCACCATTTACATCAATCGTTGCGCCTGTATATAATTTTTCACCTTCTGGTAAATGTCTTGTACTGCTGCAGGCAACAAATAAGAAACTAATGAGAGCTATCCCAATATAATATTTGACTGTCTTCACTATTGTTTTCTTTGATAATCCACGCCTTCCACCCGTTGATTTTTTCTTTTTCTTAATAGTTCGGCGAACCGATTATAATCAACACTTATGATGAAACTCAATCCTGTTTCTACAATATATCCATCAACTATTCCTTCATATTCATTTTTGCGATAAAAACGGATCATATAACGGCCATCCCTGCTCAAAGAATAGTTCACAGTTAAGTTTCCAATCACATTACTCGCCTTCTGACTACTGTTTTTGGGGCCTTCCAATTCAAAATTGCTACCGACAGACACTGTCAGTCGTTCATTTAACAGGCGTTTACTTAAACCGATGTTGAGATCCGTTCTGTTGCGTCTTTCACCAGTTGTATAATCGTCGGTTGAGGTTACATCGAATGTCAGGTCCACACCATCAAAAAGGCCCGCAGCAAGTTTATTCAATTGTTCGGTCATTAGCTTACTTACACTTTGTCGTGCATAAGATGAAGCACTGAACATTGGTGAGCTGCTTGCCAAAGGGTTTTGACCAACAAAGCGGCCTAGTAACAACAAGGCAAATACCTGCCGGTTGGTTTCGCCGGGATCTTGCCGTATCTGTTCCAGCCTGCTATCAACCTGAGTGATGATATCATTTGAAACACCATAATTCTTATCAGCAGGAAGTACAATATCAAATGCAAGCTGGGGTTGCATTAATTCACCCGTTATTTTCAACCGAACTTCGAAAGGGAGTTTTTGCAAATAAGTATTACGAATAGCTTGTGACGAAGCTGCAATCTGCTCCTGCACGAGATCGATCGGGGGTGTATTAGCTAAATAAACAGCATTTATATCAAGTATGGCCTTGGTTGGTTCATTAAACCATGTGATCCTGCTTCCTTTCCGGATATCAAAGCGGCGATGAAGAAAGTTGAAAGTGATTTCATAAGCTCCTTTTTCCAATTCATAATTTCCAACAAGAGTGATCTTTCCGCTGGGATCGATGCCCGTGGATAAGACAGCTTCACCTTGTAGGTTGATAAAATCACCGTTGGCTTCATCAATAACAATATTGAAAATGGCTTCTTTCTTTATTTCAATATTTGTCAGGATATTCATGCCTTTGAACTGAGAAATATTCAATGAATCATAAGAAAGGAAGAGCGAATCATTTTCGGCAGCATCCATGTCAACAAATTGAACAATACCTTCTCTCGCTACTACGCTTGGTTCCTTTTGTGGAATTACAACACTAAGATCAGTTCCATCATTTACAGTAATGCTGCCATCGACATCAGGTGTCGCTTCTGTTCCTCCGATGTGAAGGTTAGAAGTAATCACCATTTTGCCATAATAGATCTTGTTATCCTTCTTTGTCGTATTCAGCACCTGGAAATTCGTAGCGTTCAGATCAAAATCAAAATTGTAATTAATAAAATTGGGAGTTTGAATCGTTCCGTTAAGTGTAAGTGTGTTATTGGCAGTATCCTTGATAACAAAATCATCAAAGTGAAAACCATTTTCTGTTACGTTAACCTTTTCACCATCTATTCTATATTGACTCCCCAATATAGTTGTAGCAAAGCTTGCTTTATCAAAATTGATAGGGCCATTGATCCTTGGTGCACTCGCCGTCCCCTCAATTGTTATATTCCCGTTTACACTGCCTGATGCATTTTTTATCATGTTGCCAAAGGCACCTTCGAGGGTTGCCAATTGCACCTGTTTCACATTAAGATTCAGATCTAATGCAATATCTTTTTCTCCTTGCGGAGCGAATGTTCCTGTCAGTACAATATCATTACCTCTTCCGGTAATAGTTGCATTCGTGTTATAAATATTACCTGCCCTGTTATCAACTTTTATAACAGCATTCCCAAGCGTATCACCCTTCATGCTCAGATCATTTATGGTAAGATCACTGGTGAATACAGGTTGTTTCAATATATTAGTAAAGACCACCTGGCCATTCATTGATCCATTTACCAGCAATGAATCTGATTTCATAATAGCAGTGATGGTTGACAATTGAAAGTTCGTGAAGCCGACATTTAACTGCTCCCCTGCACTTTGAAGGGATAATCGCTGGTCATTTTTCTGCAGAACAAAATTGTTAGCTATGATATTTTCTTTTGTGATTGTAAGAGAGTTGTTGGCAGATACGGTCCATTTCTCATAATTAAGCAACAGGCTATCTGACCGCAGGTTAAATAAATAGTTACCCTTTGCAGGCTGACTAACAATACCACTTAAATAATACTTATCTCGTCCCCTTATATCATCAATATTTAAATTGAAATCGATCCTGTTGTTTAAAGCAACTGCATTGAGCTGCGTGTGATAAAGGTTATGCCCGATACCAGTGATGTGCTGTACATCTCCTATGAACTGCAAACCCCGGGCTGTAGTATTCATTTTTATGTTGAGACCCGTGATTTCACTTCCATTATAGGAAATAAATGGAGTGGCCATGGTTGCCGCTAAACCCTGGTCAGTGGATGCTCGTCCATCAATATGTATTGGCTCGAATGATTTTAATCCTGGTACAAAGGCTGTTAATGCCGGTGCATTTTCTATGTCGGCTGTAAAACTAAAATTATATGGATGCACATTTGTAGCAGCACCTGCAGGTGTTACTGAAAAATAGGGTTCAATACTTTGCTGGAAAATTTTACCAAGATCACTGTAGCGATACTGACCGCTTAATCTTGCATTTGCCACATCACTTTTTAATGTCATGAATTGAGCAGTGTCATTTCTGCCTGAAACGAATTGAATTGTATCTAATGGCAATCGCTGTTCACCAGATACCAGTAGTGCCTTTGTTATTAAAACATTTGCTTCCAAATAATTTTTATTTATTACAGGTATCGTTGCGTCTATTTGTCCTCTTGCCAGCAAAGGCTCAGGAGTAAGATGCAATGGAAATGTTTTAATACTATCTAGCATTCCTGTAAAACGGAATGAAGAATTGGATGATATATTACCATTGATCGTTCCATTAAAATCGACGTTTGGATCATTAATATCTGTCGTTACATTTAATAACGATCCGTTAAGTGTTCCATCAACTTTTATATTCCTGTACACATATTCATTGTAGGCAATTGAATAAATATCACCTTTAAATTTCGTATTCATTTTATCAGGAGTAAATCCCTTTCCCGAAACGGTAACATTTGCACTGACATTTCCCAACTGATCATTTCTTAAAACAGAACCGAGATTTAGTGAATTTGTTTTTACTACAGCATTATATGTAGCGGTAGCAGGGTTACTCAAATTTGTAAATCGCCCATTTACAAACGCAGTTCCGACTGAAGAATTAATTGTGAGATTTGTTGAAAGGTTATTGATATTGCCGGCCACCGTTCCGTGCGCATCAAATTCTTCGGGCAAATTGATTTGCGCAGTAGATAATCGTTGGCCCGTAAATAAGGCAATGTCGCTTTGAGTTGTATGCAATCTCTTTATGGTAAGCGTAGCTCCGGTACGATTAGGATCATTGTTGGTTGCTAAAGAACCGCTGGCATCGATCTGCGTATTTTTCAAACCACGGAATTGAAGATTTGCAATATGCATTGTTTGCAATGTTCCATTCCCCTGCAAATTGATATACCATGTTTCATTTGGATTAGCAAAGGCAGGCTGTGAACGCAATTGCGGAGCAAATGCAAGTATATCTTTTACCTGTACATGGCTGTTGGAAATATCTGCATCAATTTGTGTACTTGGAAAATTATCAGTAAGGTCTTTAAATGATGAGTAGGTAAGTGATGCAAATCGTTTCAGCTCTGTACCCGGGGTTTTAAGAAATAGATCTTTAATATAGGTTTGAGTCTTTGAATAAAGAAACTCTGCCTGCAATTCACTTAACACGAAACCGGCTTTCTCTTTGAATGTTGCTTTTTTAACTTTTCCTGCAATCGAATCATAGGACAATAAAAGATCATTTACTTCGAGCGTCACTGAATCCCCTCGCATGTGACCGAAATCTATTCCGTACGCTGTTCGTGGATTATTATCATTATCAAATTGAAAAGTATTGTTCGCAATGTTCACACCTGAAGCAACTATATGCCAGCCTGCTTCCACCTGCACCTTTGCTTCCTTTTCTACTTCTTTTACTACAGCTTTCGCCTGTTCCTTTTTACCAATTCTTATAGCGGTTATAGTATTTTCCAGAGAGATATTTTGAAGATCAATAACCCGGTTATCCAAATCGATCTTATTTGGTTTTACAACGAATGCTCCCAGATCAACTGTGGTATACACGGCCGAAACATCATTGCGGTAATCCAATTTAATATTCTGAAGATTCGCTTCTTTAAAAATTAATTGCAAAGCAGAAGGTCGATGCGCTTCCATAATATCCTTGATCTCAGGTTCAGGAGTTACCAATGGCTTTACCTGGTATATTCTTGCAGTCAATCCATTGATATTTGTTTGGGGTATATCAAAATATAAATGCTCATAATCCATCTTGTCAATTTTTGTGTCAAGGTGCTCGAGCCATGCATCCATATCACTTCCGGTAATCGTGTCTTTATATATTATCCTGATCTTGTTCAATTCAACAGAAGGAATCGAAACAAAATAAGCTAACGTGTCATTGGGATCACTTGTGACTGTATCCTTGGAAGCAAATGCATCAACAATAAATTGAAAATTAAAAACAGTATCCGGAAGTTGACGTTTAACTTTTGCAGTGATATTTTCCAGCGATAGGCTTTTTATATCCACCACATTATTAAAAATGAGATCGATAAGATCAAGATTGGCTTCTATTCGTCCCCCAGAAAGCAATGTATCTTTCTGCCTGTCTTCTATATAAATATTTTCAAGAACAACATTCTTTGGAAATCCTACATACGCCCTTCCAACTTCAACCCTGGTTTGTAATTTTTTTTCCAGGTAAGCAACTGCTTTTACCCGAACAATATTTTGAACCGGACCTGTCTGTACTAATAAAAGAATGACAAGGAAAAATAAAATAATGAACAGAATAGTTTTCGCTACTATTCGTGCGGGTTTTACCCAGATTTTCTTTTTAGCCTGGTCCATGCAGTCTTAGCTGTAGGATTTTTACTGAAGTCCTGTTCTAACATCAGAAAATATCATGCTATAATTAATACGAGAGAAAAAGAAAATTGAGTGTGGCAGAATTTGCCCATTTCGGCTTTAGATTGCAAGATATCCCTTAAAATCAATCTGAAACGACAGGTTTCCTGCACATTTACTATCTTTCTTTCTTAATAACTGATTGCTATGCTACGATCAAAAATTGCCGGTATTGGTATGTATGTACCCGAAAACATCGTTACCAATAATGATCTCATAAAATATATGGATACAAGTGATGAATGGATTCAAGAACGAACAGGAATTAAAGAAAGACGGTATGCCCATCGTACCAAAGAAACCACCGCAACGATGGGTATAGAAGCAGCAAAGATCGCTATTGAAAGAGCAGGTATTACTCCGCAGGATATTGATTTCATAATCTTCGCTACCATTTGTCCTGATTATTATTTTCCGGGTTGCGGTGTGCTGGTACAACGTGCCATGAAAATGAAAGAAATTGGTGCATTGGATGTAAGAGATCAATGCTCAGGTTTTATCTATGCTCTTAGCACCGGCGACCAATTTATTAAAACAGGAATGTATAAAAATATTCTTGTTGTTGCCAGTGAAAAACATTCATTCGGATTAGATTTCAGCACCCGCGGAAGAAATATATCGGTGATCTTTGGTGATGGTGCAGGTGCCGTGGTGCTTCAGCCCGTAGACCCTTCGTCAGGCTCAGGGTCAGGAATTTTGAGTACTCATTTACATTGCGATGGAAACAATGCAGAAATATTGGCAATGTACAATCCCGGTACGCATGCTAATTATTGGGTAAATGAAAATAAACTTGCTGATTTTGATGAAGCAGAGATTGGCGAAATGTTTATGAGCCATGCAATGATCGATAAAGCACAAAATTTTCCAAACATGGATGGACAGGCTGTATTTAAAATTGCAGTAGAGAAATTTCCAGAAGTGATTATGGAAGCATTAAATTCAAATGGCTATCAGACTTCAGACCTCAGACTTCTGATTCCGCACCAGGCAAATTTGCGTATATCACAGTTTGTTCAAAAGAAATTAAAATTGGCAGATGACCAGGTTTATAACAACATTCAAAAATACGGCAACACAACAGCCGCATCCATTCCTATTGCTTTATGCGAAGCTTATGAAATGGGAAAACTAAAAGAAGGAGATTTGGTTTGTCTTGCTGCCTTCGGCAGCGGCTTCACATGGGCAAGTGCATTGTTAAAGTGGTAAATACGATACAAGAAACTTATTTCACGATCTTATATTCCTCAGCAGGCCGTTGGTTGATAAAACCTTTTTTGATCGTTGCCCCTCTGTAAACAGGTTGCAAAAATTCATAAACATATCCAGGCGATGATGGCAAAGGTGCATTACCGCAAGCCGGTGCTTGCACGACGTTAATGTATTTTCCTTCACCAAGCTCATGACGTGAATACTCTGGAGAGATAATGGGAGCCGGTTTTCTTAATAAAGTTTGCGCAAATGGTTCTTGAATTCTTATTCCATAATAAACCAATGAGTAAAAGACATAAGCAAGGATAATAGTGCCTGCATACCCGGAGTGATATTCTTTTGTAAAAAAATAAACAACCCGGCAAAGGCTCAGCATGCATAAAAATAGCAAGTAGCCGTAACCATACCTGGGTGCGGGACCTTTTGTAAACCATAATAAAATGCCGGCAAGAATAGTGAGTGCTAATACAATGTCAATAGAATGCTTCCGGAAAAAATCTTTTTTATTTTTTAAAAGAATAATAACCCCGATAAATATCCAGACCAGCCCGGAAAGGATTGTTGTAAAAAATATAATGGTGTTAATATAATTCAGCTGGCTGAACCATAGGGGAAACCAATCTTTGATCGCCGCCGAAAAATGTCCTTTATCATTTAAAAGACTGGCAGACCCATATAGATTAGGATCAATGGCCCATGTCATTACAGAACTTTCAATATAAAGCACAGCCCGGGTAGTCAGCTTCCAGTCAACATTCAATACATCTATTTCTACAAAAGGGAATAAGATATAACCGCATGAAATAGCTGTTTTTATTATCCATGGTGCTGCAATAAAGATACAAAGGCACGATACTATTAATGCATTCCTGTATTTCTTTTCTTTTAGTAAGACTGCCAGTATAAAAACGGCAATGATCACTACGGGGACTGCATTAAGTTTTACCGTAATTAGATAAGCTGAATAAAGGATCACAAGATATGGAAGTATGGAAGCATAGAAAGGTGTTCTTAATTCTTTTAGCTCAAGAAATAGAAAGAACAACATCCATAAGATAAAAGTTACCGGGATATCGTAAGTAGGACTTGTAAAAAATTGGATGCTGTAAAGCATGATGTCGTGGCTAAAACCGAAATAGATGAATAAAACAGGCAAAAAGAAAAGCGCCTTGAAATAATTTATAAAAGATGATTCACCTTTGAGCAATTTATCTACTGCATACAGCGAATAGATCAGGATATAAAGAAACAAGAGCCCGTTCAGGTCATTAAATAAACCCGCTTTTAAAAAAGCAAAGCCAAATAAAGCCTGAAGATCAAACCATGTGCTATTGTATCCTAACCGTGCATCTAAATTGGCGATACCGGGAACTGTTCCATATTCCTGCATCCATTTAATGGCGGGCGAAAAACATCCTGAATCATCAGCATGGGATGAAGGCATGTAAGAGATACAAGCCAAAACAAAAACAAAAAGAAGGAAGAAGAGCCAAATTGGTTTTGAAGTTTTTCTTACATCGGTCGAATAATTCTTTACCAGCCCGGCTATTTCTTTTTTATTTAAGGCAGCTGATAATAACGCCAGCAGCATTATAAAAATATTCGCCAATAGGTCTACTTTGTAAAAAAGAACCCACACCGATATAATAAAAGAAGTAAATAAAAACCCATTTATGCATACAAACGCAAAATGCAGAGTCTCTTTTAACTGTACCTTAAAAACTTTTCTGATCAGGCTTGTAAGCAAGCAGCCGATTAAAAAACTGACAGCAGTAATATACGCCCAACTGAGGATGATCCAGATCATAGATTGGTCCTGCTTTGTTTATTTTGGTTGTGTACTATCGGTTTTATCTGCCGGAATGTTTTTTACTTCCCCGGGATACTGCTGTCTGTAATAGTAAGCCGCCAACCGGTAAATATTATACTGAAGAGGAAGCCTATTGCTTTGCATGTTACTTTTTACTATACCCATATTGCCATCATTGGTAATTACCGCTTGTATGGTTCCGTTTAACTTCCCATTTGAGCTAACCATATCGCCATTTTCAAATATTGTTACAGAATCACCAAGGTATTCAGGTGATTTTTTTACTAAGTCAACGATCTCCTGTGCTGTATAATCTGTCTTAATCGTAACACCGCCCGGAATTTTGATCGTGGATTTATGTTCCCTGTCTTTATCTATTAAAATTTTTTCATACCGGAAAATAACCAAAGCAATAGCAGTAATGGCCACTACTACTACAAATAATATGATCTTGGTTTCCTTTTTCATTTCTTGTAATTAATACATGGATCGAAGGCCAAACTTAATCATTTCCATAATTAAATTCGTTACTATCAGTTCTATATAATTTCCAAGATATGCAACGTTTTTTCCCCGAACTTCGTTTTAAGTGTATACTAATGCCTAAGATTGTTATTTATATATCAGTATTGTTTCTCTGTGCTTCTTTGCAGGCGCAATCCTACGATAGTTGGAATGTATATCATAACCGCAAAGAAGTTTCTAAGTTCAATAATAAAAAGGAACCAAAAGACGAACGAAAGGTCTTATTGTTAAACCGCTTTCTTGAAGGGCCCGGTTTTTTTATTATTGAATATACGCCTGCTCTCGATCAATCAGAATGGATCCGCACGATTGGTTTTTTTGACTCAACCGATAGATCGATAAGAGAATACAGCAATACGCTGTTTCTTCGTCTGCACAATTCAGAAATTGCAGGGATAATGGAAGGCCGGCAAAAAGTAAGAGTGTATAGCTGGGCAGTGCCAAAAGATCCTGCAGTTGCGGCTACAATCCGTGTCCGTCGCATACTTTTGTGTACTTTATATACACGATGAGCCGAAAGATCATTTACGTCATCAACCCCATTTCAGGCACAAGATCCAGGGACGATCTTCAGCATTTCATTGAAGGTAAAACGAAAGACCAAGGCTTTACCTGTGATATTTTTCCTTCTGTTGAAGATGGTAATTATTCCTTTTTACATTCGATCATAAAAGAGAAAAAGATCACAGATGTAGTCATTGCAGGTGGCGACGGCACAATTAGCGGTGTCGTCGGAAGCTTGTTAGAAGAAAATGTAAACTTTGGTATCATTCCGTGTGGGTCGGGAAATGGATTGGCCCTGACAGCAAAGATCTCAAAACAACCTTCAAAGGCATTGGATATAATTTTTAATGGTAAGGCTTCAGCTATCGATGGATTTTTTGTCAATGACCGTTTTGCCTGTATGCTGGCTGGTCTTGGTTTCGATGCTAAAGTGGCGCATGAGTTTGCTGATCATCCAAAAAGAGGATTATTAACGTATGCACAGCTGACGCTAAAAAATTTTTTTTCTATACATCCATTTCACTTCCAATTAAAAATGGATAAAGAAAAACTTGATACAGAAGCATTCTTTATTAGCATTGCCAATAGCAATCAGTTTGGAAATAACTTCACCATAGCGCCAAAAGCCAGCTTAACAGATGGATTACTGGATATAGTGATCGTAACAAGTCAGAATAAGGTAAGTTTTTTTTTACAAACATTAAGGCAGGTAGCAGGCTGGAATGTTTTAGAATCATCTTCGCTCATTACGCGGAAAAGTGGTGTTATCTATTTTCAAACTGATAAATTGGAGATCATTAATTCTTCCGAAGCACCTTTACATATTGATGGAGACCCCGCCGAAACCCCAAATAAGCTTTCAATAGAAATAAAGAAAAAATGCTTCAGGCTTATTCAACCGATTTAGTCAGCAAACCATCTTTTTGTTGAAACAAGCTGTCAACTTTTTTAAAACTTCTGATGTTGAATAGAAAATCCGGAGAGCTCATGATGTTTTTTTTCTCTCTTTGTGTAAGATGAAAATTCAATGCAGCTTTATCTTCCTGTTTTTCGGTAGCATATTGAAAAATGATCTTATTGATACGATGCCTTGCATGTTGTGAATAATAACTGAGAAGGTCATTCTGAAAATATTCCATTGTCTTGAACCAATTATGCTGCAACATTAAAAATGGTTTGGTGGCATGATCGCCGATATTTTCAGTAACGTAAGGATAATCCCAGCCGCCTGTGGGCCGATCCCTTATCTGAATAATAAGTACTCCTCTGGTATTTTGACTTATCCAATCCTCAAAAAATTCAAGAAATCGTAACCCAGATTCCTGTCCATAGTTATCTCTTAACCCTGCATCCATTACATCAATGACAGGTTCTGAAGGAAGCCAGACATTTGGCAACACAAGAGGAAAGGTTGCATTCATTCGCAGCGCTGTCAATACCCTAAGATTAAAAGGATCTTGTTTTTCAAAGAAAGAGACAAAGTCAATAACATCAGGATCCATTTCAGGAATTGCAATTGTATCATATTTGCTGCGCATCATAAATCGTATTGGCTGCGTGCTGATTATCATTTTACGGCTATCACGGGAAACAACTGAATTGAAGAATACCAAAGGGATAGCCGCCTTTCTTTCGTCTTCTTTATAATCCTTTAATTGTTTATTTAAAAAACCATTTGTGTTCTTATTTAATTTAGATTCAAAAGCATGCGCCCTGTCTTTTACATATACGTAAGGGCCTACTTTAAACTTTAATGATGGTGAGATAAGATCTCTCGCTACAAAAGAAGAAAAAAGTGGATTCAACAGGTCACCGGCGATATCATCCACGTATTTCTTATCCTGCAAACGAATATTCTCTCCTTTTTGTTTTAGGGAATATAATTCGCGGAAATAAGAAGCACCCATCATACCACCGGATGCACCGGTGATGAGAAAAGTTTTTTTCATGATCTCGCCGTTCGTCAGGCTGTCGAGTCTTTGCAGAATACTCATAGTGAATGTTGCGCTTCGTGTTCCTCCGCCACTTGTATTAATAACAACAAGTAATGGTTTTTCCTCGCCCTGTTTTCTTTTCCAATTCTCGAGGACGTGGGTCATGTTTAAGCTGTCTTCAGAAACATTTTTTGCAGAAGACATTGACAATATATGCTCCCGGCTGTAAGAAGGTCGCTCTGCAGTGTTCGTATATTTTAATCCAAATGCTTTATTTCTCGGATCGATCCAATCCCATGTATAAAAAAGATTAAGAATGACGATCAATCCCAGCAAATAAGGAATACTCCAGCTTTGCAAAAAGTAGGTGAATGCCCCCGCTACTCCAATAAGTATGGCAAAGAAAATTGTAATGCTTGCCGCAGCAGGTATTTGAAAAAAAGCAGAGTCCTGTAAAAAACCAATTCCTATCAAAAATAAGAACGCAGCAAATACCGTAAGCACGGCAGCAAAGTGATGTCGTTTAAAGATATTCTCAATAAAATCACGGGTGTAGTGAGAAACATCTCTTGTCTTCTTCACCGATCTTGGGGTTTCAAGATACCATTCTACTTTAATGATCTTTGATTCACTCGGTGGCAATTCACCGGGTTTTAAATGACGGATGTATTCTTTGGGGTTTTTTATTACGGGCAACATTCTCCTGTAAATGGAACGGTCTGCCCTGAAAAAATAGATAAACGATATAAACAGTATTAAAAGTAAACCAATCAAAAACCCACCAGCTAACATTAAATATTGAGCCGTTGGAATCAGCTCTTTGTACCTGATGAATTGCCAAGCTTTAATGAAATAGAAAATCAGGAATGCAAGAGGAATGACAAAATTATTTACACAGTATCTTAAAAAAGGATTAGTTGTAGCTGCCAAAAATCTGAAATGCCTGCTGAATAAAATAAAGCTGGCAATATTCCAGCTCATTATAAACATCCCTATCGCTATTCCGACTATGCCTGCACCGAGGGCATTTACATTGCCGAGATATTCCGGCGCCAGGTAAAGCGAATCGGCGCCAAAGGATCGCATGAACGTGCCATTGATAGTGCTGAACAATACAAACCAGAAAATTAGCAACACCTGGTATTTTCTGAAATGCAGGAATAACAGCTGAACTGGAAATGAATAAAAAAATCCGCGGAGCCAGGCTTTCATAAGAATGGCAGATGATAATTAATAAAATTAATGATTAATTATCGCCAATTCAAATGAAGTGAAATGTCTTTATTGCAACCTGAGGCGCAAAGCAAAGACCGCCAAAGTCACTATACTCGCCAAAAGTAGATGAAGCGGCTGTGCAATAGACGGGATATTATACCAGGCCATTGTCACTCCAACTAAGATGGTTAAAGTAACAACAGATAAAATCATAATTGCATGCTTTTTTAGGATTATATACCTTCTTGCCCTAATGAAAAGTAATAAGCACCCGGCAGCAACGATCCATGAAAAACTGCGATGAATAATAAACATATTGTCCAACCTTTCGATCCAGCGCTCCCTTTGTTTATATAAAAGTGATTTTGAAATTTCATCGATCTGTTCTCTTACCTGTGTACCGAGTATAATTTGTACTAACAATAGAATCAGCACAGCAACGGATAGCCTTTTTAGAAGTTTATCAGCGATCTTTTCCTCTGCTTTTAATTTATAAATGATAACTAATGGGATCGCTGCAATAACCAGCGCCATCAGCATGTGAATGGTAACTTTTACAACTTCAAGATTATGATCAACTACTTTTTTTCCCAACCATCCCTGGAAGCCGACAGCGATCAATAACAGGAATGAGAACAGGACGATCTTACGATTTGAATTCCTGAATTTTCTCAAGCTCCATATAAAATGAATAAAGATGAATACACCAAGCAATGCACCCAGCAAACGATTTATGTATTCGATCCAGGTATGATATACGTTAAAACTATGATCAATGTCCTGCACCCTTAAATATTTTTCAAAGTCGGGTGGTAATTGTTCTGCGCTTGTCGGCGGAACCCATCGGCCAAAACATTTAGGCCAATCCGGACAACCCATTCCGCTTTGTGTCATTCTAACCACGCCGCCTGCTGCTATAACCAATATCACCATCAATAAAACAAACCATGTATAGCGAAGATATTTTTGATCAGCATGCATTGGCTGCAAAAATAGTATCCACAGTTTTCCCCAGCCTATTTTTTTATGAAGTGATATTGTAATATTGCACCTGATGCTGAATGCTTTTTTCCAGAACCAATTGACTGAAGCCGGTTGTGATGAAGCTGGTCGTGGTTGTTATGCCGGTCCTGTATTTGCGTCGGCTGTTATTCTTCCCATAGATTTTTTTCATCCATTATTGAACGACTCCAAACAACTCACCGAAGATGAGAGAAATCAAATGAGAATTGTTATTGAAAAAGAAGCTATCAGTTTTGCAGTTGCCAGCATCAGTCACAAAGAAATCGACCGGATAAATATTTTGCAGGCATCTGTAAAAGCTATGCATGTTTCGGTAAGTCGCTTGACATTTCAACCCGGATTATTATTGATCGATGGAAATTATTTTAAGAAATATAGAAGGATCCCGCATCGTTGCATTGTTAAAGGTGATGCTACGTATGCATCGATAGCTGCAGCAAGCATTCTTGCCAAAACCTACCGTGACGAGTATATGCGGAAACTTCATGAAGAATTTCCGCAATATAACTGGGCATGCAATAAAGGATATGGTACGCCCGAGCATAGAAGGGCACTGGAAGAACACGGTATAAGTAAGTATCACCGTAAAAGTTGGCGGCTTTTTAACGAACAACCGGCTCTTTTTGACGATGAGGTCAATTTTTAACGCTATTACTTCAATTTCAATCATCTATAACTTGAAATTTTATCAGTTAATTGACAAGCTGAATGGTGCCTATTAATATCTTTGTCAAAATTGCGCTGCATGCACCTGAAGCCACTGCCGGTTTTAGATACCATCTCACCCGAAGAATTTAAGAATGAATTCTATGTTAAGAACATGCCGGTGATTATCCGCGACCTTTCTCACAATTGGCCGGCTTATACTAAATGGAACTGGAATTATTTTAAAGAGTTGGTTGGCGATAAGAGAGTGCCTCTTTATAACAATGTAAAAAGCGATGCATACACACCGGTAAATAGAGCCGACGATTATAAGTCCTTTGGTGAATACATTGACATGATAAGCAAGGGTCCGGCTGGTTGGCGCATCTTCCTGTTCAATATTTTTGATCATGCCCCGCAATTAATAAATGATTTTACGTGGCCAGAGCACATGATGAAAGGATTTGTAAAAAAATATCCCATGCTTTTTACCGGCGGTGCCACTTCTATTACTCACATGCATTTTGATATCGATCTCTCAAACATTCTGCATACACAGTTTGCCGGAAGAAAACGTGTGTTACTTTTTCCATTTGAAGAGCAGTATAAACTTTACAGAAAGCCTTATGAAGTTTTATCCTTGGCAGACTTTTCTAATTACTATATGCAGAACGGAAGTCCTGATTATGAAAAGTTTCCCGCGCTTAAACTTGCAAACGGAGTAGAAGCAATATTAGAACACGGCGATACTTTGTTTATGCCGGCAGGCTGGTGGCACCACATGGAATATTTGGAGAGCGGATTTGCCATGAGCTTAAGAGCCTTACAACCATCGCTTACAGGAAAAATGAAAGCAGCCTGGAATATATTCGGCATGCGAAGCATCGATACCGTAATGAAAAGAACCGCACCGGTTTGGTGGTACGAAAGAAAAAAGAAAAAAGTGTTTGAGAATGCAGAACGAGAATTAAAAGCCAGTCTTAGTTAATTACCCACACTTCGTTTCCTCTTAATAATTTATCAAGATCAGCAGGCTTCTTTGCTTTTGCATCTTTTATTTGTTGCTCCATTATATCTTCATAACAGCTGCGGTCTCGTTGATAAAATACGCCAAATGGTCTGGGTAAATGACCTTCGATCGCTGGGTTATCAAAAATGCGAACAAGTATCTGTGCTTTGTAAATATCTTTTTCATCATGCACCCAAAGATCATCAGCACTGTAACCATCAGCAAGATTTACAACTTTTGGTGTAAAGCCATCGAGCTTAATTCCTTTTTCTTTGTTTGCTCCAAAGATCAATGGCTGGCCTTGCTCAAGGAATAATGTCTCTGCCGCTTTTGTTCCTTTTTCAGTAAATGCTTCAAAAGCTCCGTCATTAAAAATGTTGCAATTCTGATATATTTCAAGGAATGAAGCTCCCTTATGTCCATTGGCACGTAGCAACATTGCCTGTAAATGTTTGGGATCACGATCCATTGTTCTTGCTACAAAGGTTGCATCAGCTCCCATAGCAAGAGCTAAAGGATTAAACGGATGATCGATGCTTCCGTACGGAGTCGACTTCGTCACTTTATTTTCTTCTGACGTTGGGGAATACTGTCCCTTTGTTAACCCATAAATCTGGTTATTGAAAAGAAGAATAGTAACGTCAAAATTTCTGCGCAATAAATGAATTGTGTGATTGCCGCCTATACTCAGACTATCGCCATCACCAGTTACGATCCAAACACTGAGTTCAGGTCTTGACGCTTTTAATCCGCTGGCAACCGCGGTCGCCCGTCCATGAATTGAATGCATTCCATACGTATTCATGTAGTAGGGGAAACGGCTGCTGCATCCAATTCCTGAAATGATCACAATATTTTCACGGGGAATGCCAAGTGTCGGCATTACTTTTTGTACCTGGGCGAGAATTGAATAATCACCACAACCGGGACACCAGCGTACTTCCTGGTCGGTTGCGAAATCTTTAGCGGTCAAAACAGGGGCGGCGGTAGCTTCACTCATAAAATAGAATTGGCTGCAAATTTACATATGACAAGCGAATGTTCAATATTCAATGTTCAATTTTCAAGGCCCAATTGCTAAGCTTTAACATTGAAAATTGAGCATTGATCGTTGATTATTGAGTATTTGAATTCAACTCCTCCCAGTACTCCGTGGCTCTCCTGATATGAGGGATCACTATTGTTCCGCCAACAATATGGGCTACTGCAAATATTTCATATAGCTGATCGGTGGTTATTCCTAATGCATGACTTTCACCAGGATGATATTTTATACAATCATCACAACGAAGCATCCGCCGTGGCGGACAACCAATCCGAGCATTTCTAGCGTCTTTTTGTTTGATGGTAAAGGGCCAGTTATTTCAAGACAATTTATGGGCTGTTTCGGTCCGGATGGTCAAGGGGGACCTGCATCTCATAAATTTTTCTTGTACCCTAGTCGATTTGAATGTTATATTGTAAATAGTTTGAAAATATCACCAATTAAATTGTACTTCAAATTCGCATTTATGAAGAATAAAGCTATAGTTATCCTGGGTTTGCTTGCATTTGTTTTTATTGGGATCGCTGCCAGCAAACCCTCATTGTTAAAAGAAAGGAACCTAAAAGTGCTCCCAAAAGATATCAGTAATAAAGACCTTGACTCAGTTATGGAAACTTATTCAAAACAACTAAATGTTGGCTGTGATTTTTGCCATGCAAATAGTAAGGTCAATAAAGAGGATCTTGATCATGCCAGCGATGATAAACCAGAAAAAGAGATCACCCGCCAAATGATGCGAATGACCGCAGCAATCAATAAGGATTATTTTGACTACACTATTGTTTATAAAGCCGGAGAAACCATGGCTGTCTCATGTTATACTTGTCATGATGGCTTTCCAAGGCCTGAAATGAAACATGAGAAAAAGCAGTAGTATTTTCTGCCTTTTATGCTATAAAAGAACCCCTATCAGTCCACGGGTAGTATTACTAAACGTTTAAGCACTTTTGCTTGATTTTCCTATAAATCAGCTTTTTAGTGCACTACTGCCAATATCGATTCGTTTATTTGTTGTCCGGTATAAGTCACATTATACTTATCCTATAAAAACCATTACATATGAACTGGCAAGCCGCCATAGGAATTTTATCAACCGTTGCCCTTTTTACGCCGGTTTTCATTATTGTAGCTATGAGGCTAATCCGCTACAAACAATACCTTCCGCTTTTTATTTATTGCCTCCTTGCATTTGGCTTTAACCTGATGACAGAACATTTGGTTAGTGTGCCAAAAACAGTTGAGCGCTATTATGGCATTATCAATAACCTGACTGATATGCCACTAATATTATCATTCCTGGCATTTCAAATAGCTTCATCTGTACAGGTAAAAAGAATAAAGATACTAATGGTGGCATTTATCGTTTTTGAAATTGTGCTCATACTTATGTTTGGTATTACCGTGAAAACAATTACGCTGACGATGGGGCCGGGGCTCCTAATTGTGTTTGGTTATGCTTTATACTATTTTGTTTATACGGTTAAGCGCAGCTTTACACATAATAAATTTATAAGCAAAGCTATTATTGCATCAGCATTGACGTTTGCTTATGGTTGTTTTATTATACTTTATCTGATGCATTACGTTTTCTCACTACCAGCTATAATTATCCCCAATCTTTTCCTTATCTATTATTTCATAACAATAATTTACTGCGGTACTTTGTCTGTAGGTCTTTATTTAGAAAGCAAAAGGAAAAGAAAATTGGAAGAACTATTAATCACCCGTAAAGAGCTGATGCGGTTCTTTTCAGACGACAAAAAACCGGCTGGCCCAAACAGACTAACCGGTCAATGGAAATTAAATTGATTTTTTAGAAGCAATATCTTCCTACGCTGATCATTTTATCTGCAACTCGTCTTCGTGCATCCTTTGTATTGAAAGGCTCTGCTTTTGTAAATCTTTTTAAGCCCATCAATATCATTCTTTGCTCATCTCCTTCTGCAAAAGAATTGATGGCATCCTTACCAAACTTATTTACATTATCAGCAGCATCATATAAATAGGTACGCATAATGTCGATATAGTGCGCACAAGCTGCTTCACCCTTTTGATCAACCATCTTCATTACCCTTAACAGTACACTTTCAGCATTGAATGTTTCAATGGCCATATCTGCGAGGTTCATCAATACCTCCTGCTCATTTTCGATCTTCGCCATGAGCTTCTGTACGGCTGCTCCCGATGCCATTAGAATCGCTTTCTTTAAATTGGCAATAAGTTTTCTCTCCTTTACAAAACGTCCTTCTTCTTCAGCTCCAAAATCAGGAATGCTCATAAGCTCTTTTTGAACTGACATTGCAGGCCCCATCAGGTCAAGTCTTCCCTGCATGGCTCTTTTCAATGTCATGTCGAGTGTAAGCAAGCGATTGATCTCATTTGTTCCCTCATAGATCCTGTTTATACGGCTGTCACGATACGCTCTTGAGATATTATATTCTGCACTGAATCCATTGCCACCATGTATCTGCACACCTTCATCAACAACAAAATCCAGCACCTCGCTTCCAAAAACTTTTAACATCGCACATTCGATCGCATATTCCTCCGCACCGCCAAGTAAGGCTTCATTAAAAGGTTTGTCAGCAGCCAATAGTTCATGCTCTTTTCTATCGATCCAATTGGCAGTACGGTACAATGCGCTTTCACCAACAAATATCTTAATTGCCATTTCAGCAAGCTTATGTTTGATAGCGCCAAAGTTTGCGATAGGTTGTTTGAATTGTTCCCTTGTCTTTGCATATTGAACTGAATCAGTTGTTGCTCTCTTCGATCCACCAAGTGCAGCTGCCGCCAATTTTAACCGGCCAATATTTAAAATATTAAAAGCGATTTTATGACCCTTCCCAATTTCACCCAATACATTTTCAACAGGTACTTTACAGTCCTGGAAATACAATTGAACGGTGGAAGAACCTTTGATCCCCATTTTATGTTCTTCGGGCCCCTGGGTAAATCCTTCAGTCCCTCTTTCGATGATGAACCCGGTGAATTTATCGCCATCAACTTTTGCAAATACTGTGTACACATGAGCAAAGCCCCCATTTGTTATCCAGCATTTCTGTCCATTGATAAGGTAGTGCTTTCCATCGTCGCTAAGTTTTGCCGTTGTCTTTGCCCCTAGGGCATCACTTCCGCTATTTGGCTCAGTTAATCCGTATGCACCGGCCCACTCACCCGTAATTAGCTTTGGAATATATTTTTGTTTTTGCTCCGGGGTTCCAAAATATAAAATAGGTAAAGTGCCAATTCCTGTATGCGCAGCGATCGCAACGGAAAAAGAATGCCCGGCACCGAGATATTCATTTACAATTGTTGATGTCACAAAATCCTTTCCTAATCCTCCGTATTCGTCAGGAAAAGAAACAGCAAGTAATCCCTGTTCACCCGCTTTTGTCAAAAGGCTTTTCATGAGGCCGGGTTCCAATGCATCAATACGATCAAGTATTGGGTAAACTTCTTTATCGAGAAACTGCTCACACATATCCCGGATCATCAGTTGTTCTTCTGAAAACTCTTCAGGAATAAAAACATCAAACGGAGAAGTTTCTTTTACCAGCCATTCGCCACCTTTAAGTGCTGTTGCTTGTTTTACTTCGGTGCTCATAGTATTAAAGTTTAAAAAGTTTGAATAATATTTATATACCCGGCCGAATTACTACTATCATTCCCGCACATGCGGGATTGCGTCGCACTCTTGTACTCTTGTAATTCTATTCATCACAATTCTTATTTCATAAAGTTTGTACAACCTAAGTCATCCGCCTCAGGCGGGGGACAGGGGGTTCTATTTCAAATTATCATATACAATCTGTAATACTTCTTTACATACTTCAATTTTTTCAGGTGGTACTGTATCCAGTGCTTCATTCAACGTTTCCTCTGCCAATTCCATTGTTTGTTCTTCCAGTTTCTGTGCCTGCTTGGTTAAAAAGATCTTGTTGATCCGCCTGTCATTTTCCGATGCTACCCGTTTTACAAGGTTTAGCTTTTCAAGATTATCAACCAGCCTGGTGATACTTGGCTTATCACGAAATGTAGCATTACATAGCTCCTGTTGGCTTATTCCGTCTTGCTTCCACAAATGATATAATACGCTCCATTGCTCAATAGTTAAATTCATCCCCGTGGCATTGAATTTTTTTTGCAGTCTCCGGGCGATTGCTGTCGATGCCTTACCGGTAATAAAACTATAAAGCTCGCCTTTCTTAAAATGGTTGTTTGACATATAGTTGTTTATACAACTATTCAAAATTAGCAATAACATTTGTATGGTCAAACAAAATTTGAGATAATTTTTTTCAGGGTTAACCGGATATTACTGCGCCGGCAGGTTTGCCATTGTTTGTTAGATTTGCTTAACGGATGCTGCTTCTTTATATAACTATTGGGTTATTTGCTATTTACAGTATTTTATTATTGTATTATAAAGCCGGCTGGCAGGAGCTAAAACTTTACTCTTCAGGTATTGATGAGCCCTTCACAAAAATCTCCATTATTATTGCGGCAAGAAATGAAGAAGATAATATCGGAAAACTCCTGGCATCGATTGAATCACAAACCTATCCCAAGCAGCTCTTTGAAGTGATCGTTATAGATGATCATTCCACAGATAACACGACAAATATTGTTAAGAACTTTCAGTTTGTTAAGCTGATCCACCTTCAGCTTGATGGTATCAACTCCTATAAAAAGAAAGCGATTGAAACCGGAATAGAAGCAGCTTCAGGAGATCTGATCGTAACAACGGATGCAGATTGTATTGTGCCAGAAAACTGGTTAAAAACAATTGCTTCTTGTAAGAAAGAAACAAACGCTGTTTTTATTGCAGCCCCCGTTGCAATGGAATACAACCCAGGTTTGTTGCAAATGTTCCAAACCCTGGATTTTCTTGTATTGCAGGGGATCACCGCTGCGTCGGTTCAAAAAAGATTCCATAACATGTGTAACGGCGCAAACCTTGCTTATGACAGAAAAGTATTTTATGAAGTAAATGGTTTCACCGCTATTGATCATATTGCTTCTGGTGATGATATGCTGTTGATGCAAAAGATCTCGCAACATTTTCCTGGTAAAATATCCTATTTGCTTTCAAAAGAAGCTATCGTTACTACTCAGGCGGCAAAGACATGGAAAGAATTTTTTAGTCAGCGGATACGTTGGGCAAGCAAAGCAACTAACTATAATGATATAAGAATTTTCAGTGCTCTATTCCTTGTTTATTTTTTTAATTGCTCGCTGCTTGCTTTAGGTATTGCCGGGTTTTGGAATTATAACTTATGGTGGGGATTGGCCATTGTCCTTATTTTAAAAACTATTGTTGAGCTTCTTTTTCTCTATCCTGTTGCCAGGTTTTATAACAAATCGGATTTACTTAAACTGTTTCCATTTTTCCAGCCATTGCATATAGTTTATACAATTATTGCCGGCTGGCTTGGTGTATTTGGCAGTTTTGAATGGAAGGGCAGGCGGGTAAAATAGTTTTGTATCTTCCCTTCGCATGAAAATTGCAGCCACTTTATCACAGCAGGCAGTATGGAAACGTCTTAAAAAAAACAAAGGCGCTGTTGGCGGGCTTATCATAATCGTATTGGCGATCATCACTGCTATCTTCGCCTATTTTATTGCTCCTGATCATTCTCCTTATGCAAACAGGATCATCCTTGAAGTAAGAAAACAAAAACCTGGATTCACAAAGACATTTCTAAAAATTCCAAGGCAAAACATAGTAAAAGAAGGATTTTTTCATCGCCTTCTTTATGGTACAAATGATCAGTTTGAATTTATTCCGATCAATAATTTCAGATACATCAATAAGGATTCTATTGTGGCCATGAAATTTATTGATGATGGTGTTGAAGAAGAAAAAGTATTTGCAGTTAATCAACTGCCGGCATCATTTACTACAACAAAAAAATTTTTGCTAGGTACAGACAAATTTGGTCGTGACATTCTGAGTCGTATTATCATTGGCACAAGAGTAAGCTTAAGCGTTGGATTGATCACAGTGATCATATCTCTTTCTATTGGTGTTTTACTTGGTTCCCTGGCTGGCTATTTCCGCGGCAGAATCGATAATTTGATAATGTGGTTCATTAATATTATCTGGAGCATTCCAACGCTACTCCTTGTGTTTGCTATTACGTTTGCATTAGGAAAAGGATTCTGGCAGGTGTTTATCGCGGTTGGGTTAACGATGTGGGTTAACGTTGCCCGTTTGGTACGTGGGCAGGTATTATCCGTAAGAGAATTAGAATATATAGAAGCCACAAGAGTATTGGGGTTCTCTCACTTCAGAACGATCTTCCGTCATATAGTTCCCAATATTATGGGACCGGTTTTGGTTATTGCAGCTTCCAATTTTGCATCTGCAATAGTTATTGAAGCAGGTTTAAGTTTTTTAGGCGTTGGTGTACAACCACCGCAACCAAGCTGGGGATTGATGATAAAAGAGAATTACAATTTTATTATAACACAAAACCCGGTGCTTGCTTTAGCACCGGGTTTTGCTATTATGTTATTGGTCCTTGCTTTTAATTTACTGGGCAACGGACTTCGTGATGCCTTAGATGTCCGATAACCTTTATTTTCTTGAATAGCGGTAAGATAATGTCACCGTATTTGTCGCTTTGGTTTTTGAAGTAACGGTAACGGTTACAGCACATACAACCCCAACCGGCGTTCCGGTTATGGTAAAATTATTGTTGGCCGATGTTGAAGATCTTGTTTCAGTGAAAAAATATGCAGTTGTTCCATCCGGCGCCACTTTTACATCGATAGTTACACCTTGCGGCGGCATTGTTGATGTAATAGAAACGGTAAGCGGAAAATCAGTGCCTGGCGCTGCAGGATGCGTTATGTTGGCCGCCGGGTTTAGCGTAACAGCAAGGTTGGCTTCAGTATTACCGCCACCGCCTCCGCCGCCGCCACCTTTGCTTCCACAGGTAGCGATGCCAAATATGATTGCGAGGGATACGAATGATTGCAACAAAATTCTTTTCATAAATCCTATTTAAAACGAAAATCTAAGATAAGATTATTTCATGTACTGTTGAAACTTCGCTCAGCTGACTTTTATCGTGCGGTTGAAGCTTTCCTCAAGGGAAATAAAGGTTTCTGTACGTTCGATCCCTTTTATTTTTTGAAGCTGATCATGCAATACCATTTTTAATTCCCCAATATCCCTGCACACTACTTCCGCAAACATGCTGTAATTACCTGTTGTATAGTTTAAACGCACTATCTCAGGCATTTTATGCAGCTCTTTTGCCACGGCATCATACATTGAACTTTCTTTTAGGTAAATGCCAATAAAAGCAATTACATCGTATCCAAGTTTTTTAAAATCAACATTGAACTTTGTTCCCATAACAACACCCGCTTCCTGTAGTTTTTTTATACGTACGTGAATAGTACCGGCAGAAACAAAGAATTTTTTTCCAAGCTCTGCATAGGATATGTTTGCGTCATTCATCATGTGATGAATGATCTGGCTGTCTAGTTTGTCAAGATTTAATTTAGAGCCCGTTTCCATATATGATTTTTAAATAAATTCAGTGATACGCAATTTAATTGAATAATATCTAATTTTTTAAAATAATTGTTGAATATTTTGGAATGAAATGACTGCTTGCCTTATTTTTGTTCTATCAAGCTCTTTACATAGCTGATTATACTGTGGGGTGATGAAATGGCGTAAGCCCGGCAGACATGCCCCCTCGTCTCGGGGGTGGAGATAAAAGGATAAACGAAAAGTAGAGCCGACGTTACCAATGGTAAGGCCGACCAGGGTTGACCACTAAACTTTGCTTTTTAGCTAACTTCTCCGTGGAGGTTCGAACCCTCCCCCT
>Ga0075428_100000526_pt1 | contig 38973 bp, 31 predicted proteins | sample RhiMetdeltSRZDD2_FD_75291 | JGI IMG/M metagenome (GOLD analysis project Ga0075428, IMG submission 75291) | Populus rhizosphere microbial communities from Tennessee, USA - Rhizosphere MetaG P. deltoides SRZDD2 | ecosystem: Host-associated > Plants > Roots > Rhizosphere > Soil | place: USA... | reverse complement strand
TGTTCATGAACGATAACGTGGCGACGCAGATCGATGGGCTGGGTCACGCGACGGAGGGCGAGGACGATCACTGGTATAACGGTTTTCGCGAGCGCGACTGGGGCGGCAATTGGGGGCTGCGCAAATGCGACGCGACGACGATTCCGCCGATCATCGCTCGCGGAGTGGTGATCGATGTCGCGGGGTGGAAGAAAGTGGACGCACTCTCCTCCAATTATGCGATCACGCCGAGCGACCTCGAAGGAGCGCTGAAGGCGCAGAACACTCAATTGCGCCTCGGAGACATCGTGCTCATTCGCACCGGCACGCTGCGTTACTGGGGGGAGTCGGGCAGCGACGAGAAGGGACTGATCAAAGAGCACGATTCGGCGGGCATCAACCTGGAAACGGCGCGTTGGCTTGTGGAGCAACATGGGGCGATGATGATTGGGAGCGACACCAGTGGTCTCGAATACGTTCCGAAGGATTCGGACACGAGCGAGTACCGGCGCAAGTACAAGTCGTTCATGCCGGTACATAATTATTTGTTGATCGAACAGGGGGTGCATATCGGCGAGTTTCACAACCTCGAACAACTCGCGCGGGATCGCGTTTACGAGTTTTGCTACGTCGCGTCGACTGCGAAAATCAAGGGGACGGCATCGGGATTTGCTCTGCGACCGCTGGCGTTAAAGTAATTACGGGATGGGCTTGCGTGCCGCCGAGTGGAAGTCGCGATTTGCGCTACGACGGACTTGCGGAGCCAGCTCCTCGGGAAAATTGGGCTTGCGGAACGAGGGCGAAGGGAGCATGACTCAGCGCATGAAAGGTCCGCGCGACATTCTGGTTGCCGGGACAGGGTTTCTTCTCGGCATGGTGTTTTGTTATTTCGTTCTGGCGGCGAAAGTCAGTCGGCCGGAGGGCGGGTGGGTTACGTTCGTATATAGCTCTACGTCTGCCGCGACAAACGGCATTGATTTGAAAGCCCTGGAATTGAATTGGAATTAGGCGCTGGCACGCCAGAGCGCGCCCACATCCCCTTCCCTCCCGACCGGAGAGTTTTCTTGTGCGAGGGCGGCGGTGCGCTTGCTCCAGGCTCCCATCGCATCGCCCGTTCGGGCTGTAGTTATGCGGTGGCGGGGGCCGGAGTGCCGAGGCCGCCAGGGAGGTCGGGTTTGGCCGGCTTCGGGATGACGTCGCCCAGCGGGGTTGCGGCTTGCGCGCCTGTGGGCGGGGTCACGTCGGGCGGCGGAGGCGGCGGAGTAAATCTGCCAGTGCGGACGATTTCTTCGACCTGGGTGCCTTCCAACGTTTCGTATTCGAGGAGGCAATTGGCGATCAACTCGAGTTTGTCGCGGTTGGTGTCGATGATGTGTTTCGCCTTGCGGTAGGCTTCGTCGACGATGCGTTTGACTTCGTCGTCGATTTCCTGCGCTGTCTTCTCGCTGTAATCTTTGCTGCGAATCATTTCGCGGCCGAGGAAGACGTATTCGTTGTTATCGCCGTACTGGACCATGCCGAGTTTTTCGCTCATGCCGTACTGGCAGACCATGGCACGCGCGAGAGCCGTCGCCTGCTGGATGTCGCCCGTAGCGCCCGTCGAGAAATCTTCGGAGACAACTTCCTCGGCAATGCGGCCCGCCATGGTGACCGCAATCATGTCGAGCATTTCCTTGCGTTTGCGGTTGAGGATGTCGTCCTTCGGCAAATACATGGTCGCGCCGAGAGCCTGGCCGCGCGGAATGATCGTCACTTTGTGAAGCGGATGCGTGTGCTTGAGCATGACGTTGACAAGGGCATGTCCCGCTTCGTGCCAGGCGGTGAACTTCTTGTCCTCATCGGTCATGGCCATGCTGCGGCGTTCGCGGCCCCAGCGGACTTTGTCGCGGGCTTCCTCGAGTTCGGTCATGCCGACCGCTTTCTTGCCCGTGCGCGCGGCGAGGAGCGCGGCTTCGTTTAAGAGGTTGGCGAGCTCGGCGCCAGAGTACCCCGGCGTACCGCGCGCGATAACTGCAAGGTCAGCCGCAGGCTCGAGTTTCACGTTCTTGGCGTGGACTTTGAGGATCGCTTCGCGGCCGCGCACGTCGGGCAGATTGACGGTGATCTGGCGATCAAAACGGCCGGGGCGCAAGAGCGCGGGATCGAGCACGTCGGGCCGGTTCGTGGCGGCGATGATGATGATGCCTTCCTGTGTATCGAAGCCATCCATCTCGACGAGAAGGGCATTGAGCGTCTGTTCGCGTTCGTCGTTGCCGCCGCCGAGGCCGTGACCGCGGCTGCGACCGACGGCGTCAATTTCGTCAATGAAGATGAGGCACGGCGTGTTCTTGCGGGCCTGCTCGAACATGTCGCGCACACGGCTGGCGCCGACACCGACGAACATTTCGACGAAGTCAGAGCCGCTGATGCTGAAGAAGGCGGCATCGGCTTCGCCAGCGATCGCCTTGGCGAGGAGCGTTTTGCCGGTGCCGGGCGCGCCGATCATCAGGATGCCCTTGGGAATGCGCCCGCCGAGCTTCTGAAATTTTTTCGGGTCTTTGAGGAAGTCAACGAGTTCGGAGACTTCTTCCTTGGCTTCTTCGACGCCGGCGACGTCTTTGAAAGTCGTTTTGTTTTTCTCCTTGCTCAACATGCGGGCTTTGCTCTTGCCGAAGCTGAGGGCGCCTTTGCCGGCCATTTTGATCTGGCGGATAAAGACGAAATAAATAAGGAGCGCAACGAGCAGGATAGGGCCGAGGCTCCAAACAAGATTGAGCAGCAAGGTATTGGGGCGCTTCGATTCAAACTTCGGCCCGGAGAGGAGCGTTTCGAGGCGTTCGTCGGTCAGGAACACCTGAGAAAAAAAGGCAAGTTCCTCCGGCTTGCCATTTGCGCCGAGGACCTTATTGCCCTCGCTGTCGGTCCTGTAATAGGAGCCGCGAATGTCGCGAGAATACGGTGACTGCGGATCGAGAGTTATAATGGCCTTGGCGATGAGGTCGTTGGTCGCCTTTTGCATGAACTCATACTGGCTGAGTTGCTTGCCCTGGTTAGTGGCGTTCTGGCGGAAAATGACGAGCAGCGGGATGAGGCCGATGATGGCGATCCACAAGAGGTAAGTGCGCGGCGGCACTTTAAACTCGCCGTTCTTGCGGCCCTTTTCTTCGCCTTTGGATTTATTGTCTTCTGGCATTTAGCGTAGCCTCGCAAAGTATCACGCGTGTACGGGGGTCGCAACCTTGCATTTCCCGCGCTTTTGAGGCCCTCGAACGAGTTTGGACGAAGCGCTTTTCGGGCCAACCCATCAGTAATGAGATGAATCAGTGATTAGTGATCAGTGGCCGGCGAAAGGACGCAAAAAAGACCGGGTCTTGCGACCCGGTCCTTTGCGAAAACGAACGATGCTACGGATTGGGAGCCACCCGGAAGAAGCGATTGCCGGCAGCTATGGTCGTGTTGTAGCTGTTACCGACGACGCCCGCGACATTGGACCAGCCGTTCGGATGCGTGGACAGGTTGCTGCTCTCCTGGAGGACGCCGGAGCCAGTCCAGCTAATGTTGATCTGGCCGCCTGTGCCGCGGGTGATAGTCAGACGAGCCTCTGGAGCCGGGGGAGTCACGGCGTAGGTGCTGACCTGAACGCCAAAGGTCAGGTCGGAACTGGTCAAGTCGACCTGGTGCACCTCAACGGCCAGGACGTTGTCGCCATTGATCAGGTTGTCGACGCACGCGTAAAAGAACTCGTTGGTGGCGTCGTTGACGGTCGCATTGGCGAGAGTGGCATAGTTGATGACTGCCGGGGCGGCGGGCATGCGGTTGCGGAAGACTTCCACGCCGTTGAGATACCAGACGGTGCCGTCATCGACCATCGCTTTGAGTTCAAGGGTCGCGCTGGACGGGCCCGAGTAGTTGAAGTGCGTTCGGAAATAGTGCGTTGGAATTTGCGCCGTGTTGGCAGCATTCGACAACGTGGTTTGGGTAGCGATAGGAACACCAGAGACGTTGGTGCGTTGCGGGCGCTTGGCATCGAAAAGGGCAGCGCCCAGCGGCCAGGTGCTGTCGTTGTAGCTTGCGGCGCGCCATGCCGCTCCCAGGTCCGTTCCAGTGATGTTATACCGCCATTGGGCGGTCGAGGCGAGGAGCGGGGCCGTGACGTGGAACGGAACGGGGAACGTGACCGGCGCGATGACGTTACCCGGCGTGGCCAAATCCTGCACGCCACTGATCTCAATCTGATAGGCGACGCTGGGATCACGCGGCGTGGAGGGGTCGATCATGACCAACACAGTGTTACCGAAGTTGGTCCCCGAGGTATTGGTGACCGAACCGGTGCCAAGAGCCGTGCCACCCCCCAGCGGGCGGATGACGAAGTTGAATGGCGCGAAATCCCACTCCATGGTGACGTTCTCACTGAAGAGGACGACAACCACGTCATTGGTACCGTAGACGCAGGCCACGGCAGGCGGCGTCACATCGCAAGCAACATTGACTGTGACCGTCTGGCTGGTGACGCTGCTCGGCACATCGTTGGAAACCACCACGCGGTATTGACCGCCATGAAGGTCGCAATCCGAAGCCGGAACGACATAAGAGGGACCGGTAGCGCCTGGGATTTCCACGCCATTGAGGAACCACTGGTATTGAGGGCTGGAGCCATTCACCGTGACGCGAAGCGTGAAGGGCGCAGGTTCAGTGACGTTGGTACCCGCCGGTTGAGTGACAATGGTGATGGGCTCGATCGCAGGTGTTACTGCGGAGAGGTCCATGCCCCACACAATATCGGAACTCCCGGTGCCGATTTGGTGTACTTCGACGGCGATGACATTGTCGCCCGTGACGAGATTCGTCACGGCAACGGTGTAGGGGCCTTCATAGACGGCGTTGTCGATGGCATTGCCGGCACCCTGAGTGACGTATTCGGCTGGGCCTGGGTTCATGCGGACGCGTTGAACTTCGACACCGTTGACGTGGATGATCGCCGAATCGTCCAGGACGGTGCGGAAACGCAACACGCCCTTGCCCGGAGGACCATCATAAGTGAAGTGAGTGCGGAAATAGTATGTGATGCCGCCGAGAACCAAGGGTGTCCGAAGCGGCTCCGGGAGGGCAGAGCCCTCAACGCCAAGAAGAGCGGGACCTGCTCCCCACCCGCTCTCATTGAAAGTACGTGTATTCCAGCCTGCGGGGGGATTGGCACGTGGGTCCAAGAAAAACCAGTTTTGGTCGGTGCCGATCGTAAAGATCGTATCATTGTACAACGAGATTGGAGTTGAGCCTGCCGGGTCGATCACATTGCCAAAGAGGTCGAAGACCGCGGAAGCCCTGACACTGTACGCCTGGCCGCCCACCCACGGCGTGCTGGGATCGAGAGTGAGGACAGCGACCCGGCCCTCGGTGGCTGCAGGATCGGCGAACGATGCGTTGGCCACCGTGAGCTGGGACCCTGGATCGCTGGTAAGAAATACGGAATAATTAGCGGGGTCGGCGAGGTTGGTGACGATTTCCGAGAAGATGACAAAGAGCGTGACATTGTCATTGGTTCCGTAAGCGGCGAGGATGGTGGGCGGGGTATTATCCTCGATGACGTTCAGGAGGGCATTGGCACTGGTTATAGGTCCGCTACACTCGTTGTTCAACACGACGCTGTAGTTGGCCTCGTCGGCACGAAAGACGCGCGAAATGGTGTAATTCGCGTTGGTGGCGTCCTGAATGGGAGATCCATCGCGCAGCCACTGATAGTTAACACCTGTGCCGCCGGCTATGACGGTGAAAGTTACGCTATCGCCTTCGTTTACGTTCGTGTTGGCGGGTTGGGTGACGATGGTGATGGGAACGCAAGGTGAATCGAAGACAATCGTAAGGATCGGGCGAAAGCCCACGGTCGAGAACTCGGATGAATTGAACTGCCAGCCATCATTGCCGGCATTGGTGATGCCCCAGCCATAGTTTGGATAAACGCCGGCGTACCAGTCAGACACGGTGGTAGTGACATCAAAACTGAAGATATCGCCGACAGCGCCGGAATCCAGTTCGAACAAAGGCACTGATTCCATTTCGACGTCATCGGCAGAGATGCCATTGGTCATCGTATCCCATGTGGTTGTTGTTTCATCCCATGGAACGAGGACGCGAAAACCGCGACAGAGGTCGCCGAGGTTGCTCGTGCGAAGGGTAAGGGTCGCGGAAAGGATCGTGGCACCGGGAGGAACCTGGCCAGGGCCTGTGCCAAAGATGTTCTCGAAACGGATAAGTGCCTGGGCGATCGGGTTATTGAGATCGGCCAAACACTGGTCGTCGCCGCCCTGAACACGAGCGGGCTCGTTTGAGTTTAGGTCTGTATCAAGGGTTCCGGTATAGCCACCAACACCCTGCCGAAACGTGGAGCTGAATTCGGCGGCCCGCAGAGAAGCCGCGCAGGTAATACCGAGGATGATAGCCAGACATCCGTTGAAAGGTCGTGATAATACTTTGATCATGCGCTTAGTTGTTTTCGCTGTTCGTGACGCAAATAGCAGAGCTATTCGCTGTCGCCAAGGAATTGGTACTTTTAGCAGGGACGGAAGAGGTTAGGCAATCAAAAAAACGTAACAATTCTGTAACAATCGTGGCACGATTTTTTTGCTCAGGGCCTTCGCGGGCGGTTTCGAGATCAATTCAGTGGGTCAGAGCAGACTTGCGATTTGGCGGCGTTCGGAGGTTAACCCACGATGCTTGCAGTAGTTGAGCAGGAAACGGAGGGCGGCTGGACGAAGTTGAGGCGATTTCTTCAGAAGTGCCGCAAGGACACTGAGATCGCGCGCGGTCTGTTCAAGGGAAACCTTGCCGACGAACTGGACGCCGTCCATGTCGATGAGCCACGGGTTGAGGTTGGCGTCGAGGAGGATGTTGCTCGGCTTTAGGTCGCGGTGAGTGAAGCCGTGCTCGTGCATGCGGGCAATGACGGCAGCGAGACGTTCAAGGACGGGGTGCGAGTTTTCACCGCGCCGACGGAGCCAGGCCACGAGAGTTTGAGCAGCGGGCACTTGATCGGAAATGAGCCAGGCGCGGAGGGGCCACCGAAATCTGCGCTGTTCGGCAACGGCGAGCATTCGGGGAGTCGGAATGCCGGCTTGTTCCAGATGCAAACCGCGAAAGAACGCGCGGCGCGCGCGAGAAGGGCGAAAGAAGTCTTTGAAACGATGGCGGAAGGTCCCGTAGTTCATGCGGCGAACGACGAGGGGCGGTGAACCAGGGACGGAGGCGACGGTGACGTTGCGGGAGTTTTTGTAGAACCTGGGGGCGGCGGCAATCGCCTGCTCAACATTGGCGCAGACCGGCTTGACTTGTTCGAGGGCGGTGGAGCGGACGTGCCACGACAGGCCACCGAGCTGCACTGTGCGCCATGGCTGATCGGCATTCACCGTGGCTGAGCAGGTTTGCGCGCGCGCTTTTCGTAATGCGCGCGCCAGGAATAAGGGCCGGCGTTCCCGTGACCGAATTCGGCTGAAGCATCGACGTTCAGACGGGCGAGAATTTGTCGCGACGCCGAGCGCGTCAAGCGCGCAAGCTTCTTTCCATTCCGGCCCATTCCAGTATGGTGACGCGCGATCAATATGATTTACTGGTTTACCGGACAACCTGGGGCGGGCAAAAGCACGCTGGCGATGGCGCTGAAATCGGTTTTGAAAACCCAACAGCAATCCGTCGTTCACCTCGATGGGGAAGAGTTGCGGGACATCATGGGCAATACCGACTATGGCGAAAGCGGCCGCGTGGCGAATATCCGGAGCGGACAAAAACTGGCGGCAAAACTGGAAGGCGAAGGCATTTCGGTCATCGCGTCGTTCGTTTCGCCGTATCGAGCAATGCGCGAGGAGCTCAAGCAGAAACACCGGGTGGTTGAAATTTACGTGCATACGAGCGCGATTCGCGGGCGGGAGAAGTACCACGCGAAGAATTACGAGCCGCCGCTCTCGAATTTTGTGGACATCGACACGACGCATGTGGGCGTGGAGGAGTGCGTTGGGAGAATCCTGGCCGCGGCGCGATCATGGCAACCGGCGTAGCTGCAGCGAACGAACTGTGGGATTCAAAAGCGATCAGGCATAACCAAACTGCTTGAGCGTGTCGCCGGCGTCCACCATGAATTCCTCCAAAACGGCCGGGGGCATTTCGTCCTTGTAACTCCCGACAATGCCGCGGCGTCGGAAGAGCTTGTCGCGCGGAAATGACCTCATCCCCGAACCACTTTGAAGTTCCCTCTGCTGCATTTTCTCAAACTCGGTCTCGCGAACCATCGTCTCCAAAAACGAAGCGTCTCGTTTGACGCCGGCAAATGAACAAAACCGTTGCAATTCTTTAGCGGCGTTGTGCTTGAGGTCCTCGTATTTGATCACGATCATTTCAGCACCATGGGGGTTCGACAGCCAGGCGTTGATGTGGGTGTGCCATTTTCCATAGCTCGGGTGACCGTTGCACACCCACTGCGCCAGATCCGCCGGCCGACGCATCGCGTTCTCGTAGTGGTAAAGGGAAACCAGCACATCGCGCCCGTCGCGCATCAAATAGACGACGCGCCGGTACTCAGGACGAGGGCGAAAGTGGGACTTGAAGAACATCGGGGTGGAGAAACGGCGATAATACGGCTGTTTGTGAATGTCGGGGACCAGCGCCTGGGCGAGCGCGGGTGGTGCGAAGACGGGATGCACGCCATACACGACGGCTGTGATCAAATCCTGAAACCAGGTGTTTCCCGACTTGGGGTAGCCAACGATAAATACATCTTCAGGAGCGAACTGTGTAATGGGTGTGAGGCGTTTGAGGAATTTTTTCCTTTGTCGGCGGGTTTTCCTCCATTTCTTCGAAAACGGAATCATGGTGCACTTTTGCGCTTCACAAAATTGTTCGTTGCAGTTTTGCGACTCCGCGTCGTCGCGGCAAATTCTTTCTTTTAGTTCTTCAACTTAATGGGACAGTTTTTCTTGTCTTGCTGGAAGGCGATAGCGATCGCGGATTCACTGGCGAGTGTTACCGCAGTCTGTGGGGACGTTTTCAGTTAGATACTCGTTAGCCAGGCTGTTACAAATCCTGTCAATGCACAGCAGAGATGACGGATGAGGATTTCGGCCAGCAATAAACTGCGGGTTCGGGTGGCGCTGTATGCCGCCTTCGTGGGTTTGGCGCGCAGGCAATTCAAGCACGTGTCCAAAGACCCGTTGCGGTCTGACGGTTCGCTTCCAAAGGGGCTGCGGGTTTTCTTTTGGACGCCGGGCAGCGGCCCCGGAGCCAACGTGATCGTTCACGACATGCTGCCAAGCCTGCAAAGGCAGATCGCTGAACTGTCTCTGGACTGGCACGTTTCGGCCGGGCCCGAGGTCCCGGCACAGGCCCTTGATTGGCTTGTATGTTTCAAAGCGGTGCCGGAAGCGTCTCAGCGCTCGGCCGCGTCCCGCACGCTGCTTTTGATCTGTGACCGAGCCGAGATGTTTTGGGATCGCCTCTCGAGTTTCCACGCGGTCGTGGGGACTTCGTCGCGACCTTTCGCTCAGTTGCTCGCCATGGGCCACAAGGACGTGATCTTTATCTCCGAATCCGAACCGACGGAGTATCTCGATTTCGGAAAAAGAGGCCTGAGCGTCTCGCCCGTGGAACGGGGTAACGTGTTGCTCTGGCATGGAGGGCAGTACAGCCAGGATGCGCTTGTTCAACTGCGGCCCGTGCTGGAGCGATGGGCTGCATTAACGGACGCGCGACTGCACGTGATCGGGGGACAAGCATCACCGCGCGAGGAACACTGGGGGAAGCTCGCGGTGCAGTTTTTACCGTGGTCGAAAAAACAATTGTTTTGCAGCGCCGCCATGGCGCGACTCGGCATTATTCCGGCGCGCAAAGGCCTTACGCGAAGCTGGCTTAAACCCGCGTCACGGGTTCGATGCCTGTACGCGCTTGGGGTGCCGACGGTCGGCGATTCCCGCGTACCCGACGTGGTTGACTTCATGGCCGGGTTTGACGGTCCAATGGCGCAGCAGAATGAAACGTGGTTCGCGGTCATCGAAAAGCTATGGAATGACAAGGCGGCGCTCCAGCAAGTCGCCATCGCGGGCCATGCCGCGGTCGCCGGGGAATTTTCTACGGAGCACACCGCGCGGCAGTGGGTTCGTTTGCTATCTCAGATGTGCGCCAAGAGCGGCGAAAGCTTGTGCGAGGTCTCGCGAACTGACGGGCGGTGATCGAAACCGACTGTAGTCGACCAGAAAGCGCAGCCTGGTGGTGGTCGAAATTCGATCCCGGAGCCGGACATGGAACCGATTGAGGTCTTTGGCCACTTGGCGCAACGTGACTCGGCGGCTGGGGCGCACGCCATCCAAATCAACAATGATTATTTCCGAACTGCCGCGTTGCGGCACCACGAAATTGGCTTCGTGGGCATCGCGATGGATAAACCCAGCGTCGTGGATTTTTGCAAACAGCCTGGCGGCGAAACGAACAAGTGGCCTGAGACTACGTCGCTGTTGCTTTAAACAGGCATAGAGCGGAATGGCTTCGGAAATCTCCTCTGTGACGAGCAGCGAATACCAGGGTTGGGCACGTCGATATCCTGCCGCAACGGCCCGAAGAGCGGGTATGCCCAGGGCCTCCAGGCGAAGAGCTATCTTGAGCGTTTGCAAAGCCCGAGGTCCTCGCACGAGAGCGCGAGCCAGGCTGTGCCAGCGGCGGCGATTATATTCCTTAAGGACCAGGTTCCTGCCGCCCCATTTGAAACGGACCACTCGTGTGTCGGCGCCAGACGACCGGGCTTTGCGAAAGCTCTGACTTTCCTTGAGGAGGCGCTCCGGGTGTTGCAGCCAATCACCATTGAGATCGGGATATCGGAGTTTCCAAACGAAAGCTCCTCGCTGTACCGTCTGCATTGCGCTATCGGGCCGACGCGTGCGGTTGCCGAGCTTCGCCGAGACCAATTCGCGGCGCGCTGTCGCCATTCGGGAAGGCATGGATTTCAAAGCGCCGAGGCCAGACGCGCTGCCGCGCACGTTCGATTTTGAATCGCAATTTGCGCCGTCGCTTCTGCAGCCAGGATTCGGGGCGTATGGGACGAAGGCTGAGATCGAGCGGGATGTCTGCGCTTCTGCACATTTGCACCGCCAGCGGATCCCAGGCGCCGCGCACGATGGCCGTGTGGAAATAATCCAAGGGCGCCGTTTCAAATGAATTCATCCTGAGAAAGAGCAATTGGCGGGAGCGATCCGAACCGTATCTTTCCATAGCCCAGGCGCTCTCTCCCGGCCGGGTCAACGAACGCAACTTATTTACATCCCAAACGGCGGCCTGGAGCGACACGCGCAAGCGGGCTTCGGGCGCGAGACGGCCAATCCGAGGGTTGTTCCGGAAAGAATTTTCCTCGGGCGCGGGCCGGGCAAAGAGCCCGAGGTAAGCCGCGTTGGATCGGCGGCAGAAATCGACATCCTGAGCCAGAGCATCGGTCTGAACGGGACGCGTAAAGAAATAATCCTCCTGAAAATAAACAATATGCGGTGCCGCCACGCGGTCGAGGGCGAGCAAGAGATTGTCTGCCCAACTACGGTCGCGCCCAAGTGCCAGACAGGTCACTGAGCGATCACGATACACGCCGTAGTTAGTGATCAAGTAAACTGGCCAGGGGCAGTCTGGCCAATACTTGCGGAAGAAATAAAAGAACGGCGCCCAGGCGTCGCGGTATTGATCGCAACTGGAGACGACAACAGCCACATCCATAGATCAGCATTAGCTCGCGCTGCAAAAAAACGCGCAGTGGTTCGTCCAATGGTTGGGGTGAACGGCCCTTCCCCTGCTACTCACTTTGATAGAATAGCCAATCTGCATTGGCGTGGCAAGGCGGGTTCAGAGGTCGCACGACTGTTTTCGTCTTGCACGCGAGGCCCCTGTATTTTATGAAGCAGCCCTGAAGTGTGCGAGCACCGCGCCTGTGACCTATGAATTCTCTAACCGAGTTCCCTTCTAAAGAGGAAATTGCCCGGGGCTACGATGAGTTGGGTTCGCAGTTCTCGATGCCCCGGAAGTACCACCGCCGCTGTGCCAACCTGATGCGACGTCATCTGCGGCCTGGCATGGCCGTGGCGGACCTGGGCTGTGGCCATGGCGGCTTGCTCCGGGAATTGCGGTTGATGGATTCGACGTTGAGGCTTACGGCGATCGATTTGTCACCTGTGCGTGTCAAGAACGCCCGCGCGCGGGTGCCCGACGCGACTGTTCACGTTGGAGATATCGAAGACCTGCCATTCGGCGATGCCGCATTTGAAGCCGCTTTCGCAACGGAGGTGATGGAACATTTACCCGACCCCGTAAAGGCGTTGAAGGAGATTTGGCGCATTTTGAAACCGGGCGCCCGGCTGCTGGTGAGTTTGCCCAACCGTGATTGGTTTCACTTCGATGATTACCAGGAAAATCGACTGCGCTTTCAACCTGTGGACGATCGGTTTTACCGCGTGGCGGAATTCGAGAACTTTCTTGGACAAGCTGGTTTTGAGGTCCACAAAGTGCGCGGTGGCGAGAATCTATACTTTGGTGGCGGTCTTCCGCGCCTCCTGGAGCGCATCGCGTTGCTTGTGTATCCCCCGCTGCATCGCCGCATGAAACGAATGATTTTTGTGGCGCAAAAGGTCGCTTGATCGAGGATCGAATGGCCTCGGCCCGACCGGCGATCGCTTCTTACTGCGCAACGTTTCTGGCACGCGAGATGTTGCACGTATATCGGCAGGTCCGCGGCGTGCGTTCATTCGATCATTGGGTGATCACGCGCACGCGGGCCAATACCGAGGCTTTTCCGTTCTCCCAGTTAATCGAGTTGCGCAAAAGCCCATGGCGCGGGCTCGCTCGTCTATGGCAGCGAAGTCGAGGGCGAAGGGTCCCGGTCGGGCGGTTCGAGATCGATCAAATGCTGGCGTTTTGTCGGCAACGTTCCATTGCGCTGGTCCATGTTTATCTTGGCAGCGAAGCACTGCGAATTCTTTCGTTCCTGAATCAGTTTCAAGGCGCGCGCGTGGTTTCGTTTCATGGCGCGGACCTTTCGGGCGAGTTCAGCGCGAAGACCTACAAGCCGTTGTGGAATTGCGCAGAGCTATTTCTGTGTCGCAGCGAATCTCTGCGCGAGCAGTTGCTGGCCAAACGGTGTCCCGCAGAACGGATTCGGCTCAACTACACGGGAGTGCCGTTGCCGGCTTCATTCGAGGGCCGCCGTTTGCCTGATTGGCGCGGTGGCGAACCAGTGCGGGTGTTACAGGCGTGCCGGTTCCTCGAAAAGAAAGGTCTTGATGTAACGCTGCATGCGCTGAGGTGGCTGAAAGACGAGGCAGTTCCTGCTTTCCTGACTCTTGCGGGCGAAGGGCCTGAGGAATTATCGCTGCGCGCCCTTGCCCGTGACCTCGGCATCGAGGACCGTATCTCCTTCGCCGGATTTCTCGGGCAAGAGCAACTTGAGGAGAAGTATCGGCGGCATCACGTGTTCGTGCATCCGAGCCGGACGACTGCGGAGGGGGATCGTGAAGGCATTCCCAACGCCGTTCTGGAAGCGATGGCGCATGGTTTGCCGGTAGTTTCCACGCGGCACAGCGGGATTCCCGAAGCGGTGACCAACGGCCACGATGGAGTACTCGTTGAGCGCGCCGATCCGGCTTTGCTGGCTGGAGCGCTTCGAGAGCTGATAGATGACTCGGCGGCTTACGAACGCCTATCGCGAAATGCGCACGACACGGTCTTAAAGCGGTTTTCCCTGGCCGCCAACGCGGCGGCGCTGGAGACGATCTATATTGAAGCGCTGGCTCGACTGCGTGGGGCGCGGCCTGCCGAGTGATTTTTCATTGAGGAACGAGCGTCATGGTCGGTCTGAGTTACCAGAAGTGGACGTAGAATGGCCCCACCTTTGTTTGAACTTCCTGTAAAGTCGCACTGGCTTGGAAAAACGGTAGCGCCATGTGCTGCGCTCGCGCAGTCGGTGGCCTCCGTACCATTCATTGAATGTAAATTCGTCGGCGGCGCGATTTGCGACCACAGACGGAGGGTGAATGATCTGATCGATTTCGCCGCGCGGCAGATCGGCCCACCGTGAAATTTTGGTGGTGTGGGTGCCGTCTTCCCGGAAGCCCAGATTTGAAACGAGGTTGACTGATGGAAAAATGGCCAGGCCGCCGTGCATCCAAAGGCAGCAGTTCCATTGGTAATCCCACGCATCGTCACGTGTTTTCTCGTGCAAGGGTTGAAGCTTCTTGAGCCAAAAGGCGCGTTCGATCTCATCCGGAAAGAGGCTGCCAAGCATTCCCTGGGCGACGAACTTGCCCCAACGTTTTATTTCAAAATCGTAGTGCTGCCAGGCCCTGCGCCATGTCGCCCAACCGCAACCATGCGTATATTTCGAGAAAAAGTACGAGTAAGGCGTCCGCGTGTGCCCCAGTTGAAAGCTGTCGCCACTGATGTGCATGACGCGCTCGTCATCACGGTAGTGGTTGAGCAAGCTCTCGCAGAAAGGGAAGAACGAAGGCGCTGGCAGGCAGTCGTCTTCAAGAATAATCGCTTGCTCTACGTGGGCAAAAACCCAGTCGATTCCTGTCGCCGGCCCTCGACCACACCCCAGATTCGTATCGGAAAAGCGCAGTCTGAGTTTGCAATCCCAATCCACTTCCTGAGCGGCCGCGCGAGCCTGAGCGCATTTCGGTTGGTCTTCCGGTGTGCGCGGCCCGTCGGCAATTATCAACAACTCCTTAGGTTGGGCCCGCCGAATTGTCTCGAAAACGGCCCTCGTCAGGTCGGGGCGGTTAAAGATGATCAAGGCGACCGGAGTTTTCAGAGGCATACGTTGATCTCGAGCGCTAAGAATGAATCCAGCAGAACTTGCGAGCAAGAAACATGTGTCTGCACATATTGCATAAATTGCATAATTGTTGCGCGGTGACGATAAATGGAATACCACCGAGCGCCTGACAGATCAGCCGCGGTCGATTGTGCAGAGTTATGAGCCTGCGAAGAGCACTGAATTACCTCCTTAAGCCGACACGATACGAAGTCAGGCGCAAGGGCCCTTCGCTGACGTGTCCCAAGGATTTCACATCACAAGAGCGCGAAATTGTTGAATTCGCACGGCAATTTACGATGACCAAAGAGCCAACGAGGATCTATCCCATTGTCAATGCGGCAGCCTATGTGGCACGGCAGAAAATACCGGGGAGCATCGTCGAATGCGGTGTGTGGCGGGGCGGCATGATGGTAGCGGCAGCCCGGACGCTGTTGAGTTTGGCGGTGACGAATCGGGACATTTATTTGTTTGATACGTTCGCCGGAATGTCGCCACCCACGAACAAAGACGTCGATTCAAGAGGCAACGAGGCCATCATTGAATTTAATCAAGCCCCGAAAACCCAGAATGGGGTGGTCGATTGGTGTTATGCCAGCCTCGAGGACGTAACAGCCAACATGCACGCGACGGGTTACCCAAAAGAGAGGATTCATTTTATCAAAGGCAAGGTGGAGGAAACGCTACCCGCGGCGGCCCCGGAGACGATCAGCATTTTGCGACTGGACACTGACTGGTACGAGTCAAGCAAGCACGAGATGGTGCACTTGTTTCCCAGGCTGCAACCGGGGGGAATCCTCATCCTCGACGACTATGGTTTCTGGCAAGGTTCGCGGCAGGCTACCGATGAATATCTGGCGGAGACGGGAACCCGTTTGCATTTGATTCGAGTCGATGACGCGTGCCGGGTTGGAATCAAACTTTAAATGATCGGAGATGATTGCGATCAGCGTCATTGTTTGTGCTCACAATCCTCGTCGGGACTATTTCCGCCGGGTCCTGGAAGCGCTGCGCGCGCAGAGCATGCCCACGACTGAATGGGAACTGCTACTGGTCGACAACGCATCGACCGAACCGCTGGCAAGTTGGGCTGACGTCTCGTGGCATGAACAGGGTCGGCATATCCGGGAGCCAAATCTTGGCCTGTCATGGGCTCGTATTTGCGGCATTGGCCTGGCCAAAGGCGGTCTGCTGGTTCTCGTCGATGATGACAATGTCCTCCGCAGTGATTACCTCGCACACGCCAGAAGCATCGCTTCGGAGCATCCGGAACTCGGCGCCTGGGGAGGAAACGTCGAGCTCGAATTCGAACAATTGCCCGAGGAATGGACGAAACGTTACTGGTCTTTGTTGGCAGCCCGTGTTGTCTCGGCGGATGCCCAGGGCCGCTCGACCCATCACGATGCAGCTATTACGCCGATTGGCGCTGGTATGTGCGTGCGCCGAGAGGTCGCTTTGCTTTATCGCGAGCAGTGGCACAAATCATCGCTTCGCCAACTGTTGGAGAGAAAAGGACAAGCTTTAATTTCCGGGGGAGATACAGACCTCGCGCTCACCGCCTGTGATATGGGATTGGACAACGGACTGTTTGCGCGACTGAACTTGATCCATCTCATTCCGCGACACCGCGTCACCGAAGACTATTTGTTGCGCTTGCGCGAAGGCGTGGCCACATCGTCTTTATTGCTGCAACTGGTTCGCGGAACACCCGTGAAACGCTTGCCACAGGGCCTTAAATGGTGGACCAGGGTGATTTACGACTGCGCGCGCAAACGGGGCCGCAAGCGCCGGTTTTACCTGGCCGAGGTCCGCGGCAGAAGAAGCGCGTTGCGCGTGTTCATGCTTGCGCAACCTGGCAGAACAACCGCGGCGGCGAGAGGCAAGGGTGAATGAGGCGGCTTTGTGTTCTAAAGCTTTGCGTCATCCAGTGATTTGATCTCAGGAAAAAACCGCGTCATGAGCGGCCGGCAATGCCTCTCCACTTTGGCCTCAAGGAAATTGCGATCGATTTGCCGAAGAAATTGCTCTTTGCTCGGATTTTGATATTCATGAGTGCGCTCCAGGCGAACCGCATCGTGCGGCAAGCCTGCGAAGCTGGCAATTGTCAGGGCCTCTTGCTGAATCTGTTCGGTTCTGACGACCAGGAGGCGTTCTTTGGGCACCTTCTCAATAACTTGACCATTGTGTTCGTTCCAATGTGACAGATAACCGTCGAGCGTAAAAAGCCCTTTCTCTTTGAACAACTTTTCTTCCGGCGCGTGACGAAAAATGTCGGGCCGAAATCGTAAATCGGCCAACCGGGGCCAGAACGCGTGCAATTTTCCAGCGAAACGCAGCCATTGATTAATCACAGAATTGCACCACGAATAGCAGTCGCGAATCGTCAGCACAAAGCGCGCCTCGGGAAATTCGCGGATCAGCATGTCGAGGATGTAGAAATTCAAATGCGAGGAATCCACTTCCAAAGCCAGCTTGCGATCACGCCTTCGAACCCAAGCCGTCAATTCCTCTTCTTTGATGCGACCCGCTTGCAGGGCAAAGATTTTTTCCAGCAACTTCATCGATTCCGGCTCATGACGTGAACGAACTGGATCCGAAAACATAGCCGCTATGGAGTGCGTGCCGGTTTTCCCCGTCCCAACGCCATACAGCCGCGTGCGCCGAAAGTGATTCGGGCCGAGAAGCCGTCGTTTCACTCCGAACAATAGATCGGAACACGTCCCCGTAATCGTTTCCAATGCCATTTGGCCGCGACCCTTTATCGATTGACCGAAGCCTTCCAGCAAAATTTTATATCCACAGGCGGCCAATCTTCGATGGACGATGTTGCCGGGTCTTCGGCAGAGTAGCTCCAGCCGAATCTGGTTACCGAAATAGTCATGACTCTAAAAGACAAACTAAGGCTGAGTTCCAAGGTCTGGCAAGCGCTGTTTGGCAAGTCTCGGACCAGGAGCCGTCGCATCTTGGACCGCGTGTTCGACTCACTTCGCGCTTACAACTTTACAGCGAATTGGTCAGCCCACGCCGCACAGGCCAACGGGAAAGCCTCCGGGGCTGACGACGCGTCCTCAATCGACTTGTCAAACCCCCTGTACGAATACTTCGATTCTCACGTGGAGGGCAGAGGCATTTGGAAATGGGCCCATTATTTTGAAGCGTATCATCGCCACCTGAGCAAATTCATCGGACGCGAGGTGCACATAGTTGAGATTGGCATTTTCAGTGGCGGCAGCCTGGACATGTGGAAACATTACTTTGGCGCGCAGTGCCATGTTTACGGTGTCGACATCGAGCCTGCGTGCAAAAACTACGAAGCCGACCGAACAAAAATTTTCATTGGAGACCAGGCTGACCGGAAATTCTGGAAGGGCTTTCGTGAAGCCGTGCCCGCAGTGGATATCGTAATAGACGATGGCGGGCATTTGCCGGAGCAGCAAATTGTTAGCCTGGAAGAAATGTTGCCGCATATCCGCCGCGGTGGAGTGTATCTATGTGAGGACGTCCACGGGATTCACGGAGCCTTCACCGCGTACACGCTTGGTCTTGCGGACAGTTTGAATGCCTTTAAGGAATCGGGCGAACTCTCAAGCTTCCAACAAGACATTCATTCGGTGCACCTGTATCCTTTTCTCGCCGTGATCGAAAAATGCGCGCGTCCTCGCGAGGCGTTTTCATCGCAGCGCCGTGGAACTCAGTGGGCCCCCTTTGCGGACCGATGTGCGGCCTGGACCTCCGAGCGCGAGTCGGCAACGTGAGAGCGATTCCCGACTAAAGGTCCACGTCGTCGAGTGATTTGATCTCCGGGAAAAAGCGCGTCATCAACGGCCGGCAGTGCTGTTCGACTTTGGCTTGAAGATAATTCCGATCGATCTGCCGAATGATTTCCTGCTTTGCTGGATTCTTATACTCATGCGTGCGCTCGACGCGGACCGTACGACGGGGCAGTCGGGCGAATTCGGCGATTTCAAAAGCCCTTTTGCTGATTTGATCCGTCCTGACCACCAGGAGCCGCTCCGCAGGGACAGTGTCCAGAATTCTTGAATTATGCTTTGCCCAGTACGTAAAGTAACCGGCCAGGGTGTAGAGAGACTTTTCCTTGAGCATCTGCTCTTCCGGAGCGTGCTGGAACAAATGCGGCTGGTAGTGCCAGGACGCTATCCCGTTCAGGACGGGCGCCATCCGGCCTGCGGATCGTAACATCTCATTGATCAACGAGTTGCACCAGGTATAGCAGTCGCGAATGGTGAGCAGAAATCGGGCGTCCGGGAATTCCCGAAGCACGATCGGCAGTATATCAATGTTAAGCATGGAGGAATCGACTTCCAGCGCCAGTCTGCGATCCCGCTCCAAAATCCATCGGGTCATCTCCTGCTCACTGATGCGCTGGTTGCCCCAAGCCAAAATTTTCTCGGCCAGTTCGAGACGCTCGGGTTCATGGCGTGAGCGCACGTTCCGTGAAAACATCTTCGCGACCGAATGCGTGCCGGTTTTGGCTGTTCCAACGCAGTAAAACCTCGTCCGCCGGGCGCGATCAGGTCCGAGCACACGCCGTTTGGTTGCAAAGAGCAAATCGGCGCAGCGGTTCGTGATTGATGTCAATGCCATGAAGGTGATTTATGTAACTCAACAGGCCCGTCACACTCCAGCGCGATTTTGCGTGTACCGTTTCGGGGCTCGCGGCAGCATGGTCGCGGAAAATCCGATTCGTCCTTGACCGCGACAGAGCAAATTTCGACGATAATATGAGTGTCAACCCTCGCACTGCCTCAGCAATCGCAATGTCACCTTGAAGCCGAACGTGAGCCAAGCTATCGGCTCATTCTTTGGTTGGTGATCGCGTTTTGTGCGGCGGTTTTCATGATTACGCTCACGGGTCTGCCGCAGTTCATGGACAATGAATGGAGGCTCTCGGCGTATGTGCTCGATGTGCTGCAGAATGGCCGGGTGTTTTGTCCGACAGATGCCAACGGCGACGTCGTTTCGAAGCCACCGATGCTTGCGTGGCTGGCGGCCCTGGGGGCGATCGTCACAGGGAGCGTTAACGCGTTCGCCCTGTATTGGCCGACGGCTGCGGCCACGATGGCGACGGCTGTCCTTCTGTTTGTTTACGGTCGAAAATACTTTGGTTGGCGCGCGGGTTTGTTCGCCGCCATGGCTTATGCGATGTCGTACGTCGGGTTGAGCCAGATGAGCATGCCGCGGTATGATGGGTTGCTGACGCTGCCCGTTACCGCTGCCGCGTTCGCGGCGTTTTCGGCGTGGCAAAGAGGCCGGGGCTGGACTTGGTTCTGGTTGTTCGCAGCGTTGGGCACTCTCGTGAAGGGGCCCATCGCGGTAGCGCTTCCTGCCTTCGGATTGCTGGCCAATTTTTGGGAGCGGCGCGCCAATGAAGGCGCCGCGCGCGTCGGGTCGGGATCGCAATTACCGGGCATTGTTTTGTTTTTTGTCATCACCGGCGGGTGGTTCGCCCTGGCGTACGCAGAAATGGGGCAACCGCTCATCGACAAAATGCTTGGGCGCGAACTGGTCCGGCACGCGGTGGAGGGAAGCAAAGGGGCGGGGCTGTTCTCCGGCTTTGCCGAACCGACGAAGGCTTTTCTGGGGATTTATGCGCCGTGGTCGGTTGTTGCGTTGGCAGGCTTCTGGCGGATCATTCGATCTCCGTCAAGCGATGCCGTGCAGCGGCGGCTCGAACGGTTTCTCTTACTCTGGTTCGTATTGGGATTGCTTCTGTTCTCCATTGCGGCACATCAGCGCGGCCGGCTTATTTACCCGTTGGTTCCAGGGGCCGCGCTGGTTGCCGGTTTGCAAATGAGTCGTTGGACCGCTCGCCTTCAGCCGCGCACTTTGCTCGTTGCAACGGGCTCTCTGGCGGCGGTGTTCCTTGCCGGCAGCTTTTTTTATACCCACGTGCTGATTGCCAAGAGCCGCCGTGTGCAGGAGACAATCGCCATGAAAGCGCTTGCTGAACGGTTGGAGCGGGCAGGCCCGGGCAAGATTCAGTTGACGCATGTGCGCAGCCCACTGTCCCTGCAGGTGTGGATGAACACTCGCCAGCCCGATGCGACCGTGACACAGGCAGCGGCGCTGCTCGCCGGCACGAACGCGGCGTTTGTGGTGACAAAAGATGCCGAGGCGATTCGCGCAGCCACTCCGACGAACGTGCCCATCCACGAAGTGTTTTTGTGGTCAACGAAAGGTTCGGCTGTGCGCATCCTGAGCAACCGGCCGCAGCTTGAACGGTAGGGAACCGCGCTGCGTCGCTGTCCGCACGATTCGTACGAGCAGGTCATTGCGGACGGCGACGGAGCGCCGTCCCTACCAGCTCAGCGCGCGATGGCGTCCGCGAGATCGGCTCCCATTCCTTGCCGGCGCGCCATGGCTGCGAAGGCGCCTCCTCTCGAAAGCAATTCCTCAAAGCGTCCCTGTTCAACGATACGCCCTTCGGAGAGGACGATGATCTGATCGCAATTGCTCAGCGTCGAGAGCCGGTGCGCCACTGAAATGACGGTGCGATTTTCGGCAAGGTGATCGATCGCGCGTTGCACTTCGGCTTCGGCCTGTGAGTCCAGCGAAGCGGTGGCTTCGTCGAGCACCAGGATGGGCGCGTTGCGCACGAAGGCGCGCGCGATGGCGATACGCTGCCGTTGCCCACCCGACAGCATCACGCCGCGCTCGCCCACACGGCTTTGGTACCCCTCCGGTAACTGCATAATAAAGTCGTGCGCGTAGGCGTCGCGCGCAGCGGCCTCGATCTCCGATTGGCTCGCGCCCAACCTTCCCATGGCGATATTCTCGGCGACGCTTGTATCAAACAGAACGATCTCCTGGCTTACGATAGCGATCAACTGCCGCAGGTCGCGAAGGGTCATGTCGCGGAGGTCAACGCCGTCGATCGTAATGCGGCCCGACTGTGGATCGTAGAAGCGAAGGAGAAGATTCACGACGGTGCTCTTGCCGGAGCCACTTGGACCCGCGATGCCCACCTTTGCGCCTCTTGGGATCGCGAGGCTAAAATCGTGAAGGACTGGCAGATCGAGATACGCGAAAGAAACGTTTTCGAATTGAACCTCCTCCCGGAATGCAGCGATGCGCACGGGCGAGGCCGGCTCCTTTACGGTTGGTTGCTCGCGCATGATTTCGGCGAGGCGGACCACACTCGGATTGGCCTGTTCGAAGAGAATGTGCACGGAAGAAAGCTTCTTAATGGATACAAACAGAAGCATGACGGCCGTTAAGAAACCCGCGAAATCCGAAAGGCTGACCTTCATCCAGAAGATTATCAGCAGGAGCGCACCGAGGCCGAACATCGCAATCACTTCGATGATGGGGTTCACCAATTGCTTGGCTTTGACGCCCTTCATTCCCTGGCGGACAATTTCGCGCGACAATTTGCGAAATCGATTCATCTGCGCTTCTTCCAGGTTGTAGGCTTTCACGACGCGCACGCCGTTGAGCAGTTCGAAAAGCTGGCTCGCCTGCTTCGTTTCCGCTTCCCGGCTGGCGCGCGCTGCTTTACGCGCCTTGCGGCCCAGGATCACGAGTGGTCCCGCGCAGATGGGAAGGAACACCGCGGCAACGAGAGTGAGTTTCCAATTCATCAGCAGCAGCGCGCCGAGCAAGCCCACCATAGTGATCGATTCTTTGACCAACTCGGACGATCCCTGCTTCAACGCGCGGTGAAGTTTGTGGGTATCGCCGTTGATGCGCGTCAGCAAGTCGCCGCTTTTTGCCTTGTTAAGGAACGACAGTGAAAGCGTGATCAACTTGTGCATCACATCCATGCGCATGTCGTTCACGACGCGCTCGCTGACCCAACCCATGCAGTATGAACTGCCGTAATCAGCGGCACTGCGCGCCATGACGAGCATGGGTAAGAACAATAAACAGCCCACGACCATCTTCCATGTCCAGTCCGCGCCCGTGCGTGGCAGCCAGGGGTCGATGGTGGCATGCGCTTTCTGCTGAATCGCCCGCATCTGGCTCGTGAACGACCCCGGTTTGGCGGGTTTATCGTGTTTCTGGTCAGCAATCTTCCGATCGTGCCCAGCCGGATCGAACCGCTCCATGAGCGTTTTGGTCGCCCAGACCATGCTGGCGTTGGATGCGCCAAACAGCATCCCCAGCAGGAGGGCAGCCGCCAAACGGCCCCAGTACGGGCGCAAATACTTCCACCCGAATCGGAAGACCATTTTGATGTTGCTCACCTTGCCACTATAGCGAGCGGTCGCAGGGACTCGTCAAACACTTCCCCGGTCCTTGCGGTGCGGCAGGTTTCTCCGGTGCTGCCACGGGTAGCCCACCCCAATTGCGCAACCGTTGGCCAGTGCAACGGTCAAGCAGGGTCAGGCATGCTGGCCCGGGCGGTAAGCTATGTGAAAGGACTGTTATGTTGACGACATCCCGTTCCGAAACGTCATTTTTTGGACTCGTGCGCGAGCTGAAGGAGGAGACGCAAGCGCTCATTCGCGAGGAGGTCACGCTGGCCAAAACCGAGATGAGCGAAAAGATGTCCTGCTACGCCAAAAACGGGGTGTCCGTCGCCGTCGGCGGATTCGTCGCGTACGCCGGGGTGATCGTGCTGTTGCTTGGGTTGGGCGCCCTTTTGGGCCAGGTTTTTATGAACCTTGGCTGGTCGCCGCACGTGGCCTTCGGCGTCGGCTGGGGGATCGTAGGATTTCTCATCGCGGCGATCGGAGGAGTGATGGTGTTGAAGGCGATTAAGACCATGTCATCGTCGAGCCTCGCGCCGGAAAAGACGATCGAAACGATTCACGAATTCAAGGGTGACCATGCGGAGTATCTGGCGAAAAAGGAACGGGAGAAAATTGAACCGCAAAAGAACGGAAACAACAAACGCAGCAGCGGGGAGATCAAAGCGAGCGTCGAGACGACGCAAAAAATGATGGGCGACACGATGGAAGAGCTGAAGAACCGTCTGACGCCGGGCTACATGGGCCGATCCCTGGTCGCGGGCGTGAAACACTATCCGCAACGCGCCGCGCTAGGCGGGGCCATTGCCGGGTTGGTCGGTTTCGTCCTCATGCGGCGTCGGGCGCATCAGAACCACGCTGAGGAACTGGCCGAACTGGTGCAACAGGACCTCCTGCCCTGGCGCGTGAAACGCCAGATGCGCAAAGCGGCGAACGCTGCCGCGAAGGCCACCTGCAAGTAGGGGGTTGTCGAAAGCATCACGATTTTTGCGGACGAGTAGCGCCCGTCACTGGCCGGTTCTTGGGTTGACAGTGCCGAGGTTCTTCTGAACCTTCAGCCGACAATCAGACTATGAGAATCGGCATCAATACTTTTCTTTTCACCTCACCTTTCACGAACGAGAGCACGAAGCTTTTCAAAACTTTCAAGAAGTGGGGCTTCCAGACGGTCGAGATTCCAGTCGAAGACACTTCCCACATTGATCCACGCCACGTGAAGAAGGAGTTGGACGCGAACCGCCTGGTGTGCGGCTCGGTTTGCGCGTGCATGGGGCCGGACCGCGACCTGCGTGGCACGCCCGAACAGCAGCAGACGGGCCTCGATTACATGATGAAGCTCATCGACCAGATGGTCGACCTGGATTGCCCGTCAATGATCGGCCCGGTGTATTCGGCGGTCGGCCGCGCCGACGCCGTCCCGGCCGAGGAGTACAAGCAGCAATGGGCCACCGTCGTCGGCCATCTGAAAACGCTCTGCAAATACGCCGAACAAAAAGGCCGCCAGGTTTGCCTCGAGCCCTTGAACCGCTTCGAGACCGACTTCATCAACACCTGCGACCAGGGGTTGAAGATGATCAAGGACGTCGGCAGCAAAGCCTTGAAGCTGCACCTCGACACCTTTCACATGAACATCGAGGAGAAGCACCAGGGCAAAGCCATCCGCAAAGCCGGCAAGACGCTGGCCCACTTCCATGCCTGCGGCAGTGACCGCGGCACACCGGGCAATGATCACATCGACTGGAAGCCGATCGCAGCGGCCTTGCGCGCCATCAAGTACAAAGGGGACGTCGTGATCGAGTCGTTCACGACGGACGTGAAAGTGATTGCGCGCGCCGCGGCCATTTGGCGACGCATCGAACCGACGCGTGACGAGATCGCCGTCAAGGGCATTAAGTTCCTGAAGAAAACCCTATAGAATACGTCCACCTGAAATTCGTCAGAACTAAATACAACTATGAAAACCCACCTCCTGCTCGCAGCCGGTCTGCTTATCAGCGCTTCCGCGATCGCGGCCGATGCCGGTTTCAAGCAACTGTTTAACGGCAAAGATCTCACCGGTTGGAACGGCAATCCAAAGCTCTGGTCGGCGAAGGACGGCGTCATCCAGGGGCAAACCACGAAGGAGAATCCAACACAGGGAAACACGTTCCTCATTTATACAAATGGAGAAGTCGCCGATTTTGAGCTGCGCTTTTCTTACAAGATCGAGGGCGGCAACTCCGGCGTGCAGTACCGCAGCAAAGTGGTGAACCCGGAGAAATGGGTCGTCGGCGGTTACCAGGGTGATTTCGAGGCGGGCAAGCGATATTCGGGGATACTCTACGATGAGGCGGGTGTCGCCGGCGGGCGCGGCATCATGGCCGAGCGCGGCGAGTCGGTCGTCTGGGGCGAAGATTGCAAAAAGCAGGTCGTCGAGTCGGTTGGAAAGTCGGACGACATCCAGGCGAAGATCAAAGCGGAAGATTGGAATGAGTACGTGATCATCGCGCGTGGGAATCAGTTGATGCACCAGATCAACGGAATGAAGACGGTCGAAGTGACCGACAATTGCGAAGCCAAGCGGCTGAAGAAGGGCGTGCTGGCGCTCCAGTTGCACGCGGGACCGCCGATGACCGTGCAGTTTAAAAACATTCGCATCAAGGAACTGAAATAAACTGCTGTGTTGGGGCGTGTGCGATTTTTCCTTTGGTTCGGCATTATTGCCCTCGTGTGCGCTGCGTTCGGCGCCGACAAAAAAATCGTGCTTATCGCCGGGCGACCAAGCCACGGTCCGGGTGATCACGAATTCCGCGCGGGTTGCCTGGTCCTGCAAAAATGCCTCAACGAAGTTCCCGGAATCACTTCGGTCGTCTACTCGAATGGCTGGCCGCAGGAAGCCAATGCGTTCGATGGAGCTGCGGCAATTTTCATATATGCCGACGGCGGCGGCGGGCACCCTGCCATCAAACCGGAGCGTCTCAAGCTGCTCGGCGAGTTGATGTCGAAGGGAGTTGGCCTCGGCCTTGGGCATTACGCAGTTGAAGTTCCCAGCGACAAGGGCGGACCTGAGTTCCTCGATTGGACCGGCGGTTACTTCGAAGCGTATTGGTCGGTCAACCCGCACTGGGACGCTGACTTCACAAACTTACCGAGTCATCCAATTACGCGCGGAGTGAAACCGTTCAAGATTCGCGACGAATGGTACTATCACATGCGCTTCCGCGAAGGCATGAAGGGGGTGACGCCGATCCTCACTGCGGTGCCGCCCGATCAAACACGTGGCAAAGGAGGCGAGCGCAGTTCTCACGGCGGGAATCCCGACGTGTTCGCGCGCAAGGGCATGCCGGAGCACGTCATGTGGGTCACGGAGCGTGCGGATGGCGGGCGCGGGTTTGGCTTTACCGGCGGGCATTACCATCGCAATTGGAGCGATGAAAGCTTTCGCAGGGTCATTCTCAACGCGCTGCTCTGGATCGCGAAATTCGAAGTGCCGACGAACGGAGTTGAGTCGAAAGTTTCACCTGAAGATTTGAAAGCCAATCTCGATGTTAAGAAAAAGTAAGCTGCTGGCATTGTCTGTTCTGGCGCTGCCACTTGCCCTTGGCGCCGCGGACAAGAAAATTGTTTTGATCGCGGGCAAGGTAAGCCATGGCCCCGGCGATCACGAATTTCGCGCTGGCTCGCTCCTGCTCCAGAAGTGCCTGAACCAGGTCCCCGGGATCAGCTCCGAAGTTTACTCGAATGGCTGGCCTTCGGACGTGTCGGCCTTCGACGGTGCGGCAGCGGTTTTGATTTACGCCGACGGCGGCGCCGGCCATCCGGCCATCCAGGGCGAACGGTTGAAGATCATCGACGGTCTCGCGAAGAAGGGCGTTGGAATCGGTTGTGCGCACTATGGCGTCGAGGTGCCAAAGGGTGATCCCGGTAGTGCGATGCTCGACTGGATTGGCGGTTATTACGAGCACCTCTTCTCCTGCAACCCAATGTGGTCGCCAGAGTTCAAGAGTTTTCCCAACCATCCCGTCACGCGTGGGGTCAAGCCGTTCAGCGTGCTCGACGAATGGTATTTTAATTTGCGCTTTCGTGCGGAGATGAGGGGTGTCACGCCGATCCTCGTGGCGAAGTGTCCCGATGACGTGCGCGATGGGCCGTACGTTTATCCGCAAGGACCATACCCGCACATCATCGAGGCGAGCGGTCGGGACGAAGTGATGATGTGGGTTTTAGAGCGGCCCAACGGTGGGCGCGGTTTCGGTTTCACAGGCGGTCATCGTCATGTGAATTGGGGCGATGAGAATTTTCGCAAGGTGGTCTTGAACGCGTTGCTCTGGATTGCGAAAGCGGAGGTGCCGGCGAAAGGGGTGTCCTGCGCCGTCACTCAGGAGGAGTTGAAGCAGAATCTGGACGTGAAGCCGGAACGCAAACCAAAGTCATGATGGTTCTCCGCCTTGGCTGCGTCATTCTTCCTGCCTTCGTTTTCTCCCTCTCCGCGGCGCCGAAAGTCGTCCTGGTGGCTGGCACAGCAAGTCATCCGCCGGGCATGCACGAATACAACGCCGGCTGCATTTTGTTGAAGCGCTGCCTCGACGAATCGAAGTTGGTCGAGACGCGCCTGTTCACGAATGGTTGGCCGCAAGCGGCCGGTGCTTTCGCCGGGGCAGACGCTGTCTTCCTTTACATGGACGGCGGCAAACGCCACGCCGCCTTGCGCGACGAAAATCTGAAACAGCTTCGCACGTTAGTCGATCAGGGCGTTGGTCTCGGCTGCGCGCATTTTGCGGTTGAAGTTCCGAAGGAACACGGGCGCGATTGGCTCGAATGGCTCGGCGGTTACTACGAAGTCGGTTATTCCATCAACCCGATTTGGGAAGCGAAGATCGATGCGCTTCCTACGCACGCAATCACGCGAGGCATCAAGCCATTTGCCATCCGCGACGAGTGGTACTTCAACATCAAGTTCAATGAAGCGACCGGCAGACTGATCCCGATTGTTGTTTGCAAACCATCGCTCGGGACGCGCCAAAAGTCTTACGGTCCTTACCCGCACATCGTGCAAGCCGCCGGCCGCAACGAAACGCTGATGTGGGCCCACGAGCGCGCAAATGGCGGACGAAGTTTTGGATTTACCGGCGGTCACTTTCACGACAACTGGGGCGACGACAACTTCCGCAAACTGGTGCTGAACGCGATTGTCTGGAGTGCCAAAGCAGACGTTCCCGAGGCCGGCGTGCCCGGCTCTGCCACCGCGGACCAATTGAAAGAAAATCTCGACCCCAAGCCACCGAAGTAATTTACAATGCGCCTACACCTATGAAGTGCTCTCTCGTTTGTTTCGTGCTCATGGCAACCGCCGCGGCCGCATGCGCTGCGGATGACAAACCACAACGTCCGTTTGGTCCCGCCGCTGCGCGCGAGGAGTTGAAGAAGATGACGACTGCGGAAGGTCTCGAGGTAACGCTCTTTGCCTCGGAGCCGCAACTCGTGAATCCGGCCGACATGGACATCGACGCCCGCGGTCGCGTGTGGATTACCGAGGGTGCAAATTACCGCATGTTCCAAAAATGGGGCAAGCTGCGTCCCGAAGGCGATCGCATTGTCATCCTCGAAGATACCAACGGGGACGGCGCAGCGGACAAGGCGAAAACATTCTACCAGGGTAATGACGTGAACACGGCGCTGGGCATTTGCGTGCTGGGCGACAAAGTGATTGTTTCGTGTTCGCCAAAAATCATGGTCTTCACCGATGCCGACGGCGATGACAAGGCCGATGGTCCACCGTCGGTGATGTTCAACGGCATCGGTGGGGTCGACCACGACCATGGAGCGCATGCGTTTGTTTTCGGCCCGGACGGCAAGCTCTACTTCAACTTTGGCAATGATGGCAAACAGCTCAAGACAGCGGACGGGAGCAAGTTGGTCGTAGACATGGCCGGCAATGAGGTCGCCGCCAAGAGTAATCCATATCGCCAGGGGCTGGTCTTCCGTTGCGACCTTGATGGCTCGCAACTCGAAACTCTCGGCTGGAATTTCCGCAATAATTACGAAGTGGCCGTCGATTCGTTCGGGACGCTTTGGCAGTCCGACAACGACGATGACGGCAATAAGAGTGTGCGGATCAATTACGTGATGGAGTTTGGCAATTTCGGTTACGTGGACGAGTTGAGCGGCGCTGCGTGGGGGGATGCGTGGAAGAAAGCCAACCAGAAGGCAAAGCTGCCTGAGACGGAGAAGCCACGCTTCCATTGGCACATGGACGATCCGGGTGTCGTGCCGACGCTGCTCGTCACGGGCGCGGGGTCGCCGACCGGCATCGCGGTTTACGAAGGAAAGCTGTTGCCCAGGAAGTTTCACAACCAGGTCCTGCATTGCGATGCCGGGCCCAGGGTCGTGCGCGCATATCCTGTCACGGTGGACGGCGCAGGCTATAAAGCCACCACCGAAGACTTGCTCACCAGCCAGGACGATTGGTTCCGGCCCTCCGACGTGTGCGTCGCGCCAGATGGTTCGGTGTTGGTGGCGGATTGGAACGATCCCGGCGTGGGCGGGCACAACATGGGCGACCGCGATCTTGCCTCGATGCGAGGACGCGTCTATCGCATTGCGCCCGTGGCGCACAAGTATTCTGCGCCGAAGCTGGACTTGAAGACCGCGGACGGTTGCGCCAGCGCCTTGAAATCTCCAAATCTCGCAACGCGTTATCTCGCGTGGACCGAATTGCACAAGATGCAGACCGCGGCCGAACCGGCGCTCGCCCGCTTGTGGAGTGACAGCGATCCGCGCCTTCGCGCGCGTGCGCTTCATCTTTTGGCACGCATCAAAGGCGGTGAGCAAAAACATTTAAATGTGGCGCTCGAAGACAGCGACCCCGACATCCGCATTACGGCGCTGCGCATCGCGCGCGCACTCAATATCGACGTGCTCCCGTTCGTCAAACAATTGGTCAACGACTCGTCGGCGCAAGTGCGACGCGAGTGCGCGATTGCGTTGCGTCATAACAAGTCCGACGAGGCTCCTAAACTGTGGACGCGATTGGCGCAGCAGTACGACGGCAAGGACCGCTGGTACTTGGAAGCCCTGGGTATCGCTGCGGACAAACAGGAAGACCGATTCTTTTCCGTTTGGCTCGCGAGCGTGGGCAATAAGTGGAATACGCCCGCCGGCCGCGACCTCATCTGGCGGTCTCGTTCTCCCAAAGCGGCTCCCCTGCTCGCTAAAATCGCCACGTCGAAGGACGTTCCGGAAATGGAGAAAGCCCGTTACGTGCGCGCGCTCGATTATATCAAAGGTCCGGAGAAAGAAGCGGCGCTGGTCGCGATCGCCACGTCCGAATTAAATTAACGTCTACGCCACTACAGTTGTTTGCGCGGCTTCGCGCTTTTTCCAGATATAGCGGAACATCAGGACCCGCAAGGCGGCAGTGAGCGGGATGGCGAGGATGCCTCCGAGGATTCCGCCGAGCAAGGTGGTGCCGACCATCACTGCGATAATGATGGTCAGGGGATGAAGACCCACGCGGTCGCCCATGATTTTTGGCGAGATCACGAAGCCTTCGAGAGCCTGGACGAGGCCGAAGATGCCGAGGACGACGAGGGGCGCCCACCACGTCTTGAATTGGACAATGGCAAGGATCACTGCGGGAATCAGCGTTAAGATCGCGCCGAGATAAGGCACGATACTGAGCGCTCCGGCGAGCACGCCGAGGATGACAGCGTAGTTCAAACCCATGATGAGAAAGCCGATGGTCAGGAGCACGCCGATGCAAAACGCCACCACCACCTGGCCGCGAAAGAAGACGATGAGGTAGTTGTTGATCGCGTTGAGGCAAAAGACGAGTTCGTCTTTGAACCGCGATTCCATGATCGGCAGGTAATTGGTCCAGCCTTTCTGTATCCCCGTTTTCTCCTGGAGGAAGTAGTAGGTGAAAACGGGCACGAGGGCGAGACCGATGATCATACCCGCCCACGACGCGACTTTGGAAAGTTGTGCGACCAGCCAGCTTCCGACTTTGGGCAAGGTGTCCCCCCCCCACTCGATCACCCTTTGTGATACCTGCTCGATCCAGTTGTGTTCGGCGGCTTTCGGTGGGAGCGCGACCACGTTGGTTTGCCCGTCCTGCGTGACTACCACCGTGGTGTTTGTATCGCGTAAAAACACGTTTGTTTTCGACGAGGGAAAAAGGCGGATCCGCCAGGTCTCAAGAAACGGGCGGCTGGACATCCATCGATAGAGGTCGCTTCGCAACTGAAGCGAGTACTCCGGCACTTCAGAAATGAGGCGCCCGCTTTCGCGGACCATGCGCGGAATGATGCTCGCGAAGAACGCCGACAGAGCCAGGACACAAAGCGCGAACACCAGGATGATCGCGTTGCGGCGCTTCATTTTCTTGCGCTCAAAATGATCGACGACCGGATCCAGCAAGTACGCGAGGATGCCGCCGATGGCCAGCGGCCACAGGACCGGCGAAAGCAAGCGGAGCATCCAACCCAGGCCCCACAGCAATCCGGCGAGGATCGCCAGTAACGCGGCGATTGCCAAAGTGGTCAGCGAAGTCCAGATGATCCGCGCTTGCTTGTCGGTGGGAGGTGGAAGGGCCATGCGGTTAGCTCTGGCCCAGCTTGCGGGATTTTTCTGTCGCCGCCCGGACGGCATTGATGAGCGCCGCGCGCACTCCCCCCTTTTCCAGCTCCTGGAGTCCTTCAATGGTCGTGCCGCCCGGACTGGTGACCATGTCCTTCAACGTGCCGGTGTGGAGGCCGGTTTCCAGGACCATTTTTGCACTGCCTAAAAGTGTTTGAGCGGCGAGTTTGGTTGCCACGTCACGCGGCAAGCCCGCGGCCACGCCGCCATCGCTGAGGGCCTCAATCAAGACGAAGCCGTAGGCCGGTCCGCTGCCGCTCAAGCCAGTCACCGCGTCGAGCAACGCTTCTTTCACTTCGTAAGCAACGCCGACGGACGAGAGCAACTTCTGCACGAGCGCGGCGTCTTCCGCGTGAGCGCCTTTGCCGAGCGCGAAAGCGGAAGCGGATTCGCCGACGAGTGCCGGGGTGTTCGGCATCACGCGGATAATGCGCGCACAGTCCCCGAGCGCGGCTTGCATGCGCGCAATCGGCACGCCCGCGGCGATGGAGATCAGAACGTGACGATCCGTGAACGCCGATTTCACTTCGGTGAGAACGTCGTTCACGTGATTCGGTTTTACGGCGAGAAAGATTACGGTCGCGAACTTCAGCACGTCCGAGTTTGCCGTCGTGGCATTTGCGCGCGTGTCTCCCGTGAATTGAGTTCGGGAACCCTCCACAGGGTCGCTCGCCAATACGGATTGCGCATTGACAAGGCCGGCCCGGATGAACCCTTTGGCAAGGGCCGTCGCCATTTTACCGGCGCCCAGAAATCCGACCTTGAGTTCCGCACCCATGGGCGGGTTTTAGCAGGTCGGTGTTGGGGGCAAAAGGTGAAACTTCAAAGCCTGGCTCACGGTCACACAAAGTGCAGCCGTTGGTCCGCGACGGACCTGTCACGGATTTGTCACACGCGATCAATAGTTTGGCGCAAGATTGGCCTATTCGCAGCAAACGCAGCCAAGCCGCGTTTGCAGCTTTCCGCCAGAGTTGGCAGTGGTGAAGTTGTATTTTCGGTGGGGACTTGGACGGGTCGCAGCGACGATAGTGGTCGTGGCAGGCGTGCTGGGTTGCAATTCGAGCGCATTCGGACAAGAGAAGGCTGCCAAAGTGGGGCCGGGCACGGCGAAAATGGCGGCGTTGTTGGAGGAAATCAACCGCAAGAACGACGCAACCCCGATGCAGAACCCCTTCGCGAATGAAGGACGCGTGGCGGAGTTGCGCATGCAAATGACGGCGATAGCGAATCCGGCGGATCGGGTGTCGACGGCGGTCGAAATCGCGATCGAGTTGCTGAACGCGGGGGACGTGGAGGAAGCGCTCGTGCAAGCCACGAACGCGGTGTTGATGGGGCGAAAGCTGCCGGGCGGGGCGCAACGGTTCTACGATGGCATGGATTTGACGATCGCGCTCTGTCACTTGCGCAAAGGAGAGCAGGACAATTGCATTGCTTTTCACGGGCCGGAATCGTGCCTCCTGCCGTTTCGCGCCTCGGCGGTGCACAAGGATCAAAGCGGGTCGCGCGCCGCGATTGCGAAACTCAACGAGCTTCTCGCCCGGCCAAATGAGTTCGCCTTGACAGCGCGGTGGCTGCTCAATATCGCCTACATGACGGTCGGAGAGTATCCGCAGAACGTCCCTGCGCAATGGCTGATTCCACCGAAAGTCTTCGAGTCAGACGCGCCGTTCCCCGCTTTTCGCAATATCGCGGCCGACGTCGATCTGGACCAGCAGGGTCTCGCGGGCGGCGTGGTGAGCGATGATTTTGACAATGACGGAGACATCGATTTGATGGTTTCCGAGTGGGGGCTGCGCGATCAACTGCGCGTCTACTTCAACGATGGGGACGGCACGTTCACAGAGCGGACCAAAGAGGCGGGGCTCACCGGGTTGGTCGGCGGACTAAATATGGTCCAGGCGGACTACAACAATGACGGTTTCGTGGATGTGCTGGTGCTGCGAGGCGCCTGGCTGGGGTCGGCGGGGCGTTATCCGAATTCGTTGTTGCGCAACAATGGCGACGGCACGTTCGAGGACGTCACTGAGCAAGCCGGAATGCTGAGTTTTCACCCGACGCAGACGGCGACGTGGTTTGACTACAACGGAGATGGGTGGATCGACGTGTTCATCGGCAATGAGTCCAGCGGCGATGAGAGGCATCCGTGCGAGCTGTACCGCAACAATGGCAATGGCACGTTCACGGAGTGTGCGGCTGAGTGTGGAATTGCCGTGTCGCGGTTCGTGAAGGCGGTCGTTGCCGCGGACTACAACAACGATGCGCGGCCTGATCTGTATCTTTCGATTCGGGACGGCGCGAATCTTTTGCTGCGTAATCAGGGACCGGTTTTTACGAACAAGGTGCAGGGATCGGCGGAGCGCCGGCCGTACGATGGTCCGTGGCGTTTCGGCGATGTAACGCAGCCAGCGGGCGTAGCGGAGCCGAAGTTCAGCTTTTCGAGCTGGTTTTTCGATTATGACAACGACGGCTGGCAGGACCTTTTCGTCAGCGGCTATCGCATCGAGCGCGTCGGCGACATCGCCGCGGATTATCTTGGCTTGCCGCACAATGCGGAACGGGCGCGTCTGTATCGCAACAATGGCAACGGCACGTTCAGCGATGTGACCAAACAAGCCGGGCTCTACAAGGTGCTGCAGACCATGGGTTGCAACTTCGGAGACCTCGATAACGACGGTTACCTGGATTTCTATGTGGGCACGGGTGATCCGAACATCGCGACGATTATCCCGAACCGGATGTTTCGGAATGATAACGGGCAAAGATTCCAGGACGTAACTTCGGCGGGCGGGTTTGGGCACTTGCAGAAGGGCCATGCGATTGCGTTTTCTGACTTGGACAATGACGGAGACCAGGACATCTACGAATCGATAGGAGGCGCCTATTCGGGCGACGGGTTCCGCAATGTGCTGTTCGAGAACCCGGGGACTACGAATAAATGGATCGGCATTAAGCTGGAAGGAGTAACCTCGAATCGTTCTGCGATCGGCGCGCGCCTGCGCCTGACTGCGATCTCTGCCGCGGGCGAACGGCGCATCTTCAAGACGGTAAATTCCGGTGGCAGCTTCGGCGCGAATGCCTTGCGCCAGCATATCGGCGTCGGGTCGGCAACGAACGTTTATGTCGAGGTCTTCTGGCCGACGACTCGTGCGCGGCAGGAATTCTCGAACCTTGCTCCCGGCAAGTGGTACGCGATTCGGGAGGACTCCGACAAAGCGGTAGTGATGAACGTGAAGCCGTTCAAGTTTGTGAAGCCAACCGAGAAAACGGAAGAAGCCGCGACGGAGTAGCAGTTTGTTCTGCTCTGCAGTCGACACTGATTTAACCTCGCCTCAAGGCTCCTGATCCTGAGAGGCGTCCTGTTGCATTTGTTTGCGACCGTCTTCAATGTGGGCGCAATGTTTGGACACGTCCTATGAAGGTCATTGGCCTGACCGGCGGGATAGGCATGGGAAAGTCGACTGCGGCGAAGTGTTTTGCCAGCCGCGGGTTGCCGGTAATCGATACCGATGAGTTGGCGCGGGAATTGGTGGAGCCGGGACAGCCTGCGCTGGAGGAGATTCGAAAGGCGTTTGGCGCGTCGGTCGTGGATAGCGGAGGGCGGCTGCGGCGTGACGAAGTCGCGAAGGCGGTGTTTGCAGACAGCGCAAAGCGGGAACGGCTCGAAGGAATATTGCACCCACGGATCCGCGAGGCCTGGTTAAGTCAGATTGACGATCTCGGGAAGGAGGAAAAGCCGGCAGCGGTGGTCGTGATTCCGTTGTTGTTTGAGACGGATGCGGCGAAGCATTTCACCCACATCGTGTGCGTGGCGTGTTCTTCAGCAACGCAGCGCGCGCGATTGCGGGAGCGCGGGTGGACGGCGGAGCAGATCGAGCAGCGGATCGCGTCGCAGTGGCCGATTGAAAAGAAGATCAGTGCGGCGCACTTCGTAATTTGGTCGGAGGGCAGCGTCCAAGTGAACGAAGCGCAGGTGAATCGGATCCTGGAACGGCTGCAACTCAGCCGAGGTCGGGCTTGAGGCGTCAGCCTTATCTGGTGGTGATTGTTTGACTGCGGAAGGTGCGCGGCGTCAGGCCATAGGCGCGCTTGAAATGCGCGGTAAAATGGCTTTGATCATAAAAACCGACGCGGCAAGCAACGTCTGCGACGGGCTCCTGCGTGGTGATGAGCAATTGGCGAGCATGTTTGAGCCGGGCGCGAAGAATGTATTGGTGAGGTGTGAGGCCGGTGGCCTGCTTGAACATGCGGGCGAAGTGGAAGAGGCTCAAGCCGCTTTGCGCAGCCACGGCGGCGAGCGAAAGATTTTCACCAAGGTGATCGTGAATGTATTCGATGGCCTGGCGCAACTGGCGTTTGCCGAGACCGCCGCGGTCGACGGCAATGGGCAGGCGTTTCGTGGCGTGATGGCGCACCAGATGCATGACGAGGGTCGACCCGAGAGAGTCGCCGTAAGCCGCACCGCCGGCGTAGTTGGTTTGGACCTCGCGGCGAAAGGCCAGCGCGATGGCGTTGAGGAGCGGATCATTGACGACGCGAGTGAGTTTCAGTTCCAACCCATGCTCTAGCGCTTCGTGGACGACGCAATGAACAAATTTCTGATCCAACGTGATGGAGATGAATTCACCGACGTCGTTGGTGCGATTCGTGAAAACGACACCGGCTGGTAAAATCGCCGATTCACCCGGCAGGACACGGAGGGTGTGGTAATGGCCCTGCTCCTTCCACTCGACTTCGACGGGCCGGCCGATCTGGGTGACGACAATGTGTTCGGCGGCGGCCATGTCGTGAAATTCCGCGGCCATGCCCCCGTGTTGTTCCAGAAAAATCCCGCGCCAGGGAGCGCCGGCGCTGGAAAGCGTCGGGGTGCCGGGGATGGCGGGTCGTTTCTCCCCCGTTTTGACATCGATTAACATACTGCGTTGCTCAGTCATGCTGTTCTTCCCCGCAAAGCGCCCCGCGAACAGCGAATGACTAATATACACCGCTGCGCAGTATTTGTTCTGATTTTTTTGCGCCGCTTACCCAAATGTAACAATCATTGTTTCCGCTACGGGCAGAGATTCGGGCAAACGCTCAGAGGCTTGAGACCGGTGAGATAAATCAGTGGTTACAGGTCAAGTGAAAGGCTCGCGGAGCTCGCCCCTCCAGATTGTTACTAAACGGTCGCGACTTCCGGATGGGCCCACGGAGCGCGATAGGGCCGGCGGAGAAGTTTGGTGGCTTCGGCATCACCGACAACCTGGCCTTTCTCGTTGTCCCACGTCAGCGTGCGGCCGACCTGCATCGAGATGTTCGCGAGAATACTCGCGATGGAAGAGGTGACACCGTGCTCGATGTCAGCAACGGGTTTCCCGCGGCTCTGGATCGCGGTGAGGAAGTCCTTCATGTGCACACGGATGGCGGAGGCGACGTGTTGTTCGAGGTCCTTCTCATTGACGTCTTCGGGATACTTATCGTGCTCGATCAACGCCTTGCCGCTGAGCGCGGGTTCCTGTTTGCCCTGCGGGATAAAAGCATATTTGTGCACGTCGGCCTTGAGCACGCCTTTGTCACCATAAATGAATGCGGCCCACGGATATTCCGGATCGGGCGCGGCGCCCCAGGTGCGGTGTGTCCAGACCACATTGAGTTCCGGGAATTCGAAAGTGGCGGTTTGAGTGTCGCTGATATTGGCTTTGCTGTCCTTCTGCACGTAAATGCCGCCCGAAGAGCTGACTTTGCGCGGCATCCCCAAGTCGAGCATCCAACGGACCATGTCGAGCATGTGAATGCACATGTCACCGACAATGCCGTTGCCGTATTCCATGAAGGCGCGCCAACTCCGCGGGTGACAGAGTTCGTTGTAGGGGCGCATGGGTGCAGGGCCCGTCCACATTTCGTAATCGAGATTTTCGGGCGGCTGAGTGTCGGGCGGGTTTTTGCGCGCGCGCATGTGGTAATAGCAGCAGATTTCAACGTGCGAAATTTTTCCGAGCTTACCCGACTTGATGACTTCGTTGCGAGCCTCGACGAGATGGGGCGTGCTGCGGCGTTGGGTGTTCACCTGGACGACGCGCTTGTACTTGCGGGCGGCGGCAAGCATCGCCTGGCTTTCAACGATATCGACGCTGGTTGGCTTTTGCACCCAGACATCGGCGCCGGCCTTGAGGGCCTCGATCATGGCCAGGGCGTGCCAGTGGTCGGGTGTCTCGACGAGGACGATGTCGAGGTCCTTTTCCTTGAGCATTTGGCGATAGTCACCATAGGTGCGGGGCTTCTTCTTTGACGCCTGTCGTGTGGCGACCATGTCTGCAGCTTCGGCCAGCATCTTTTTGTCGACATCACAGAGGGAGACTACCTCGACGGGAGCGACCTGGATGAGGCGGAAGAGGTCACACTTTCCGTACCAGCCTGTGCCAATGAGGCCGACGCGTTTCTTTTGGTCTGCGAATTCCGCGGCATAGCCGTTGAGGGCTGAGAGTGCCAAACCAGCCGCCCCTGCCTTGACGAAGTCTCGACGATTCATGCCAGTGTTTTAGACCGCCAAAGTTCGTTGGGCAAGGGCGACGGCGGAGGGGCTCGCGGTAATCAGTAATCAGTAATCAGTAATCGGTAATCAGGGACTTCGGGGAAGCGAAGAGGACGGAGCAAATAGACTTGTGTCGCGCGAAGCGCTATGCTATACACATAGCGTTACCCAACTCATTGCGTGAGAGGTGTATTCTAACACGCACAGGTCAGGCGCTGCGTTGGTAGCGAACCAAATAGTTATTCCATGAAAACGATTGCGAAGATCCTTCTAATCAGCTCTGCGGCTTTGAGCATGTCGCTGCAGGCGGCTGAATTTACGACCACTGTTCAACAGGGCACTACGGCGCATTGGGGGCAAAATATCTGGCAGCCGGGGGCCGTTACTCCCACGGCTGGCAACACTTATGTGGCTCTCGCCGGGGGCAACCCGACCCGCCTTCGCAATCCGGCATCGGGCAGCGGCGACCCGGTCGTTGGGGTAAAGACGTTCCCTGGAGATTCGTTGCAACTGGACACCGGTTCGGAGATACGGGCCAAAGGCTTTAGCGGAACCCTCGCCAACACGCTGAACTTTCCGGGTGTAGGAGGCAATGCCGGTTTGATTCTGAATGGCGGCAATCTTGATAATGGTGATAACACCGCGATCTTTGGTCTAACCGGCGTTGTCCTCGTGCAGGCCGACTCTTCGTTCAGCTGCGGGGACTCCGGGGCGAACAACAGCCGCGGCTGGCTTGTAGGAGCGGAGATCCGGGGCAGCGCCAGCATAACTATTACGAAAAACTTTGCTGACGGGCCGCCTTCCGTAGAACTGACGCATACAAACAATCCGTTTAGCGGTAACTGGATCATTAATGGCGG
>Ga0075428_100000525_pt1 | contig 39005 bp, 29 predicted proteins | sample RhiMetdeltSRZDD2_FD_75291 | JGI IMG/M metagenome (GOLD analysis project Ga0075428, IMG submission 75291) | Populus rhizosphere microbial communities from Tennessee, USA - Rhizosphere MetaG P. deltoides SRZDD2 | ecosystem: Host-associated > Plants > Roots > Rhizosphere > Soil | place: USA... | reverse complement strand
CCACGCTCAGCACGGCGGCCGCGAACAGCAGCCACATGCCGACGCGCGGCTCCACGGTGGCGATGGCGCCGAGCTTGCTGACCACGACGAAGATCGCCAGCACGAACACGTCGACCATCGACCACTTGTCGATGGCGCGCAGCAACACGATCGCGCGCGAATCGGTGCCGCGCAACAGGCGCAGGGCTACGAGGCCTACGAACCGCAAGGTCGGCACGATCAGCACGAACACGACCAGCGCAATCGCCAGCGGAAGCTCGCCGCGCGCGAACAACTGCGTGGTGCCGTCGAGCAGCGAGAATTGGTTCTCCCAGAACCAGCACTTCTCGACCTCGATCAGCGGCAGCGACAGGCCGGCGCCGTAGAGGACCGCGCACGGTACGGTCAACCACAGGCCGGCCGTCGGCAGGAGGTGCTCTGCCTTCTCGCGCGTGCGTACGAGCGGCTGCAACAGGAACGTGCCGATCAGCGACAGCACGATGGCAGCAAGGTAGAGCCAGATGCCAGGCTCGGCGCGTGCCTCGGTCAGGATGCCAAGCTGCACAGTGCCGACCAGCACGGCGATCACGAACGCGTCGAGCAGCGACCACTTGCCGAGCAGCTCGAGCCAGCGCACGAGCTCGGCGCGCCGCCGCTCGCCGATGCGCGCGAACCACAGCACGCCGATCGTGACCATCTTGGCGGCCGGGAACAGCACTGAGAACGACAGCAGCAGCAGGCCGAGCAGGAGGTTGCCGGATTCGAAGAACGCCTGGATGCCGGTCAGCACCGAGAAGGTGTCGTCGGCAAACAGGTTTTCGAACGTCAGCGCCGGCACCAGCACGCCGAATGCGAGCAGGACCAGCGCGAGGAGCGCCAGCGTGGGGATGTCCCAGCGGCCTCTGTGCAAGTCGAGCAGCCGCTGCGTCCCTGGCGACCCTTCGCGCGTGCTGTCCGAAAACTGCTGCGACACGGTTCGTCGAGTCTACCGCACAGATAGCGCCCCACGCTGCGCAGCGAAGCGCCCACGGCCGCCGCAGCATCCGCACCGGGTGCGGGTTGCCGGTTCGCTGCGTCGGAGGCGCCGGACTTCCTGCATCTGTCGCCAGCGGCTTATCGCACGTGGGCCAGCGCGATCGTCGACGAGGTCATTGTCATGGTCGCGCGGTGACGGCGTGCCTCTGGAAGGTGGGCGGCGTCGGGAAACGAGGGGCGGGCGTGAGGTCACCAAGGCGTCGCCGGTTCCCTCCATGATCGGGGCCTTCCGTCCGACCTTGCCCTTGGTCCCGACTGCGCCTGCTCTGGGACTGCGACGACTATCGCTGGTCCGAGGTCATCGTCGAGACGCCGGAGGGACGCATCTTGCAACAGCCAGTGGGTGACCAGGACACTGTCGTCATCCTCGACGTCGAGACGCTCGCGCCGGCGGCCCCGCACGTGGCGATCACTGCAAGGCGGTCTTTCCCGCGCGCAATGGCTCATGCTGCTGATGTCCGCGGCCCTGCTCGTGCACCTGGCGAGCTTCGTTCGCATCGTGCGAAGGCGCAGGATTGCCCGGCACGAGCGTCAGGCCGCGCTGGCGGGCTGACGTCTCGTGGCGCGCCCTGGCTCTGTGCCGCTCAGCGGCCGGCCTGAGCATGGCCGGCGGGGATTGCAAGACCGCTGCCCGCTTCTTACACAGCGACCCTCATGAACGATGCGAACGGCGACTACCCATCCGGACCGTGGACGGGCTACTATCAGCAGTCCGGTCGCCGCTTCCGGCAGGACCTCGACCTGCAGTTCACGAATGGCGTGCTGACGGGCACCGGTTCCGATTCCTTGGGCCGGTTCACGGTTCAGGGCAGCTATGGCAGCAACGGCGGCGAAGTGACCTGGACGAAGCGCTACTTCGGCCGGGATCGCGTCTTCTACCGCGGCTTTCGCGAGGGCAAGGGCATCTGGGGCACCTGGGAGATCCCCCAGTACGACCGTTCCGGCTTCCACATCTGGCCAGTCGGCGCCGGCGAGGCCGTGGGCGAAATCGCGGCCAACGAAGACGAGATCCCGGTGGTCGCGCCAGTCGAGACGCCCGCGAAAACCCCGACTCGGACGTAATGGCGCGGCAAGCGCGAGCAACTCCCGTCGGCGGACAACCGTATCGCGCAGGCACGCCAACACGCGCGCTGACGGGCTAAGCTGCCGCCGGAACCGCTCTCTCCCGAACGCCAAGCAATGCCCTCTCCCCTCTCGCGCGTCGTCTGCCTTCTTCTGCTCGCGGCGTGTTCGGCCCCCCCACCCGCGCCCCCACCGGAGCCACCAACCGAATACCCGAATGCCGCGGCGCTCTGGCGTCTCCAGCGCTACCTCGACGAACGCGGCACCATCCCGCCGCGCGCGTGGCAGACGGCGCTCGAAGCTCGCGCGACCAACGTCGCTGCCGTCGCTGCCCTTCCCGACGCGGGCGGCATCAGTCCGCTGGCCTGGACCCAGCGCGGCCCCGACAACGTCGCGGGGCGATCGCGCTCGATTGCGATCGATCCGACCAACCCGCAGCGCATCTGGGTCGGCGCCGTCAGCGGTGGCCTCTGGAAGAGCGAGAACGGCGGTGCTGTGTGGGCACAGATCGACGACTGGTGGAGCAACCTCTCGGTCGGCTGCCTCGTCATCGATCCACACGACAGCAACACCATGTATCTCGGTACGGGCGAAGGCCACTACTCGCTCGCGCACCTCGCGCGCAGCGTCTCGCACTTCGTACGCGGGGCCGGCGTCATGAAGAGCACCGACCGCGGCGTCACGTGGACGCAGCTCGCGAACACGGCGACCTGGCAACACACGACGCGCATCGCCGTGTCGCCCGGAAACCCCAACATCCTGCTCGCGTCGCGTCGTCCCGGCGGGGTCGCGCGCTCGACCGACGGCGGCCAGACGTGGACCGACGTCACGGCCGGGCTCGTGATCGACCCGTTCTCGTACCAGGTGCTGTTCGATCCCAACGACGGCACGCGCGCCGTCGCGCATCTCGCACCGGGCAGCGTCGCGAGCCACCACGTGATCCGGTCGACGGACGGCGGGCTCACGTGGCAGTTCGCCGCGAGCGGTCTCGCGAGCATCAGCGGCGAGTTCTCGCGCATCGAGCTCGCCTACGCGCGCTCGAGCCCCGGCATGGTCTACGCGTCGTGCGGTGCCTCGGGCGGCAAGGTCTGGCGCTCGACCGACGGCGGCGCGAACTGGACGCAGCGCACGCAAGTGGGCAACGATCTCGGCACTTCGTACTACTACAACGGCCTCTGGGTCGACCCGACCGACAGCAACCACCTCGTGGTCGGCGCCACGTACATCTGGCGCAGCTCGGACGGCGGCGCGACGTTCGCGCAGATCAGCAGCGGCTACATCATGACGGTCGAACCGCACGCCGACGCGCACGCGTTCGCGAACGATCCGGGCTACAACGGCACGACCAATCGGCGGCTCTACGTCGCGACCGACGGCGGCCTGCACGTGGCTCCCGACATCGCGGTCGCGGCACCGGGCTCGGGCTGGCAGGACCTCGACACGACGATGCGTTCGACGCAGTTCTATGCCGCAGCTGCGCACCTGACCGGCGGTGTGCTGATCGGCGGCACGCAGGACAACGGCACGCTGCGCGTGGTCGGCACGAGCGCGACCGCGAACCTCGTGTTCGGCGGCGACGGCGGGCAGGTGCAGGTCGATCCGACGAACCCGCAGTACACGTATGGCGAGTACCAGTTCCTCGGCGTGCACCGTTCGAGCAATGGTGGCGCGTCGGCGGTGCAGATCACGTCGGGCCTGCTCGACGTCGGCGCCGGCTTCTCGAACTTCATCTCGCCGCTGCGCCTCGACCCGAACAACCCGAACCGTCTCTACGCGGGCGGCCGCAGCCTGTGGCGCACGAACAGCGCGCGCAGCGGCACGACCTGGACGAGCGTCAAGCCCGACGCCGGCAGCCTCATCGCTTCCGTCGCGATCACGCCCGGCACCGCGGACCGCGTGTTCGTCGGCCACAACGACGGCCGGCTCTACCGCACGAACAACGCCACGGCTGCCGCGCCGGCCTGGACCGCTCTCGACGACAACGCCGCCGCGAATCCGCTGCCGAACCGCGTGCTGACCCGCCTCGTCGTCGATCCGACCAACACCGCGATCGTCTATGCGTGCTTCGGCGGCTTCGCGACCGACAACGTCTGGCGCTCGCTCGACACGGGCACCACGTGGCAGGCGGTGCCGGGCACGGGTTCGTTCGCGCTGCCCCAAGCACCCGTGTTCGGCCTCGCGGTGCACCCGGACGACGGCAATGTGCTCTATGCGGCGACCGAGGTCGGCGTGTTCGCGAGCGACGACTTCGGCGCGCACTGGTCGGCGAGCAACGACGGGCCCGCGAACGTCGTCTGCGAAGAGATCACGTTCGCGCACGGAACGGGACCGCGCCAGCTCGTGCTCGCGACGCTGGGCCGGGGCCTGTGGACCGCGCAGGTCGTGCGCCCGACGGCGGTCGCGTTCGGCAGCGCTTGCACCGGCCACGTCTCGCCGCCGCAGCTCGCGGTCGATCCGCTGGCGCCCGCGCGGCTCGGACAGACGATGACCTTCCTCGGCACGAACATCGCGAGCACTTCGCCGTTCGCGATGCTGCTCGTCGGCGTGTCGAACGCGGCGTGGGCCGGCGTGCCGTTGCCGTTGGCGCTCGACGCGCTGGGCATGACCGGCTGTGCGTTGCAGACGAGCATCGAGCTCACGCCGGTGGCCGCGGTGTCGGCGGGCGCGGCGCAGTGGGACCTCGTGCTGCCGCCCGACCCACAGCTCGTCGGTGCGTCGTTGTTCGGCCAGCTGCTCGCCGCGGAACCGGGTGTGAACCCGGCCGGGCTCGTCGTGAGCCGCCCGATCGCGGTCACGACGGGATGGTGACCGAAGGCGAGCTCACGCCTTGCGCTCGGGCTGCCGCCCAGGCTCCCACGCGCGACCCGTGATCAGCCGCGCGCCGCGCGAGAACGCGAAGTACTGCCACGCCCAACCGATCATCACGACGAGGCGATTGCGGAAGCCGATCAGGTAGGCGATGTGCACGAGCCACCAGATCCACCACGCGAAGAAGCCCTTCAGGTGCAGCCGCCCGATCACGCCGACGGCCTTGGCCCTGCCGATCGTCGCGAGCGAACCCTTGTCGAAGTAACGGAACGGCGTCGCCGCGCGCCCCGCCACCAGCGCGGCGATGTTGCGGGCCGCGTGACGGCCGCTCTGGATCGCGGCCGGCGCGACGCCGGGCAACGCGTTGCCGTCCTGGACGAGGTGCATCAGGTCGCCGACCACGAAGATGTTCGGGTGCCCGGGCACCGAGAGATCCGGCTGCACGAGCACGCGACCCGCGCGGTCCGTCGGCGCACCGAGCGCCTTGCCGAGCGGCGACGCTGCGACGCCCGCAGCCCACAACACGGTGCGCGCATCGATGTGCTCGTCCCCGAGCCAGACCCCGGTCTGGTCGATCTTCGTGACCATCGCGCCGACGCGCACCTCGACGCCGATCCGTTCGAGTTGGCTCTTGGCGCTCGCCGACAAGGACTCGGGATACGGCGGCAGCACGCGCGGCGCGCCTTCGACGAGGATCACGCGCAGCGTGCGCGGATCGAACGTACGGAAGTCCTTCGCCACGGTGAGACGGCCGATCTCGGACAGCGCCCCGGCCAGTTCGACGCCGGTCGGGCCCGCGCCGACCACGACGAACGTCAGCGTCGCGCGCAGCTGCGAACGGTCGGCGAGCCGCTCCGCGGCTTCGAACGCCGACAGCACGCGGCGGCGGATCTCGAGCGCGTCCTCGACGGTCTTGAGCCCTGGAGCCCACCCCTCCCACTCCTCCTTGCCGAAGTAGCTGTGCGTGGCCCCCGTCGCGACGACGAGGTAGTCGAACGTCAACGAGCCGTCGGCGAGCTTCAGCGTGCGGGCCACCGGATCGATCGCATCGACACGCGCGAGGATGGTGCGCGCGTTGTGCTGCCGCCGCACCACCACGCGGATCGGGTAGGCGATGTCGCCCGGATTCAGCGCCGCGGTCGCGACCTGGTAGAGCAGCGGCTGGAACAGGTGGTGGTTGCGCCGATCGACGATCGTGATGCGAACGGGTGCCCGGCGCAGCGCGCGCGCCGCGCTGAGCCCGGCGAATCCACCACCCACGATCACGACGTGCGCGGCAGGTGTCGGCGAGTCGGGTCGTTCGCTCATCTGTGGGGCACGTTACCGGCGCTCGTCGCCATACCGAAGCACACGGCCGCGCAAGACGCCCCGCTCGCAGCACTCGCTGATCCCCCACTTCGAAAACGAGTAGCTGCGGTGCGCTCGAGCGCGCCTACGATGGTTGCCGATGTGGACCCTCCGCCGGGCGGCCGCATGCGGGGCCGCGGTCGTCGCCTGCCGCCTCGCGATCTCGGGACAGGCGCTCGACGTCGTCGCCGTGGCGACGACGTTGCTGCTGGTCGGCGCGCTGGTCGCCGTGCCGTTCGCGCTCGCGCTCGTCGACCCGGGTGCGATGCGCGGTCGCTGGTGGCTCGCGCGTCTCGGCTGGTGGCCCGCTGCCGGCTGCCTCGTTACCTCGTGTTCGTTCGCACCGGGTGCTGCAGCCGCCTGGCTCGCCATACCCTGGCTGCTGTTCACGCTGCTGATCGCGCTGCTCGGCGTGCTGCACGCGGCGGAGCGCGGCGGCGGGCCGGCCGCCGAGCTCGCGATCGATGCCGGGCTCGTGTTCCTCGCGGTCGGCGGCGCGTGGACGTTCGCCTCGCGCGCGGGCCTCTCCCCGCTCGGGTTCGTGGAGCCCTGGCCGCTGCTGACCGCGGCCCACTTCCACTTCGCCGGACTCGTGTTGCCGGTCGTCGCGGGCCGCGCGAGCCGGCTCGCCACGGGACCGCTCGGCACGCTCGCGTGCGCCGGCGTCGTGGCCGGCGTGCCGGCGGTTGCGGTCGGCATCACGGCCGGTGCGCGCGGTCTTGCGTCGATCGAGTGGCTCGCGGCGCTGCTGCTCGTTCTGGCCGCGCTCGCGATCGCGGCGCAGCTCGCGTGGCTCGCGGCCCGCTGCGAACGGCTGCTGCCTTCAGCACTGCTGGCGCTCGCGTCGCTGGCCTTGTGCGGAGGCATGGCGCTGGTCGCGGTCTATGCGACGACCACCTGGCTCGGGACGAAGCACCTCTCGCTGCTCGAAATGGCACAGACGCATGCGCCGCTGCAGGTGTTCGGGTTCGCGCTGCCGGCGCTGTGGGCTCTGCATCTGTTGCCGCGGCCCGAGCCGATCGCGCAGATGCAGATCGTGCTGCCGTGGCTCGGCGACCGGCCCGCGCCGCAAGCATTCGCCGATCGCCCGTTCGGGCCCGAGGTGACGCCTGGCGCGCGCGGCGTCGCAACCGACCGCCACGAATGCGAACTGCCCCCCGAGCCGCCCGGCCCGCCGCTGCCCGAGGGCCCGTTCCGCCGCGCGGCCGCCGCGGCGCGCAGCTACCGTTCGTTCCCCGCGCAGATGATCACGGGCCTGCGCACGGCGGATCCCGTCGTCGCCAGCGAGACCGTGGTCGCGCGCTATCGCATGCTGCCGGGGCTGCACCTCGTGTTCGCCGCGCGCGTCGTCGAAGTGTTCGACGGCGCGATCGACGGAACGCACCGCGCCGGCTTCGTCTACCGGACGCTTGCCGGCCATCCCGAGTGCGGCGTCGAGACGTTCGCGGTCGAGAAGGACCTCGCGACGGGCCGCGTGCGCGCCGTCGTCTCCGCGCACAGCCGCTGCGGCACCTGGCTGTCGCGACGACTGCGGCCGCTCGCCCGGCGGCTGCAACTCGCTGCGGGGCGAGCCGCGGTAGCCAACCTGCGCGCGATCGCCACCGGCGCCGACGGATCGGCGCGGCAAGCCTGAGCCCACCTCACGGTCAACGCTTCTCGAGGACCAGCAGCGGCCAACAGGGATCGTCGAACTCGGTCACGCGGCAGTCGCGGCGCAGCGCCGCCTCGACGAGGGACAAGCGGTTCTTCAGGCGGTCCGGGAAGTCCGGGCGGAACCGATAGCTCGCATCCAGGGCGAGCGGGCCTGCGTCCAGGCACCCGAGCAACACCGGATAGATCGTCGCGAACCACGCCTCCATCGGCCCCTCGTCGATCAGCGTCGGGATCAACGTGTGCTCCTGAACTGCCGGAAGCCAAATGGCGATGTTGGGCGCGTTGTCGTTGCACGACAGCAGCACTCCTCGCGTGCCGAGGTGCGCGCGCACCTGCCTGACGCGGTCCTCGACCTGGAACCCGCCGGCGTCGAAGTCCCGGACATAGTGCCATCCCGCGAGGAACTGCGCGCCGACCGCCAACACCGCGGTAGCCACGGCCGCCCGGCGCGGCAGCACCGACCACAGCGAGGCCACGAGCGCGGCCAGCACGAATCCGGCGCCGAGCAGGTAGCCGCCGTTTTCCATGATCCCCCACCACAACACGCCGGCGATCAACGACGCCAGCGTGAGCGCCCCGCACGCCCGTAGCCAGGGATCGATCGCACGCCAGCAGCAGGCGATCAGCGCCACCGGCACGCACAAGAACAGCGGCCAAAGCACCTCGGTCCACACGAGGCTCGGTCTGAACCCCTGATGCCAGACGCCGACCTCCGCCGCAGCCCCGAAGAGATTCATCGCGAAGCCGAGCCCGCGTCGCCACTGCACGAGCATGTGGCCGCACACCACCGCCGCCAGCAGCGCGGCGCCGACCGCGAGCAGCGCTTTCACCGAGAACGGTGGACCGACGCGCCGGCGCGCACACTGGACGAGCAGGATCCAGCCCGGCCCGAGCAATGGTGCGGTCTGGTGCGACAGACACGGGAGCAGGAAGACAGCCGTAGCCAGCGCCGTCGCAACGACCGGACGTCGCCACGGCAGCACGAGCGTCGCGAGCGCACAGAACGCGACAACCGCGAAGTGCTGCGCATGCACCTCGATCGCGGAACCGAAGAACCACAGACCCGGCGAGACGCAGAACAGTGCTGTGCCGGCGACTCCGGCCCAGCGCGCGGAGCCGAGCAGTCGGCAGCAGAGATAGCTGAACGCCGCGCCGACGCCGGCCGATGCCGAGCTCAGGGACTTGGCCAACGCGAGCGGATCGTCGGCCGCGGCCAGCAGGCCGCGGGGCAAGAGCGCGTCGCACAGCCACGCGGCTGGCACGTACAGCGCGTTGTGGTACCGCTCGCTGACATCCAACCGCACCGTCCACTCCGCCAACAACCTCCCGTCGCCACTCCAGACGCGCCCGAACGACGTCGCGGCATGGAGCCCGGCGACGGCAACAGCGAGCAGCGCCGCGATGGCGACGTCCGCGAACAGCGAGCGAGGCGGCATGAGCGAGAACGGCGCCATTCTCCAGGCGCACTCGACGAGCGTCCAGCGCGCGCCGCCGGCGGTCCGTGCGCCATCCCCTCAGGGCCCGGCCCGCGTCGTGCTGTTCGGCGGCTCAGCGTGCGGCTGAGCAAGGAACTGCGACAGAAGGAAGACCGACCACGCTCCGGCGACCACTTCTCAACTCGACTCTATCGCGAGCAACAGACCGAGCAAGTCGAGCAGGTCGCGTCGCCGCTCGGTGACGACGCGCCATACGATCTGCGGATCGACGCGGTCGTAGAGGTGCACGACGCGGTTGCGGAAGCCGACGATCGGCGCAAACCGCGCGGCGGAGCCCGCCGGCAGACGTCCGTTCGCTTCGAGCCGTTCGAGGATCTCGAAACTCGTGCGCGGGGTGTCGAGCCCGAGCCTTGCGCAGATCCCACTCGCGAGGTCGAGCAGCGCCTGGATCGCAGTCTGCAGCAGGTGAAGCGACGCCTCGGTGTTGCGGAAGTCGGCCGCGAACTCGTCGTAGCTGCGCTGCGGAATGCGCTCGAGCTTCTCGAGATTCGTCTGCACGACCTGGGCCTTGCGCAGCTTGTCGTTGGCGCTCACCGCCGCGCCCCCCGCAGTCGCGCGCGCAGCCCCTCGAGCTGTCCTTGGCGCGCGATCTCCCACGTCGGACGGAAGTCGATGCCACGCATCACCGCCGACGCTTCGAAGTCCGCTCGACGCTCGCGGTCCCGTTCGAGGATCAACACGCCGTCGATCAACGCCTCGTGAGCGAACACGGGCCCTTGGTGTTCGAGCAGCACGACATCGACGGGGCGGGGCGCCGTGACGACTTCGAGCCGCGCGACCAAGTCACCGAGCATTGCGTATTCGTCAGCCGCGGTCGCGCGCGAATCGTGCAGCAGAAGCCCGACGTCGATGTCACTCTCGGGTCGCAGCTCCTCGCGAGCCGCCGAGCCGAACACCCACGCCGCAGCGATCTGCGGGTAGCGCGACAACACCGGCCGCATTCGCTCGACGAGGGTGGTCAATTCGCTGGCTGCCACGCTGCCCAGTCTAGCACGTGGCGATCCGATCCGGTCAGCCGACAGTGTCCGTCTCGACGGCGCAACCGCCCGGGCTGCGACGGATGCCGAACCTGCCGAGGTCGAGCGTGCATGGCACCGAGGTCGAGGTCACGAGATCGCGGAGGGCAGGAGCCTGCGATCGGGTCGTGGGTATGCTCCCCGCGCTGCATGCTGTCCGCCCGCCTCGCCCGCTTCTGTCTCGTCGCGCTGTTCGGCGGACTGCTGCTCGTGATCGTGCGGCTCGCCTGGGTGAGCGACGATGCCTACATCACGCTGCGCACCGTCGAAAACCTCGTCAACGGCGTCGGTCTGCGTTGGAACGGCGCCGATCGCGTGCAGATCAACGTGCATCCCCTGTGGATGCTGTTGCTCGCGGCGGGTCGCGCCGTCACCGGCGAGTGCTACTTCACGACGCTCGCGGCAGGTTTCGCGCTGTCGGCGCTCGCGGCGTGGCGCTTGCTGCGGCTCGCGTCGACGACCGCCGCCGCCGCGGTCGTGGTCTTGCTGCTGGTGTCGTCGCGTGCGTTCACCGACTATGCGACGGCTGGGCTCGAGAACCCGCTGACCCACCTGCTGTTGGCGCTGCTGATCGGCATCACCTGGCACGAAGCCGACTCCGTCCGCCGCTATCGGCGAACGGTCCTGCTCGCGGCGTTGGCGGCGTGCAATCGATTGGACCTGCTGCTGGTGACGGCGCCGATGGTGTTCGCGGCCGCGCGCGGTGTCTCGTGGCGGCAGCGCCTCTGGTGGGGCGGGCTCGGCATGTCGCCTCTGCTCGGCTGGCTGCTGTTCGCGACGATCTACTTCGGCACGCCGATCCCGGTGGTCGGCTACGCGAAACTCGCGCACGGCCTGCCGCTGCCGGAGCTGATGGTCCAGGGATGGCACTACGTCGTCGCTTCGACGCGGAACGATCCGACGACGATCACCGTCATCGCCGCCGGCATCGGCATCGGGCTCGCGCAAAAGCACCTCGGTTGCCGCGGGCTCGCGTTCGGCGCGCTGCTGTACTGTGGCTACATCGTCGAGATCGGCGGCGATTTCATGGTCGGTCGCTTCTTCACCGCGCCGTTCGTCGTCGCGCTGGCGATCCTGGCGCGCACATTCGCCATCGCACCGCGCAGCCTGTTGGTCACCAGCGCCGCAGCGGCGCCGTTGCTGCTGCTGCTCGGCGGGGTGCCTGACTTCCTGCGCAGTCCCGCGCACGACACTCCGACCGAGCCCTACCACGGCATCGTCGATGAACGACGGATCTACTACGACTCGCTGGGACTGCTGAGCCCGAACCGTTCGACGCCCATCGCCGGCGTCGCCAGCGCGGTGCTGCGCGCCAATCGGCAGGGTCCATTGGTCATCCCCTGGATGCAGGTCGGTCGGTACGCGTTCGAGGCGGGCGATCACGTTCACATCTGTGATTCGTGGTTGGTGGATCCGTTGTTGACGCGGCTGCCGGTCTTCGACCCGACCACGTGGCGCATCGGCCATTTCGAACGGCGCTTCCCCGAGGGGTATCTCGAGAGCCTGGCGACCGGGGAGAACAAGGTCCGGCACGCGGGGCTGCATCGGTACTACGAAGCGATGCGGCTCGTCGTTCGCGCGCCCTTGTTCGATGGCGCGCGCCTGCGTGCGGTGTTCGATCTGCTGCGCGGTGCGTACGACGAAGACCTGCGCGCCTTCGTCGACGAGCAATACCGTGCGCCGCCGCGATTGCCGGTCGCGCCGACCGAACTGGCGCCCCCGTTGCCGATCGGCAGCTACTGGTACTACGAGCCACGCGTGCGCATCGTCTATTCCGGCGGGCTCGGGGTCCGCTGGCCCGAGCCGGTGCATGCGACACGGCTGCGCGTGCGCGTGTGGGGCGTCATCGAGTACGGGTTCCGGCTGCGGCGGGACGGCGTCGAGACGGCACACCTGCGGCTGGTGCCGACGAAGGGATGGGAGGTCGGATTGCAGGAATACGTGATCGACGTGCCGATGGCCGCCAGCCCCTTCGACACGATCTGGATCGACGGTTCGACCGGCGTCAATGCCGTCGCCTGCATCGGCGGGCTCGAGCTCGAGCACTGAGGCGGCTCCCGGTCACCGCCCGCGCAGCAGGTCGAGCCGCCCATCGGAACGCCACGCGTCGTGCACAGATCAGAAATGGCGGATTTCGACGCGCGGCGACGGCGGTGGCATTCTGGTGGGCGTGACTCGCGCCCCCGACGTCCATGTGCTGCTGGCGAACGCCGACTGGCTCGCACGCCTGAGCCGGCAGCTCTGCCGCGACCAGCACGCGGCCGACGACGCGGCGCAGGAAACGCTGCTCGCGTCGCTGCGATCGCCGCCGCGGCACGACGGCAACGTGCGCGCGTTCCTCGCGACGCTGCTGCGCAACGTGCTGCGCGTCGGCCATCGCGCCGAGGCACGCCGCGCGCGCCGCGAGCAGCGGCTGCCGCCGCGCGACTTCGCCGAAGCGGCCGACCTCGTCGCCGCGCGCGCCGAGGTGCACCAGGTGCTCGGCCGTCTCGTGCTCGAGCTGCCGGAGCCGCAGCGCACGCTCGTGCTGCTGTGCTACTTCGAAGGGCAGGACGTCGACACGGTCGCGGCGCACGCGCGGATGTCGCTCGACGCCGTGCACGCCCACCTGCGCCGCGCACGCGACACGCTCCGCAGCAGGTTGCAGGCGAACGACGCGCGCCGCTGGAGCGCGCCCGCCCTGGCTCTGCTCGAACGCACGCTGTGGCTGGCGCCGGGAGTTCTCGCGATGACGATGAAGACGAAGGTCGCCGCCGCTGCGCTCGCGGTCGCGGCGTTGTGTTGGTGGACCCTACCGGCGAACGATGCGGCGCCGCTGCCCGATGCCACGCGCGCGCCGGAGGCCGTGGCGCCGGCGACGGCGGACGTTCCGACCCCACGCGCCGAGGCTGCGGCGCGCGTCGACGCAACGCACGCCGCGCCGTCACCGGCTCCCCCACCGGCGATTGCATCCGATGCACCGAAGGGTCGGCTCACGGGTCGCGTCGTCGACCAGGGGGGCACACCGGTCGTGCCGGCGCGCGTCTACGCGGTCGCGCTGCGCGACGGCAAGCCGTCCCGGGACCACGCGCTGCAAGACGACGTCGACGATCACGGTCGCTTCGAGATGCCGGCCACATTCGACGGTGACGTTCTCGTCGTCGGGATTCCGCTGCGAACCATCCCCGGGTCGACCGGTACCGACCTGCACGAACGGCTCGTCGCCGCGACCGCGCGCACGCTCGTGGACCGCGAGCAGTCGACCGAGCTCGCCGATCTCGTCTGCGCGCCGGCGGTCTCGATCACCGGCATCGTCCGCGAACCGGGCAATCGCGGCGTCCCTGGCGTGCGCATCGGCTGGTACCCGACCGAAGAAACTTACAGCGTGTTGCTCGACGACTTCGTGTTGGCCTGGCTGCCGAGCGGCGGCGTGCACGTCGACGTGACGCAACGCGCGGGCGGCAGCGCCTTCAACCGCGGCACCGCGACGGATGCCGACGGCCGCTTCACGATCGCCACCACCGCCCGTGCGAGGGGTTGGATGTTCCTGATGGGACCGCACACGGAGGCCGGCATGGAACGGCTCGTGGCCGAGCGGCGAATCACGGCGCCGGCGGCCGTCGACTTCGATCTGCTCGCGCCGGCTTGCGTCCGCGTCGTCGCGGACGGCAAGCCCCTCGCGAACCGCCCGTTGGCCTTCGAACTCGACACCGATCGCAAGGAGGGCGCATGGCAAGAGGACTACCGCACCGACGCGAACGGCGAGATCCGCATCCTGCGCGAACGGCTGGCGCCGATCCGCGGCCGCGCACTGCGTCCCGGCCGCGAGCCGCTCGACTTCGTCGTGCCCGATGACGCGACGCCCGCGAATCCGCTCGTCGTCGACCTCGGCGTCGTACGCACGACCGCGGTGCAGGTAGTGGTGACCAGCGAGCATCCGCTGCGGGCGCTCGGCGGCTCGATGTCGCGCATCGACGTGCCGCCGGCCCCGATCGGCATGACGCAGGACGCGGGCGCGACCGTCGTCTCGCTGCGCGCCGACGTGCCCCGCGGGCCGTATCGCCTGGTCCTGTACCCGGCGCGCGGCGCCGAAGGCAGCGACGCATTCGTGATGCGACAGGTGCAGGACGTCACGGTCGGCAACGAACCGGTGTCCATACCGGTGCGCGTACAGCACGGAGGCCGCATCCGCGTCACGGTGACGACGAAGGATGCCCAGCACGTGGAAGGCACGGTCCGCCTCGTCGGTGCCACCGGCGCAGAATCGAAGCCGAGCATGAACGCAAAAGGCCGCGGCAACGGCGAGGGCGGCAAGCTGTGGGCGCCGGGTCCCCTGACGACGTCGCAGGTGCTGGCGCCCGGCCGCTACGAAGTGATCGTCGATCACGGCGCACGCGGCACGCATCGCCAGTTCGTCGACGTGCGCGCGTGTGAGGTCGCCGACGTCGCGATCACGCTGCGATAGCCGACCGTCGCAGCCTTGACCGTTGGCGCCGCCAGCGCGATCGTGCCGCCGTGCAATTTGTCGTCGCCGGTAGCATGAACCACGCGCGCGTCCTCGCGCTCTGCCTCGCCGGTGCGCTGCTCGTCGGCCTCGTCGCAGTGATGCTGCGCCTCGCGTGGATCAGCGACGATGCCTTCATCACGCTGCGCGTGGTCGAGAACTGGCTCGCCGGCTACGGCCCGCGCTGGAACGTCGACGAGCGCGTGCAGACCTACACGCACCCGCTGTGGTTGTTCCTGCTCACGGGCTCGCGTGCGTGCACGGGTGAGTATTTCGTCACCACGATCGTGGTGTCGATCGCGCTCGCGACGCTCGCGGCGCTGCTGCTCGCGCGCACAGCACAGCGCGGTGCTGTCGCGGTGCTCGCGCTGCTCGTCGCGAGCCGTGCCTTCGGCGACTTCGCGACCTCGGGCCTCGAGACGCCACTTGTGATGCTGCTGCTCGCAGCGCTCGCGCACGTCGACGCGCGCACACCGCCCGGCGGCGCGCGCCCGTTCGCCGTCGCGACGTCGTGTGCGCTGCTCGGCTTGACGCGGCTCGACCTGCTCGTGCTGGCGGGCCCGGTGCTGCTCGCCAACCTGCGCGGCGAACGCCGCGTGCGCGCGGTGCTCGCCGCTGCCGCGGGCCTGCTGCCGCTCGGCGCGTGGAGCGCGTTCGCGGCGCTCTACTACGGGTCGCCGTTCCCGATCACCGCCTACGCGAAGGCGTTCGACAACGGAGTCGCAGCGAGTGAGCTGCTCGTGCAGGGCGCCTTCTACTTCGAGTTCTCGCTGCGCCACGACCCGCTGACGCTCGCGACGATCGTCGCCGGCGTGGTCGTCGGCGCAGCGTGGCGCGACCTGCGCGCGCGCCTGCTCGCCCTGGGCATCCTGTTGTACTGCGTCTACGTACTGCGCGTCGGCGGCGACTTCATGGCGGGTCGTTTCTTCGTACCGCCGTTCGTCGTCGCAGTGGCGGTGCTTGCGCGCGCGTTCGCACGGCTCGCGCCACGGTGGTCGTTCGCAGCGACCGCGGCTGCGCTCGGACTCGCGTTCGCGCCGGGCGCTCCCGACTGGTTGCACGCACCCGCGCAGGACACCGAGCCTCCGCTCGCGCACGGCATCATCGACGAACGGCGCTTCTACTACGTCAACTCTGGCCTGTTCAGTCCGAGCCTCGATGTAACGGAGCCCGGCCATGGCTCGCGGCGGCTGCGCGCCGATGGGCGCACGGCGCCGATCGTCATGAAGTGGGATGCCGTGGGTCGCTGTGCGTTCGCGGCCGGCGAGCTGTTCCACTTCGTCGACTGCTGGATCGTCGACCCGCTGCTGATGCGGCTGCCGGTGTGGAAGCCCGGCGAATGGCGCATCGGCCATTTCACGCGCCTCGTGCCCGACGGCTACCTCGAGTCGCTCGCGTCGGGCGAGGACCGCCTCGCGCATCCGGGACTGCGCGCCTTCTACAGCGACCTGCGCCTCGTGATGCGGGCGCCGCTCTGGCAACACGAGCGGCTCGCCGCGCTGTGGCGGCTGTGGACCGGCGCGCACGCAGACGACATCGCGCGCTTCGTCGCCGACGAATACCACAACCCGCCACGCCGCGCGGTGCGCCAGAGCGAGCTGCCGCGCGATGCGCGCGACGGCGAGTTCTGGTTCGACGACCCGCAGGCGATGGTCGTCGGGGCAGGCGGCCTGCGCATCGACTTCGACGGCCCCGTGGCTGCAGCGACGCTGCGCATCTCGCTCTCGCCGTGGACGAAGTACCGCCTCACGTTCCTCGCCGGCGAACGCGAGCTCGGCAGCATCGAGCTGCCAGGCGTTGTCGATCTCGGGCGCCCGCCGGCCGACGGCGGATTGCTGTCATACCTGCGGCGCGCGATAGGCCAGCACGTCTACGACGTTCCTGTGCCCGAGTGCGCACGCGGCTTCGATCGCTGCTTCGTCGACTGCGATCAGCTGCAGATTTTCGTCATCGCAGTCGGCGCCGTGCAGCCACTTTGACTCGCCACCGCCTCGATGCGGCTGCTGTCCAATCCCGGGCGGTTCGGCGGGCTCGAGCTCGAGCACTGACGCAGCTTCGCGGTCACCCACAGTGGTTTTCGACGCACGGCGACGGCGGTGGCAAGGCGCCGATCACGGGCGCTCAGATCTGCGCTCCTGCAGGCACTCGAAGCGGGTTCGGAAGTCGCGATCAACCAGGAACTGCATCGAGTATTCCTCTGCCCCAGGTTCGTCCCGCCAGCCGGCGCGGAGCTGCCGGCGCTAGCATCCCGCGACCAGGACAAGTCCATGCACCCTTTCCTCCGCCTCGCCGCCGCCGTTCCGTTCACCGCCTTCGCCGTCGCCCAGCAGAAGCCGCCGCCCCCCGCGGAAATCGACGCGCTGATCGCGAAGTTCTTCGCCGCCGACGACAAGACGAGCGAGGGCCACACCGAACGCGCCAGCATCCTCGACAAGCTCGCCGCCGTGCCGCCGCTCGACGCGGCGCAGACGACGGCGTGGCAGGGCAAGATCCAGAAGGCGTGGGGCAAAGGCAAGAAGCTCGAGAAGGCGGGCGACAACTGGTTCTGGCCCGAGGACAAGAAGAAGAAGACCGCCGCGCGCGGCCGCTACATCGTCGGCGGCGAGAACAAGAAGCCGAAGGGCCTGGCGATCAACATGCACGGCGGCGGCGCCGGCGCCGGCGATGCGGGCTCGGCAGCGGGCGCCTACGAAGGCACGCTCGCGAAGCTCGGGCTGTTGATGATCGCTCCCGAGGTGCTCGAGAAGACCGAGCACGGTTGGACCGACTCCGGGACCGAGGAGTTCGTGCTCGACCTGCTCGATGCCGCGCTGCGCACCTGGAAGGTCGACCCCGACAAGGTGTTCTTCGTCGGCCACTCGATGGGTGGCTACGGCAGCTGGACGCTCGGCGGCCACCACGCCGACCGTGTCGCCGCGATCGCGCCGAGCGCCGGCGCGCCGACGCCGGTCCGCACGGCCGCTGACGGACCGATCATCGACGTGAAGGAGGGCGTGATCCCGTCGCTGCGCAACGTGTTCGTGTCGATCTACCAGAGCCTCGACGACGTGCAGGTGCCGCCCGAACCGAACCAGGTCGCCGCGAAGTTGCTCGCGGAAGCGGCGAAGAAGTGGGGCGGCTTCGAGCACACGTATTGGGAAGTGAACGGCCGCGGCCACGCCGAACCGCCGGGTGGCTACGAAGCACAGCTCGACAAGGTCGTGAAGCGAACGCGCACCGCCGTGCCCGACCGCATCGTCTGGCAGCCGGTATTGGCGTGGAAGCGGCAGTTCCACTGGCTGTACTGGGACTCGCCGGTGGCGAACGCGATCGTCGTCGCCGATCTCGATCGCAAGGCCAACACGGTCGTGATCACCTGCGACAAGCCGACTACCGGGCTCCACGTGCTGCTCGACGCGCGCGTCTTGGACCTGGCGCGCGAGGTGGTCGTGACGGTCAACGGCGCCGAGACGTTCCGCGGCAAGGCCGTGCCGTCGCTGGGGACGCTGCTGCGCACCAGCGACCACCCCGATCCCGAGCTGCAGTTCATCGCCCAGGTCCCCGCGTTCGCGAAGACCGGCTGAGCCTTGTGGCGGCGATGATGGGCGACCACTTCGGGAGAGCTCCGCAATAGAATGCGGGGGCTACCGTAGCCGCGCGTTTCGCGCAGGATCCTGGCCATGGAATTGATGCTCATCCTGATCCCCATCTTCGTGTTCGTGCTGCTGAAGGTCGTGCTCGACCACCGCGCGCAGGCCCGGGCCGACCACGTGCGCCTGCTGGAGGAAGCGCTGAAGAACCCGAGCATCGATCGGCCGACGATCGAGTCGTTGACCTACCAGCTGACCGGGCATCGGCCGCGACCGGCGGGCAGCAAGTTCATGGCACTGGTGCTGGCCATCGGCTGGCTCGGTCTGTTCGTCGGCATCGGCCTGTGGATCGCCGGCGAGAACGGCGGTCCGCGTGGCATGACGGTGGCCGGCATGATCGTCACGCTCGCCGGCTTCGGCTTCGTCACCTACCCGTTCGCGCTGCGCGAGCTCGACGCACGACGCCAACCGCAGCGAGGTGAAGGATGAACGGCCGTGAGCTCGCCCTGATCTGCAGCGCCGCCTGCTGCGTCATCGCGTTCTTCGTGTTGCTGTCGACGCGCCACAAACGCCGCGACGACTTCCGCACGCGGCGGCTCGATCTGCTGGCGGAAGCACTGCGCGACCCCAACCTCGATGCCGGCACGCGCTCCGAACTGCTGCGGGCGCTGGCGCGCGAACACGGCGGGTTCTCGGCGTGGATCTGGCAGCGCCTGCAGCAACCGATGTTGTGGCGGGTGCTTTGGTTCGGCGGCGGTTGGATGACGATGCTGCTGGGCGGGACGGCGCTGGCGACATACGCGCTGCGGATGGGAATGGTGAGGTCGTACGATGTGCCGGCGATCGTGATGCTCACCGCGCTCGGCTTCGGCATGGTGACGCTGCCGATGGCGCTGCGCGAGCTGCTGCGCCGCGACGGGACGTTGCCGTCGCGCTGAACCTCCGGCAGCGACGTGCTGCACATGCACGGCGAACTGCTCCATTGCGTCGCTGAAGGTGATACGCACCTGATCGGCCGCTCACCGCGGCAGCAGAGTGTTCGCGCGCAGGAACGCCGCGACGAGCTCGGCCATGCGCCGGCTGCCGCGTTCGTTGAAATGGCAGTGGTCCAACGTGTCGTCGGCGGTGAACGCACCCGCCTCGAGCAGGCTCGCGGCGAACGGCACGCCGAGCTCGCGCGCGACGTCCGCGTTCACGCGGTTGTGCTCGTCGACGCCGAGGCGGAACGTCGCGTCGCTCGGCTTGCTCACGACGAAGTGCTGCGGCATCACGGCGACCTGGCGGCCCTGGCTGCGCACGAGCCGCACGAGCGTTCGCAGGTGGTCGCGGTAGACGCCGGCGCCGTTGCGAGCGAGCGCCGCCGCCCACGCCGCGGCGTCGGGGTAGGGGCGCGCGGTGAGGCCGCCGATACCGTTGCGCCGCAGCGGTTCCACGTACCGATGCAGATACCAGAGCCGGTAGCCGCCGGACCAACGCAGCCACGACACCGCGACGGGCAGCACCGAGCCGGCGCTGCGCCACGGCACACGGTAGTTCGAGTAATCGCGGGCCAGGTCGCCGAACAGCCTCGGATGCACGTCGTTGATGCCGACATACAATAGCACGAGGTCCGGCTCGAGCGCCGACAGCAACGTCACGTAGTGGATCGTGTTCTCGAGCAGCGTGTAGCCGCCGACGCCGCCGTTGACCACGTCGACGTCGGGACCGAGCTCGGCGCGCAGCTGCCGTTCGAGCGTCGCGACCCACGTGTCCTGTTCGTTCGCGAGCTGCTCGCCGTAGGTCGTGCTGCCGCCGAGCGCGAGCACGCGGAAGCGGACTTGCGGACGAGGCCGCAGCGGCTCCGTGCGACGGATCCGGTATGTGCGTTCGAACTGGCGCGCGACGCCGCTGGCGAAGTCGGGATTGAGCACGTAGTTCAGGTAGTGGTGCTCGGCGTATTGCACCGACTCGCCGTGGAACGAGCGGTCGGAGTCGCCGTCCAGCGCCGCACGCGCGAGTGCGACAAGCGCCTCGGAGGCGTCGCCCAGCCGGTGACGGAACAAAACGCCGGCGAGCAGGTCGACGACGATCGCGATCGCGGCGAACACGACCAGTGGTCGCGCCGCCAGCCGCAGCCGCCGCCAGCGGCCGGGCCGCGTGAGAACCCACAACGCGAGCCCCAGGGCGAAGGTGAAGTCGAGCAGCAGCAGCAGCAGGTGCGGCCACGGCGGCACCGGCCGGGCCAGCTCGGCCATGTACGTGCGCCCGTTCGTGTTCGGGTCGGAGCCGTCGCTGGTCGAGAACCGCAGCGCGTCGCGCCCGTGCGAGAACGCGCCGCCACCGCGTTCCCGGATCGTCGCGTGCAGCGTGTGCGCGGGACCGAGCGCGACCTGGTTCTCGAGCACGCGCAGCCGGGAGACGCCCGGCTCGTCGGCGTCGGATGGGACCGCCGCCGGCACCTGCGCCTGCCACGCCAATCCGCCGTCGGACGGGAACGGCCGCGCGAGGACGACCGTCTGCACGGTCCACGACCCTGCCGGCCACCACACGAACGCGGTCGCGTGGATCAGGCCGATCAGGGCGAGCACGACCGCGGCAACGGCGATCCGGACGAGCATCGAGCGACGAGCAATAGCCACTGCGAGAGCGGCGGTCGAACGCGCGCTCGAGATTCGTCCGGCCCCGCGCGGCGGACACCCGAACTCGACGCCGTGGTGAAACCCAGCGGGTTCGCGGGAATGTTCCGTGTTCGTCCGCCCCGCGGCGATGGGAAAGTAATGAACGGCGGCTGCGAGCGCAGCCGGCCGTTGCCGCGTCGATCGCGCGGCGTACCATCGGCACGATATGCGCGCTGTCGAGCCGGGCAACCGTAGCCACGACGCAGCCCGAGGTCTCGTGCTGTGGGCGTGACGGCGGACCCGCGCGTCCGCGGGGAGCGCTCCGCTACCTTCCGGCTCGAGTTCGCCGGCGCCGTTCTGTTCACCTTCTGGCCCGCGCTGCTCGGCACCTACGTCGCCGACGACCTGCGGCTGCTCGCGCACAACCCGGCCGTGCAGACGGGCGACTTCGGCGCGCTGCTCGTGCGGCCGATGTTCGGTGCCGAAGGTGGCTACTGGCGGCCTCTGACGATGCTCGCGCTGTGGCTCGGCAACACGATCGGTGGAGCCACCGGCGTGCATCTGCTCTCGCTCCTTCTGCACGTCGCGAACACGCTCGCCGTGCGCGCGCTGGCCGCGCGCTTCGTGCCGGGCACCGCCGCGGCGTGGACGGCGCTGCTGTTCGCCTTGCATCCGGCGCAGGTCGAGAGCGTCGCCTGGTGCGCGGCGATCAACGATCCACTGTGGGTCGCGTGCGCGCTGCAGGCGATGCTCGCGGCCGTTCGCTGGCGCGACGCCGGTGCACGCGGCCTGCCGTGGGCCGCGGCGGCGTGTGTGTTCGCCGCGCTGTGCGCGAAGGAGATCGGCGCCGCCGCGATCCCGCTCGCGCTCGCTGCGGTGTGGTGGGTGCCTGCCGCTGGCACCGTGGTCTCGCGCGGCGTGCGCTGGCGCGCTGCGGCAGCGCTTGCGATGGCCGGCTTCTCCTGGTTCGCCGTGCGCGCGCTCGTGCAGCACGAGTGGATCGGAAAGGTGCTCGTCGGCGCGAGCATGCCGGTGCTGATCGCGGTGGACGAGCTGGGCCGCGCGGCGCACCTGTTCGCCGCGCAGTGTGCGCTGCTCGTGTGGCCGTGGCCGCAGCTCTTGACGCGCAGCGTGCCGCTGGCGGAAGGCATCGCCGCATTCGTGTTCCCCGCAGCACTCGCTGCCTGCGTCGTGCTCGTGTGCTGTCTGCGCCGCCGCATCGCGCCCGCAGCGCGTCTGGCGATCGCAATGATCGTCGTGCCGCTGCTGCCTGTGCTCGCGTACACGAAGGCGATCGGCATCTATCCGATCGCGGATCGGTATCTGTATCTGCCGGTAGCCGGCTTCGCGCTCGCGCTGGCACACCTGCTGCGCGTGGAGCGGCTCGGCGCTGCGGCGTGGCTGCTGCCGCTGCTGCTCGCGCCGTGCACGTTCTCGGCGACATGGACGTGGTACGACTCCGCGCACCTCGTTGCGACGTCGGTGAAGAACGCACCCGACGATCCGATGGTCCTCGCGATGGCGGGCGACCTCGCGCTCGACCGGGCGTTTGGCAGCGACCGAACGACGGTGCCCGAAGCCGAGGGGTACTACCGGCGCGCTGTCGCCGCGATCGGCACGGCCCCGCACGGCGTGCAGGATCGCCGCACGATCGCGACCGCGAAGCTGGGCCTCGCGTGGTGCACGCTGTTGCGGGCCGACCGCTCGCCCGGCGCGGGCGACGCGGTGATCGCGGCGTTCCGCGCTGCGGTCGAGGCGGCACCGGAGAACCCGATGGCGTGGGTCGGACTCGGCCGCGCACACCTCGAGCTGCGCCAGTTCGAAGCGGCCGAGCACGCATTCGGCGAGGCGCTGCGCGTCGCTCCGGAGAACGCGCCGGCGCGCAGCGGTCTCGAGCAGGCGCGCGTGGCGCGCGCCGCCGGTCGCTGAGGCTGCGCCTGTAACGGCTCGAGCGTCACGGAGATCAGAACCGCAGCGCCACTGCGAGCACGAGCATGCGGACGTCCTCGAGCATGTGCAGCTCGCACATCGCACCGTGTCCGCGGTCGAAGTCGACGTTCGCGCCGACCAGCAGCGAATACGGAGTCACGGGGCCCTGGTCGACCTCGAACCGCAGCTCGCCGGACGAGGTCGGCACGCTGCCGGCGATCGTCGTCGCGGTGTCCCAGTAGGTCACGCCGCCCCAAAGCCGCACCGGCAACTTGTCGATCTTGCCGTTCCAGCCCGATCGGATCGTGCCGAGGAAGGCTTCGATCGTCGCGAAGTCCTCCATGTCGACGCGGATCCACTGGCCGTCGCCGCTGATGAACCAATCGCCGTAGCCGGCTGCGAGGTTCGTGCCGACGCCCCAGGTGGGGCCCTCCTGTCTGGTCGGCACCGCGAGCGTCACGTCCTGCGGGCCGCTCGGCCCCGGAATCGTGACGGTGACCTCGGATTCCGACTCGTTCCACGTCCAGCCGCCGAGCACCGACACGTTCCAGAACGGGAAGATCCACGCGTCGAGCCGCCCCATCACGTTGTCGACCGTCGAGTCGCTGCGAACCGCGAGGAAGTCCACTGGCTCGAGCGGCGCGCCCGCGAGTCCGGTGCGCACTTCGTCGACCTCGATGTCGCGATGCAGCCGCGTGTAGGCGACGCCGAAACCGAACGCGCGCGGCAGCTGGTAGCCGGCCGCGATCACGGCCTCGCGGCCGAGCGGCAGGAAGTTCGACCAGCGTTCGTCGCGCGGCTCCTGCGGATTGTCCGGGCGCTGCGGGTCCTGCCAGCCCGTGAGCGCCGGATCGACGAACAGATCGAGACGGCCGGTCGCGTGCGGCGCGTCCGCGTTGGCGCCCTCCATCTCGATGCCGGTGCCGCCGACCACCGAGGCGACGTCGGCGTCCGCCGCGACGCGCGGCCCCATCGCCGAAGGCACCCACGAAGCCGGACTCGCCTCCCCGCGCTCTGGTTTCGCGGGTGCGGGCAGCGCGGCAGGTGGGCCGAACGCACGCGGCAAGCCGCCCGCAGCCGGCGTCTGCACACGCGAGGCCACGCGACACCCCGCGAGCACGGCAAGACAGCTGGCAGCGAACGCCCGCGCCCGCGTGACGCTGGTCATCGGCATCAGCGGCGCGGCGGGAAGCCGTCGAACATCTCGCCGAGGATCTCGGCGATGAACGCGCGCCGCTCGGCGGCCGTCTGGTCGGCGCGGAAAGCGCCGCTCGCGCTGCTGCGCCAGACCGTCTCCTTGTTCTTGGCCGAGACGATGTCGATCACGAGCGAGCCTTGCTGCAGCGCGTAGGTGCGCAAGCGCCCGTCGCGGAACTCGTAGCCGGAGCCCTTCGTGTTCAGCGTGCCTTCGATCGTGCGGTGCACGGCGACCAGCAGGTCCGGCAGGTCCTTGCTGTGCTTGAAGCCCCTCTTCTCGAGCAACGTGGCGAGCGCGCCGACCACCGTCTCGTCCTTGGCCGCGGTCGGCGACGTCAGCGGCAGCGACAGCCAGTCGTAGGTCCGAAACTGCGAGAAGTCGACGCTGTCGTCGTGAGTGGAATCGACCGAGACGCTGCGGCAGCCGGCGGTCGTCGCGAGCAACAGCGCAAGCAGGGAAAGGAACCGGACTCGGAACATGCACACTCCCGGATAGGTTCGCGCGAGGCTACCGGCCATCGGGCCGCAGGACAACGACGGCTCGCTGCACTCGCGGTTCGTGCGCGCGAAGTCCGGGGCTATGCTCGCGACGCCGACTCAGGACGCCCATGGCCACCCACCCACCTCTGCAACGCGCGGCGATCGCCGCGAGCATCGCCATCGGTTCGTTCGCCGGTGCGGGCACCTACACGTTCGTGAACGCCGAGGGCCTCTCGTACTTGTCCGACGACCCGGCAGGTTGCGTCAACTGCCACATCATGCGCGAGCAATACGACGGCTGGCGGCACGGCTCGCACCACGCGGTCGCGACGTGCAACGACTGCCACCTGCCGCACGACACGCACCTGCACATGCTCTGGGTCAAGGCGAGCAACGGCTACCACCACAGCTACGCGTTCACGTTCCAGAACTTCCCGGAGCCGATCCGCATCCAGCCCGGCAACTCGCAGGTGCTCGAAGCCAACTGCCGCCGCTGCCACGCCATCGAGGTCGGAGAGATCACCGCGCACGGCACGCTCGGCGTGCCGACCGATCCATTGCAGCAGACCGATCTCTTCGGCTGCGTGCGTTGTCACCAGAGCTCCGGACACGGCCCGACCCGCTGAGCCCATGACCCCGAACGAACCTCCTCGCCGCCGCCCGACCATGCGTCTCCTCATCGTCGCGCTGATCGCCGCCGGAGCGACGGTGCTCGTGCTGCTGCTCAACCGGAACGTGATGACGCGCAAGGCCGAAGCGCTGCAGACGAGCTTCAAGGTCGTCGAGCTCGACGAGAAGACCGTCGATCCGGCGCAGTGGGGCAAGAACTTCCCGCGGCAATACGACGGCTACCTGCGCACGGCCGACAAGTACTCGACGAAGTATGGCGGCGCCGGCAGCGACGGCATGCCGAAGAGCCGCCTCGAGGAGGATCCGCGTCTCCTGACGATCTTCGACGGCTACGCGTTCGCGATCGACTTCAACCAGCGCCAGGGCCACGCGCACATGCTCGACGACCAGCGCACGACGCGCCGCGTCACCGAGCGGCCGCAGACCGGCGCGTGCCTGCACTGCCACGCGTCGAACACCGTCGCGTATCGCGACCTCGGCCTGCGCAACGGCGCGCCGGGCGCGCTGACCGACGGATTCGCGTCCGAGACGGCGCAGCAGCAGCTCATGAAGGGCTTCGAGGCGAGTTGCAAGATGACGTATGCCGAGTCGACGAAGCTCGTCGAGCATCCGGTCGCGTGCATCGACTGCCACGACCCGCAGAACATGGCGCTGCGCGTGACCAAGCCCGGCTTCCTGCGCGGCATCCAGGCGCTCGCCAACTGCACCGAGCCGCTGCCGCACCTGCCGTCGATCGAGCACTGGCGGCGCGGCGATCGCAGCAAGCCGTACGACGCGAACCACGACGCGTCGCGGCAGGAGCTGCGATCGATGGTCTGCGGCCAATGCCACGTCGAGTACTACTGCGGCCCCAAGACGATGCTGTTCTTCCCGTGGCACAAGGGGCTCAAGGTCGAGCAGATCGAGCAGTACTACGAGGGCTACAAGTTCCCCGACGGCACGCCGTTCACCGACTGGACGCATGCGCGCACCGGCGCACCGGTGCTGAAGGCGCAGCATCCTGAGTTCGAGCTGTGGAGCCAGGGCATCCACGCGCGCAGCGGCGTGTCGTGCGCCGACTGCCACATGCCCTACCGCCGCGAAGGCGCGATCAAGATCAGCGACCACCACGTGCGCAGTCCGCTGCTCGACGTCGCACGTTCGTGCCAGACCTGCCACCGCTTCCCCGAGGCGGAACTGCACGCACGCGTCGCGGCGATCCAGGATCGAACGAAGGCCCTGATGGACCGCGCCGAGGACGCGCTCGTGCAGCTGATCGGCGACCTCGAGAAGGCGAAGAAGGACGGCGCCAGCGCCGCCGCGTTGCAACCGGCGCAGGCGCTGCAGAAGAAGGCGCAGTGGCGCGTCGACTTCGTGAACGCCGAGAACAGCATGGGCTTCCACGCGCCGCAGGAAGCCGCGCGCATCCTCGGCGAAGCGATCGACTACGCGCGCCAGGGCCAGCTCGCGCTGCGCAACGGCAAGTAGACAAGCAGAAGCGGCGCCGCCCCCGCCGTGGGGAGCGGCGCCGCTGCAAGCGCGAGCGCGCGTCAGAACATCAGGTCAGCAACTGCTCAGGTGCCGAGCACCCAGCCGCTGGCATCCGACAGCACCATCCCGAACGGGTTGATGGTGTCGAAGTTGGCGCTCTGGTTGTAGAGCAGCATGCCAATCAACGGCGGGCTGTTCGGGATCGCGAAGTTCCACGTCGCACTCGTGCCGATGCCGACCACCGCGTCGGTCGCATCGAGGCTGACGCGCAGCGGGCAGCCCGGCATGCCGATCACGGTCAGGTCGGCCGGCAGCGGCCCGAACCCCGAGATCGTGTTCGACAGGCCGATGATCATCAAGCCGACCCCGAACTGCATGTTGTTGACGTTGACCGACAACGTGCCGCCGAGCTGAGGCTGGGTGGTGTTCACGAGGTGCGACTGGCCGACCGTGCCCGGGCAGCCGGGCCCGAAGAAGCCGTAGCCGGCCAGAGAGGTGATGTTGTTCGTGGTGTAGTAGAGCGTGCCGGCCCAACCGCGCGGCGAGTTGAGGTTGGTCCCGGTGAACGCGCCAGCCGTCGACAGCGACGCCGCACCGGCAGTCAGCGACAGGTCGGCGTTGCTCCAGGTCGTCAGCGCGGTCTGCGTCACATACCGCGGGTACGCGCCGACGTAGCGGATCGCCACGCCGTACGAACCGAACGGGATGTGCAATTGCATCGGAAGCAATACAGCGTAGGCCGGCTGGTTCGCGACCGCAGCCGTCGTACCACTCGCGGTCCCGACCTGGGTCCACGGCGCCGGGTTGAGCTCGGAGCCCACGTAGCTGCCGATCTTCAGGTAGACGTCGGCCGTGAACGGCGTGCTGATCGTCTGCGTAATCGTGTCGAACGCGTGGATTGTGACGCCGAGCGGGTTCAGCACGTTGAGGTTGAAGTAGAGCGTCGCCGGTGTGCCGACGCCGTTGTTCACCGCGAGGTTCGTGGTGAGCGCGAGCGGTTGCAGCGGAACGACCGGCTTCGTGACCTGCGAGATCGGAGAGCACAGGCGCGTCACCTTCAACGTCACGTTGACCGGGTTTCCATTCGGGTAGGCGTACAAGGGGTTCTGCGCCGTGGTGTCGGTGATTCCGTCACCGTTCAGATCCCAGTCCCAGCTCGTCGCCGGCATGCTCGAGGTGTCGGTGAACTGCACCAGCTGCTGGCTGACGACCTGGTGCGTGAAGTTCGCCGTGATCAGGTCGGTCCTGATGTACGCGGGCCTGGTCAGCGTGGACGGCGGGTGCACGGCGTCGGTGACGGTCAGCGAGACGTTGTATTGGCCGCACGGGTAGACGAACGACGGGTTCTGGGCCGTCGAGTCGATCACCGAGTCGCCGTCGAGGTCCCACGCGTAGCTGGTGATGCCACCCGGGTCGCTCGAGTACGAATTGCTGGTGAAGTTGACCGCCAGCGGCGACGGACCACCCGTGACGTTGGCGGTGAAGCCCGCGAACAAGCCGTTGGCAGGAATGTAGGTGAACTCGGTGACTGGCTGATAACTGGCCGTGATGGTGCCCGTCGTCCCCGTGATACCAGTGGTGTCGTAGACGCGGCAGCCCAGCGGAGGGGGCACGGTCGTGGCGGTCTGCACGTGGTCAGCCGCGCGACTCACGCCAGTCCAACCCGTTCCATTGAGGTAGATGTCGACGGTCAGGTCGTTGCCCGACGTCGGGTCGTAGAGGAAGGGCGTCGTCAGCGGGATGTCGATGTGCCAGGGCACCACGATGCCGGCGCCGAGCGTCGAGCCGGCTTGGACGGTGACCGGCCCGTTGAGCACGGTCGTGAGGTCGGGACCGAGATTGTTGGCGAACGTCGTGCTCGCGAGCGCCCAGTCCTGAGGAGCCGTTGCCATGTCGATGCGCACGTTCGGCCACGAGCCGCCAGCCCACGAGACCACCGCGCCTGGATAGGGGCGGTAGCGCAGCCTCTGGATGATGATCGGGCTCACGACGCCCTGCCCCGTGAAGTGCGTGCTGTCGGTGATGAACTGAATGCGCATGCTCGCCGCGTTGCGCGCCCACGGGAACGAGTTGTTCGTGTTGCCGACGGTGCTCGCGTAGCCGTTCGGAGTGACGAGAGAGATCTGCGCCATCGCGGTCGTGGCGAGCGCGCCGACCGCGAGCAAGGATGCAAAACGCTGCATGGTGCTGTCCTGAGGTTCGAGTTGAAACGTGCGCTCCTGGCAAGCAGGAGCGGAGGGACGAAGACTGGCGTGCGACTCTGGCAAGCCGGTCGAGGGGAGAAGACTAGATGGAGGGCGACGCAGTGAAACCCCCTCCTGACCGAGCGTGTCGGACGAACAGCGACGGTACAAGCGCGCGCCGAAATGCCGCCCGACGCATTGCCCCCATGCTCTGGGCGATGGCAGCGAGATCTCAGCGCCGCCGCCAGCGGGGTCGGCTGATTGAGCTACGCGGCGCCTCCTACCGGACTCGTCACCTCGAGAACACCAATGACGACAGCGAGGCGACGATCAGTTCCTGAGGACCCAGCCACTCGCATCCGACGGGATGCTGAAGTTCCACGTCGCACTGGGGCCGGCGCCAATCTCGGTGTCGGTGCATCGAACATCGCACGCGGCGATCAGCGAAGCGGCGATGACAACGGCGATGCGGGTTCTCGCGCGCAGCCGACCGATCGACCGACGTGCGGTCTCAAGCCGCCATTCTGCGCGCGTCGATGAGGGCGTGCCCATGAACACCACACTCTCCGAGGGACCGCGGACCGCGGTCGCTTCCACGCCGCACACGACCAGCCATCCGACCTACAAGGTCGTCATCTACCAGGAGGGCCTGCTCGGCTCGATGTTCCTCGGCGGCAGCAAGGTCGACCCGATCAAGTTCGGCGACTTCCTGAACAAGAACGCCCGCGAGGGCTGGCGCGTCAAGACGATGGAGAAGGACATGCGTCGCGCGATGCTGTTCTGGAAGCGCGAGGCCTACCTCGTGATCATGGAGCGTGAGTGATGAAGACCGGCGTGATTGCGTGCCTGGTGACGTTCATCACCGGCGCCGGGTTGATGCTGCTGCAGATGTGGTTCGAGATGCTGCCAGCCGACGTCTTCGCCAAGGTGATGATCACGCTGGGCATCGTGTTCGTCGTGCTGCTCGGCATCACGCTGGTCCGGCGTGAGTATCTGCAGGAAGAGAACCTGCGCCAGTCGGGTCATCTCGAGTAGCGGCAGGCGCGCCCGCGGGGGCTACCGAGACTCGAAGCGGCCGCTGAGCACGACGTCAGCGTAGCTGCCACTGGCGACTTCGACGAACGTGCGCATCTCCTCGCCGGGCGGGATCTCGAGCAGGCCCTTCCACTCACCCTGCAGCGTGTCGTTGGCGTTCTTGCTCTCGACGATCGCCTTGCCGGCGACCACGATCCGGAACCTCGTGCCGCTCGCGTCGCCGGTGGCGCCCGTGTAGCGGACCGAGGTGACGACGAAGACGGTCTGGGGTGTCAGATGTCCGCCCTTCGCGAATGCGACGCTGGTCTCGCCGGCAGCCAGCACCGCGCCGAAATCGAGCGGTTCGCGGGCAAGGCGGTCGACATACATGCTGTACCGACCGCGCAGGTCGATGCGGCGCGGATTGCCGCCGCTGTTGCTCGACGTGCGCACCTGGAGCCGCGCCTCGGGCACGCCGAGCACCCCCTTCGGCCACACGACGGGCGGCGGCACCTTGCCGAAGCCGGCGTTGAGCCCGCCGAAGCCCGGCCGGCCTGCCCCGGCTACGAACTGACCGCGCACCCGCACTTCACCCCAGCTCGAGTTGGCGATCTCGAAGTACGTGTCGCCCTCCGCGCCGTTCTGCACCATCAGTCGACCGGTCCAAGTGCCCGCGATCGGCGTTGTCGAAGCGTCGAACTTCACGACCTCCTGGTCGTTCACCACGATCCGGAACTCACCGTGACCGTTGCTGTCGCCGCGCGCGCCGCCGCCATAGTCGATGCGCGTGATCACGAAGACGGAGCCGACGGGAACGGTGCCGCCGCCGTCGCTCCAGGCCTGACAGCGTTCGTCCATGGTCGGCGGCGTCACGACGTCGAGCGGCTGCTGGCTCCGCGCGTCGACATACATGTTGGGCACGCCGGCGAGATCGATGCGGCGCGGGTTGCCGCCGCCCGCACCCCCACGCAGCTGCCAGCACACCGAAGGGCGCGTCATCGCGCGCAGGTTCTGCGCGGTGCGCATCGAGCCATAGAGCTCGACGAGCACATCGGCCCAGGCCTTGCCCTTGCCGGGATCGGCGAGTGAACCCTGCCAACGGCCGGTGCCGTCGGTCGTGAACCAATCGAACCGGCACGTGCGACCCACTTCGTGCTCGCGCACGAAGATCACCGTCGCGAGCGCCGTGTCCTGGTCGTTCGTGCCCACGAAGCAGGCATGCCCCTCACGCACCTTGCAGCGCTGGGCCGGCACGATCGTGGGCAGCTCGGCGGAGCCGAACGACGCTGGTTCGATCGGGCCGAGGTCGACGATCACGCTGCGCGGGTTCATGGTGTCGAACTCGCCGTGCGTGAACTGGAGATCCCACTTGTTGCGCGTGATCGACAGGTCGGGGTCGTCGCGCACGCCGTGCTCGAAGCTGAACGTAGCGAGCTCGTAGTCGTCGTAGTAGCTGCGGTCGAACAGCTCCACGCGCTGCCGCAGCGCTGGAGCGCGCGCCGGGTCCTGCTGCAATGCAGCCTCCATGCGTTCGCCGGCCTCGACCGCTGGTTGCTCCATGGTGCGTGCGGTAACGGCGGCGACCACTGCGGTGCCCGCGGGAGTCGATGCGGGTGGTGCCGCGTCGAAGGAGGGCCAGGCGAACCAGCCAGCGGCGAGCGTCATCGCGCACGCGCTCGCCGCGAGCACGGCAAGCCCCATCGCCGGCGCCACGGCCTTGTCGCCTACCAGCGTGGCCGCGAGCACCGTCCACTGCTGGCGACCGCCGAACTCGCGATCGAGCCGCGCTCGCAGCTGGTCATGGGCCCGGCTCAGCTGGGAACGCACGGTTGCAGTCGAACGGCCGAAGCGCGCGGCGATCTCGCGGATGTCGAGGCCCTGTTCGTAGCGCAGCAGCACGACGCCGCGGTATGGCTCGTCGAGCGCGAGGATCGCGGCCACGACCTGCTGGCGCACCTCGACGCGGCGCTGCGTCGCCTCCGGGGACTCGACCTCGCCGGCAACCGCCGCGCGTTCGCGCGCCACCCGCCTCTGATCGCTGCGCCAGCGGCTCGCGGCGAGGTTGCGCGCAACCTTTGCCAGCCAGGTCTGCGGCTCCACCAGGCCCCTCGGCGGCTTGCGCCACGCGCGCAGCCACGTCTCCTGCACCGCGTCGTCGATCGCGGTCGGGTCGCGCAGCAGCCCCTGCAAGGTCTGCCGCACGAAGTGCTCATGGTGGAGAAGCTGGTCGAAGGTTTCCATCGAGGTCATGCCCCCTTCACGCCGCCGGCGGCAGAAACGCGGCAACGAAGCGAGGGATTCTTCGTGGATGCATCCGCGAAAACCGTCGGCGCGTCAAGCTACCGGGCTGGCGCAGGGGCAGCTCACCCTGGCACGGCTTGCGGAGCCGGGTCGTGGCTCACTTGTACTCACGCCGCGGCAGCTCACGCCCGATGCGCGCGGCGTGCTCCTTGAGCGCCGCGTCGACGTCCGCAGCGGGCATGCCGACGAGATCGAAGAACGTGCCCTTGCGCAGACCGCCGTTCTGCCGTTCGGCCACGAGCAACTCGAACGCGACGTCCCTGCGCTTGCCTCCATTGCCCTCGAGCAGCCAGTGCACGACGAGCGCCGCCTGCTGATACGCCTCGGCATACTCGTCCCACGCGTCCTTCTGCACGTGCGCAAACTGCTGCAGCGGCATCAGCTCGCCCTTGCCGATCGCGTCGATCGCGATCGCGAGGTCGTTGTCGACGATCGTGCCGAACTTGCCGCTGCGTCCGTTCGGCGCGTCCTTGACGACAAGACTCTCGAGATACGTGGCCAGTCCCTCCTCGACCCAGTGCAGCGGTGGACCCTGCGCCTTGCCGCGCCAGGCCGTCTTGAGGCGCAGGTCGAACTGCTGGTGCGCGCCTTCGTGGAAGAACGTCTCGCACAGACTCGTCACGTCGCCCGCGTAGAACTCGTGATCGTAGTAGAAGTAGCCGATCTTCGTGCCCAGGGAGTAGAAGCCGAGCGCCGTCTCGGAGTCCGCGGGTTCGACGCCCAGCAACCTCAGGATGCACTCGTAGTCGACCTTCGAGCGGAACAAGTAGACCGTGCTCGGCTTGTTCAGAGTTCGCAGCGACTGCTTGGAGCTGGTCAGGAACCCATCCAACGCGTCATAGAGGTCCTCGCACGCGCGCGCGAACGCGAACACCGTGCTGTGTGGCGCATTGGTGACGAAGCGATAGTGGCGCGTCTGCAGTCCCCACGCATCGACCCAGTTCTCGAGCTCCGCGGCCAGATCGCCACGACTCAGGAAGCCGCCGCCGAGCGCGCGCAGCAACTTGCGAGCCTCCTGCTTCTCGCTCTTCGGCAGGACGCCGTAGTTGAAGATCGCGTCGTAGTCGAGCTTCAGCAGCGCCGCGAGGGCCTTCTGATGGTCGGGATCCACTTCGTAGGCGCCGGCGAAGTTGCGTTCCGCGGCTTCGGTGTCGCCCGCCGCGAGCGCCGCGGCGCCGAGCTCGTACATCGTGCCGGCGATCGGCTCCAGCTCGCCGCGCGCGCGCTTGCGAAACGCCTTGCCGTGCTTCTGCGCAGCCTCGCGATAGGTGCGCACGAACGCGTCGGCGCTGAGGTTCTTCATGCGCGCCGTGAGCTCGGCAATCGCGTGGGTCGGCTCGACGCGCAGGATCGCGCCGGCGAGCGAACCGGCCTCGCGCAGCAGGCCGAGGTCGAACGCCGCCTTCGCCAATTGACCGCGCGCCGTCGTCAGTCGCGCGGCCACCTCGATCTCGGCCGGCGGGCGTGCATCGGGCTGCTGCGCACCTGCCGTGGTTACCAGCGAGAGCAGCGAGAGCAGCGGCACGAACCGTGCGTGCGAACCGGGCGGCATGACAGTTCCCTACTGCGCCGCGCCGCCTCGCGCGAGATGGTAGTCGCACGTCGCACAGAAAAGCCCGGGGCGAAGTGGGACGGCGAGGACATCTGCGTTACGGGCGCCCTCCCCGGCAACCCCCGCCACGCTCTTCGGCGAAGAGCTCGCAGCCCACCACTCCGACCATGAACGACATCGCGACGACCGATCGGCGCAACTGGCTCAGGCGCGCCGGCAGCGGCATCCTCGGCTTCAGCGCAGGCAGCCTTCTGCTCGCTGACGCGCACGCCATCGCTCCTCTCTCTCCCGCCGCGCCGCGGCGGCGGCAGCCTCCGCTCGCGCTCCACCCCGCGGCCCAGGAACTGTTGCGCGTGCACGCCACGCGTCTCGTCGTCTCCCCGACGCCGGGTACAACGCTGGGCCCGTACTGGCTGGCCAACATGCCGGTCCGTTCCGACATCACGCTCGGCCAGACCGGCATGCCGGTGCGCCTCTTCTACCAGGTGCTCGACGTCACCACGCTGCTGCCGATCCCGGGCGCCGCGGTCGACCTGTGGCAGGCGAACGCGTGCGGCGTCTACTCGGGCTTCGCGTCCCAGGGCACACAGGGCCAGACCTGGCTGCGCGGCGTGCAGCCGACCGACAGCAACGGCATCTGTGTCTTCGACACGGTCTTCCCGGGCTGGTACGTGGGCCGCACCGCGCACATCCACGCGCGCGTGCGCCCGACGCTGACGGCCGCGCCCGTGCTGACGACGCAGTTCTTCTTCGGCGAGCTGCTCGGCGTGCCGGGCTTCCAGATCAATCCGGCCGTCTATCAGTTCATCGCTCCCTACGGGACCTGCGGCGCGCCCCAGACCCTCAATCAGAACGATGGGATCTACAACCCCGCGCTGTCGCAGATCGCGATCCTGCGGCCCGACGGCCCGCTCGGGCTCTGGGCGGGTCTCGTCATCCTGATCTGACGCAGCGTAGGATCGTCGCTGGTTCCCGAACGAACATGACCAGCGACGACGAACGCCGTCTCCTCCGCCACACCGTGGCCACGCTCGCTTACCGCGCGGGCAAGGTGCTGCGCGACTTCCCACCCGAGCTCGCCGAGCGGCGCGTCGCGCCGGCGACGCGCACTCCGCTCGAACTGCTCGGCCACCTCGGCGACCTCGCGGACTGGGCCGCGGGTCTCGCGCGCGGCGATCCGACCTGGCGTGCTGGGCCGCCCGCGCCGTGGCAGGCAGCGCGCCTGCGGTTCTTCGACGGCCTCGGCGCACTCGACGCCGAGCTCGCGCGCGGCGCGCCGCAGAGCCGACCGCTGCCCAAGATCTTCCAAGGGCCGATCGCCGACGCGCTGACGCACGTCGGCCAGCTCGCGCTGCTGCGCGGCATGCTCGGCGCGCCACTCCGCCCCGAGAGCTACGGCCGCGCCGACATCGCGGTGGGCCAGGTCGGGCTCGACCAGCCGCCGCCGCGCGCCGAGTTCGACGGCGACGCGAGCCGCCCGGCAAGGTGACCGCAGATCCGGGCCCACGCCACGAACTTGCCAGAATGAAGCTGTCTGGGCCCGGCCAACGGTCTACGCTCCGCGCCATTGCCGCAGCGCGCGCAACGCGCGCCGGCGGCCGCGAGGAAACGAGAACAACCATGATGATGGGCATCGGTTTGGCGGTGGTGACCTTGGGGGCCATCCTCCGCTACGCGATCGAAAGCACCGGCGACGAGTTCGATCTGCCGACGGTCGGGTTGATCCTGATGATCGTCGGCGGCATCGCCTTCCTCACCGGCGCGGGTCTCGAGTTCATGAAGCGGCGCGCGTCTCTTCCGCAGCACATGCCACCGCAACCGGGCATGCCGCAGCCACCGACGGGTGCGCCGCAGGGCTACCCGCCGCCACCGGCCTACCCGCCACAGCCACCAGCCGGCGCTCCGCAGGGCTATCCGCCGCCACCGACGTATCCTCCGCAGCAGCCGCCGGCCTACCGGCCACCCCCCACCTCGCCGCCAAAACCACCGAACCCGAGCTGAGGGAACCGGCGGAAACCGTAACCGCCGCACGCAAGCAATTGAGCTGGATCCGAGGCACGGTCTCGAGGACCACCGTGAACCAGCACGCGACGTCCTCGACGACAGCTGCCATGACGCGGCGCCTCGCCTGCGTCAGTCCGCCACCGGTTGACATGCAAAGTGCATGCATCGACACTGGGCCCGATCGCCAAGAACATCCAGATCCGGAACGTTCCCGACGGCGTGCACCGCAAGCTCAGGGCGCGGGCGGCACATGCCGGCAAGTCGCTGTCCGAACTGCTGCTCGCCGAGATCACGCACCTGGCCAACCTACCCCCGCCAGGGTTCTGACCAGGCGTTCACCCCGACACGCTTCGCGCGCGTTCGCCGCTCGCCCGGAGCAGTCGCCGAGCCGTCGGATCAACCCGCGTCGCCGCCGCGTGCGTGCAGCGCGCGCAACGCCGCGATGGTGTCGGCGTCGGCGGCGATCTTGTCGTCGCGGTAGCGTTTGACGCGCGCGAAGCGCAGCGCCATGCCACCCGGGTAGTGCGGGCTCGTCTGCACGTCGTTGAACGCGATCTCGACGACGAGCTCCGGGCGCACGAACACGACGTGCCCTTCGCGGTGCGTCTCGCGCGCGAGCAGCGCTTCGGTCTGCGACCGCAGCATCTCGTCGGTGAGGCCCTTGAACGTCTTGCCGAGCATCACGAATCCGCCCGTGTCCGGATCGCGGGCGCCGAGGTGCAGGTTCGACAGGAAGCCGCGGCGACGGCCGCTGCCCCACTCCGCAGCGAGCACAACGAGGTCGAGCGTGTGCGCCTGCTTGATCTTCAGCCAGCTCGCGCCGCGGCGCCCCGCCGCGTATGGCGCCGCTGGGTCCTTTGCCATCAGGCCCTCGTGGCCCCGCGCGAGCGCATCCGCGAGGAACTGCTCGGCCGCCGCGAGGTCCGTCGTGACGAGACGCGGCACGAGGTTCGACGCGTGACACACCTCGCGCAGCGCCGCGACGCGGTCCTCGGTCGGCGCGTCGAGCAGGTTCACGCCGTCGCGATACAGGCAGTCGAAGAAGAACGGCGACATCGGGCGACCCTGCTCGCCGAGCGCCTTCATCGTGTCCTGGAAGCGCGCGGGCCGCCCGTCGCCGCCGAGCGCGATCACTTCGCCGTCGAGCACGAGCTCGCGCGCGGGCAGCGCGCGCACGAGCGTCGCGACGTTCGGCAGCGAGCCCGTGATGTCGTTCTGCGTGCGCGAGAAGATGCGCACGTCGTCAAAGCACCGATGCACCTGCATGCGCACGCCATCGAGCTTCCACTCGAACGCGGCCTTCGGCAGCTGCGCGAGGGCGTCCGCGACGTCGGCCGCGGGGCTCGCGAGCATCGGCTGGATCGGCCGCAGCAGCTGCAGATCGAAGCGCGCGACGCCCGCGGCGCCTTCGGTGAACGCCGCGGTGACGACGGCGCGCAGGTCCGACGCCAGCATCTGCGCGCGGCGGATCGCCGCCGGCGGCAGGTTCACGGCGCGCGCGATCGCGTCGAGGACGAGGCTCTCGAGGGCGCCCTGCCGCAGCTCGCCGGTCAGCAGTCCGGCGAGGAACTGCTGCTCCGGTTCGGTCGCGCGTGCGAACAGCGCGGCGAGTTCCTGCTGGCGGCGCGCTGCGGAACCGGCGCCGCGTGTTTCGGCGACGGTCGCCAGCACGCCGTCGACGTCCGCGAGAGTCAGCGTCGCGGTCGCTGCCGCTGCGCTCGCGAGCGCATCGCGAACCTGGGCGAACCCGACGCCGATCTTGTCCTGGCGCAGCTGGCCGGCGAGCCAGAGCGCCGCGAGCGGACGTTCCTCGGCGGCAGCGGCGGCGAGCGTCGCGGCGATCGCCTCGGTCTTCTTGCCGCGCGCGCGCGTCGCGGCGACCGCGTTCGAGCACGCCACCAGGTCGGCCAGCTGCATACGCAAACATAGTGTAGCGTTGCCCGGTCAGCGCAACTTGCAGGCGGCACGAAGCCGTCAATGTCCCCGTTTCACCAGCCCTTCGTACACCTCCAACGTGGCGCGCAGGTAGCCCAATCCTGCAGCGCCACGGCGCGTCGTTGGTGCGTGGACGGCGTGAAACCGCCGCGAGCATCAACAGGTCAGAGTCGCGAAGTCCGCGCGGGGCGCAGGCCCACGCTGTCGCGGCGGGTCGACGGAGCGTTCCTGGATCGTTCTGCCGACCGCGCGTGCGACGACACGGTGCCGAAGCTGCCGCCGCGGCTCACGCGGTTGGAGGCGGGCCCTACCAAACGGTAGCCGTCTCCCGTGCGCACAGAGGCGTCGTAGTCCCCAGACCAGTCCCGGCACCACTCCCACACGTTGCCATGCACGTCGAACAGGGCGAACGGATTGGCGCGGAAGCTGCCGACCGGTGCGATCGCCGTGAAGCCATCTGTGATCGGCGCCGGCGTGCCCCAGTTGTTCTTGCGCTTCACCGACGTCTGGTCGTGCAAGTTGGCGCAGTCCTGCAGATCCATCTCCTGCGGTCCGGGCCACCACGGCGTCGTTGTGCCCGCACGGCAGCCATACTCCCACTGCGCCTCGGTCGGCAGCACAAGACCATGCCGCTCCATCCAGCGGTTCGCATCGTCCCAGTCGATCGAGTCCGCCGGATGGCTGGGCCCGATCCGGATCTCGTCGCCCTCGTAGCACAAGCCCTCCTTCCACCAGAACGGCTGGGTCGCAGTCAGCCGCTGCCACTGACCGCGAGTCAGTTCGTGCCGCGACAGGAAGAACGGTGCGAGCGTCACTTCATGCACCAGAGACTCGCCGCTGAGCGCGTCGGGGTCGAAGTTCGGGCCGTCCTTGTCCTTGGCTTGTGCGCCCATCAGGAACGCGCCGCCCGGCAGCAGCACGAACACGATCCCCGCGAGCATCGTGCTGTTGGCCCTGATCGGCGGCGGCATCGGCACGTTCCTGCAGTACCTGCGGGCCGAGGACAGGGCCGCCGAAGCATTGCAGCAGAAGGGCAAGGCGAAGGAACAGGAGCGGATCGCGAACCAGCGCGCCGATGAGAACAGCATACTGGCGCAGGAGAAGGGTGAGCTCGCGAGCTCTTTGGACAAGAAGGTCAGCGAGTTTGCAGCAACACCTGCCGGCGCTGCGGGCCTTCGCGCGGCTGCGCATGAGTCCGCTGCTGCGTGCGCGCGAGTGTCGTCGCAAGACCTCGTGCAATCGGCGTGCTGCGCCCTGGTCCTTGC
>Ga0075428_100000523_pt1 | contig 39019 bp, 33 predicted proteins | sample RhiMetdeltSRZDD2_FD_75291 | JGI IMG/M metagenome (GOLD analysis project Ga0075428, IMG submission 75291) | Populus rhizosphere microbial communities from Tennessee, USA - Rhizosphere MetaG P. deltoides SRZDD2 | ecosystem: Host-associated > Plants > Roots > Rhizosphere > Soil | place: USA... | reverse complement strand
GGGCTCAGCCGGAAGAAGGCGCGCCGGCGGTTGCGCGCGCTGCTGGCGATTCGCGGCAAGGCGACCGTGATCGTCGCGGCCCATCGCCTTCCGAGCAGGAAGCTGTTCAACCGCGTCATCCGACTCGAGAAGGGGACGGTCGTCTTCGACGGCCGGCCGGAGCACTACATCACGGTCGAGGAAGGGGCGAGCCGGGTGTCTGCCGCGTCCTTGCAGGCGTCATGAGCATGAACGGGGGCGCGTCGTGAAGCAGGCGGTGATCCTGGCTGCGGGCCGCGGAAGTCGGCTGGGCGAGGGGATCCCGAAATGTCTCGTCAGGCTGGGCGATCGGGCGCTGATCCATCACCAGCTCGATGCGCTGCGTGCGACGGGCATCGACGAAGTTTGCGTCGTGGTCGGTTATGGCGCGGAGCGCGTGCGGGCGGCGCTGGGGAACCGATGCCACTACATCGACAATCTGCGCTTTCACGAGACCAACAGCCTCTACTCGCTGTGGTTGGCGCGGGAGTGGCTGCGCGGTCCGTTCCTCCAGATCAACTGCGACCTGGTCGCGCACCCGGAGATCTACCGCCGGCTGCTGTCCGTCCCCGGAACCGCGCTGGCCTACGACTCGCTGTCGGGCGATGGCGAGGAGCACATGAAGGTGGTCGTCCGGAACGGGCTGCTGCGCGACATCCACAAGCAGCTCGACCCCGCCCGATCGTGCGGGGAGAACCTCGGGTTGCTCAAGTACGACCGCGTCGCGGCCCGCATCCTCTTCGAGGAGGCCGACGCGCTGATCGCCTGCGGCGGCGAGCGCTGCTGGGCCCCCGCGGCCATCGCCCGGCTGGCGCAACGCGTGCCTGTCCAGTGCGTCGACGTGGCCGGCCTGCCCTGGTCCGAGATCGACTTCGTCGAAGACGTGCTCTACGCCCGCTGCGAGGTGTTACCCGAGTTGCGCGCGGTCCCGCGAGCGCGCGGGGCCCGCCTGCCGCGGCTGGGCGCGCGCATCCTGAAGGCCTTCAGCACGATGGGCGGCGTCTTCGAGAGCCCTTCCTGAAGTTCGAAGCCCACTCTACGCCGTCCACCCGAGGTGGCCGCATGCCCGCTCCAAGGACCAGCATCCTCTTCACCGGCTATGCCCCTGTGCATTTCGTCTGTTTCCAACCGCTCTACGAGAGGCTGCTGAGGTCGAGCGAATACGACGTCTTCCTCTCGGGCGGCCTGCGTTCGGAGGGGGAAGACGGAGTGCGGCACGACGCGCACGCCATGTACGAGCAGTTCGGCGTCCCGGCCCATCGCGTGCTCCCGGTCGAGGAGATCCAAACGCGGGACTTCGACGTGCTGTTCGCCGCCAACACGAAGCTGATCGAGCCGCGCAGCGTGGGCACGCGCGTGCAGATCTTCCATGGTGTCTCTTTCCGCAACAAATCGGTGCGCGACGAGAACATGGGCTGCGATCACTACTTCGTGATCGGGCCCTACCAGCACCGGAAGTTCGTCGAGGGTGGATTGCTGGCTCCGGACGATCCGCGCGCGGTGAAGGTCGGGTTCATGAAGACCGATCCACTGCGCGCCGAGCGGCACGACCGCCAGGAGCTACTGCGACGCGTAGGACTCGACGGCTCGCGTCCGATCCTGCTCTACGCTCCCACGGGCCAGAGGCACAACTCGCTCGAGACGATGGGGGAAGCGGTGATCCGGCACCTGGCGGTGACGGGGCGCTACGACATCCTCATCAAGCTGCACGATCACCCCAAGGACACGGGCGTGGACTGGCCGACGCGGCTCTCGCCGTTCGAGGACGAGCACACGCGCGTGACGCGGGAGCGGGACATCGTTCCCCTGATGTGCCTTTCGGACCTGCTGATCTCCGACGCTTCGTCGGTCACCAGCGAGTTCGCGCTGCTCGATCGACCGATGGTGTTCCTGGACGTGCCCCTGCTCCTGGAGAAGGCGGCGAAGTCGGGTGCGCTGGACACCGAGACCTGGGGCCGGCGAGCCGGCGTCGTCGTGAAGAGCCCCGAGAAGATCGCCGCCACGGTCGAGAGGGCGCTGGCCGATCCCACAGCGCTGTCCGACGTACGCCGCGCCATGGCCGACGACCTCTTCTACAACCCGGGTCGAGCGACGGACGTGGCGATGGCCTGGATCGAGAGCCGTGCCCCGCGCAACGGCCTGGCTCCCCTGGCCGGACCGGCGCACGAGCGCGGCCGTAGCGATCGGTGACAGAGCAGGGGCGGGCTGCACACTGCGGGTTGACCTCGCGGGTTAACATCGTGCGGCCGTGTCTTCTCTCCGACATTCCTCCGACTGTCCCGCCGCCGCAGCGCTCGCGGACTTCGCGCTCGGCAACATGCCGCGGCACCGATTCGAACGGATCGCCGCGCACGTCGAGGAGTGTTCCGCGTGTGCTTCGGCCCTCGCCGACCAGGCGGCGCTCGAGGACGGTCTCGTTCGCGAGCTGCGCGGGCTGCCGGTTTCGTCGCCGACCGCGACGCCCGTCGCCGCGGACCTGACCCTGGCCGCCAAGGCAGCGTATCGGAGCACCGGTCCCGGCAACGAGCTCGTCGTCGACCGCGGCCGCAAGATCGCCGCCGAGGTCGCGCGCGGGCCGCTGCGCCTTGGTCGGTTCGAACTGTGCGCTGAGCTGGGCGCCGGCGCGTTCGGTCACGTGTTCAAAGCCCGCGACGTCGAGCTCGACCGCACCGTCGCGATCAAGATCCAGCGCGCAGCCGCGTTCGCCGGCAGCGACGAGAAGGAGCGGTTCCTGCGCGAAGCGCGCAGTGCCGCGCAGCTCGAGCATCCGAACATCGTGTCGATCCACGACACGGGCGTGACCGAGGACGGCGCCGCGTATCTGATCACCGAATTCGTCGATGGCGTCACCCTCGAGCAGCGCCTGCTCGCCGGCCGGCTCACGATCGACGAGGCGGTCCGCCTGGTCGCCGACGTCGCCCAAGCACTCGGCTACGCGCACGAGCGTGGCGTCGTCCACCGCGACGTGAAACCCTCCAACATCCTGCTCGACGCAGCGCGGCGGCCGCACGTGACTGACTTCGGCCTGGCCAAGCGCGCGTGCGGTGACGCGACGATGACCCCGACCGGCCAGGTCATGGGAACACCGGCTTACATGTCGCCCGAACTGGCGCGCGGCGACTCCCACGACGTCGACGCGCGCAGCGACGTGTTCTCGCTCGGCGTGATCCTGTACGAGCTGCTCACCGGAGAACGGCCGTTCCACGGCAACCGGCGCATGCTGCTGCTGCAGGTGCTCGAAGCGGACCCGGTGCCACTGCGCAAGCTAGCCGACCGCGTGCCGCGCGAGCTGGAGGCCGTGTGCCAGAAGGCGATGGCGAAGGCGGTCGGGCAGCGCTACGCCAACGGGCGGGAGTTCGCCGACGACTTGCAGCGCTTCCTGCGCGGCGTGCCGGTGCTGGCGCGCGCGGTCGGGCCGTTCGGCCGGCTCTGCCGGTGGTGCGTGCGCCATCCGCTGGCCGCGGGTCTGCTGCTCGCGGTCACGCTCGGCTCGGCGCTCGGTTTCTGGCATCTGGGGAAGCTGTCGTCGGAGCTGGTCGGCCGCTCGGCGATCGACAGCGCCCGGCACTACGCGGAGATGCTGGAACTGGTCAACGACGTCTACAGCAGCGAGGTCGTCGACCGGCTCGGGACCCACGGCGTCGAAGTCACCGCCGACTACGCGGCGCGCGCCGGCGCGGTGCCCCTGCCGGCGACGCTGCTCCGAGTGCTGCTCGATCGCATCAGCACCAGCCAGAGCGGGATGCTCGGCTGGCAATACAGCGGCTATCCGTTCCGGAACCGGCCCAGCCACCGCCTCGATGACTTCGCGCGCGCGGCGCTGGCCTCGCTGCAGCGCGACCCGAAGACGCCGTTCTACGAGTTCGTGGCCGACTACGACGGGCGGCCGGCCCTGCGCTACGCGACCGCGCGCGTGATGGGCGCCAGCTGCGTCTCATGCCACAACACCCACACCGACAGCACCAAGAGCGACTGGCGGGTCGGCGACGTCGGCGTGTTGGAGATCATCCGGCCTCTCGACCAGGACGCCCTGCGCACGGCGGAAGGGTTGCGGGGCACGTTCTTCCTGGTCAGCATCGCCTCCGCGCTGTCCCTGGGGCTCGCGATCGTGGTGCTGGTCGCGGCGAATGCTCGCGCACGGCGGGGCCGGCCATGACGCACCGCGACTCGACCACGCAGTCCACGTCGCGCAGCCTGCTCGCGCGCGCGCAGGCGAACGACGCGGAAGCCTGGGATCGGCTCGTCGACCTCTACGCGCCCAGCGTCCTGCGCTGGTGCAGCGGGCACGGCCTCGTCCAACACGACGTCGCCGACGTGTTCCAGGAGGTGTTCCACGCCGCCGCGCGCCATCTCGCCGCTTTCCGCAAGGAGAGGCCGCAGGACACTTTCCGGGGCTGGTTGCGCACGATCACCGCCAACAAGATCCGCGACCACTTCCGGCGGCAGAAGCGCGATGCGCCGGGGGTCGGCGGCAGCGAGCCGCAGGCCGCACTCGCGCAGGCGCAAGCACCGCCGCCCCCGGATCATGACGAGGAGGAGGCGGCGGCCGCCGGCGTCGGGAGCGAGCTGCTGCAGCGCGCGCTCGACCAGGTCCGCGGCACGCTGCGCGAGAAGACGTGGCTCGCGTTTCGCGAGACGGTCCTCGCCGGGCGTGCGGCCGTCGACGTCGCTGCGGAACTGGGCATGACGCCGGGCGCCGTGCGCGTGGCGAAGTGCCGGGTGTTGCAGCGGCTGCGCGAGGAACTCGCCGATCTCGAATGATCGGGAGGGTGCTCGCGTCACCCGCGCAGTAGCTCGCGCGCCCTGGCCACGCCTCCTGCCTGCCAGCCGTGCTCGCTCGCGGTCACCCGGCCGAGCGCGACCAGGTGGTTCCAGCGCCGCGCCGGCCGCGTGGTCGCGAACTCGCGTTCCGCGGTGCGATAGAACTTCTCGGCGTGCAGCGCGCCGTCCTCGGAGACAGCGAAGCCGAGCAGCAGATCGAAGACCGCGCGCGGGTCTCCTTCCAGTGCTTGGTAGCGCCGGACGAACGCGCAGGTGCCCAACTGATCGCGCGCTGCGATGCAAGCCCGCGCGCCCTCCAACAGGGCCGCACTGTCCTTGGCGTTCAGCCCAGGTCGGTCGTCGGGCAGCGCGAGCTCCTGGCTCTGCACGTTCCGGCTCTGGCCGGCGGTGTGGTAGGCCCCGACGATCAGGCTCGCGGCCGCGTTGGCGGGCGCGGTCACGCGGGCGATCTCGCGCCACGCGTTCGCGGCGTCCTGCGCGTGCACGCCGACCGACGCGCCGTGCACGCTGCCGCGCGGCTTCTGCGCATCGCGGTCGTCGCGCCGACCAGGGTCGCACAGCAACAGCTTGTTGGCCGCCAGCGAGATGGCCTCGCCGACGTCCTCGGGCGAGTAGCCGGCGGCCAGGGCCTCGGCGACCGCCGCCGCGGCGTCCTCGCGGCTCGCGCCGAACACGGTCTGCGACAGCGCGTCCAGCCAGCCGTCGTCGCCGCGGCGGGCGCCCGGCTGCCACTTCGCGAAACCGTGCCGATCGAGCAGCTGCGGCAGCAGCGTGCGGATGCTCATCGGCCCGCGCTCGCGGAGCTGCTTCTCCTGGTCGACGCAGTACCGCACCGACTGCCGGAGCAGCGTGTGCGCGTGGTGCTTGCCACACAAGCGCAGCATGTCCCAGGCCCGCCACGCCAGGACCACGCGATGCACGTCGGCGTCGTCGTGCACCAGGGGCTGCAAGTGCTCGTAACCTTCTGCGGGGTCTTTGCGCATCAGCGAGGCGAATGCCTGCTCGGCGCCGCGCACGTCGAGCCCGCGCACGCAGCCCTGCAGCGTGGTGCCCTCCGCAGCCTCGTCGCCGTCGGGGATTCGCCTGAGCACCTCCCGCGCGCGGCCGCCGCACTCCCGGATCCGCTGCGTGTTGCGATACAGCACCTTCAACACGGGCAGCGGCTGCCCAGGGCCGTCGAGCCGCCCGGCCATGTCCAGCGACGGGGCCAGCGCCATCGCGCAGTGGAAACCGACGTAGTCCTGGCCGCCGAACGTGCGCGCGTTGGCGAGTGCTCCGGCCGCGACCAGCGTGCGCAGGTCGGTGCCCGACCGCAGCTTGCCGACCAGGCCCGCGATCAGCTCGTCCAGCGGTGTCTCCTGCATGAAGGCCACGAGCGGTTCGAGGTCGCCAAAGTCGAGTTCGTCGCCGAAGCAGTCGAAGAGCCGCTCGTCCGGCAGCACGGCGAGTCCCGTGCCCTTCTGCAACGACGGTCCGACGGCCGCTACCAGCATTCCCTGTCCCACCCACGCGAGAACCTGCCGCCGAGAAGTGATGAGGGTCATGTCGCTCCTTGTGTTGGTTGCCGACCTCGTGAAGACCTAACGGCGGCACGTTACACAGGAGCTGTGACTCCGGCGGCGGTCTGGCGCGCCTGGCCTGCCGCATTCTGTCCGCGAGTGGGGAACTGTGCTAGCCTCCCGCCACCCCACGGCACCGGACGCTCGGGGCTCGCCCCGTGGTCCGCGCACACATCCGCTCGATGCGCTACGCTCGACCCACGCGAACCCGGCCGCAGGCTTCCGTTCCGGGCGCAATGGCGCGGCACGCGGGGCGCGCGGCGCTGGTGCTCGCCGCGGCTGGTTGCGAGATGCCGGAACGGCGAATGCAGGAGCCGGGTCGACTGCCCGACCTCGTCGTCACCGCGCCGCCGGATCCCGAGTCGATCCTCGCGCCCGCGCAGGCCAACTCGACGGTCGAGCCGCGGACCATCCGCGAGCGCATGCCGCAGACCACGCCGGACGTCCTCGACCAGGAGCTCGGCGTCGTCGTGCAGAAGACCAACCAGGGCGGTGGTTCGCCGGTCGTGCGCGGCCGCACCGGCAAGGAGACGCTGCTCTTGATCGACGGGCAGCGGTTCAACGACGCGACGTTCCGGCGCAACACGCAGTATCTGAACACGATCGACATCGGCGCCGTCGACCGCATCGAGGTCGTGCGCGGGCCTGCATCCGTGCTGCACGGCTCGGATGCGATGGGCGGCTCCGTCAACGTGATCACGTCCCGCCGCGACCCGACCGGCACCGACGCGATCGGCGGCCACGCGGTCGGCAAGTTCGAGTCGGCCAACCTCGGACTCGTGGGGCGGCTCGGGCTGGACGCCGAAGTCGGCGGCTTCGGCTTCACCGCGGGCTCCACATACAAGCGGCTCGACGACCTGCGCGCCGGCAGTCACGGCAATCCGATCGGCGCCGTCGACATCGACGGCCGGCAGGTTCCGACTGCCTACGACGAGATCGACTTCGACTTCAGCGTGACCACACGCCTCAACAGCACGGACACCATCGACTTCCTGGTCCTCTACAGCCGGCAGGAGGACGTGCCGCGCAGCGACGTGCTGATCGCCAACGAGAACCAGCCCGTGCCGCCGGACCTCGTGCGCGACTTCGACCCGCAGGTGATGCGCTGGTACCAAGCGCGCTTCCGGCACGTGAACCCGGGCCTGCTGCTCGAGCGCCTCGACGTGACGCTGACCTTCAACAACCCCGAGGAGGTGCGCAAGCGCGTCCAGACCTCGTCGCCGCAGGTCATGACGGTCGAGGAGGACGAGAGCGTGATCCCGGGCATGCGCGCGCAGGCGACGTTCGCCGTCGCTGGCAAGCACCACGTCGTGACGGGGATCGAAGCGAACCACCAGACGGTCCACTCGAGCCGCTACCGGGTCGACAGCGTGGCCGGCACCGTGACGCCCCAGGCCGGCCGGTTCCCGGACGATGCCGTCTACGCCAGCTACGGCGTCTACGTGCAGGACGAATGCGAGGTCGCCGACGGCTGGACGTGGACCAACGGGCTGCGCTGGTCCGCGTGCTACACGAAGTTCGACCTCGGCGGGTTGACCGTCGGCCCGGCCGGCCCGTTCGGCGAGTTGTCGGAGACCTTCAGCGATTGGACGTTCGCCACCGCGCTCAGCGTGCGGCTCGACGAGCATACGCACGCCTACGGTTCGTTCAGCAAGGGCTTCCGCGCGCCGAACCTCGACGACCTCGCCGTCCTCGGCGACTTCTCCTCGGGCGAACGCATTCCCAACCTCGACGTCGACCCGGAGACCGTGCTCGTGCCCGAGATCGGGCTGAAGCACCGCTCGGCCCGGTTCCGCGGCGAGTGTTGCACGGCCGTCGCCTTCTACGACGACCTGCTCGACAGTGTCTTCGCGTTCTCACAGGGCGGCACGGACTTCTTCGTCGTCGACAACATCGGCCGCGCGACCATCTGGTCGGCCGAGGTGGGGGGCGCGTGGGTCGCGTCCGAGTCGGACGGGCTGATGCCCGAGCATTCGATCTACGCGCAGGCGTTCGGGAACATCGGCCACAACTCGACGGCCAACGAACCGGTCAGCAAGGTCCCGCCGCCGCAGGCGGAGGTCGGATGGCGGCTCGACGCAGCCGATGGCTCGTGGTTCGCGCAGGCCTACTGCGTCGTCGCGATGCCGCAGAACCGGCTCTCGGCCGCCGATCGCGCCGACCCGCGCTTCTCGGTCGACGGCACGTCCGGTTGGTGGACGGTGAACGTGCGCAGCGGTCTGCCGCTCGACGATGGCGTCCGGTTGACGATGGGGATCGAGAACATGTTCGACCAGCGCTACCGCGTGCACGGGTCGGGCATCGACGCGCCCGGCTTCAACGCGGTCGTGCAGATGGAGATCGAGTTCTGATCCGACGGCTGCTCGTGGTTCCGTTCCCGGTGGACACCTCGAGAAGCGCGTTCCCGGGCCGCGGGCTCAGGTAAACCCTGGATCAGCGGCCACTCGGGGTCTTTGTAGGATCCACCGCAGGCCCGCCCTCGGCTCTCCTTGCATGAGGCGCGATCGACCATTCTCCAGCGTCCCCGGCCCGGATCGCGGTCGAAGCTCGTGAAGCGCAGCGCACGTGCTCGCGCCGGACCACTTGCCTGTGTGATCGGCGACATCAGTCTGGTCCGCGCCTTGGGGATGCGCGGATTGCCGGTCGCGGTGGTGACCGAGGACCGCAGCGCCAAGTGTACGCGCTCCCGCTACTGCCGGACCGTCGTCACTACGCCCGGCTGGATGACCGAACCGGACGGCGCGATCGCCGCCTTGATCGCATGGGCAAAATGGCAGCCCGCGCCGCCCGTCCTCTTCTATCAGGGAGATCACGACCTGCTGGCGGTATCGCGCGCCCGGGAACGGCTGGCGCGCTGCTTCCGGTTCGTCCTGCCGGACCAGGAACTGGTCGAGGACCTGGTCGACAAACGGCGGTTCGCGGCGCTGGCCGACCGACGCGGGCTGCCCGTGCCCGACACCATGACGATTCCCGAGGGCAGCAACGCAGCCGATGTGCTGCAGCGGTGGCATCGTTTTCCGTGCGTGTTGAAGCCTGCGATCCGCAGCAACTGGTACGAGCTCATCAGCAGCCATCAGAAGGCGCTGCGCATCGAGACGCGGACCGAACTGGAGCTCCTGCTGCGCCGGTTCGAAGCCGACATCGCGCGGTTCCTGCTCCAGGAGTGCATCGAGGGCGGCGAAGAGAACCTCCTGAGCTACCACGCGTACGTGCGACCGGGGGGTGAGATCGTCGCCGAGTTCACCGGACGCAAGATCCGGACGTCACCGATGCGCTACGGTTTGTCGACCTACGTGGAGATCACGGACGATGACGAGGTTCGGCGGCTTGGCCGTGAGACGATCGAGAAGCTCGGCTTTTCGGGTGTCCTCAAGATCGACTGCAAGCGCGACGCTGGCAACGGGCGGCTCTACATGCTGGAGATCAACCCCCGCTTCAACCTCTGGCACCATCCCGCAACGGTGGCTGGCGTCGGCATCCCCGAAGCGGTGTACTGGGATTGCGTGGCGCCCGATCGGGTGAAGCCGATGCGGCCGGCCAGGAAGGGCGTGCGCTGGATGGTTCCGATTTCGGACTTCAAGGCCTCGAGGGAATACCGCGCCGCCGGCCAGCTCTCGCGCGCTCGGTGGCTGTTCGAGCTCCTGACGGTCGACGTCAACGAGGGGTTCCGGATCGGGGATCCCTTCCCCGTGCTGGCCGACCTCGCCAAACTGCTCAAACGCTTGATCTTCCGGGCCGCACCGAAGGCCGGTCCGACGACATGAGACTCGCGCTGATCTCGGACATCCACGGCAACCTCGAAGCGCTGGACACGGTGCTCGAGGACATCGACGCGAGAACTCCCGGCGCGCGCATCGTGTGCGCCGGCGACATCGTCGGCTATGGACCCGATCCCGACGCGTGTGTCGATCGCCTGCGGTCGCGCGGCATTCCGTGCGTCATGGGCAACCACGAGGAGATGGTCCTGGGCCGGCGGAACTTCTCGCGTTGCGTCCACGCGGGCATCACGGCCGCGGTGTGGACGCGACGGGAGATCTCGGCCGCGACACGGGGATTCCTGGAGAGGCTGCCGCGCTGCGTAGAAGCGGCTCCCGGTGTCATCGTCTGCCACGGCGATCTCGCGGATGCCGACACCTACGTCAGCGACGCGGAAAGGGCCGACGACGCAATCGCACAGCTCCATGCCTCCTGGCCGGATGCCCGAACGCTCGTCTGTGGCCACACGCATCACGCCGCCTTGTATTCGCAGACGACCGGCTTCGAGCGCGTGTCAGTTCCTGGCGACCGGGAGCTGCACGCTGGCATGGTCTACGTCGTGAACCCGGGCGCCGTGGGCCAGTCCCGTGCCGGTGCGCCGCTGGCCTGCTACGCGGTCCTCGACTCCCGGGGCGCGTCCGTATCGTTCCGAGCGCTGGCCTACGACCATCGCACCACGATCGCCAAGATGTGCCGAGCCGGCCTGGTGCCCAGCGTGGTCCTGCAGAGACCGACGGGGATCTGGCGCTACATCGAGTCGTGGAAGCGCCGGTGGGCGCGCTATTGGGCGGAACGCGCACCGACCGGCGGCAACGGGACGTGATCGACCACTCCGGTCGCGTCACCCGTGTGGTCTGCGTGCAGCGCAGGCACTAATGTACTGGGCCCCTCTTCGCCGCACCTGCATCGAGCACGCGTGCCGGCGCCCAGGTTCACCGATGGGACTGTTCGATTTCTTCAAGAAGAAGCCCGCCCACGGGGCGACTCCGTCCTCGACACCACCGCCGCCGCCGCCTTCGCCCACGGAGAAGTCCGAGGCGCCAACCGTCGTGAGTGCCCAAGCGTCCAAGCCGGCGCCCGCGCCAGCGAGCGCCGCTGCCGACAAACCCGAGCCGGCCCCGTTCGTCGAAGCGACCGACGCGTTCGGTCGCCGCGTTCGTCTCCCGCGCGACGAGTACAAGAAGAACGTGCTGCCCGAGCTCGTGAAGGCGCACGGCAACGATCCCGACCGGCTCATCGCGGTGATCCTGCAGGCGGTCCGCGACGGCCTGCCCAGCGAGGTGATCGCAGCGGCGAACCGCCTCACGGTCATCGACAAGGACGTCGATCGTGCGCTGTCGGTGCTCGGCGTCGTGCTGCGCGACGCGGGCGAGCTCGACGCCGCCGAGTCGACGATGCAGGAATTGCTGCACAAGCGCCCCGACTCGCCGAACGCGCGGGTCGGCCTCGCGATGCTCGCGGAGAAGCGCGGCCATGCGTCGCGCGCCGAAGAACTGCTCTGGCAGGCCCTGCAGAAGGACTGCAACCACGCCGATGCCGTGCATTGTCTGCTGCAGCTGCGCCACCGCGCCGTCGGCGACGCGGGCTACCGCGCCGAGATCGAGAAGATCGCGGCGCTGCCGGGTTCTTGGCGCGCGCAGCTCTGGCTCGCGCGGCTGTCGCTCAAGGATGGTCGCACGGACGAGGCATCCACGATCTACCGCGACGTGATGGCGCGCGCCGGCTCGGAATCGGACGCGCTCGTCATGGCGAGCGGCGACCTCGTGTCGGGCCATCACCACGCGTTGCTGCAGGAACTGATCGTGCCGCGCTTCCAACCGGGCAGACACCATCCGCACGTGGGCCTGGCACTGCTGCACCATTTCCTGCAGACGCAGGACGTGAGCGCCGGGACCGCCTTGCTGCACCAGATGCACCTGCACTACGGGCACCTCGTCGCGGAGCCGCTGCAACCGTTCACGGGGGAGTTCGACCGGATCCGCATGCAGATGCTGCCGCCGCCGCCCGCGCTGTCGCCGCAGGCGCGCGTCGGGCTCTACCGGATGGACCGTCCGATCTGGTATGCGGGCCTCGAGGACCCGCAGTGGTTGCTGCCCAAGAAGGGGGCCGACTGCAGACAGGTGCTGCTCATGGCGCTCGCCGTCGATGGCCAGCCGAGCCTGCCGCCCGGTCGCGAGGACGAGCTCGGCCGCCTCACGCGCAGCTTGCCGCTGTTTCTCGCGGAGCACGTGTGGCTCTCGACGCCGCATCGCGGGACGGCCGCGCTGCCGATGGCCCAACAGGGTGGGTGGGCCGTCATGGGGCGGCCCTGGCCCGAGGAGAGCATTTCGAGCCAGCTCGGCGACGCCGAACGTAGCTCTACGACGCTCGTCACGGGCGTGCTGCGCGTCGAAGGCGAGAAGCGCCGCATCGACCTCTGGGCGTTCGATTGTGCCGAGAAGCGGCGCATCGGTCACGCGGCGAGCGAGGGCACGATGCCGGAGCTCGGCCGCATGCTGCTGCAACTCCTGGGTGAACTGTGGCCCGCCATCGGCGGCCCGGTGGGCCACAAGCCGCCGGTCGGCGACGAGGCCTTCTGGCATCGCTACGCCGACGGCCTGGGCCAGCACGCCGCGCTCGTGGTCACGCAGGCCGGCGGCCTGCCGAAGGACCGCCTCTACGGTGAACGCTATATCGTGCAGTGGCTGCAGGGCACGGCGTTGCAGGAACCGCGATGGCAGCCCGGGTTCTGGCTCTATGCCTCCGCGCTCGGCGTGCTGCGGCAGCTCGGTTCGCTGGTGCCGAAGGAACAGGCCCGCATCGTCGCGCAGATCTTCCGCCAGTCGCCGCCCGACAGCGCGTTCGCTCGGTTGGCAGTCGTGCCGCTGCGCGCGTGTGGGCTCGACGGCATGTGGCGGGAACGGCGCGCGGAGATCGTCGCGGCTGCGGGCGGCGACGCCGTCTATGCGGCGTGGCTGCAGCGCGCCGAAGCCTGACGATAGTGAGAAAGCGCCGCGGTCGACGCGTTCGCAGCCGCCCTGCCTCGTCCAGCTGCGGCGAACGTCGTCGACGAACCGGACGTGATCTCGCTGATCGGAGTCGCGCTGTTGCGCGCTGGTTGGAACGTGCAACCCGCGATCCTCGCGCAACCGTGTCTCGTCATCGCCGCCGCGGCTGGCTGCACCAATTCCCACCGCCCGTGTGACCAGCCACGCAGTTCGATCTATCCTCGGCGTCGGACCGATCCCCGTAGGAGTTGCATGCTCGCCGCGCCGCTGCCCTTGCTCATCCTCGCGTTCCTTGCGGGCGCGCCGCGCGCGCAGACTCCGCCCGTCGCCCCCGATCACACCGCAGAGCTAGCCGCGCTGCCTGTGCAACCGGCAGTCGAGCGCGGCGTGCGCGTGATCGTGCGCGACGCCGCGGGCGAGCTCGTGGCGGGAGCTGATCTCGTGTTCGTCGCATCCGACGATCCGAAGTACCTCGACAGCGCGGCGCCAGCCGCTGCGGCGTTCCCCGGCGATGAAGTTGCCATGAACGCGTTCCGCTTCGTCGCCGGTGGTGCTGCGCGCTACACGAGCGACGAACGCGGCGTCGCCGCGATCGCGCGCCGCAGCGGCCGCGTCCTGGCCTGGAAGGACGGTCGCTTCGCAGCCGCAGCGCTGCAGGTCGAGGAGGGCCTGCCTTCCCCACGGGTCAGCCTCACGCTCGCCGAGCCGCTCACACTGACCGCCGAAGTCATCGACGACAAGGACCAGCCTGTGGCCGGTGTTCCCGTCAGCATCGCCGCACCCGGTTGGCCGACCCTCCCGCGGCTCGCGACCGACGACAAGGGTCGTGCCGTGTTCCGGCTGTTGAAGGGCCGCGACGCGACCGCCCGCCTGTTGATCGCTTCGAACGCACGCATCGAAGCCGCGGTGCCCGCCGATGGCGGCATCGTGCGCCTGCGCCTGCCCGCGTGCGGTGCCGTGCACGCGACGTTCACCGGTGCCTTGCTGCCCGGCTCGGTGGTGCTGTGGTCGATGCGCACCGGCAGCCGCACCGTCGAGCCGACGACGACCGGGGAACGCGATGCGACCTTCGCGTTCGTCGAGGTCGGCTACGGCGGCGAAGTGCAGGCCGCCGCCGACTCGTCGACGACGAAAGCACCGACGCCCGAAGTCAAAGCCGGCGCGGTCACGGAAGTCGGACTCGCGCGGGGCGATGACGGTCGCTGCCTCACCGCGCGCCTGCTCATGCCCGACGGCGTGCCCGCCAGGAAGCACTACGTCCGGGTGATGTGGCAGTACGACCGGGGCAGTTCCACCAGCGGCGCTACGACGAACGCCGAGGGCTGGCTCGAGATCGAGGTGCCCAAGGGAGCGGCCGGCACGGCCAAGCTGTGCCTCGCGGTGCACGCCGGCGCGTGGAGCACGCCGGTCGCAGGCGCCATCGACCTCGAAGTCACGGATGCCGAAAAGGGCCGCATCGAGCGCGGCGAGCTGCGCACGACGAAGCCGCCCGTGGTGCTGACAGGGATCGTCGTCGACACCGCGGATCGCCCGGTTCCCGGCCTCGAGTTGCGCGAGGTGCAGCGGAGCATCCAGGGCACGAAGACGGACAAGGATGGCCGCTTCCGGATCGCGATGCCTGGCGAGAAGCCGCCGGAACTGACACTCGCGCTGCGCGGACAGCCGTGGTTCTTCACCGACCCGCCGAGCACGACGCGCAGCTTCCCGACGGATCGAGAGGCTCGCGTCGTGCTGCAGCCTGCGGGTCGTGTTCGCTTCACAGCCGAGGGCCTGCGCGACATTCTGCACCCCTTCGCCCTCCGCCTCGAATCGGCGGACGGCACCGGCCTGCGTATCGAGCTGCCGCTGCAGTTCGGTCGCGAGCACCTGCTGCTGCCCGGCGGCCACTGGAACGTCCTGATCACGCGCAACGATACCGTGGTGCTCGAGCTGGACAACCTGCGTGTCGATGCCGGGATCGAGGTGCACGACCCGCGCTTCATGGCATTCGCGTGGCAGGGGTTCGCATCGCTCGTGACGCTGCACGTCGAGGACGAACAGGGGCGACCGACCGACCAATGCTCGGTGATGATGCAACACCTTGGCTTCGGCCGGGGCCGGTCCCCGGTCGGCGGCCTGCTGCAGTGCCTCGTCCAGAAGGACGTCGGACGAATCAGCATCGAGCCCAACGACAAGAAGTTCGGCACCGTGGACCTCGGCGCCGTCAGCGGCGACCAGTACATGCGATTCGGCGCGGGGCCGCGTCTCGCAGTGAACGTCGCGCCACCGCCGAAGCTGCCGTCCGGAGCGCAGCTGCTGGCGCGGGTCGCGGGACGCGACGAGCCGGTGCCGCTCGACGGCGAGGGCAAGGCAGTCGTGTGGCTCGCGAAGGCCGGCGACTGCGCAGTGCAGCTCTTGTTGCGGGTTCAGGGCGGCGAGCACGCGCTGCCGGCGCAGCGGTCGGTCGATGTCCCGCTCGGCGGCGCAGTGCTGGCGTTCGCGACGAATGCCGAGCTCCAGGCGGCGATCGACGCGCAGGCGGGATCGCGCGCAGACAAGTAGAGCCCGGCTTCACCTGCTCGTGGACCGGTGTTCTGCAGCCGCGTCTTCAACGTGGTCTTGCGGGCGCCATTGGTCGTGGTTGGCCTCGTCAGTGCCGTGATCGGCGCCGGCATCATCGCCGGCACGCAGCTCGATGTAGTGCTCGGCGTCGTGCTAGACCGCACGGTCGGCGCGACGATCGGCTGGCGGCCGCCAGGAGGAGCCACGGCATGTGACTCATCGCGGACTTCGTCATGTGGTCCACCGTGATACCACGTTGCGCGGCGAGGCATCAGGACGCGGATGGTCGCGGAGACGGTGGCGCGCATCGACGCGTTCTTGGGCATCAGCAACGCAAATTCGGAACCCACCACTCATCGGCGGGCCAACGGCCGCGTAGCATGGCGCCGGGCGGAAACCACGAGCGAACCATGAACGGAAAACCATGAGTCCTGCATCCACCCTCGTCTCTTCCTCGGCACTGCGTTGTACCGCCCTCGTTTCGCTGCTGCTCGCGCCGGCTCTCAGAGCGCAGGGGCAAGAGCGACTCACTTACCAGGACTCGAAGAAGCAGATCTCGTGGATCGGCAGTGTGCCGCGCGCGCAATGGGTTGCCGACGGCCAGCACGTCGAGTGGGTCAAGGGCAAGGTGACGGTCTGGTTCGATCCCGCGACCGGTGAGGAGAAGGAGAAGCCGAAGGACCTGCCAGCCGAGGCCTCGGCGACCATGCGCAAGGTCGTGCTCGTGCACGAAGGCGACCTGTGGCTCGACGAACGGCCTGCCGGTGGCGGCGGCCGAACCGGCCGGGGACGTGGCGGGGCACCGGGTGCGGCGCCCGCGAAGTCGGACAAGGCCGTGCAGCTCACGCGCGACGGTGCCGGGCCCGGCAAGAAGGAAGAAGCGCATCTGAGTCCCGATGGCGCGTTTGCTTCGTTCGTGCGCGGCAACAACCTCGTCGTCGTCGATGCCGCCACTGGGCAGCCTTGGGCCGTGACGAGCGACGGCGGTCCCGAGCTGTTCCACGGCATGCTCGACTGGGTCTACCAGGAAGAGCTCTACGGCCGCGGCAGCTTCCAGGCGCATTGGTGGAGCCCGCAGGGAGGCATGGTCGCGTTCCTCACGCTCGACGAAGCACCGGTGCGCGAGTTCACGATCGTGAACCACGTGCCCGAGGGTTTCCTCGCGACGGAGCGCTCGGTGCTGGCCGAGGTCTCGAACTACCCGAAGGCGGGCGACCCGAACCCGTTTGCGCGCCTCTCGGTCGCGCACCCCGCCAAGAAGGAGATCGTGCGCGTCGACCTCTCGTCGTTCCCGAAGGATGCGCTCGTCGTGCGCGTCGAGTGGACGCCCGACGGCAAGACGCTGCTCGCGTGCATCACGGACCGCATCCAGACATGGGCCGAGCTCTGCGGCGTCGATCCGAAGACGGGTGCTCTGACGAAGTGGATCCGCGAGGAGTCGAAGACCTGGGTCAATCGGCCCGAGTCGCCGCGCTGGCTCGCCGATGGTTCGTTCCTGTGGATGTCCGAGCGCACGGGCTACGCGCACTGGTACCACTACGCGCCCAAGGGCGCGCTGCTGCGCGCCGTGACGAGCGGCAACTGGCAGGTCCGCAACATCGAGCGCATCGACGAACAGAAGCAGCAGCTCTGGTTCGAGGGCACCAAGGACGGGGCAACGGGCCGGCACCTCTATCGCATCGGCTTCGATGGCGAAGGCCTCGTCTGCGTGACGCCGGGCGTCGGCTCGCATGACGCGCAGCTGAATCCCGCGGGCACGTTCGTGATCGACACCTGGTCCGCGATGGATCGGCCCACGACGGTGCGCGTGCTCGATGCTTCGACCGGCACGGTCGTGAAGGAGGTCGGTCAGGCCGACAAGGGGGAAAACGCCGCGAAGTACGCGTTCAGCGAGCGGCAGCGCGTCACGGTGACCGCGCGCGATGGCTACGAGCTCGATGCCTCGGTGCAGCTGCCGCCCGACTGGAAGCAGGGGCAGCGCTACCCCGTGTATCTCCCGACCTACTCGGGTCCGGACGCGCCGACAGTGCGCGACGCGTGGGCGCCGTTGACCAACCACGTGTTCCTGGCGCAGCAGGGCTTCATCATCCTGCAAGTCAACGTGCGCTCGGCGAGCGGGCGCGGCCAGGTTCACACGGGCACGTGCTACCAGCAGCTCGGGGTCGTCGAGCTCAAGGACCTCGAGGATGCCGTCGACCACGTCTGCGCGAAGTTCGGCGGCGATCCCGCGCGCGTCGCGATCAGCGGCTCGAGCTACGGGGGCTTCATGGCTGCCTACGCGCTCACGCACAGCACGAAGTTCGCGCTCGGTCTCGCGGGGTCTGGCGTCTACGACTGGCAGCTCTACGACACGATCTACACCGAGCGCTACATGCGCACGCCCCAGGAGAACAAGGCCGGCTACGACGCAACGTCCGTGATCAAAGCCGCCAAGAACCTGCACGGCCACCTCGTGATCACGCACGGCACGATGGACGACAACGTGCACATGCAGAACGCGATGCAGCTGATCTGGGCCCTGGAGAGCGAGGGCAAGCAGAACTTCGAGCTGATGCTCTACCCGCGGTCGCGCCACGGCATCAGTTCGCGCGTCAGCGGGCACAGCCAGGAGTTCCAGTGGCTGCGGCTCAAGAAGCTGCTCGAACCGGCCGCGAAGTCGGGCTGAGGGCCAAGCAAGGGCATCGCACTGAGCAGCTGGTTCGCTCCATTTGAGGCTAGTCGTTCCCGTCGCGATCGGCGCCCTGGTGCCCCCCCTTGTTTTGCCCGGCTGCGACGCGCCTTGCTGCGAACTGCGCGATACCACGTCTACTGCTCGGTCGACGAGGGGGCGATCGCCCTGCGCGCGAAACCTGCGGGAAGGTTGCCTGAGGTACTCACGGTACGTCTGCCGCGGCGTCTTGATGGGAATGCGCACGACACCCCTCCTTCTCGTCTCTCTGCTCGCTTCCGTTGTTCGCTCGCAAGTGCCAGCGCCACAACCTCCCGTCGTGGCGGAATCGGACCTCACTGCGCCTCGCCCCGACGACGACCGGGAACTCGCGCCCCTGCTCGCGAAAGCCAAGAAAGCGGTGGAGGGAGGAGCCAACGGGGCCGCGCTGCTCGCGGACAAGGAGCTCGCGGCGTTGCGAGAACTCACCGCGTTCCACCACCTCGTGCGCGATTGCGCCCCCCGCGGCGAGCTCTCGATGTTGCCGCCTGGCGAACCTGGCCAGCCGCTCGTTGTGCGTGGCGCCGTGAAGGATCAGCACGGCAAGCCCGTCGTCGATGCACTGGTCTACGCTTATCACACGAGCCAGAAGGGCTGGTACTCGGATCGTGCGCCACACTTCTCTGGCATGGACGCGAACGAGAAGCACGCGCGCTTGTTCGGGTACGTGCGTACGGACGCCGTGGGTCAGTTCGTCCTGTACACGATCCGACCGGGCGGCTACCCGCGCTCTACAGTGCCTGAGCACATCCACCTCCACATCGATCTCGGCAAGCAGAACCTGTTCGTAGGTGGCGTGGTGTTCGACGATGACGCCCGTCTGACCAAGGAGATGCGCGAGCAGAGTGGGCGGGACCTGCTCGTCACGGTCGAGAAGCAAGGGGGCAAACAGATCGTGCGGCCCGAGTTCAAGGTCGAGGTCGCCGAGGGCGCGACGAAGAAGTAGGCAACCGTCCGCGCAGCGTCGCGGGCCATTGCGCGCCTCCTCTGCGCGGTGGCAAGCACGACGTGGGCCGAACAGGTACCCAGATCCTCACGCCTGCGGACCGTCGTGGCACACACGCCCGGGTAGGCAGCTGCCCGGATGCACGACCTCGTCGTCGGGGCCCACGCACGTGCAGGTCTTCGCGCACCAGTAGTAGCCGTCGCCGGGCCACTGCCGGCCGTCGTAGACGCGTTCGTCGAGCGAGTGAGTCAGCAGATGCTTGAGCATCATCGACGGACACAGGTTCTTCGGCATCAGGTCCGCGTGCGTCGTGATCTTCTCGTTCTGGCTGTCGGTCATGACATCACCTCGCGGCCTGTTCGAGGGCATCGCGCACGATCGCCTTGCCGACCGTGAGCTTGTAGGCGTTCTGCGTCAGCGGCGCGGCTCCGGCGTAGGCGGCTTCGGCGACCTTGACGAACAGCTCGGCCGACGGCTTCTGGCCGACCAGCAGCTTCGCGGCGTCGGGGCGGGGCCGCGGCACGGGCGACACGGCGCCGAGCACGAGGTTCGCGGCCGTGATGACGCCGCCGTCGATCACGAGCCGCACCGCACAGGCCGTCGTGGCCCAGTCGAAGCTCTGCTTCTCGCGGCTCTCACAGTAGCTCGAACGCGCGCCTGCGGGCTGCTTCGGGATGTGCAGCGCCGTCACGATCTCGCCGTGCTCGAGCGTGTGCTCGGGGGCCTGGGCCTTCGGCTCGGCCGGGAACAGCTCGCCGAGCTTGCGCCGGCGCACCTTGTCGCCGAGCACGGTCGTGTACTCGGCGTCGAGCGCGAGCAGCGGCGGCGCAAGGTTGCTCGGGTGCACACGCACACAGTCGATCCAACCCATCACCGAGTGGTAGCGGTTCTCGCCCGTCATCGCGAGGCAGGTCGGACCGCGGCCGCCGTGCAGGCAGCGGAACGCTTCGCTGCGCACATACCAGCAGCGCGTGAACTGCAGGATGTTGCCGGCGACCGTCGCGCGGTGCCGGATCTGCGGCGTCGCGGTCATGCCGGCCGAATCGCGCAGTGAGGCCAGCGCGCGGTTCGCGAGGGCCTCGTGCTGCTCGAGCTGGGTCAGCGTGGTCAACGCGCCGATGCGCAGCTCGCCGCTCGGCTCGACCGCGATGCCCGCGAGCTCGGCCACGAGCGGCAGCAGGTTCACGACGTTGGCCGGCGTCTGGAGCCGCTCCTTCATGCGATCGACGATGTCGATGCCAGCACCCTTCAAGATCGTGTCGGGGGCCTTGCTCGCTTCCTGGGCCTCGGCGAGCGAACGCGGGACGACGTAGGTGAATGGTTTCATGGCGCTATCCCTTCCTCCCGGCGATCGCCGCGAGGACCTTGTCGGGCGTGATGGGCAGGTGGCGCACCGGCGCGCCGATCGCGTGGAACACCGCATTGCCGATCGCAGCCGCGGACGCGACGGACGGCGGTTCGCCGAGGCCGCCGGCGCCTACGTTCGTGTGGCCGTTCGCGATCGAGTGCATGTGGCACTCGAGGTGCGGCAGGTCCTGCGGTCCCGTGATCTTGTAGCGCAGGAAGTCGCCGTTCAGCATGCGGCCGCTGCGCTTGTCCATGATGCGCTGCTCGTGCAGCGCGTAGCTGACGCCCTGGATCATTGCGCCGAGCACCTGGCTCTCCGCGAGCTTCTTCGCGAGCACGAGGCCGCAGTCCTGCACGCCGAACATGCGCAGCACGCGCACGATGCCGGTCCACGTGTCGACCTCGACCTCGGCCATCTGCACACCGCACTGCGTGCCATGGAACGGCTCGCTCGCGTAGTTGTCGGCGCGTTCGCCGCGCACGTCGATCGGGTTGGGCCCGATCAGCTTGCACGCGTCGGTCCACGTGAGCTGCTTGTCCGCGGTGCCGATCTTGCCCCCGCCACACGTGACAGCGCTCGCGTCGACGCCGAGGTGCTGCGCGACCGAAGCGCACAGCTGGTTCTTTGCGCGGAACGCCGCGTTGCGGACCGCCGGCGCGATGCTCGGCGTCACCGTGCTGCCGCCCGACGCGGGGCCGGACGGATCGCTCGTGTGGCCCGTCATCGCGGTGACGAACCGCGGCTCGACGCCGAGCTCTTCGGCGGCGAGCACCGCAAGAGTCGTCTTGGTGCCGACGCCGATGTCCTGCGCGCCGCTGCGCACCTCGACGGTGCCGTCCGGGTGGATGCGGCACGCGATGCCGTGGGCCTGACCCTGCCCGTCGCGCCGCCGGCCCGAGCCGCCGAGCGAACCCCAGCGCGCGCTCGCGAGGCCGGCGCCGCGCACGAAGCGTGCTTTGGGATCGCGCTTCTGCGCGCGCGCCTGCTCCCAGCCGAAGCGCTGCGCCGCGAAGCGCCATTGGTCCTGGCGGACCTGCTCGGTGTCGTTCTTGAGCCGGAACTGCAGCGGCTCGATGCCGGCCTTCGCCGCGAGCTCGTCCATGAACAGCTCGGCACAGAACCACCCCTGCGGGTGACCGGGCGCGCGCATCGGCCGCGCGGGATCGGTGTCCGCCGGCAGCTCCTTGTGCAGGCGTTCGCGTGGGTTGCGCAGGTCGCGCGTCTTCGCCTTGCTGCTGTAGTAGTCGGGCAGCGCGACGTTGCCGCCAGCACCGCGGCCGCCCTCGGCGTTCCAGCCGCAATGGCCGAACGTGCGCCAGTCCCACGCGACGATCTTGCCGTCGCCGTCGACGCCGGCGCGGGCCTGAGCGAGCGCGCCGGGGCGGTTGCCGGTCGTCGTGTGTTCTTCGAAGCGGTCGAGCATCAGCTTGACCGGGGCCTGCGCCGCGTGCGCGAGCAGGCACACCGCGACGGCTTCGTCGCCGGGCACGAACTTGCTGCCGAAGCCGCCGCCGACGAACTCGGAATGGACCGTGACGGTGCCGACGTCGATGACCTTCGCCTTCATCGTCTGCGCGAGACCTCCGCGGCAGCCGAACGTCGCCTGCGTCGACAGCCACACGTCGAGGTCCTTGCCGTTCCACTTCGCGACGCCACCGTGCGTCTCGAGGCAGCAGTGCGTCTGCACTTCGGTGCGGTAGGTACCCGTGTGCGAGACCTTCGCGGCCGCGAGCGCCTTGTCGACCTCGGCGTGCTCGGGCCAAGGATCGGTGATCTCTCCGTTCGCGTCGAGCTGCGGCGCGCCTTCGGCGACGACGTAGTCGACGTTGTGCTCTTCGGTGTCGTACGTCGCGCGGATCTTCTCGATCGCGTCGCGGCACTGGTTCAGCGTCAGCGCCGCGACCGCGGCGACCGCGTCGCCGACGAAGCGCACCTTGTTGCCGATCTCCTTCAGCGCGATCACCGCGGCGACGCCGGGCATCGCCTTCGCTTCGTCGAGCTCGAGCCCGCTCAGCTTGCCGCGCGCGGCGGTGCTGCGCAGGATCATCGCCTGCAGCATGCCGGGGAACGTCACGTCGTACGAGTACTTCGCGCGGCCCGAAGCCTTCGCGAGGCCGTCGACGCGGTCGATGTCGCTGCCGACGGTCGTGTATTTCGTGTTCGCGTCCCACGGCGGTGCGTCGCCGTCGGCGGGCTTCACGGTCCGCTTCTCGAGGCGATCGTCCTTCAGCCCGGGCAGCGCGCGGTAACCGACCGTGATCTCGACGTCGCGCGGAGTGTTCGCACTCATTTGCCACCTCCCTTCGCCGTGCGGTCGATCGCTTCCATGATGCGCCCGTAGGTTCCGCAGCGGCAGATGTTGCCCGACAGGTCGTGCTGCATCTGCTCGTAGCTCGGCTGGCCGCGCTTCTGCAGACACGCGAGCGAGCTCATGACCATGCCCGGCGTGCAGAAGCCGCACTGCATCGCGTCGCAGTGCACGAAGTTCTGCACGAGCGCGTGCACCTTGTCGCCCTCGCTGAGGCTCTCGACGGTCTGCACCGCGTGACCCGTTGCATCGAAAGCGAGCATGAGGCAGCTGTTCACGGGCTCGCCGTCGACGAGCACCGTGCAGCCGCCACAGGCGCCGCGGTCGCAGATCTTCTTGGCGCCCGTCAGGTCGAGGCCGTCGCGCAGCGCGTCGAGCAGCGTCGTGCGCGTCTCGACCTTGAGCTTGCGGTCCTTGCCGTTCACGAGCAGCGCGATCTCGTGCTCACCGGGGCCGAAACTCTGCGGCCGGACGGGGCTGGCGATGGCCGTGCCAGTGATGCCGGTGGTAGCGATGCCGGCGACGGCAGTACCCTTCAGGAACGAACGGCGTGAGACGCCGCTCTTGCGATCGGGGGGGAGGTGCATGAGGCCTCGAGGGGAGGAGACGGAACGCGGAGTCTAGCCAGACCCACCAGGGCGCAGAATACCGGCGAGCGTCCCATCGATGCACGCTGCCGTGGTGGGGGGGCCGGTCTTCCCACTTTCCACCTTCCCGCCCGGGTGAATGCCTGAGTGCGCGTCCACGTGCTAGGATGCGGGCCGCGCAGCGCAGGCTGTGCCAAACAAGGAGAATCTCTTGCTGACACTCACTCTCTCGTTGGTCTGCTCGGCCGCGATGCCGCAGGAGCCGCAGTTCGAGGCCCCGGTCCGTCTGAAGGCCGGCGCCTCCTACGTCAAGGTCGAGGCACCGGGTTACGCGTTCCCGTGCTGGGCCGACGTCGACGGCGACAAGAAGGGGGACCTCGTCGTCGGTCAGTTCGCGCGCGGCGCGTTGAAGTTCTACAAGAACCTCGGCGGTGGCAAGCTCGCCGAAGGCAAGTGGATCGAGGCCGGCGGCAAGGCCGAAGTGCCCGGCGTCTGGTGATGCACGAGCTCGACTCCACAGTTCGTGGATCTCAATGACGACGGCAAGATCGACATCCTCTCCGGCTGCTATGCGCACGACGCGAACAAGGAAGGCATGGCCGGCCTCTTCTCGGTGTTCTGGGGGCAGAAAGGTCGCTCCTGGAAGCGCCCCGAAGTGTTGAACGGCAGCGACGGCGAGCCGCTGATCATCACGGCGGGCGGTCAGGACCCGGACATCGACCGGATCTGCACGCGGCCGACCGCCGTCGATCTCGACGGCGACGGCAAGCTCGACATCGTGTCGGGCAACTTCCGCGGCACGTTCGCCTTCTTCGCGGGCCAGGGCAAAGGCAAGTTCGCGGAAAAGAGCACGCTGCTCATGGCGGATGGCGCGCCGCTCGCGGTGAACTCCCACAGCGACCCGTCCTTCGTCGACTGGGATCGCGACGGCGATCTCGACCTCGTCACGGGCTCGGCGCACGGCGGCGTGTTCCTCTGTGAGAACAGCGGGTCCGCGAAGGAACCGAAGTTCCAGAAGCCGAGGACGCTCCTCGAGGTCGCCAAACGCGAAAGCGGCAAGCTCGGTGACGAGCACCTGACCGGGCCGCTCGACGACTCGCGCGTGTGCGTCGACGATGTTAATGACGACGGCAAGTTCGACCTGCTCGTCGGCGACAACGTTTCGCTGGTGCAGCCTGGGAAGGGCGTTGCGCCGGCCGTTGCCGCCGCGAAGTTCCGCGACTTCGAGGCCAAGAGAGGGGAGTTGGTGTCGAGGCGGCCAGCGGAGGGTGCTGCCGAGGCGGCCATGAAGAAGTTCGACGACGAGTTCGAAAAGCTGCGCAAGGACGTCGAGAAGTTCGTGAGCTTCGAGCGCACGGGCTTCGTCTGGGTGCTCTACCAGAAGTCGCCAGCACCAGTGACCGGCACCCGCTGAGGTCACCGGGGCCTTCCTCGAACCCCGAGCCTCCCGTTCGGGGGTCTACGGGCTTCCGGCCAGGGCGACTTCGAGCAGTTCGAGGCCAGGCTCTGGTTCGTGCGGCGACATCGGCGCGTGGGGTGGCAGCACGCAGGTATCACCAGCCTGCAGCGTGTGGACTCCGGCGCCGTGCCGCAGGCGCAGCGTCCCGCGAACGACGGCCCAGAAGCAGCGCGCGTCCGTGGGGGCGAAGGCACCGGACCGCGCCCCGGCCTCGGCTCGCACGATGCGCACCGAGATCGCACCTGCCGTAGCACTGCCGATGCCCGTGTCGCACACGCTGAAGCCCTCGATCTCCGCGCGATGCCACGACCCACGAGCGCGCTCGTGTCGCACGAAGTACTGGCCCTGGAACCGCCGCTCGGGTCGATGCGTCTTCGTCGGCAACGCGAGCTCGTGGTCGACACAGGTCACGTGTTCGGCCGGTGCCGTCACCTCGATCACCTCGAGCCCGTCGCCGCTCTCGAGCACGCGGTGGCGGATCCCGGGCGGTTGCAGCACACAGTCACCGGGCTGCATGACGAACGGCTCGCCCTGGTCCTCGTAGACGACGCGCACCCAGCCGCCGGCGCAGTAGATGACCTGCGCGGTCACCTCGTGGAAGTGCACGTAGTCGGGCACGGGACCGCCGTGCTCGATGCGGATGTGCGATGCGATCAAGGCCCCACCCTGCCGGCCCGGGATCAGGTCGCGGTAGAGCATGCCGGCGCGGCCCTCGATCCAGCGCGCGCTGGCAGCGGGTTCGCTGACGGTGAAGGTCGCGGGCGGCAACGCCGGTGCTCGCCGTCCACGAGCGAACTCGATGCGCGTGCCGTTGGGCGCCACCGCGTCGCCGCGCACGCCGGGCAGGCGCAGGTGTCCGCCGCCGTCGCGTTCCGCGCGCTCGAGGCAGAGGTGCAGGCCGAAGCCCGACATCGAGGCCGACCGCGGCGAGTCGGCCGGGAAGATCTTGTCGAGCCGGAACCCGAGACTCTCGAAGAACGCGAGACACGCCGGCAGATCGCGGCACGCGAGCACGGTTGCCGCGGGCTCGGGACCATCGATGTGCATCATCGCGCCGACGGTAGGAGCCGTTCGCTCCGAGTCAATCGATGCGATGGCGAACGCCGCGGTGCGGCGCCAAGATGCCGGCATGCAAGAGCCCGATGCCGCCGCCGTGCTCGATGCCCCGCTGCAGACGACGGCCGGCGCAACGACGACGCTGCGCGCGCAGCTCGGACCGTCAGGCACCGTCGCCGTGTTCCTGCGCCACTTCGGTTGACTCCTCTGCCGCGAACGGGCGGCGCAGTTGCGCGCCCGCGACCAAGAACTGCTGACGGCGGGCGCGCGTCTGTTGTTCGTCGGCACGGGTTCGCCCGCGATGGCCGCTGACTTCCAGAGGGCGCACGCGAGCCCGCATCAGGTGTTCAGCGACGTGATGCGGCGCAGCTATCAGGCCGCGGGAATGCGCCGTTCGGTTTGGTCCTTCCTGCATTGGCGCTTCCCGCGCAACATGGCGCGCGCGTTCCGGAACGGCTTCCGCCAGACGAAGGTGCTCGGTGACGCGTGGCAGCAAGGTGGGGTGCTCGTGTTCGACTCGCACGGCCGCCTGCGCCATCAGCAGATCGATGCAGTCGCCGGCGACACGATCGATCTCGGTGCGGTCGTCGCAGCATTGCGCAGTGGTTGACGCACCCTGCTTGTCACTCGGAGCGAGGCGAGGCGGCGCGCGCCTCGATCGAGCCGCTACGGGTGGTACTCGCCGAGGTGCGGCGGCGGCTTGGCCCGCAACAGCCGCCAGCCGAGCACGACGGCGAGCACGCATCCAACAGCTCCGGCGACCGAAGTGCCATACACGAGCGGCGGCGTGGCCGAGGCCAGCAGCTGCGCCGAGCCGAGGAACAGCGCGGCCGTGAGGATCCCGCGCACGAGCCGCTCGACGATCTCCTCGAGCCGAGTGTGTTCGAGCCGGATGTCCACCCTGCCGCGGCGTATCCGTTCGAGGATCATGCCCGTGCTCGCGGGCAGCTCGGCGAGCAGTCGCGACCAGTCGCGGCGTCGCCGGCGCAGCTGGCGCAACACGACCGACGGCGCGAGACGGCTGCGCAGCAACTGCCCGCGGAAGTTGTGGAGCTGCTCGGCGAGACGGAAGCCCGGATACAGGCGGCGGCCGAGGCCTTCGAGCATCGTCAGCGTGCGGATCAGCATCGCGACGTTGGCGGGCAGTTCGATGTGATGGTTGCGCACGAGGGCCAGCGCTTGCCCGAGTGCTTGGCGGAAATCGATCTGCTCGAGCGGCCGGCCCGCGAAGTCCTCGACGAACTGCTCGACGTCGGCCTGCAGGTCGCGGCGGTCGTTGCCGCGTGCGGTGCCGAGCCGCTCGAGGGCCGCGGTCAGCTCGCGCGCGTCGGCATCGGCGAACGCCGCAGCGATCGATTGCAGTTCGCGGCGCAGGTCTTCGCCGACGTGCCCGACCATGCCGCAGTCGAGCACCCCGATCCTGCCCCCGGGCAGCACCATCACGTTGCCCGGGTGCGGATCCGCGTGGTAGAAGCCGTCGCGAAAGATCATGCGCAGGTAGAACGAGGCGCCGCGTTCGGCGAGCGCGCGCAGATCGACGCCGGTGGCCGCGAGGCCCGGTCCATCCGCGACGCTGACACCTTCGAGCAGCTCCATCGTGAGCACGGCGCGGCTCGACAGCTCGGGATGCACGGCAGGCACGTGGATCGCCGCGTCGCCCGCGAAGCTGGCCGCGAGCCGTTGCTGGTTGTAGCACTCGCGTACGAAGTCCATCTCGCGCAGACAACTGCGGCGGAACTCGGCGACGAGGCGTACGGGCCGGTAGGGACGCAGGGCTGCTGCGTGCTTCTCGGCGAGCTCGGCGAGCCCCGCGAGCAGATCGAGGTCGGTTCGCACCTGGGCCTCGATGCCCTGGTGGCGGACTTTCACCGCGACGGCGACGCCCGAGGGCAGGCGCGCGCGATGGACCTGGCCGATCGAGGCCGACGCGATCGGCACCATGTCGAACTCCGCGAAGAGCTCCTGCACGGGGCGGCCGAACTCGGCCTGGATCGTCGCCTGCACGGCTTCGGGCGTGTCGGCCGGCGCGTCGTCCTGCAGCTGGCTCAGCTCCGCGGCCAGCTCGGCGCCGATGATGTCGGGCCGCGTGCTCATCGTCTGGCCGAGCTTGATGAACGTCGTGCCGAGCTCGCAGAGCACCATGCGGATCCGTGCTTCGTGGCTCGCGGACCGGATCTGCGTGCCGTCGGTGGCGAGCAGATGGGTGTGCAGCCAGTCGTAACGCAGCCCCGAGAGCCAGTCCGCGAGCCCGTACTTGGCCAGCACCCTGACCACGCGTTGCACACGCATGGTGTTGTCGCGCAGGTGCGCCAGCTTGCTCATCGTGCCCATACGGTTCGTGCCGCCCCGCGGCCTCAGGACTTGCCGTCTCGCAGCCGCTGGCCGGCGGCTTGCAGCAGATCGCCGAGGGCGGTGAACAGGGCCCCTGCCGTGCGCCGCACCGCGCGTGCGCTCTCGCCGGCCGCCTCGCGCGCCGTGTCGGCGGGTTGGTCGAGCACGGCGTCGAGTGCCTGCTGCAGGCCAGGTCGGATCCGGGCCATCGTCGTGTTCGCGTGGGCGAGCAGATCCTTGGAGACCGAGACGGTGCCGGTCACCGCTTGCGCGACCCCGGTGCCGATGCCGCGCGCGGCCGACTCGAGCTCGCCGGCGACGCGGGCCAGGTCCTGCTTCGCGAAGCGTTCGCCGCGGCGACCTGCCTCTTCGATCGCGAGACGCGTGGCCAGCGCCGCGGTGGCCAGACCGTCGCCGATGCCCGCGATGACCTCGCGCAGCGGACCGTCGGCGGCGGCAGGCTGCGCGCGGAACGCCGCGCGCAGCACCGAGTGCACGAACTGCACGAGCTGCTGGCCCTGGTGCAGTGCCTTCGCGCCGGTCGCCGTCAGCGTTGCAAAGGCCCTGCGCACGTCGGCCATGCCGAGCGCCGCGTGCACCTTCGCGTCGATGTCCTTGTCTTGTTCGGCCATTTCTGGAACCACGTTTGGAGCCACCGTCGGCGATCGGTCGACCGCGGTGTGTAGCATACAGCCTGGGTTGCTGGCGCCGCCCGGCCCCGGGCCCTTCGGCGTAGTCCCGACCGGAATCGCGGCCGGGCTCGCCCACGGAGTCCGTCAGTTCGGCGAAGCGACCGGATATCCTGGATCGCCGTGCAACCTGCCTTCGATCGACTGCGCGAGGAGATGGTCGAGCGCCAGATCCGCGCTCGCGGCGTCACTTCGCCACGCGTGCTGCACGCGATGGGGCGTGTGCACCGCGAACGCTACGTGCCGTTGAAACTGAGCGTGCGCGCCTACGAGGATTCGGCGCTGCCGATCGAAGAGGGGCAGTCGATCTCGCAGCCGTACATCGTCGCCGTGATGCTCGCTGCGCTCGACCTCGGCGGCGACGAGCGCGTGCTCGAGATCGGCACCGGCTCGGGCTATGCCGCTGCGGTGCTCGCCGAACTCGCGCGCGAGGTCTACACGATCGAACGCCACGAAGGGCTCGCGCGAACGGCCGCCGACCGGCTCGAGCAGGACGGCTACGCGAACGTGCACGTGAAGCACGGGGATGGCACGCTGGGCTGGCCCGAGCAGGCTCCGTTCGACGCGATCGTCGTCGCCGCGGGAGGTCCGCGCGTGCCCGAATCGCTGCGCCAGCAACTTGCGATCGGCGGCCGGCTCGTGATGCCCGTCGGTGACGGGGCCGGCGGCCAGCGGCTCGAGCGCATCAGGAGGGCTGCCGCAGACAAGTACGAGCAGGAGAGCATGGCCAGTGTGCGCTTCGTCCCGCTCGTCGGAGCGCAAGGTTGGCGTGACCCGCGGCAGTCGTCGAACGACCCCGGGCCAGTTCCGCCCGTTCGCCCCGCAGGCCGCGGGAGCGGGTGATGACGGTCGACGTGTGTGCGCCGCCGCCGGAGTTCGCCGCGCGGCGACCGGCTCACGGCAGTGGGGACCTCAGTCGGCCAGCAACGCCGTGACCTTCGGATGTTCGGCGAGGCGCGCCGTGCTCTGCCCCGCGAGCTCACACGCATGCTCCTGCAGCTTCGCCGTCAACGCCGGCGACGCTTCCCGCCGCAAGGCACCGAGCATGTGCGAAGGCGCGAACACCGGGCACCTCGTGAGCGTGTGCGCGGCCACGAGCCGCTCGAGCCAGGGGGTGAGTTCCCGCGCGAAGTGTGCGAGCTTCTCCTCGTGTTCGTGGCCAGACGGCGCCATACGCCCCGGCTGCCCGAGGCGAGTCGGCCGCTGGTGTTCACCGGCTGCGAAGGTCGTGGCGAGCTTGTCGACTTCCTCGACGTGCACGTGGCCGTGCTGCATTGGCCTGGCGCGCAGCAGGCGCGCATGTTCGATGTCGGCGACGACGAACCACACTTCCTTGGCGATCTGCATCTGCATACTCTAGGGGATCGGAGAGCTCGTGGCACGGACCGGGCGGCGCGGCAGAGAGGATGCGCTCGTGGACTGGTCCCTCCAGCAGCTCGGTCCGAACCGTGACGCCGGTGACGTTCTTGCGCGCCTTGTCGAATTCCGCAGTCCCTGACTGCGACGCGCGTCTACGGCAGAGCCGTCGTCAGACGCCAGGGCGCACGGTGGCGCGGTCGCGACGCCGTCACGACCCAGGGGTTCATGGTGATGCAGCGGCGCACGCGCTCGGGCGTGCCGAGGTCCGTCCAGCCGCAGGTCGGCGCGATGCGGACGCCGAGGTTCTGCACCGAACCTTCGAGCACGTCGCGAGAGAAATCGCTGCTCCCGATCCGATCGTAGAGTCCTGCCGCGCTCCGCATCGAGCGATGCGGTGCCGTCGCCTCGAACGCTGCGAGCAGTTCCGGCAGGCGCTGCCCGTAGAGCGCCCGCAGCACAGCACCCCTTGCAGCCACGAAGAAACCGTTCCAGACCGCGCCTTGCGCCCACAGTGCGGCGGCCATGTCCTGGTCGGGCTTCTCGATGAACCTCTCGACGGGGAACGTGCCGGCCGCGACCGTCCTCGACCAGGATTCGCCGCGAGCTGGCAGGATCCAGCCGTAGTCGGGCTCGTCGGCGTCGGGCTCGAGGCCGAGCAGTACGACGCGGCGCGTGTCGTCCGAGGCTGCCTGGTGCGCGGCGCGCAACGAACGCGCCAGGGACAGCTCGTCGGCGACGAAGTGATCGGAGGGCAGCAGGATCACCACGGCATCGGCGTCGCGGTCGAGGATCGCGAGAAGTGGCAGCAGCACGCCGGGCGCGGTGCCCCGGTTGTGCGGTTGCACGACGATCCGCGCCCTGCTTTGGCCGGAGAACTCACGGCTCCACCAGGCCGCGTGCTCGCGCGCGACGACGACCATCGTGCGTTCGGCTGTCGCGAGCGACGCGGCGCGAGCCATGGCATCGCCGAGCAACGAACGGTCGCCACTCAGCGAGCAATACTGCTTCGGCACGACCGTGCCGTGGTCGTTCCGGGTCAGCGACGAGAGACGCGTGCCGCTGCCGCCGGCGAGAACGATGACCCATCGGCGGTCACGATGCAGGCAAGACATGGTCGGTCCTTCGCGGCGTCGGGAGTGTGATGGTCGCGCGGGCGGCGTGGCGCCATCGCAGCATCACGCCTACCGCGCGAGTCGCGGCACGCACTACGCAGCAGTGGGCGTGCCGTCAGGCCAATGAGCTACCCCGCCATCGCTTCGTCCACAAGGCGCATTGTTCGGGTGCGGGGCTGTGCGAATGCCTCAGCGAGATGGCAGGACCACGAGCTCGCGCCGCGCCGCGCGTAACCCGGTCACCGCGGCCGGCGCCGCGTACTGCTCGCCAGCCCAGCCCGCGACGAACCTGCCGCCGCGCACTTCGCCGCGCAGCTCGAGGCCGCGCAAGGCGCGCAGCAGGAGCCGCCACGGCACGGGGAACTTGTCGGCCAAGAGCAGGGCGTGGCTCACGACGCCGAACCGTGCGAGCAAGGCCCGCGCGCACAGTTCGACGGCCGCTTCGCTGGCCCGCGCTTGCTCTGCGGGCAACGGCAGCAGGCTCCAGCGCCCGACCGCGTAGAGCGGGAACGCGCGCCGGCTCGGCGGCACCGCGAGCTGCCGCATCGCCGCGAACGAGTCGCAGGTCGCGAGGCCCATGCCTGTGAGCTCGCCCAGCCCTTCTTCGAGCTGGCTCGGCAACAGCCGGCTCGCACTCTGCAGATCGGTCGGGAACGACGCGCCGCGAGCCAGCAGCACTTCGTGCAACGTGCGCGCCGCAGCGCCGAGGTCGCCCGGCGCGGCGCGCTCGAGCGGCAGCTCGAGCCACAGCGCGAGGTCGGCGCGTCCTACGATCGACAGCGACATGTTGCCGAGCGGGCCGCGCCACGGTCCCCAGAGCCGCAGCCAGACGAACTCGCCGGCCAGCGTCGTCTGGTCGAGCAACTCGCGCCGGTAGCCCTCGACGCGCGCGGGCAGCACCTCCTGGTCCCACTCAGACACCGGGAATGCGGCTCCGGCGAGCTGCTGCAGCGTCTCCGCGAGCCCGCGCGGACCGGTGCGGCGCGTCGTCTCGGTCGCTCGCTGCCACAGCGGGACGAACTCGGCATGGTCGGCCTGGCTCACGGGCTGCACGCTCGCTCGGAGCCGTTCGATCATCGCGCTGCGCACGCGTGCGAGCAGCCGCCGATGCGCCCACAACTCGCGGCCGCCGCAGCGAGCGCGCATCGCGATGCCCTCGGCCTCGAGCGCGCGCAGCGCTTCGGCGTCTTCGGGTCCCAGCGTGTTGCACCAGACCGGCAGCACCGCGTCGAGGCGCCCGCGCCAGCCTGCGACCGGCTCCAGGCTCGCTTCGGCTGCGAACCAGCGGTCGCCCGATCGCTGCGCTCTGCCGTCGGCGGCCAGCGTGTCGAGCCACGGCCGCCAATCGGGCGCGACTTCGCGGTCCTCGAGCCAGCCCATCCAACCGAGCGCTTCGTGCAGCTCCTCGGCCGAACGCGGTTCGGGCCAGCACTCCTGCTGCACACGTTGCACGGCGGCGGGGTCGAGCTCGCTGTCGCCAGAGCTGGCGTTCGGTTGGCGGGCTCCGCGCTGCGCCAGAGCTACGGCCTGCGTGCGCCGTTCTTCGAGCGGCGCATCGTCGAGGAACGCGTAGGGCATCGCGTGCAGGATGCTGTCGGCGAACGGCGACGGCTCGCTGAGGTCGACTTCGCGCAGCGCGATCGCGCCGGTGTCGATGCGTTCGAGCAGCGCGAGCAAGCCGTCCACGTCCATCGCTTCGTGCAGGCAGTCGTGCACGGTCTGGGCCACGACCGGGTGGTCGAACGGCACCTCGATGGGTCCCGGTGGCAGCGTCTCGGCGCAGGCCTGTGCCTGCGGGAACGCCGCCGCGAGCGCGTCGTCGGCGCGGAAGCGCAGCAGCGGTGCGGGCACCTTCTTGCCCGAGCGGAAGCGTTCGACGATCAGCGCGCGCCCGACGTTCCAGCGCCAGCGCGCCGTGAACATCGGTGCTACCAGCATCGCCTGCACCAGTACGTCGGTCGCGGTCTTGGCCTTCAGGTAGGACCACACGTCGGCGAGCTCGAAGCTGTGTTGCGGGCCCAGGGAGATGAGGAGCGCCTCTTCGTTCGCGGCCGCCTGCAGCTCGAAGCCGAAGCTGGTGCAGAAGCGCTTGCGCAGCGCGAGACCGAACGCGCGGTTCAGGCGGCTGCCGAACGGGCAGTGCAGCACGAGCTGCTGGCCGCCGGTCTCGTCGAAGAAACGTTCGAGCACGAGCTGGTCCTGCGTCGGCATCGCGCCGAGCGCACTGGCTCCCGAGCGCAGGTAGTCCGAGAGCTGCGCTGCCGCAGGCGGCAGCAGGCCGCACTCGCGCTCGAGCCAGGCGGGGTCGGTGCCGTGTCGACGCACGGCGGACACCGCGGCGCTGAGCTCGGCGGAACGCGACGGTCCCTCGGCGACCCAGAACGGCAGGCTCGGCGGTGAGCCGTGCGCGTCGGCGACGCGCAGCTGGCCGCTGCCGATGCGGCGGATCTGCCAGCTCGCGGTGCCGAGCTGGAACACGTCGCCGACCGACGATTCGATCGCGAAGTCCTCGTGCACCGTGCCGATCGGCGTGTCGTCGTGGTCGAGCACGACCTGCCAGTCCGCGACGTCGGGGATCGCGCCGCCGCACGTGACGGCCGTGAGCCGGGCCCGGCGCGTGCTGCGCACGGTGCCGTGGATGCTGTCGCGAAACAGCAGCGCCGTGCGGGGGCCACTGTGCATCGCGAGCACCGCGTCGAAGGACGCGCGCGGCAGCGTGCGGAACGGCCACGCGGACCTCACGAGCGCATAGAGGTCGTCTTCGGCGAACGTCTCGTCGCAGCAGGCCGCGACGATCTGCTGTGCTGCGATGTCGAGCGGGTTCTCGGGTTGGGTCGTGCGGTCGAGGTCGCCGTGGCGCACCGCGTAGAGCAGCGCCGTGCAGGCGGCGAGCTCGTCCCGCGTCAGCGGGAACAGGCGGCTCTTGGGCAGACGGCCGATGCCGTGGCCGGCGCGGCCCGTGCGCTGCAGGAACGCCGCGATCGACGGCGTCGGCCCGCATTGCAGGACCAGATCGACGTCGCCGATATCGATGCCGAGCTCGAGCGAGCTCGTCGCGACGAGCGCCTTCAGCGTGCCTTGCTTGAGGCGCTGCTCCGCGTCGAGCCGCCGCGCCTTCGACAGCGAGCCGTGGTGGCTCGTGACGAGGTCCTTGCCGATCGTCTCGCCGAGCCTCGCCGCGATCCGTTCGGCCATCTTGCGGGTGTTCGCGAACACGAGCGTCGTCCGGTGCGCGGCGATGAGCTGACCCATGCGCGCGAAGATCTCGGCCCAGATCTCGCCGGTGCAGATCGTCTCGAGCGGGGCGCCTGGTACCTCGAGCGCGATGTCGAGCTCGCGGCTGTGACCGATGTCGACGATCGTGCACGGACGGCCTTGGCCCGTGAGCAGACCCGCGGTGTCTTCGATCGGCCGCTGCGTCGCGGACAAGCCGATGCGCTGCAGTTTGCCGCCGTTCTGCTGCACGAGGCGGTCGAGCCGTTCGCACGACAACGCGAAGTGGCTGCCGCGTTTGCTGCCGGCCAGCGCGTGGATCTCGTCGACGATCAGCGTGCGTGAGGTTGCCAGCATCTTGCGACCGCGCAGCGTCGTCAGCAGGATGTAGAGCGATTCCGGCGTCGTGACGAGGATGTGCGGTGGCGTGCGCGTCATCGCCGTGCGCTCGCTGGCCGGCGTGTCGCCCGATCGCACCAGCACGCGCACCGCGGGCAGCGAGGGGTCGCGGTCGCGCAGCGCGGCGAGCGGTTGCTGCAGGTTCTTCTGCACGTCGTTGGCCAGCGCTCGCAGCGGCGAGACGTAGACGACCTGCAACGCGTCGGGCAGCGTCGGACCCTGCTTCAGCAGGCCGTCGAGCGCGTGCAGGAACGCCGCGAGCGTCTTGCCGGAGCCGGTCGGCGCCGCGATCAGCACGTGTTGGCCCGCGGCGATGGCCGGCCAGCCCTGCTGCTGTGGCGGCGAAGGTTCGCCGAGGGTGTCGCGGAACCAGCTCGCGACGGTGGGATGGAAGGAGCCGAGCACCCGATCATGATAACGGAGGTCGCGGCCGGCGTGCGGCGACGTTCCCCGGCTCGGCATGCCGCTTCAGCGCGCGGGTCTTCAGTGCCCCGCTCTCGAGCTCACTCCGCCGTCTTTGCCTGCAGCGGTTCCTTCGCGGCCACTCCCTTCGCGTAGGTCGTGTAGACGAACACGGGGATCGACAGGCTGCCGAGCTGGGCCCGCACGATCGGTTCGACGTGCTGCCAGTCGAGGCCACCCTTGCCCGTCGCGAGGCGCGGCAGCGCGAGGCTCTGGATCTTCTCGTCGGCGATGAGCTTCTTCAGTTCGTGCAAGGCGTGGTTCACGTACTCGGTGTGCGCCGGGCCGGGGTGCCCGCCTTCGCGGTTCGGCTTCTCCTGCGTGAACAGCGCGGCGATCCGGACGTGGCGTCCGGCCTGGTTCACTCCTTGCCACAGCCACAGGGTCCCGGACTTCGGGTTCTGCAGCTTGCAGTAGTGGCGGAAGTCCTTGTACATCGCCGGGCACGCTTCGCGCAGCGCCAGGGCGAGGCCGCTCTTGAAGTCGTCGTGCGGAGAGACGCCGTGGGCGATGAGGGCGGCATTGCTGAGCAGCAGGTCGCCGGTGAGTTGGTGGATCATGGCACGAGCTCGAGGGATGTCCTGTTCCTTAGGGCCTGCATTCTGGCCGAAGCCCGGAAGTTCGTCGAGGCACCCAGGCGAAGGCCCGAGGCAGCGGCAACGGATCATCGATGCGCGGACCCCTGGGAGGCGTCCGCCATCGCGCGGCCCGTCACGAAATCTGTGAAGGCGAGCTGCTCGCCCGTCTCGGTCCGACCGATCACGACGGCGCGAGCGCGACGCCTCGCGACGCAAAGGAACCGGATCCGACGGGCCGCGTCTACGTGCTCCGCGCGCGCCTCTGACCGGCGCGCGCGGTCTTTCTCGAGGAACGTCCAATGCACCGAGTCTTCCGCTCTGCCGCCGTGGCGTGGGTCGCCGCGGGTCTCATGGCAAGCGCGACCTTGCTGTCCCTGATCCGGGGCACGGAACGCGCGGTCGCGACCGAAACGAAACCCGCGACCAAAACGACGCCGCACTGGGTCCTGCCCCAGGAACGCGCCCGTGCCCTCGCCAAGAGCGAGCGACGGCCGTTGCTGCTCGTGAGTCTCAACGGCAATCTCGACGGGTACTGTTGAGCCGCAGCCAACGTGCTGAGGACCGTGACGTTCTCGGACCCGGAAGTGCAGAAGGTGCTGGACACGCAGTTCGTGTTGACCTGGCACAACCAGGCGCAGGACCTGTTCCCGGGCAAGCCCGGTTCCCCAGGTGACCACCAGCCCGCGGTGAGCGAACACTACCTGCGCACCTTCCCGGACGGCGCCGGCGGTGGCAACGTGCGCATGTTCTTCTGCACTGCGGATGCGCGCATCGTGCACAGCATCGAGGGCTACTACCGGCCGGCGACGTTCCTGGCCGAGGTCGCGTTCGCGCAGCAGTTGATGGCGGTGGCCGGCGACCCGGCGGAACTGCGGAACCGCGTCGCGGCGCGTCAGGCCCTTCTGGACCGCGAGCTCGGCACTGCCGAAGCGGCCGGAGCTGCCCCGCACCGCGCGCTCCTGCTGGTGTTGCGCCGCAACCTCGAGCGGCTGGCGCAGCGACTGCTCGATCTGCCCGATCGCTACATGGTCAGTGCGCCGCACGCCATCGCTTGAGGCTGAGCACTCGCGGCTCCCGTGTGGAGCCGCATCGCGACGGTGCCCTCGACCGCCGCGGGTTGACGGGTGGTGGCGGGCGTGGACGATTGGGGCGTAGTTGCGGGTGGTCCGAACCGCTCCTTGGCAACAGCTGGTCCCAGTCGCGCGAACTCGCCCTGCGACCGGGATCGCCCTACGGAGTCCCAGAACCATGAAGACCATGCTTCGAACGCCGTCGCCGGCAATCGCCGCGACCGTGCTCTTGACCTGCCACGCGATCGCGCAGCAGACGATCCAAGTGCCACAGCACCAGCCGACGATCGAGGCCGCGTTCGCCGCGGCCGCGGACGGCGACCGCATCCAGCTGACCCAGAGCAACTACACGATCGGCATCAACGGGCTGACGCTCGCCAAGAGCCTCGTCGTCGAGACGGTCGGCAGCGCGCGCGCGACGATCTCCTACCCGGACAACCCCATCACCAGCCCCATCACGCCGAATGTGCTCCCGGCGCTGCGGATCACCGGCTTCGGCACGGGCACGAGGATCGTGCTGCGCAACGTCACGTTCGACGGCGGCTACTCGGCATGGGCGCAGAGCCCGCCGCGGAGCGCGGTGATCGACGTGCAGCTCCCGAACGCGGTGGGTGAGCTCGTGCTCGAGGGTGTCGACGCGATCGGCGAGCTGCGGCATAGCGACGACGGGTGCCCGGGCCTGCGCCTCACGAGCGGTCCTTCTGTGCGCGTCATGCTGCGCAACTGCCGCTTCGAAGGCGCGACCGGCCAGAGTCCGTTCTTCGGGGGCGGCGAGATCGAGTACGAAGGCAGCGACGGCGCGATCGTCGCCGCGCAGGGGCCGTTCGCCGCGGAGGCTTCCCGCTTCGTCGGCGGCGCCGGTGGGCGCGCGAGCTGGAGCTTCTTCGGTCCGTTCTGGTTCGGCCGCGACGGCGGCGCGGCCGCGCAGCTCTCGGCGCCACTCGGCTCGATCAAGCTGTGCGAGCTGGTCGAGGGCATTCCCGGCGCGGCGTACGCGAGCAGCCCCGCCTCGCCGAATCCGTGCACGATGTACGGCGCGAGCGGCGCGTCGACGCTCACCACCGAGGTGTACGACTGCACGCGCACGTTCACGCTGCCGGGGTGCGGGCAAACGCCGCAGCAGGTGTCGCTGAACCCCGGCCGCAACGACGTCGAGCCGATCCCGCCGGCGTCGGTCGGCGTGCCGTTCCCGATCACGTTCCGACCGCTGCCGCCCGCCAACGGCCTGACGTGCTGGATCTTCGGCTCGGGTCTCGAGAGCCTCGCGTTGCCCGGCCTCGCGGGCCGTCTCTACGTCGAGAACGCGTTCCTCGTCGGCCTCGTGCCGCCGCCGGGGCCTACGGGCTGGAGCCAGATTGCGTTCCCGGCACCACCCGTGGCCTTGCCGTTCCTGCCCTCGTTCGCGGTGCAGCTGCTGCACCTCGACACCTCGGGGCAGCTGCAGCTCGGCGCGGTGGCGACCTTCACGGTGCTCGTGCCCTGATGCCGCGTGGCGCCGCGCGTCAGCCCTGCGCAGACTCGTGGAACGCGCCCGCCATCGCGCGGCCCGTCACGAAATCTGTGAAGGCGAGCTGCTCGCCCGCGACCACGGGCCGGCCGAGCAGCGCACAACAGCGATCGCGCGCCTTGGCGAAGATGCACAAGGACTCTTCGTCGGTCGTCTTCCTGCAGCGCTTGCCCATCATCGCGACGAAATCGATCGCGCCGAGGCCCTCGGCGAACATGCCGAGGTTCTTCTTCGCGTACTCGCCG
>Ga0075428_100000521_pt1 | contig 39098 bp, 34 predicted proteins | sample RhiMetdeltSRZDD2_FD_75291 | JGI IMG/M metagenome (GOLD analysis project Ga0075428, IMG submission 75291) | Populus rhizosphere microbial communities from Tennessee, USA - Rhizosphere MetaG P. deltoides SRZDD2 | ecosystem: Host-associated > Plants > Roots > Rhizosphere > Soil | place: USA... | reverse complement strand
CGTCGAGCTTCCGCGTCACGTCGTCGAACAGCTCGTCCACGGTGTAGCGCTTCGGGATGAGGCGCTGCTGGTGGACGTAATCGATCGCGACTTCGAGGTTGCGCCGGTTCGCTTCCAGACCGAAGGGGGTCATGTCGGTCGCGCCCGGGGCGGGCGCAGGGGCGAGGCGCTTGGATTCACGGAGCAGGCGGTAGACCTCGCGCACCGCGTCGGGGTCGGATTTCGAGAGCGAGTCCCTGACCACCACCATGTGGTTGATCTGTATCGCGCGGTATTTCACTTGCCAGTCGCGCGCCGCCTGATCGGGGTCGGGGATCAGGCGCTTCAGGCGCGGGTCCGTCAGAGTGGTGTCCCTCAGCACCGCGGCGTCCACCTCGCCGGCCAGCAGCATCGCGAGCAAGTCGCTACCCTCGGGCGCGCGCTCGACCGTGGGCGGGTCCTTGAATTCCGCCACGTGCGCTTCCTCGAACGTCACCCAGCGGACGGAATCGATGTCCAGCCCGTAATCGTTGGCGAGGATGCCGCGCAACCACATGCTCGTCGTCACCGAGTAGGCGCGGATGCCGACGCGCCCGCCCTTCAGGTCGCCGGGGCGCAGCTCGCCGCGCGCGGAGTTGTAGACGATGAACGGGTGCTGGAAGCGGCCGAGCACCACCGCCGGCATCAGCACGTACGGCTTGCCGTGCGCCTTCGCCATCAGGTAGGTGGTGAGCGCGAGCTCGGAGACATCGAACTCGAGGTCGCGCACCACACGCTTGAACGCATTGGCGACCTGCTTGACGTCGGCGAAGTCGAGCGCGACCCGGGGCGAGGTCAGCTCGCCTCTGCGCAGCGCCTGGGTCGTGGGGTAATCGCCGAGGAGGGTCTTGAGACGGGTGGCCATATGCAATTCCATTCGGGGATGGCGGATGACGGAGATGATACATCTGCTACTATCTCCAGCCTATGGCCCATCCCGAGCGGTTTCTGCTTGCCTGCGTCATGGGCTGGCCCATCTCGCATTCGCGCTCGCCGCTTCTCCACAACTACTGGCTGCGGAAATACGATCTCGCGGGAACCTATGTGCCGCTCGCGATCAGGCCGGAGGGCCTGGCGGCGGCGTTGCGCGCGCTGGCTCCGCTCAACTTCGCCGGCTGCAACCTGACGCTGCCCCTGAAGCAGCACGCGATGACGATCGTGGACGAAGTCGACGCGACCGCGCGGCGCATTGGCGCGATCAGCTGCGTCATCGTCAGGCCCAACGGGACGCTCGCCGGCATCAACAACGACTGGTACGGCTTCGTGCATATGCTGAAGCAGGAGCAGCCGGACTGGCGGGCGGACGCCGGGCCGGTCGCGGTGCTCGGGGCGGGCGGCGGCTCGCGGGCGGTCTGCCATGGGCTTCTCGAGGAGGGCGCGCGGGAGATCCGCCTGTTAAACCGCACGCCGGCGCGCGCGGAAGCGATAGCACGGGAATTCGGAGGACCGATCAAAGTGCTGCCGTGGGAGCGGCGCAACGATGCGCTGGAGGGCGTGGCGATGGCCGTCAACACCACGAGCCAGGGCATGACCGGCCAGCCCGCGCTCGATATCGCTCTCGACAAGCTCCCGAAAACCGCTCTCGCGGCCGACATCATCTATACGCCGCTCGAGACGCCGTTTCTCGCGGCGGCGAGAGCGCGCGGCAACAGGACCATCAACGGTCTCGGCATGCTCCTGCACCAGGGCCGGCCGGCGTGGCAGCGCTGGTTCGGCATCGAGCCCGAGGTCACGCTGGAGCTCCGCCACCTGCTGGAACGCAGCCTGGGTTGAGCGGGACGGAGCGGCGCGAACGTCATCGCCAAGTGCACTCCCGGCGACCAGCCCGTGCTGTTGAGACTCCTGCGTAGCCTGCTTTCCCGCGGTCCCGGCCGGGGTGCCCGAGCGGCAGGAGCGGACTCGCGAAATATCTCCGCCGAAGCCGATGATCCACGCCTCGCCGTCAATACGACTGCCGGGTTTCTCGCAGGCTTGCGCGCGGAACCGTTGCCGCGCTTGCTGGACGATGACGCGATGGGCGGGCCCGCCTCGCGCAGCCCGTCATGCATCGTGCTGGCCGGTTGCGCGCCGATCTCCTTCCGCTATTTCGTTCTCCCGTTTGCAGCTTCGCTGGCGCGTAACGGCAGCCTCGATTGTGCCGTGGAGTTACACGTCATCGGGGCGGACCGCTGGATCGCCGGGGAAGCGGAGGCGCTGCGCGCCGCGGTTTCCTCGCTTCCGATCGCCTGTCGCGAGCTGTCAGGTCTGCGAACCGAATCCGGTCTGACCGGAGACGGGGTTTTTACGTTGTTCGCCAGCGCGCACTTTTTTCAGTTGCCTGCATTGCTGAGACGTTACCGGGTGCCGGTTCTGGCGCTCGATCTCGATTCGCTGGTCGAAGGCCCTCTCGACGCACTGGTGGCGAAAGACACGGAGGCCGACGTCGTGTTGACGGCGGGATCGGGGAGCGACGATTGGAACCGGATAGCTCCGAGCCCGCTGCTGGTCCGGCCGACGGCTCCCGGCATTGCATTTGCCGAACTGGTGGCGCGGTATATCGCGCACTTCCTGCGCAAGGGGATCGCTCCCCGGCAGCTCGATCAGATCGCGCTGTCTGCGGCCTGCAGGAACGAGCAGGACCGGGGTGGCGCAGCGCGCATCGTGCAGCGGGCGGCAGACGAATGGCCTTTGAGTCCGGGTCTGAGCCGGCAATCCGAGGCGATGCGTCTGCAGCTATGCGCACCGTACCTGCCGCGCCTGCGCCGCGTCTGCGACTGGATCCTGCCGGGGTGCGATACGTTCTTTCACACCCAGCTGCCGTATTCCAGGATCCTGCTCGGCCGGCCAACGTGGGCTGGCTCCGTGCTGGAGGCGTGCCTGGCTCAAACCGCAGGCAGGCGTCGCGCGCTCGATATCGGCGCCCATATCGGGTTCTGGAGCCGCTGGCTCGCCGCTCACTTCGAGCACGTCGACGCGTTCGAGCCGCATGCTTTGCTGCGGGAATGCCTCCACGCCAACGTGGACGCCGCCAACCTCACGGTGCACGGGTGCGCGCTGGGCGATCGCAATGGCGCCGTCGCGATTAACCTGGGGGCCGAGAACACCGGCACCTCTCACGTGGTGGAGTCCGCCTCGGGTGAAGTACCGCTGCGCCGGCTCGATGAATTCGCGTTCATCGACGTCGATTTCATCAAGATCGACGTCGAAGGCTACGAGCTGTTCGTGCTGCGGGGAAGCGTGGCTACGCTCCGGCGCAATCTGCCCTTGGTTCTCGTCGAGCAGAACGAAAGCAACGAGCGCTACGGCATTTCGCCGCTTGCCGCCGTCTCGTTTCTGGAGGCGCTGGGAGCGCGGGTCGTCGGGCGCCCGTCGAAAGTAGATTATCTGCTCGGCTGGGAATCGCCGGATTCGTGGCGGGAGGCCGCGTCGTGAGCGTTCCCGCGCTCAGTCAAGCTTGGCGCGGAAGTGGTCCCACGTACGCTTGAAGAGGCTCTCGGTCCAGAGCTTCTCGCGGCATGCCGCGACTTCCTCCGGGGTGAAGGAATAGGGCTTGCCGATCTGGAGCGCCATGTATTGCCGGTAGGCGTTCTCCTCGAGGTAGTTGGCGAGCACGAATGCCTCGACGATGCTCTTGCCCACAGTCACGGCGCCGTGCGACTTCATCATCGCCGCGGGACGGTCGCCCAGCGTGGCGGCGAGCCGGTCGGCCATCACCTTGTTGTTGATCGAGTTCGGCGAGTCGAGCACCGGCATCGGATAGACCAGCGAGCCCTGCGCGTACACCGGCTGGTAGCTCTGGCCGACCATGGTCAGAAACGTCGACCACTTCGGATGCGCGTGCACGACGGCCTTGACGTCGGGCCGCGCCCGGTAGACGCCGGCATGCAGGTGAAATTCCAGCGGCGGCTTGCCGTTGCCCTCGATCACGTTGCCTTCCATGTCGATCGTGCAGATGTCCGCGACCGTGAGGCTGGCCCGCTGGCACGAGCCGATGTTGATCAGCAGGCGGTTGTCGCCGGTGCGGATGCTGGCATGGCCGTTGTAGTCGATGATGTCGGATTGCTCGAGCATGCGGATGCAATCCACGAGCTGCTGCTTCATGTCAACGGACGAGGCGTCTTTCTGGTCCTTCATCGGAGTATCTGGCATGGCCTGCTCCTGTCGTCGATTACCAATTCACCTGGCTACGTACCTGCGTGCGCCAGAGATCCCACGCCCGCCTGCCCGCGGTCTGATTGACCGCGTCGGCGAGCCGGCCTTCTTCGGCGTCGAGCGCCGCTACCTTCGCGCCGCCTCCCAGCGCCGTGGTCCAGTGCTGGATGCGCGCGTTGACCTCGGTGTAGACCGCGCGGAACACCGCCGTCTGCAAGGTCGGTCCGCAGGCGACGGACCCGTGCGCACGCATGAGCACGATGTCCTTCCGGCCCATGGCCTCCGCGAGCGCGATACCCTTGTCCCCGTTGCCGACCAGCATGTCGGTGGCCCCGAATTTATCGCGGATGTCGAACACGGGCACGCCCTCGGCGATGAAAGCGGCGTTGTGGAACATCGCCCGCATCGGCACGCCCACCAACCCGAACGGTATCACCGACGGAGAATGGCTGTGCACGACCGACATGATGTCGGGCCGCGCCCGGTAGATCTCGCCGTGGATGAAGCGCTCGAGAAAGCTGCCGCGGCCGCCGGCATTCAACGGATTGCCGTCGAGGTCGTACTCGATGATGTCCTCGGGCGTCACCAGCGCCGGCGCGATCGAGCGCGGGAGCAGGTAGCGGTCGGGCGCCGAGGGATGGCGCACCGAGACGTGTCCGAATCCGTCCACGACGCCCTGGGCGACGAGGATGCGGCTCGCCGCGGCGAGGTCCGCGAGCAGATCGGTCGGCAGAGTGCCGCCCGACTTCGGAGCGTTCATGGAACGCTCCTCGAAGGATGAAGGATGAAGGATGAAGGATGACCCCCGCAGTGCGGGAATGAAGAACAGGTCATCCTTCCACGTTGCACGTTCATCCTTGTCGTCAGATGACCACCTTGGTCATCATCCCGCGGGGAAAGATCTCCTCGGCCTTGTACTGCCGGTGCGCGATGCCCTGCTGGTGGCAGTAGAGCGCCATCTGCTCCCAGGTCGCGCGGTTCTCCTCGATGCCGTAGGGAAACGGATCGCTGCCGAACGTGTCGCGCATGGTCCTGGCGTAGGTCGGGAGCCAGGCGAGCGGGTAGCGCGAGACGGCCGGGTCGAGCAGGCGCTCGATGCTGCGCCGCTTCGATTCCTGGAACGCGTTGTAGAGATTGCGCGCCACCCAGGGATGCTCGTCCAGGATCTGCCTCTTCATCGCGATGATGTGCATGATCGGCCAGACCCGGGTGCGCTCGTAGTATTCCTCTTCCATCTCGTGATAGTTCGGGAACAGGCGCTCCACGTCGGGATGGCCCTCGAGGAAGCAGTTCGGCGGGCGCGCGATGATGGCGCAGTCGATCTCGCCCGTGGCCAGCATCTCGCTCAGGGACCTGTCGGCGACGCGCGTGAGCTTCATTCCGGCCGGCAGGTTCAATTCCACCTTCTCGTTGCGGCCGGACGCGTTCGCGCCGGCCTGGTACCAATGCACGTCCGTCAACTTCACGCCCATGTCGTTGTGCATCCAGCCGCGCATGTAGACTGCCGCCGAATGCGCCCATTCCGGAGAGCCGATCTTCTTCCCCTTGAGATCCTTCACGGTCTTGATCCCGCTCTTCCGGTTCACGTAGAAGGAGCTGAAGCGGAACAGGCGCGAGCAGACGACGGGGAGCCCGATGATGTCGCTGTCCTCGCGCGTCACCTGCGTCGAGAACTTCGCCAGAGACAGCTCGGAGAGGTCGAATTCACGATTCGCCGTGAAGCGCGCGAAGCATTCGTGGTGGCCGAGATTGAGCCAGGTGAGCTCGATCCCCTCGGCTTTCACCAGGCCGAAACGCAGATCACGGAAATGATCGTAGTCCGTGGTCGCGATGGAAAGTCGCAGCATATGCCCCTCCCTCGGGAATCCCTATCTTACTTCCAGGCGCGGTTGTCGACGATGTTCTCGTAAGTGGCGCCCGGCACCGTCATGTTCCATCTGACGGACCAGTTGTAGGTGTCGTCCCAGCGCTCGCGCGTGTAGGGCTGGGGCGCGGCGTGCAGCAGCCGCCAGGTCTGGAACTCGTGGGGTTCCAGCAGGCCGCCGGTTTCCCGGGTGAAGTAGTGGACGTAGGGCGTGGGGTCCTTTTCGATGTCCTCGACCGCCCGCGCCTGGGCGCGGAACATCGCCGCGAGCGTCCCGGCGTCGAGGTCATCGCTTGCCGCCTCGCTGCGGGTGGAGTGCGATTCGATGAGAATGCGCAGGCCCATCTTCTGCGCCACGCTGATCCAGGGCTCCATGAGACTGACCGCGGCGACCTTGCCCTGCTTCAACGCCTCGATGCGCTTGGGCATCGATCCCGCGGTAGTCGTCCTGACGTGCTCCGGCTTGAGGAAACCCTCCATCATCTTGAGTGTCGTGAAATGCGAGCCGTTGTTCGGCGTCACCGCGATATCCCGGTCCTTGAGCATCTCCGGCTCGTAAATCCTGGAGTCGGGTGCAACCGCGATGGCGAACTTCGACATCGAGGCGCCGAGGGCCACGATCCTGCGCCGGCGCAGCCCGCTGGATTCCGCCTCAACGGCGCGCTTCATGATCCCCCATTCGCACATGCGGTACTGGTCGATGCCGCCGTCGTTGTAGACCGAGTCGAGCGGGCGGTCGAAGACGGAGTCGAACTTGACCGAGTGCGAGGTCGTGACCTGCGCCATGCCCGGGGTGGTCACGAACTCGATGTCGAGCCCCTCGTCCCTGAAGTATCCCTTGTCGCGGGCGACCAGCACGGGCAGATCGTGGACCGCGTTCATGATCGCGACCTGGGGCTTGGTCCTGGTTTCCGTAGTGGCCATGATGTCCTCCGTGAAAATTACAGCGGCCTGATCTCGACCTTGCGCCACTTGATGACGCCGCCCGGCTCCTTGCCGCGATTGCCGAACTGGAGTGCGACTGGCCCGCTGGCGAGCTGGCTGTCGTAGCCCGTGGCAGTTTCCACGCCGTTCAGCACGAGGCGCACGTGCGTGTCCTTGACGGTAATCACATAGGTGCTCCATTGACCGCCGACCTTGAGCATGGGTGACGCCCTTACGAGATGCTGGAGGGCGCCCGTGCCGAATGTAGGATCCGGGCGCGAGTCGAAGATGTTCGCCTCGTAGCAGGTCCTGTCGGTGATCTTGTTGGGGTCGGCACAGCGCACGAAGATGCCGCTGTTTGCATCGTGACCAGCCCAGAATTCCGCCCGGATCTCGAAGTTGGCGTAGGACTGCTTCGAGACGAGGTAGCCGCCCTTGCCCTTGTCTGCCACGATCGCCCCGCCTTCCGCCCGCCAGTTGGCGTCCCCGACGCGGTCGAAGTTTTCGAGGCCCTTGTCCCCGTCGATGAGCGTGATCCAGCTCCCTCCGCCGGTCGTCGCGCAGCCGAACACGGTCAGGCCCGCGGCGATCAGCGCTGCGATGATGAGGTACGCGCGTTCCATGGTGATCTCCCCTGTTTATATGACGGGCGTCGGGCACAGGATGGGCCAGCCGGCGCCTCATCGTCAAGACGAGGGCGGAGTCCCCGGAACGCCGGCCGCAAAGGGTAGGAGCGCGGGCGTAATGCGTGGGAAAATAGGCGCCTGGCTGTGCAGTGCCCTTGTGAGTGGAGGAGAACCGTGGCGGAAAAAGTGCAGGCGGCGGTACGGACCGGTCCGAGCCGGACCGAGATCCGGGAATACCCGATGCCGGACGTGGCGGAGGACAGCGCGCTCCTCAAGATGGAGGTGGCCGGGATTTGCGGCACGGACGTCAAGCTCTACGCGCATCCGCCAAACGACAAGCCCACCATCATGGGCCACGAGAACATCGGCTACATCGCCAGGGCGGGGCGCGAGTTCACGCGGCGCAAGGGCTTCAAGGAAGGCGACCTCGTGTTCGTCGAGCACTACGTGAGCTGCGGCAAGTGCGAGTGGTGCCACGCCGGCCAGTACCGGCACTGCGAGAACACCAACTGGCGCACCAATCCCGACGCCATCCGCTACGGCTACACCTCGGACGAGAGGCCGCCACACCTGTGGGGGGGCTTCGCCCAATACGTCTATCTTCCGTGGAACGCCGTCGTTCACGCCGTGCCGAAAGGCGTGACGCCGGAACTGGCGGGACTTGTGACACCGATGGCGAACGGGGTCGAATGGTCCCTGATGGACGGCGGTGTGGGCTACAACTCCACGGTGCTGATCCAGGGCCCGGGCCAGCAGGGGCTGTCACAGACCGTGATCTGCAAGCAGGCGGGCGCCTCGCTCATCATCGTCACCGGCACGGCCAAGGACGGCGCGCGGCTGGAGGTCGCGAAGGCGCTCGGCGCTGACTACGTGATCGACGTGCAAAAAGAGGACCCGCTCCCGCGCATCATGGAAATCACGGGCGGCAAGGGCGTCGACGTCGCGCTCGATTGCACGGCAGGTGCCGGCACGACGCCGATCCTGCTGGGCGTGGACGCCCTCAAACGCAAGGCCGGCACGATCGTGGTGCAGGGCGAGATGAAGGAGTTCCCGAATTTCCCGCTGGAGAAGGTAACGGTCAAATTCATTACCATCAAGAGCGCGCGCGGCCACAGCTACAAGGCGTGCGAGCTGGCGCTGGCGCAGCTCGCGTCGAAGCGCTTCCCGCTGGAGAAGGTCACCACCCACCGCTTCGGCCTGAAGGACGTGGACCTCGCGATCAAGTCGGTAGGAGGGAAGGGCGTGCCCGACGTGATCCACGCTTCTCTATTGCCTTGGCAATAGAGAAGCTTTAAGGATGAGGTGTGGAACGTGGAAGGATGACCTGTAGTTAAACCGGGTCATCCTTCATCCTTCCTCGTTCATCCTTCGACGCGGTTACTCCGCATCGTAGCCCGGCAGCACCCGCGCATCGATCAGGCACACGCCGCCTGCCTGCACGGCCTCGATTCCCTGCCTGATGGCAGCTTCGATCTCGGCCGTTTTCGTCACCGGCCCGATGCCGATCGCGCCTTGCGCCTTCGCCATCGCGGCGAGATCGATGTCGGGGTCGCCTATGCGCTGCCCGATCCAGCGGTTCTCCGGCGGGCGGCCGCGCGCGATCGCCACGCGCTCCTGGTGCAGCTCGTCGTTGAAGAACGAGCGGTTGTTGCAGACGATCACGAGGCAGGGCATCTGGTAGTGCGCGGCGGTCCAGAGCGCCGTGTTGCCCATGAGGAAATCGCCGTCGCCGAGCAAACCGATCGGCAGCCGCCCCGTGCCCTTCAACGCCAGCGCCGCGCCCACCGTGATCCCCGGTCCCGCGCCCACTCCGCCGCCGCCCTCGGCGCCGAGGTAGTCGAGGGGATGCCGGAACGTGGTGTAGCCGCCGTGCCAGCCGATCGGCAGGTGCGTGTAGCAGACGTCGATTCCTTTCGTGGCGGCCTTGAGGGCATCGCTGACGCCGCGCAGAGTCAGGACATCGGCCGAGACGGGCGGCAATTTCATCTCCGGGGCGGGCGGAACGCTCGCCGTGCGCGCCTTCGCGGCCTCCATCAGGAGCGGTACGGCCGCCTCGGGCTCGCACATGAGGTAGGCGTCCACCGGGGGAAGTGCCTGGTAGTCCGCGCACCAGCCGCGATGGCTGTGCGCGTCGCACGAGACCTGGATGATCTTCGCGGTGACGGGTTTTGCGCCGTACGCCTGCTTGAGCGTCCCGGCGAGGTCCAGCCAGTCGAGCGAGAGGATCACGTCCGCGTCGGCCAGCATCTTCTGCAGATCCGCCGAGAGCCGGTTGCCCGATGGCCCCAGGTGCAGGCGGTGATCCGTCGGAAACGCCGCGGCCATCTTGAGGTTGGTCATGACCCGCAGGTTGAGCTTTTCGGCGAGCGCCACGCGCGCGTTCCAGCCGTCGATGCTGCGCGAGCAGCGGCCGGCGAGCATGAGCGGATTCTTCGCGCCGGAGAGCAGGCGCGCCGCGGCGGCGACGGTCTCCAGGTCGGGGCGCACTGCGGGCGGCGCGGCGTACCGAGAGACGTCCGGCATGGACGGGAGGGGCCCGATCTTTTCCTCCTGCATCGCGTTGTCGAGGTTGATGTAAACGGGACCGCGCGGCGCGGTCTGCGCGATCTGCGAGCCGCGCAGCACCGCTTCGATGGCGGCGCCCACCGACCCGGGCTGGTTGTCCCACTTGGTGTAGTCCCGGACCAACGCGCCCTGGTCGGAGGTGGTATGGATCCAGTCGATCCAGGGACGGCGCTTCATCGCGTCCCACGGTCCGGTCGCGCCCATGACCAGGATGGGCGCGCGGTCGCACCATGCATCGAAGATTCCCATGGTCGCGTGCATCAACCCGACGTTCGAATGCAGCGCCGCGGCCATCATTTCGCCCGATGCTTTCCAGTAGCCGTGGGCGATGGCGACCGCGTTCTCGTCGTGTATCGACAGGATCATCTGCGGGTCGCGGTTGCCGAGATAGTTGACGATGCTGTCGTGGAATCCGCGGTAGCTCGCGCCGGGATTCAACGCGATGTAGCGTACGCCCATTTCGCGCAACACCCCTGCGATCGCATCGCTGCCCCAGAAATCCGCGCTCTCCCGGGAGCGCACCGGCGTGTCGTGAACAATGGCCTTCGAAGTGGTTGGTGTTGCCATTATTGCCTCCGCTTTATGGAACGGCGTGATCCGTGAATCGATTGTAGCAAAGCGGGGGTTCACAACTCACGGCACGCAGCCCACGGCTCACGGGTCACGCTTCTCCCACTCAGGCCGGTATTTCGCTTCCGAGTAAGCCGGTCTCGGCGGTTCCGGCTCGGGAGCGGGGCGACGGCGCCGTGCGACCAGGTATCCGATCCCGTAGATGAGACCCAGCGGAGCCGCCCACGCTGCCACCGCGGCCAGCACGACCTCGCTCCGGGCAATGGCGAGATCGCGGTGGTAGTCGAGCTCGATGTCCGTGGCGACATCGCGTTGCACCAGCCGTACCCGGCGCAGCAGCTGGTCGTCGGTCAACAACCGCGCTGCGAAGCGCGTCCACGCCTGCGGCGTGCCCCGGTACTCGGGATGCAGCTCCCAGAGCCGGTATTCGATGATGAGCCGCTCCCGCGCTCGCTGCGAGACGTCGATCAGGCGGCCGTAAGCGAAGTACGTTACCAGGGCGGCATAAGCGAGAGCGACGGCTATCCACGCGATTCGCCACCACAACGCTCGTCGCGAAGGGGCATCATCGGCGCGGAGGGGAAACCGGATCACGGCGATCGGATTCGCGGAAGGCTGATGCTATGATAAACACACTCCGATGAAGACTCCATGCAGCCCGTTGTCCGGGGCGATCCTGTCGGTGCTGGTTGTTCTGGGTGGGTGCACGGATCAGGGACCGCGCGGCTTCCAGGGTTACGCCGAAGGCGAATACGTGAGGGTGGCGGCGCCGTACGCGGGCATGCTTCAGTCGCTGGCTGTCAAGCGCGGCGAGGAGGTGAAGGCCGGCGACGCGCTCTTCGCCCTGGAGCGGGAAAACGAAGCGGCTGCCAGGCGCGAAGCCGAGGAGCGGCTCAAGAACGCCGAGGCGCAGCTCGCCAACCTCACGAAGGGCCGGCGCCAGCCCGAGCTGGACACGATCGTCGCGCAGCTTGCGCAAGCGGAGGCGGCTCTCAAGTTTTCGGCGGCCCAGCTGAAGCGCCGCGAGGATCTCGTCGCACGCAACTTCGTGTCCAGGGAAAGCCTGGACGAAGTTCGGAGCAACTACGACCGCGACCGGCAGCGGGTCGCGGAACTGAAGGCCCAGCTGGTAACTGCGAAGCTCGCCGCGCGTCCCGACGAAATCAAAGCCGCGGAGTACAGCGTGGAGGCCGCGCGGGCTGCGCTGGCCCAGGCCGAGTGGAAGCTCGGGCAGCGATCGGTAGCCTCCCCGGTTACCGGACTCGTGCAGGACACTTTCTTCGTGACCGGCGAATGGATCAACGCGAACCAGCCGGTCGTCTCCCTCCTGCCGCCCCGGAACATCAAGGTGCGCTTCTTCGTGGAGGAGAAATTGCTTGGTGCGATCCGCGTCGGTCAAAAAGTGAGCGTGACCTGCGACGCCTGTCCTGCGCCCGTCGCAGCACAAGTGACGTTTATCTCCTCCCAGGCGGAATACACGCCGCCCGTGATTTACAGCCGGCAGGAACGCGCCAAGCTCCTGTATCTCGTGGAAGCGCGCTCGTCGCCGGAGGACGCGGTGAAGCTGCATCCCGGGCAGCCGGTCGACGTCAGGCCGGAATGAGCGCCGACGCGCTTGTCATCGACGTGAAGGGGCTGTCGAAGAGCTTCGGCGGCCGCCGCGTGGTGGACGACGTGTCGATCCGGGTCGAGCGCGGCAGGATCTGCGGTTTCCTCGGCCCCAACGGCAGCGGCAAGACCACCACCATACGGCTTCTGTGCGGCCTGCTGAAACCCGACGCCGGCAGCGGGACGTGCCTCGGTCTGGACATATTGCGCGAATCGGGCGAGATCAAGCGGCGCGTCGGCTACATGACGCAGCGCTTCAGCCTGTACGAGGACCTGTCGCTGCGGGAGAATCTCGATTTCGTAGCGCGCGTGTACGCCGTGCCGGACCGGCCGCGCGCCGTAGCCGCGGCGCTCGAAAAGCTCGGTCTCACGAATCGGGGCGCGCAGCTTGCGGGAGAGCTCTCGGGCGGCTGGAAGCAGCGGCTCGCGCTCGCGGCGTGCCTGCTACACGACCCGCAGCTGCTTCTGCTCGACGAGCCCACGGCCGGAGTGGATCCCAATGCGCGCCGCGAGTTCTGGGACCAGATACACGGACTGGCGGCGGGCGGGATCACCGTGCTCGTATCGACCCATTACATGGACGAGGCGGAGCGCTGCCACGAGCTGGCCTACATCGCGTACGGAAAGCTGCTCGTCACGGGCACCGCGGAGGAGGTGGTGGCGCGCACCGGCCTCGCCACCTGGGCGGTGAGCGGTCCGGCCCTGTTCGACCTGGCGCAGGAACTGAAGGACAAGCCCGGCGTGGCGATGGTCGTGCCGTTCGGCAACGTTCTGCACGTGAGCGGCGTCGACGCCGGCGCGCTCGAGACCACTGTCGAAAGCTATCGCGGGCGGCCCGGCCTGACGTGGCGCCACACCGCGCCGGGTCTGGAGGACGCCTTCATTCACTTCATGCGCAACGCGCAGGACAACTTCCGGTGAACGTCTTCTCGTGGCGGAGGTTCACCGCCGTGCTGGTGAAGGAGTTCGTCCAGATGCGGCGCGATCGCCTGACGTTCGCGATGATGGTCGGCATCCCCATCCTCCAGCTGATCCTCTTCGGGTACGCCATCAACTCCGATCCCAAGTCGCTGCCGACTGCCGTGCTGAGCGCCGATACGAGCCCGTTCGCGCGCAGTTTCGTGCGCGCGATGGAGAACAGCGGCTACTTCCGCGTCGTAAAACAGTTGGCGTCCGAAGCGGAGGCCGAGCGCGCGCTGGCGACGGGCGAGGTCCAGTTCGTGCTCAGCATCCCGGAGAACTTCTCGCGCAAGCTGGTGCGCGGCGAGCGCCCGGTGCTCCTGCTGGAAGCCGATGCCAGCGATCCCGCGGCGACCAGCAACGCGCTGGCGGCGCTCACGGCGCTCACTCACACGGCGCTGACGCGCGATCTTGCCGGTAGCCTGGAGCACCTGCGCGGGGCGCCGCCCGCGTTCGACGTGAGCGTGCATCGCCGCTACAACCCGGAGGGCGTCACCCAGTACAACATCGTGCCCGGGTTGATAGGGGTCGTGCTGACGATGACGATGATCATGATGACCGCGCTCGCGATGACGCGCGAGCACGAGCGCGGAACCATGGAGAATCTCCTGGCGACCCCGGTCCGCCCGATCGAGGTCATGGCGGGCAAGATCGTGCCGTACATCATCGTCGGCTACGTGCAGGTCACGATCATCCTGCTCGCGGCGAAACTGCTGTTCGCGGTGCCGATAGCGGGCAGCCTGGCGCTTCTCTCGATGGTGGTCGTGGTGTTCATCGCGGCGAATCTCGCGGTCGGCTTCACCTTCTCGACGCTCGCGAAGAGCCAGATGCAGGCGATGCAGATGACGTTTTTCTTCTTCCTGCCTTCATTGCTGCTCTCCGGATTCATGTTCCCGTTCCGCGGCATGCCCGAGTGGGCGCAGTGGCTGGGCGAAGTGTTGCCGCTTACCCACTTCCTGCGCATCGTGCGCGGCATATTGTTGAAGGGCAACGATCTCGCCGAGATCCTGCCCAACCTGTGGCCGATGGCGGTTTTCCTGCTGGTCGTCTCGGCCATCGCCCTGGCGCGCTACCGCGAGACGCTCGACTAAGACGAGTGACCGGTGACTGGGAATCTCCAGTGTCGCGTCCCGGAGTATCATTCGTCGTCCACGATGAGCCCAGCTTCCTCGAATCGCCGACAAGTCCTGCTGGCCGCGCTGTTGAGCGCGGCGCTGCTGATTTGCGGTCCGGGGGTTGCGGCGCAACAGGCCGGCGGCGCGGCGATAGCCTCGGCGCACCCGCTGGCGACTGCGGCCGGGCACGAGATCCTGAAGCAGGGCGGCAACGCCTTCGATGCCGCCGTAGCGGTTGCAGCCGCGCTCGCCGTCGTCGAGCCGTACTCGTCCGGGCTCGGTGGCGGCGGGTTCTGGCTGCTGCACCGGGCGCGCGACGGATTCGAGGTGATGGTCGACGGGCGCGAGACCGCTCCGCGCCAGGCGGTGCGGGAGATCTTTCTCGACGCCAGCGGCAAGCCCGGTAACGCGGCTATCGCCGAGAGCGGCAAGGCGGCCGCAATTCCTGGCACGCCCGCCGCCCTCGCGCACGTCGCGCGGACCTACGGCAGGTTGCCGCTCGCGGCCAGTCTCGCGCCCGCGATCCGCTACGCGCGCGAGGGCTTTCCGGCGGATCCGCGTTACGTGCGCATCGCCACGTTGCGCGAGCGCCGATTGCAGTCCCACCCCGACACCGCGCGCATATTTCTCGTGGACGGGCGCGCCCCGATGGCGGGCCACGTGCTGCGCCAGCCGGAACTGGGCGGGACTCTGGCGCAGCTGGCAGCAGCGGGGGCCGGCGGGTTCTACGACGGAGCGGTGGCGCGAGCGCTGGTCGAGTCGGTCAATGGTAACGGCGGTGTGTGGCAGCTTTCCGATCTGGCCGAGTACCGCGTGGTCGAGCGGGCACCGGTGCGATTTCAATACCGCGGCGCGACGATTACCGCTGCGGCGCTTCCTTCGGCCGGGGGAATCGCGCTGGCGCAGACGCTCAACATGCTCGAGCGCTATACGCCGGGCGATGCGCGCGCTCCCGGTGCTGCTCACTACGTGATCGAGGCGATGAGGCGCGCGTTTCACGACCGCGCGCGCTTCCTCGGTGATCCGGATTTCGTCCCGGTGCCGGTGGACCGGCTGGTGAGCAAGGACTACGCCCGGCGCCGAGCGGCAGGCATCAACCCGGCATCGGCTACTCCCAGCGACGCGTTGGGCGAGGAGCGGATCGCTCTCCCGGGAAGCTTCAATACCACGCACCTGTCGGTGATCGACGCCGATGGCAATCGCGTGGCCGCGACGCTTACCGTCAACTGGCTGTTCGGCTCCGGCATCGTCGCGGGGACGACCGGCGTGCTGCTCAACAACGAGATGGACGACTTCTCCTTCGATCCGGACGTCCCGAATTCGTACCGGCTGCACGGCAGCCACGCCAATGCGGTTGCGCCGGGGAAGCGGCCGCTCTCCAGCATGACGCCGGCCTTCGTCGAGGATAGCAAAGGCGTGCTCGTGCTCGGCGCACCCGGCGGACCGCGCATCGTGAGCCAGGTGCTGCTCGCGATACTCGACTACCTGGAGACGTCACAGGGGAGCCTGGACCTGGAACGCATCGTGCGGGCGCCGCGCTATCACCATCAATGGTGGCCGGACCGCGTCGAGATCGAGCCCGGGGCGTTTCCGCCGGAGTGGCGCGCGGCGCTGGAGGCGATGGGGCACCGCCTGCAGCCGACGGGACGGGCGTGGGGCAACATGCAGCTCGTGTTCAAGTCGAAGGCGACCGGAATCGCTCAATCTGCAAATGACCCTCGTGGCGAAGACGTCGGTTGGTACTGAGAATTCGAGTTGTCACTTGGAAAGGAAATACCAGGATGATGAACACTGCGCCGACGCAATGCACGGGCATGCGGGACCACTCGGCTGCTCAGGTCCATCCCGGGTCTTGATTCAACGCATCAAGTTTTGTGTATCACGGATTCCACGTTCCACGCGTTCTCAATAGGTTACTTGCGATCACGCCTATCGGGGCGAAGCGATGCTCCAAACTTGATGGCACCGATATGGAAGCCCGAATGTGGGCAATACCGGGCGCCATCGGATCCTTCGATGCGCAATAGTCAAGAGGGAGCTGCCGTTGGTCGGTGTGAAAAATCAAGGGACCGCTTTCTCCGATATGATGAATCCTTGTGAAGACCACTTTTCTTGATTTCGAGCAGCCCATCGCCGAGCTGGAGGCGAAGATCGAGGAGCTGCGCTTCGTGCAGGACGATTCCGCGCTCGACATCTCCGAGGAGATCGCGCGGCTGCAGAAGAAGAGCCAGACGCTCACCAAGGAAATCTACGGCAAGCTCGACGCGTGGCAGATCGCGCAGGTCGCGCGCCATCCGCAGCGCCCGTACACGCTCGACTACGTCAACGGCATTTTCACCGACTTCGAGGAGCTGCACGGCGACCGGGCGTTCGGGGACGATCCCGCGATCGTCGGCGGGCTCGCGCGCTTCGGCGGCGAGAGCTGCGTGGTCCTCGGCCACCAGAAAGGGCGCGACACCAAGGAGAAGCTTCACCGAAACTTCGGGATGTCCAAGCCGGAGGGCTTTCGCAAGGCGCTGCGGCTCATGAAGCTCGCGGAAAAATTCGGCGTCCCTCTTTTTTCCTTCGTGGATACGCCCGGAGCGTATCCCGGCGTGGGCGCTGAAGAGCGCGGACAGTCCGAGGCTATCGGGCGCAACATTTACGCGATGGCTGAGCTCAAGGTGCCGGTGATCTGCACGGTCATCGGCGAAGGCGGCTCGGGCGGCGCGCTGGCGATAGCGGTGGGCGACGTGACCTTGATGCTGCAGTATGCGACCTACTCGGTGATTTCGCCCGAAGGCTGCGCGGCGATCTTGTGGAAGAGCGCGGACTACGCCGCGGAAGCCGCGGAGACGCTCGGCATCACGGCCACCCGGCTGAAGACGCTCGGCCTCGTCGACCGCATCGTCAACGAGCCGCCCGGCGGGGCCCATCGCGACCACGATGCGATGCTGCAGAACCTGCGCAAGGCGCTCCAGGAAGTCTGGCGCCAGCTGAAGGACAAACCGATCGACGAGCTGCTGGAAGCGCGCCTGGAGAAGCTGATCGGTTATGGCAAGTTCAAGGAAGCGCAGCAATAACCCCCCTCAGCCCCCCTTTCGGGGGGATGTGGTCCGGCAGGTCGCCGCGCAGCTCGCCGGAGTAGTGCAGCCCGGGGATCGGGTCACGGCGGCGTTGAGCGGCGGGATCGATTCGGTGGTCCTGCTGGATATCCTGCACCGCCTGCGCGCGCGACTGCACATTCGTCTCTCCGCGCTGCATGTGAATCACCAGCTGAGCCCGCGCGCGACGCGCTGGTCGGCATTCTGCCGCCGCGTCTGCCGCGCCCGCGGCATTCCTTTTCGAAGCGTGAAGGTGACGGTTTCGCGGGGTGACAGCCTCGAAGCCGCCGCGCGCACCGCCCGTTACGAGGTCTTTTCCCGTGAGCCCTGCGACTACATCGTCCTCGCCCACCACCAGGACGACCAGGTGGAAACGCTGCTGTTGCAGTTGCTGCGGGGGGCGGGGGCGAAGGGACTCGCGGCGATGCCGCTCATCCGGAAGGCGGAAGGCGGAAGACGGAAGACGGAAGGGAAGAGCAAAACAGGTCATCCTTCATCCTTCATCCTTCATCCTTCAATTCTTCGTCCTCTCCTCGATATTACCCGTGCCGAGATCGACGCGTACGCGAGGGCGCGTCGCCTGAAGTGGGTGGAGGACGACTCCAACGCCGACCTTTATTTCCAGCGCAATTTCCTCCGGCACGAGATCCTGCCGGGCATAGCGAACCGCTTTCCCGCGTACCGCACGACTATCTCGCGAACAGCGCGGCATCTTGCAGAAACCGCGGCGCTGCTCGAGGAGATGGCAGTCGCCGACGGCGCGGGCGCGCTGACTGACGGAACGCTCGCTGCCGCCGCGCTGCGACAGCTTTCGCCCGCGCGTGCCCGCAATCTCCTGCGCCACTTTCTCGCGGCCCGGGAGGTGACGATGCCCAACGCGGCACGCCTCGATGAAGCGTTGAGGCAGGTTCTTACCGCAGGGCAGGACGCGCGCGTTGCCATCGACCTGGGTGCGTGCGAGCTGCGGCAATTCGAAGGACGCCTGCACGTCGTGTCCCGGCAAGCGGCGCCGCGCCCCGGTTACCTCAAGCGGTGGCGAGGCGAGCGTGAACTGCGCGTTCCGGAACTGGGCGGGGTACTCGTGATGGCGCCGTCACTGGGGACGGGCCTGAGCCTCGCCCGGCTGCGCGAGCAGCCGGTGGCGATCCATGCGCGCGGGGGTGGCGAGCGGTTGCAGCCCGATCGCCGCCGGCCGCGCCGCACGCTGAAGAATCTCATGCAGGAGGCGCGCATCCCGCCCTGGGAGCGCGAGCGGCTGCCGCTGGTGTTCTGCGGTGGCGATCTCGCGTGGGTGCCCGCGATCGGCATCGACTGCGCGTACCAGGCGGCGCCCGGGGAACGTTCCGTTTCCCCGTCGTGGCATCCCGGCGGCTGACCGCGGCGGAACGCATAACCTCTCGTCGCAGGGGACGCAGCGGACGCGGAGGATTGCGCCGCGCCGCCCCTTCTGATTTACCTCTGTGTCCTCAGCGCCCTCTGCGTTGACAGTTTCGGGAAATCTCTTTATTTCAAAGCCTTACCATGGTATTCTTCGGGGTTAATCTAAAACTGGGACTGGCTGCATGGCAGTGGAACGGACGTTGTCCATCATCAAGCCCGATGCAGTGGCCAAGAACGTGATCGGCCAGATTTACGGCCGCTTCGAGCAGGCCGGGCTCATTATTGTCGCGGCGCGCATGCTGCGGCTCTCGCGCGCCCAGGCCGAAGGTTTTTATGCCGTGCACAAGGAGCGGCCGTTCTTCAAGGATCTCGTCGACTTCATGATTTCCGGGCCGGTGATGGTGCAGATACTGGAGGGGGAGGACGCCATCCAGAAAAATCGCGATCTCATGGGCGCTACGGACCCGAAAAAAGCCGCCAAGGGCACGATACGGGCGGATTTCGCGGACAGCATCGACGCCAACGCGGTGCACGGCTCGGACTCCCCGGAGACCGCCGCGACCGAAATCGCTTATTTCTTCCCCAGGCAGGAAATCCACGCGCGCTGAGCGACTGCGACTGCCATGGCGACCAATCTGCTCGGCCTCGACAGCGGCGGACTGCACGCTTACTGCGCCACACTCGGCGAGCGGCCGTTCCGGGCGCGGCAGCTGATGCGCTGGATGCACCACGCGGGCGTCGACGATTTCGGCGCCATGACTGACGTATCCAGGCCGCTGCGCGAGCGCCTTGCGCGGGAGGCGGTCGTGGCGGCGCCGCCCGTGCTCCTCGATACGACCGCGCCGGACGGCACTCGCAAGTGGCTGCTGGACGTGGGCACCGGAAACGCGATCGAGTCCGTGTTCATCCCCGAACCCGACCGGGGAACGCTCTGCATCTCGTCCCAGGCCGGCTGCGCGCTCGCGTGCACGTTCTGCTCGACCGGCCACCAGGGTTTCAACCGCAACCTCGCTACGGACGAGATTATCGGCCAGCTCTGGATCGCAAACCGGCTGCTCACCCGCGAGACCGGCGCCGAGCGGCCGGTGACGAACGTCGTGATGATGGGCATGGGCGAGCCGTTGCATAATTTCGAGAACGTCGTGCCCGCCCTGCGGCTGATGCTCGATGATTTCGCCTACGGGCTGTCGCGGCGGCGCGTGACCCTGTCCACCGCGGGCCTCGTGCCCGGTATCGACCGCCTGCGCGATACCTGCCCGGTCGCGCTGGCCGTTTCGCTGCACGCGCCGAACGACCGGCTCCGCGACGAGCTGGTGCCGATCAACCGGAAGTATCCGCTCCGGGAGCTGCTCGCCGCGTGCGTGCGCTACAGCGAAAAAGCACCGCGCGATTTCGTCATGTTCGAATACGTCCTGCTCGACGGGATCAACGACGGCGTCGCGCAGGCACGCGAGCTCGCCGTCCTCGTGAAGGACATCCCGTGCAAGATCAACCTGATTCCGTTCAACCCGTTTCCCGGCACCCGCTACGCGAAGTCGGGCCCGGCCGCGGTCGAGCGCTTCCGCGAGACGTTGATGCAGGCGGGTCTCATCACGACCGTCCGCAAGACGCGGGGCGATGATATCGCCGCCGCGTGCGGGCAGCTGGCAGGCCAGGTGCAGGATCGCACCCGGCGCAAGGAGCGCCGGCGCCGCGAGGAGGCGGCATGAGCGGCGGAGCACTAGGGCCCCGATTGGGGACGCGCCCCGGCCTCGGTCTCCGGCACGGTGGTGCGGGACGGGGCGCGAGCCGCTGCGTCGAACGCTTCCACATGTCGGGGCCGCTCGCTGCTCCCGCACCCTGCTGCGCACACCGAGTCGCAGCGGCACCCGCGAAGGACGCCGGCCGCCGACGCGATGGCATTGGAATCGGCGTAGACGTGACAGAGGAGGCAGCATGAGGTTGCGGACTGTCATCGGCTTGGCGATCGCCGTCGTCTGGGTCGCGCTGACGGGCTGTGTTAGTCAAAGGAGCGATTCCGGTTCGGGGCTCAAGCCCTCGAACTCGACGATGGGTGACGAAGCTCCGGACCGCTTGCGTGCGCGCGTGCACACGGAGCTTGCTTCGAGCTACTTCGAGCTGGGCAATATCCCGGTGGCACTCGAGGAGACAAAGGAGGCTTTGCGAGCCGATGCGAACTACGGCCCCGCCCACAACATCATGGGGTTGTTGTATGCGACGCTGAAAGAGGACCGGCTGGCCGAGGAAAGCTTCCGGCGCGCGCTCCAGTTGAACCCGCTCGATTCCGACGCCAACCATAACTACGGCCAGTTCCTGTGCCAGCGCAAGCGCGAAGACGAGGGGATAGGGCATTTCCTGGCGGCGGTGAAGAATCCCCTGTACCAGGGTCCCGACCGCTCCTATACCAATGCCGGGGTATGCGCGCGCCGGCGGGGCGACATGGCGGCCGCGGAGGGTTATTTCCAGATGGCGCTGAAGACCCGCCCCAGCCAGCCGCAGGCGCTCTACAACATGGCGGAGATCTCGTATACGAGGGGCGACTTCGCGGGCGCCAGGGGCTATCTCGCCCGCCTTACGAAGGTTTCCCAACCGAACGCCGAGGTGCTGTGGCTCGGCGTGCGCGTCGAGCGCAGGCTGGGCGACCGCAACTCCGAGGCGAGCTATGCCGCGCAGCTCCGGAACAGCTTTCCGGATTCCAAGGAAGCGCGCGCCCTGGCATCCGGCGAGAATTGAACCAGTGGTCATGACATCGAACGCGACAGAAACCAGCGACCGCAGGGGCGAGACGCCGGGCGCGGCTCTGCGCGCCGCGCGCCTGGCGCAGAACCTCGGCGTTGCCGACGTCGCGCGCCAGCTGAAGCTCTCGATAAACCAGGTCGAGGCGCTCGAAGCCGGCGATTTCGAGCGCCTGCCGGGGCCGGTCTTCGTGCGCGGCTTTACCCGGAACTACGCGCGCCTGTTGAGACTCGATGCGGAGGCGCTGCTGCGGCAGGTCGAGGCCGGCCTGCCGCGGGAGGAGCCGCGACCGGCCGCACCGCCGTCGCAGGACATTCCCTTTCCCGCCACCCCACCGCGGCGCTGGCGTGTCTACGCCCTGGCGGCGGCTGCGGTCGTGGCCGCTCTCGCCGCGTACGAGTTTTCCCCGACGACGACATCCGAGCCTCCGTCCAAGGAACCGGTCGTTGCCGCGCCTGCGTCGGAGCCCGCTGCGCCTCCCGCGGCAGGCACGGGTGGCGCGTCCGCGCCCGAAGCGATGGCGGGACCATCGGCAGCCGGCGCATCGAACGAGGCGAAGGCTGAGGCGCGGGTCCGTCCGGGAACCGTTCAGCCCGGGCCGCAGGCGGGAACCGGCGCCGCCGATGGCGCGCAGAGCGCGGCCCAGCTCGCTGCCGGCGCGCCCGCCGCGCAGAATCCGCCGCCCGCGGCCGCAAAGAGCGCGGCGCGCGAAGAGGAAGCGACGCCCGGGCCCGGCGAGCGCCAGGTGCACCTGGTATTCGCGCAGGCGTCCTGGGTCGAGATCCGCGACCGCAGCGGCAAGGCCATCTTCTCGCAGCTGAATCCGCCGGGTACCGAGCAGCGCGTGAACGGACGGCCGCCGCTCGCCGTGGTGGTCGGCAATGCACACGGCGTCAAGCTCACCTACGACGAACGGCCCGTCAATCTTTCGGTCCATACGAAAGTCGACGTTGCCCGGCTGACGCTCCAATGAATTGCTATCCGGAATACGGTCCGGGCGAGCGCCGCGAGAGCGTCGCCGTCGCGGTCGGGCCGGTCGTGATCGGCGGCTCCGCTCCCATCGTCGTCCAGTCGATGACCAATACCGACACCGCGGACATCGCTGCAACCGTCCGCCAGGTGGCGGAGCTGGCGCGCGCCGGCTCGGAACTCGTTCGCGTCACCGTGAACAACGCGGAAGCTGCTGCCGCAGTTCCTCGCATTCGCGAGCAGCTCGACCGGGCCGGGGTCGAAGTGCCGCTCGTCGGGGATTTCCATTTCAACGGCCATCGGCTCCTCACCCAGCATCCTGCATGCGCGGAAGCGCTCGCCAAGCTGAGGATCAATCCCGGCAACGTCGGCCGCGGCTCGAAGCGCGACGACCAGTTCGCCATCCTGATCGAGTTCGCCTGCCGTTACGACAAGCCGGTGCGCATCGGGGTCAACTGGGGCAGCCTCGATCAGGAGCTGCTCGCCCGGATGATGGATGAGAACGCGGCTCTGCCCGAGCCACAGGAAGCGACGGTGGTCACGCGCCGGGCGCTCGTTGCCTCCGCGCTGGAGAGCGCGCGCCAGGCCGAAGCGCTCGGGCTCCCGCGCGGGAAGATCGTGCTCTCGTGCAAGGTGAGCGGCGTGCAGGATTTGATCGCGGTCTACCGCGACCTCGCCGCGCGTTGCGATTACGCGCTGCACCTGGGGTTGACCGAGGCCGGGATGGGCTCGAAGGGCATCGTCGCCTCCGCCGCCGCGCTGGCGGTGCTGCTGCAGGAGGGCATAGGCGACACCATCCGCATCTCCCTCACGCCGGAGCCGGGCGGCGACCGCACGCGGGAAGTCGTCGTCGCGCAGGAGCTGCTGCAGACGGTGGGCTTGCGATCGTTCGCGCCGCTCGTGATCGCCTGCCCCGGCTGCGGGCGCACCACCAGCACCTTTTTCCAGGAGTTGGCGGACCGGATCCAGAGCTATCTCCGCGCGCAGATGCCGGTCTGGCGCGCGCGCCACCCGGGCGTGGAAGGCATGCACGTTGCGGTGATGGGTTGCGTGGTGAACGGGCCGGGGGAGAGCAAGCACGCCAACGTCGGGATCAGCCTGCCGGGCTCGGGGGAGAACCCGGTCGCGCCGGTCTACGTGGACGGCGTGAAGACGGTGACGCTGAAAGGCGAGAACATCGCGGCGGAGTTCCAGCAGATCGTCGAGCAGTACGTCGCCGTCAAATATCCCGCGCGAACCGAAGACAGGCCGCAGCCGCAGCCGATCACCTGATGGCGTCAGAACGGATACAGGCGATCCGCGGGATGAACGATGTCCTGCCGGACGAGGCGCACCGCTGGCGCTTTTTCGAGGAGACGGCGCGCGCGGTGCTCGAGCAGTACGGCTACCGCCAGATCCGTACGCCCATCATCGAGCGGACGGATCTGTTCGTGCGCGGGGTAGGCGAAGCCACCGACGTGGTCGAGAAGGAGATGTACTCCTTCGTCGACTCGATGAACGGCGAGCAGCTCTCGCTGCGTCCGGAAGGCACGGCGCCCACCGTGCGCGCCGCGCTGGAGCACAACCTGCTCTACCACGGGCCGCAGCGGCTGTGGTACGGCGGCCCGTTGTTCCGGCACGAGCGGCCCCAGAAGGGACGCTACCGCCAGTACCATACGTTCGGGGCGGAAGCGCTCGGGTACGCCGACCCCGACATCGACGTCGAGCTGCTCGTGATGGCGCGGCGGCTGTGGCGGCAGCTGGGCATCGAGGGCGTGGAGCTGCAGGTGAATACCATCGGCAGTGCCGAAGAGCGGCGCGCGTTCCGCGCGCAGTTGATCGCGCATTTCGAGCGCCACGAGAGCGTTCTGGACGAGGACGCCCGCCGCAGGCTGCACGTGAACCCGCTGCGGCTGCTGGACAGCAAGAACCCGGCCATGCAGCCCGTGATCGAATCGGCGCCGAAGCTGATCGATGCCGTCGGAGAGGCAACGCGGGCCAACTTCGACGCTGTACAGGCCGGTCTCAAGGACGCAGGCATCGCGTACACGATCAACACGCGCCTGGTGCGCGGCCTCGACTATTACAATCTCACCGTGTTCGAATGGGTTGCAAGCCGGCTGGGCGCGCAGAACGCGATATGCTCGGGCGGTCGTTACGACGGGCTTTTCGAGCAGCTGGGCGGCAAGCCGACACCGTGCTGCGGGTTCGGCATCGGCGTCGAGCGTGTCCTGCTGCTGCTGGAGAACGTGGCGCTGCCGGCGGACGGCCCCGACGCTTACCTGGTGCGGCAGGGCGAGACCGCCGCCCGGTTTGCCGCCCGCGCCGCGGAGGATCTGCGCAACGCGGGCCTCTCGGTCGTGCTGCATTCGGGCGCCGGCGGTTTCAAGTCACAGATGAAGAGGGCCGACGCGAGCGGAGCGCGCTACGCGGTGATCGTCGGCGACGACGAGGCGGGCACGGAGACGGTGAGCGTCAAGCCCCTGCGCGAGGATGCGCAACAGGTGCGCGTCGGGCTTGATGAGGCGATTCGCCTCATCAAGAAAGACGTCCCAGACTAGGAAAGCAATGGCATACGACCTCGAGGAACAGGAACAGCTCGCGTCGATCAAGGCGTGGTGGCAGCAGTACGGCAACATGGTCATGCTCGCGGCGACGGCGGCGCTGCTGACGATCGCGGCGTACCAGGGCTGGCGTTACTACCGCGGTACTCAGACCATGTCCGCGCTCTCGCTGTACGAGCAGCTCGAGCGCGCGCAGCGGGGGGGCGAGCAGAAAAAGGCGATCGACATCGCCGCGCAAATCGTGAGCCGCTACGGAGCAACGCCGTATGCGGTCATGGCGGCGCTGACGAGCGCACGGCTCGCCGTCGCAGGGGGCGATCTTGCGGGTGCGAAGACCCAGTTGAAATGGGTCATGGAAAATGCGCGTGACGAGGACACCCGGGACCTGGCCCGGCTGCGCCTCGCGGGCGTGCTGCTCGACGAGAAGACCTACCCGGAGGCGCTGGCGCTGGTGGAGACCAAGGCAGGCGACAGCCTCGCCGGGCTCTACGCGGAACTGAAGGGCGATATCCTGGTGGCGCAGGGCAAGGCCGCGGAAGCGCGCAACGCCTACCAGCTCGCACTCGACAAGAGCGAAGGCGGCAGCACGTACCGGGCGACCGTGCAATTGAAGATGGACGCGCTGGGCGAGCCGGTATCTAAACAGTGACCAGTGACCCGTGACCCGTGAGCAGGAACCTGGTGGTTCGTCCGCGTCTAAGGTCATAGCTCGTGGCCTGTAGCCCGCGGCCCGCAGCCTCAGTCAAATGATCCGCAGAACATTTCTTCGCGCGCTTTGGATGCTGACCGCGGCCGCCAGCGCCGGCTGCCAGACCGTATCCGACACCTACGACCGGATGTTCTCCAGCGGCAAGCCGGCGACGCCGCCATCGGAGCTGGTCGCGATCAAGCCCACCGCCACGCCGAAAATCCTATGGCAGGGCGGCGCGGGCTCGAGCGACAAGAATATTTTCTACCCGGCGCCGGTGGGCAACGTGGTGTACGCCGCCAATGCCGCCGGGGAAATCACCGGCTTCGACGCAATGAAAGGCGGTGCGGTCGCGAAGTTCACGGCCGGCCAGCGAATCTCCGGCGGAGTCGGTGCGGGGGGCGGCCTGGTATTTGCCGGCACCACGCGCGGTGAAGTGCTCGCCTTCGAGCCGCAGGGCAAAGCGGTGTGGAAGGCGCAGCTCACCGGCGAAGTGCTGGCGCCGCCGTCGGCGCAGGACGGCGTGGTGGTAGCGCGTTCCGGCGACGGACGGATCTACGGACTCGATACCGCGACCGGCAAGCGGCGCTGGGTCTACCAGCGACCGACCCAGGTGCCGTTGACGGTGCGCACTCATGCCGGTCTCCTCATCGATCGCGGCGCCGTGTTCGCCGGATTCGCAGGCGGGCGGCTCGTGGCGCTGGCTCTGGCGAACGGCAACGTCGCCTGGGAGGGCATAGTCGCTACGCCGCGCGGCGCGACCGAACTCGAGCGCGTGGCCGACGTGACGAGCCCGCCCGCGCTCGACGGCCAGCGGGTGTGCGCCGTCGCGTTCCAGGGGAGGGTTTCCTGCTTCGATCCGTCGAGAGGCGCTGTCCTCTGGGCGCGGGACATGTCCAGCGTCGCAGGGTTGGCGCTCGACGCGCGATACCTTTACGTCACCGACGACAAGGATGCCATCGTCGCACTCGACAAAGCGAGCGGCGCGAGCATCTGGAAGCAGGACAAGATGGCGGGGCGGCGCGTGAGCGGCCCTCTCGCCTTTGGCCGCTACGTCGTGGTGGGCGACTACGAGGGCTACGTGCACTTCCTCTCGCGCGAGGACGGCTCGTTCGCGGCGCGCATCGCCACCGACGGCAGCGGCATCAGCGCTCCGCCGGTCGCGCTGGACCTGTCGAGCTTCCTGGTCCAGACCCGGAATGGCGGCGTCTACGCGATCACCGTCCAGTGATGCTTCCCGTCATCGCCATCGTCGGCCGGCCCAACGTCGGCAAGTCGACGCTATTCAACCGCCTGACGCGCACCCGGGACGCGATCGTCGCCGACGTGCCGGGATTGACCCGTGACCGGCACTACGGCCGCGGGCGCCTGGGCGGCAAGCCGCATCTCGTTGTGGATACCGGCGGCTTCGAGCCGGTAGGGGCGGAAGGCGTGTACCTCGAGATGGCCCGCCAGACGCGGCAGGCGATCGACGAATCGGACGCCATATTGTTTGTCGTGGATGCGCGCGCGGGCCTTTCCCCGCAGGACCGCGCCGTGGCGGAGGATCTGCGCAAGACCGGCCGCAAGGCGTACCTCGTCGTCAACAAGGCGGAGGGCATGAGACGGGAGGTGGCCGGCGCGGAGTTTCACGCGCTCGGCATGGGCGAGCCGCTGGCAGTGTCCGCCGAGCACGGGGAAAACGTCGCGGACCTTATGGACCTGGTCCTCGCCCAGTTGCCGGACGCCGGGGAGGCGGATGCCCGCGACCACGGGCATCCGGCGATCGCGGTCGTCGGCCGGCCCAACGTCGGCAAGTCCACGCTGGTGAACGCACTCCTGGGCGAGGAGCGCGTCGTCGTGTTCGATCAGCCCGGCACGACGCGCGATTCGATCTACGTCGAGTTCGAGCGCGCCGGGCGGCCCTACACCCTGATCGATACCGCCGGCATGCGCCGCCGCGGGCGAGTGACCGAAACGACCGAGCACGTGTCGGTGGTGAAGGCCCTGCAGGCCATAGAGGACGCGAACGTCGTGATCCTGGTGCTCGATGCCCGACAGGACATCTCGGAGCAGGATGCGCACGTGGCGGGGTACATACTCGAAGCCGGGCGCGCGCTCGTGGTCGCAGTCAACAAGTGGGAGCGCCTGCCCGCCGCCGAGCGCGATCTCGTGAAGCGCGTGCTGGTGCGCAAGCTCGCCTTCCTGAGCTTCGCCCGGCTGCACTTCATCTCCGCGCTCGAAAGCCAGGGCCTGGCGCCCCTGATGAGGTCCGTGGACGAGGCTTATGCGGCTGCCATGGCGCGGCTGCCCACGCCCCGGCTGTCCCGGGTACTGGCCGCCGCCGTGCAGCAGCAGGCGCCGCCTCGGGCCGGTGCGAGCCGCCCCAAGCTGCGCTACGCGCACCAGGGTGGAGCAAACCCGCCCCGTGTCATCGTGCACGGCACCAGCCTGGACCACGTGCCGGAGACCTACCGCAGGTACCTGGAACGATTTTTCCGGGAAGCTTTCAAACTGCAGGGCACACCGTTGCGCGTCGAGTTCCGAACTGGGCCGAATCCCTATGCAGCCGGGGCCGGCAGGCGACGGTAAGCCTATGGCGTAACACCGAAAAACCTAGTAGAGTTGCCATAAGCATCTTGCCTGCTTCCGCTTGGCGCGGCGCGATGGTAAGTTGTGGAAGTAATTCTAATAATGACAAGAGCGAGGGTCACCATGAGCAACAAGGGCCAGCTGCTACAAGACCCGTTCCTCAATACTTTGCGCAAGGAACACATCCCGGTGTCGATCTACCTCGTGAACGGCATCAAGCTGCAGGGGCAGATCGATTCCTTCGACCAGTACGTCGTCCTGCTCAAGAACACGGTCACCCAGATGGTGTACAAGCACGCCATCTCGACCGTCGTGCCCGCGCGCCCGGTCAACCTCCAGCTCGACCAGGGTTCCGATTCCTGACTTGATGTACCAGCGTCCCGGTAACGCCACCGACGCCGTACTGGTCAGCCTCGACCTCGGCGAGGCCGGTTATGCCGACAGCCTCGACGAGATCCAGCGGCTAGCCACCAGCGCCGGCGTCAGGACGCGCGCGCTCGTCCAGGGTCGTCGCCATCGCCCCGATCCCGCGCTCTTCGCCGGCAAGGGCAAGGTAGAGGAAGTGGCGCGGAACGTCGCCGCAACCGGGGCAGGCCTTGCGATATTCAACCACGAGCTCTCCCCGGTGCAGGAGCGCAATCTTGAGCGCACCCTCAACTGCCGCGTGGTGGACCGCGTAAGCCTCATCCTGGATATCTTCGCACAGCGCGCGCAGTCGCACGAGGGCAAGCTGCAGGTCGAGCTCGCGCAGCTCGAGCACCTCGCGCCGCGGCTGGTGCGCGGCTGGACCCACCTCGAGCGCCAGAAAGGCGGGATCGGCATGCGGGGGCCCGGTGAATCCCAGCTCGAAACCGACCGGCAGCTCCTCGGCAAGCGCGTCAAGGCGTTGAAGGACAAGCTCGTGAAGGTGCAGTCGCAGCGGGCTACCCAGCGGCGTTCCCGCACCCGCGGCAACGTGTTCACGGCCTCGCTGGTCGGCTATACCAACGCAGGCAAGTCGACCCTTTTCAACCAGCTGACGCGCGCGGGCGTGTATGCCGCGGACAAGCTCTTTGCGACCCTGGACACGACCACGCGGCGCGTGCACACGGCCGCGGGCGGCGTCGTGCTCTCCGATACGGTAGGCTTCATCCGCGAGCTTCCGCACACGCTCGTGGCCGCGTTCCGGGCGACGCTGGAGGAAACGATACACGCTGCCCTGCTGCTGCACGTGGTGGACGCGAGCAGCCCGGACCGCGACGCCCAGATCGCCGCCGTCAACGCGGTGCTGGCCGAGATCGGCGCCGACCGGATTCCGCAGTTGATCGTGCTGAACAAGATCGATCGCACGCCGTTGCCGCCGCGGGTCGAGCGCGACGAGTATGGTAAGATTTCGCGCGTCTGGGTGAGCGCGCAATCGGGTGAAGGAGTCGAATTCGTCCGCACGGCGCTCGAAGAACGCGGTGCGGCGGCGCGCAGCGAGGGGGCCAGGAATTTCGCCGCGGCGTGAGTCCTGGTGTCCATCCCACTTCATTTCACTTCCATGACCGGCCTGTCGAGAATCTCCACCGCAACGAAGCGCGCGTCGTGCTTGGCGCGAGTCATGATCCGGCGCGAGTCATGATGGGGACCATTCGCGGCCGCCTGCGGGATGCTTGCGCGCGCGCCCTTGGGGTGCTGATGTCGCTCAACGATCCGCAGTGGGGCCGGCGCCCGGGCCAGGGGCCGCCCGATCTCGACGAGCTGTGGCGTGATTTCAACCGCAAGCTGAGCGGCCTCTTCGGCCGCCGCGGCGGCGGAGGCGACGGTGCCGACGCGCCCGAGCCGCGGCGGTGGGGCGGCGGCGCGGGATTGCTCCTTGCCCTTATCATCGCGGTCTGGCTCGCGAGCGGCTTCTATATCGTGTATGAAGGCCAGCGGGGCATCGTGCTCAGGTTCGGCAAGCTCTCCGAGACCACGCAGCCGGGGCCGCGCTGGCATCTTCCGTATCCCGTCGAGAGCGCGGAAATCGTCAACCTGACCCAGGTCCGGCAGGTGGAAGTCGGCTACCGCAACAACGTCAAGAGCAAGGTCGAGAAGGAATCCCTGATGCTGACCGACGATGAGAACATCGTCGACGTCCAGTTCGGGGTGCAATACATCCTGAAGAGTCCCACCGATTACCTGTTCAGGAACCGCTCGCCGGACGACTCCGTGCTGCAGGCCGCGGAGACGGCGATCCGCGAGATCGTCGGCAAGAGCAGCATGGACTTCGTGCTCTACGAGGGCCGCGCCGATGTTGCGGCCCGCGCGCACAAGCTGATGCAGGAGATCCTGGACCGCTACGAGACCGGCATCAGCATCAGCAAGGTGACGATGCAGGACGCGCAACCGCCACAGCAGGTGCAGGCCGCGTTCAACGACGCGGTGGAGGCGGGGCAGGATCGCGAGCGGCAGAAGAACGAGGGCCAGACCTACGCCAACGACGTGATCCCGAAGGCGCGCGGCATGGCGTCACGGCTGCTCCAGGAAGCGGAAGGCTACCGGCAGAAAGTGATCGAGCAGTCGGAGGGTGATGCCGCGCGTTTCCGCCAGCTCGTGGTGGAGTACGCCAAGGCGCCGCAGGTAACGCGCGACCGGCTCTACATCGAAACCGTGGAGCAGGTCCTGAGCAACACGACGAAGGTGATCATCGACCAGAAGGGTGGCAACCTCACGTACCTGCCCCTCGACAGGATCATGCAGATGAGCCCCGCGCGGCCCGCGGAGCCCGCGGCCAAGAGCGAGCCGGTCGCGCCTCCCGAGCAATCCACCTCGCGCTCGCGCGACGCCTTCCGCTCGCGCGAACGGGAGCCGCGATGAAGCCCTCCGTCGGCACGGTGCTCGTCGGCGCGGTGATCCTGCTGATCCTCGCGTCGCTTTCTCTTTTCGTGGTCGACCAGCGCCAGAACGCCATGGTGCTCCGGCTGGGCCAGGTGGTGAATGTCGAAACCACGCCGGGCCTCTACTTCAAGGTGCCGCTGGTCGACAACGTGCGTTATTTCGACATCCGCATCCTCACCATAGACACCGCCGAGCCCGAGCACTTCCTGACCTCGGAAAAGAAGAACGTGCTCGTGGACCTGTTCGTCAAATGGCGCATCACCGACGTGCTCCAGTACTACCGCAGTATCGTGCAGGGCGGCGGCGGGGAAATGCAGGCGCAGACGCGGCTCCTGCAGACCATCAACGACGGATTGCGCGCGGAGTTCGGCAATCGCACGGTGCACGACGTGGTGTCCGGCGAGCGCGACAAGATCATGGAGCTCATGCGGCAGAAAGCGAACGAGGACGCCGTCAAGATCGGCGTGGAAGTCCTGGACGTGCGGCTGAAGCGCGTCGATCTGCCCAAGGAAGTGAGCCAGTCGGTCTACAACCGGATGGCGACCGAGCGCAAGCAGGCGGCGACCCAGCTGCGATCCACGGGGGCTGCGGAGTCCGAAAGAATAAGGGCGGACGCGGACCGCCAGCGGGACGTCATCATCGCAGAAGCCTACCGCGAGGCGCAGCGCATCAAGGGCGAAGGCGACGCGAAGTCCGCCGCGATCTACGCGGGCGCCTACAATGCCAATCCCGAGTTCTACGCCTTCTACCGCAGCCTGGAGGCGTACAAGCAGAGTTTCAAGAACCGGAACGACGTCCTGGTTCTCGAGCCCAATTCCGATTTCTTCAAGTACTTCAAGTCGACCGGCAGGCCCGGTAAGTAGTGCGCCGGGCGCGGCTCGACGATGCGCGCGGAATGGGAAACATCCTGCTCACGGCCTTCGCACTGATGCTCATCATCGAGGGCGTGCTGCCGTTTCTGCTGCCGGTCCTGTGGCGCGAGACCTTCCGGCGCCTGACCGAGATGTCCGACGGTCAGATCCGCTTCATCGGGCTGACCTCCATGCTCGCCGGGTTGCTGCTGCTGTTCATCGCCCGGCGCTGAAAATCCGTCAGGCGTCAGGCGTGAAGCGTGAGACGTCGAGCGATGCCGTTCCTCTATAATCCGCCTGACCCTTCACCCCTGACGCTTCACGAATCATGCGCACCTGGATCCTGCCCGAGTACATCGAGGACATCCTGCCGGCCGAGGCCGCCAGGATCGAGCGGTTGCGCCGGGACATTCTGGATCTCTTCGTCGTGCACGGCTTCGAGCTGGTGATGCCGCCGATGATCGAGCACCTGGAGTCGCTGCTGACCGGGACGGGGCACGATCTCGACCTCCAGACGTTCAAGCTGGTGGATCAGCTCTCGGGGCGCATGCTGGGGGTGCGCGCGGATATCGCGCCGCAAGTCGCGCGCATCGACGCCCACCTCCTCAACCGGCAAGGAGTCACGCGGCTATGCTATACGGGCAGCGTGCTGCAGACTCTGCCGCGCGGCATGAACCGGACGCGCGAGCCTCTGCAGATCGGCGCCGAGCTCTACGGTCACGCCGGGATCGAGAGCGACGCCGAGATCCAGCGGCTGATGATGAGGGCGCTGGCGATCGCCGGCGTGCGCGACGCCTATCTCGACATCGGCCACGTGGGAATCTTCCGCTCGCTCGTGCGCCGCGCCGGGCTCGCCCCGGAGCGGGAGGGCGAGCTGTTCCGCGCGATGCAGGCCAAGGACGTCCCGGCCCTGAGGATGCTGGCGCGCAAGCTCGACCATCGCACCGGAGCTGCTCTCGCCGCGCTGCCGGAGCTCTACGGCGGTCCCGAGGTTCTCGTCGCCGCGAGGAGAAAGCTGCCCGAGCATGCCGAGATCCGCGCCGCGCTTGCCTGCCTCGAGGCGCTGTCCCGTGAGCTCAGCGACGTGGCGCGTATCCGCTGCTTCGACCTTGCGGAACTCCGCGGCTACCATTACCACAGCGGGGTCGTGTTCGCCGCGTACGCCGGGGGCTCGGCCAACGCGCTGGCGCTCGGCGGGCGCTACGACGAGGTCGGCAAGGCATTCGGACGCGCGCGCCCGGCGACCGGTTTCAGCATGGACCTGCGCGAGCTCGTCCAGTCGGTGCCGGGAGGCGCTGGCCGTTCGGCCGTCCTCGCGCCGCACGCGCCGCGCGATGCGCGCCTCGCACGCGCCGTCAGCGCGTTGCGCGCGCGGGGAGTCGTGGTCATCACGGACCTCCCCGGGCACGCGGGCACGCGCGGCGAGTTGAACTGCGACCGCCTCCTGGTAAAACGCAGCGGGAAGTGGGTTGTTCAGAAACTGAGATGAAGCCGGTGAGATTCAGGGTTTGCCCATGGCAAAGAACGTAGTCGTCGTCGGCACCCAGTGGGGTGACGAGGGCAAAGGCAAGATCGTCGATTGGCTCACCGATCACGCGCGGGGCGTCGTGCGCTTCCAGGGCGGGCACAACGCCGGGCACACGCTCGTCATCGGCGGCAGGAAGACGGTGCTCCACCTCATACCCTCCGGCATACTGCGCGGGGACGTCGCCTGCTACATCGGCAACGGCGTCGTGCTCTCGCCGCAGGCCCTGGTCGAGGAGATCGCCACGCTGGAGGCCGCCGGCGCGGACGTGCGCCCGTGGCTGAGGATCAGCGAGGCCTGTCCCCTGATCCTGCCCCATCACGCGGCGCTCGATCTCGCCCGCGAGAACGCCAAGGGCGATTTCAAGATCGGCACGACCGGTCGCGGCATCGGGCCCGCGTACGAGGACAAGGTCGCGCGCCGCGCGCTCCGCCTGCAGGACCTTTTTCACCCCGAGCGTTTCGCGCTGAAGCTGAAGGAGGTGCTCGATTACCACAACTTCGTGCTCGCGAACTATTTTCACGCCCCGACGGTGGATTACGCGAAGTCCCTCGACGACACCATGCGGCTCGCCGAAGAGATCAAGCCGCTGGTTGCGGACGTGCCGCGGCTTCTCTTCGAGGCGCAGCGCGCCGGTCACAACCTGCTCTTCGAAGGCGCGCAGGGCACGCTGCTCGACATAGACCACGGGACCTACCCCTACGTGACCTCGAGCAACTGCGTGGCCGGCGCGGCGGCGGCAGGAGCCGGTGTCGGGCCGCACTGCCTGCACTACGTCCTCGGCATCACCAAGGCCTACACTACGCGCGTGGGCTCGGGGCCGTTCCCGACGGAGCTGGACGACGAGCTCGGGAAACAGCTGGCGAGCCGCGGTAACGAGTTCGGTTCCACCACCGGGCGGCCGCGCCGCTGCGGCTGGTTCGACGCGGCGGCTTTGAAGCGCTCCATCCAGATCAACGGCGTGTCGGGTCTCGGGATCACCAAGCTCGACGTGATGGACGGTATGGAGGCGGTGAGAATCGGCGTCGGCTACCGGCTGAACGGGCAGGTGAGCGACATCCTGCCGGTAGGAGCGGAGGAACTCGAAGGATGCGAGCCGATCTACGAGGAGGTGCCGGGCTGGAAGGAGAGCACGGTCGCCCTGACGCACCTGGACCAGCTGCCGGCCGCGGCGCGTGCCTACCTGAGGCGCATCGAGGAGATCTGCGGCGTGCCGATCGATCTCATCTCAACCGGGCCGGACCGGGAGCATACGATAGTGCGGCGCCACCCGTTTGAATAACAGTGATGAGTTCTGAGTGTTTAGTGTTGAGTTGCAGCGTGGCCGAGAATCACTCAAAACTCAGCACTCAACACTCAACACTGAATTGTGGTGCCCAGGAAGGGATTCGAACCCCCACACCATTGCTGGCGCCAGGACCTGAACCTGGTGCGTCTACCAATTCCGCCACCTGGGCGTGAGGGCGGAATTCTAGCGGAAGGTCCCGCGTCGATCAAATGAAGCAGAGATGAGAAGCCCGAAATTTTCCACGCGCCGCGGCGCCCGCGCGCGGGCGCGCGGCGACGACGCTCCCTCCCGCGAGGAAATCTTCCAGTCGCTGGACAGGCAGGGCATCCCGGTCACGGAAGACGCGCTGGCCAAGGCGCTGCACACTGCGCCGGAGCACCTGCAGGCGCTGCACGAGCGGCTTGCCCGCATGGAGCGGGACGGAGAGATCATCCGTAACCGCCGCAACGCCATACTCATCACAGCCCGGGTGGACCTGCTGCGCGGCCGCGTGCAGGGGCATCCCGACGGATTCGGATTTCTCGTGCGCGACGACCGCGGCCCGGATCTCTTTCTGGGGCCCGCCGAGATGCGCAAGACGATGCACGGCGATCGCGTGGTCGCGCGCATCGCGGGTAGCGACCGGCGCGGCCGCCCCGAAGGCAAGATCGTGGAAGTGCTGGAGCACGCGCACCAGCGGCTCGTCGGGCGGCTGCACCGCGAGCACGGCATTCTTTTCGTGCGGGCCGAGGAGCGGCGCATCAGCCACGAGTTCCTGGTTCCGGCGGACGCGGCGGGCGGCGCGCAGCCGGGGCAGGTCGTGATGGTGGAAATACTCGCGCAACCCTCGAGGCACGCGCAACCGGTGGCGCGCGTGGTGGAAGTGCTCGGGAACTACGCGGATTCCGGCATGGAGATCGAGATCGCCTTGCGCAAGCACGCGCTGCCCCATGTATTTTCGCGGGAAGCGGAGAGCCTGTGCGAGAGCCTGCCGGACGCCGTCCGGGACGAGGACCGTGAACAGCGCATCGATCTCACGGACCTGCCGCTGGTGACGATAGACGGCGAGACGGCGAAGGACTTCGACGACGCGGTCTACTGCGAAATCCTTTCCGTCCCGGCGAGCCGGCAGTCGAGGAAAAAGCGGGAAGGCGCTGCGGGATTCCGGCTCGTGGTCGCCATCGCCGACGTCAGCCACTACGTGAAGCACGGCGACGCGCTCGACCGCGAGGCCCGCGACCGCGGCAACTCGGTCTATTTTCCGCGGCGCGTCATTCCGATGCTGCCGGAGAAGCTCTCGAACGGCCTGTGCTCGCTCAACCCGGCGGTGGAGCGGCTCGCGATGGTCTGCGACATGCGCATCGATGCCCATGGCGGGATCGATTCCTACAAGTTCTATCCCGCGGTGTTCCGCTCGCGCGCGCGCCTCACGTACACCGAGGTTGCAGCGATGCTCGAGGACGAAGCGGGAGAGGCCGCGCGCCGCCATCGCGCGCTCCTGCCGCACATCCGCAACCTGCACCGCCTGTACGGAATCCTCTTGCAGGCGCGCGCGCGCCGCGGCGCGATCGACTTCGAGACCATCGAGACCGAGATGGTGTTCGATGCGAACGGCAAGATCGAGCGCATCGTGCCGGTGAGGCGCAACGACGCGCATCGGCTGATCGAGGAGTGCATGCTGGCGGCCAACGTGTGCGCCTCCGGTTTCCTGCACGGGCACGATCACCCCATGCTGTACCGCGTGCACGAGGGCCCCACGCCCGACAAGCTCGCGGCGTTGCGCGAGTTCCTCAAGGGCTTCGGGCTCGCGTTGACCGGCGGGGACAAGCCCCATGCGGCCGACTATGCAAAGCTGCTCGAGAAAACGAAGGCGCGTCCGGACGCGCTTCTCCTGCAGACGGTGATGCTGCGCTCGCTCCAGCAGGCGGTCTACAGCCCCGAGAACGCCGGTCACTTCGGGCTCGCCTACGAGTCCTATACGCACTTCACCTCGCCGATCCGCCGCTACCCGGATCTCCTCGTGCATCGCGCCATCAAGGCGGCCCTGCACCGGCGCCGCTACGAGCCCGGGAACTGGCGCGAGCTGGGATTGCACTGCTCCACGACCGAGCGGCGCGCCGACGAGGCCACGCGCGACGTTGCCGCCTGGCTCAAGTGCTACTACATGAAGGACCGGATCGGCGAGACCTTCGACGGCAGCGCGAGCGGAGTCGCGTCGTTCGGGGTGTTCGTGGCCCTCGACCAGGCCTACGTCGAAGGGCTGGTGCACGTGTCGGAGCTCGGCACCGACTACTTTCACTTCGACGCCGCGAAGCACCAGTTGATGGGCGAGCGCACCCGCAAACGCTTCCGGCTCGGCGACCGCATGCGGGTCAAGCTGGTGCGCGTGGACCTGGATACGGCGAGGATAGACTTCACCCTGGCGTAGCCGCTGGCTACGCGCTGCGAGCTACGCGCCATGAGCTGTGAGCCCAATGAAGCTAGCCCATAGCCGATGGCAACGACATCGCTGATCTACGGCTTCCACGCCGTCGTGAGCCGGCTGCGCCAGGACCCGGCGAGCGTAAAGGAGGTCTATCTCGATCGCGCGCGGAGCGACGCGCGGGCCCGCGAGCTTGCCGGGTTCGCGCGGGGACACGGGGTGCGGCTGCTGCTGGTCGAGGGCGCGCGCCTGGACGGAATGACGCAGCACGCACGGCACCAGGGCGTCGTCGCGCGCGTCGAGGCGGTGGAGCTGGCGCGGGACCTGGACGGCGTGCTCACCGGGCTCACGGAGCCGGCGTTGCTCCTCATCCTCGACGGCGTCACGGACCCGCATAACCTTGGAGCGTGCCTGCGCGTGGCCGACGGCATGGGGGTGCACGCCGTGATCGCGCCCAAGGATCGGGCCGCGGGCATCAATCCCACGGTCGCGAAGGTCGCGAGCGGCGCGGCGGAGACCGTGCCCTTCCTCGCGGTGACCAATCTCGCCCGCACGATGCGCGAGCTGAAGGAACGCGGGATCTGGCTGATCGGCGCCGAGGAGGGCGCGGAAACCGATCTCTACTCGGTGCGCCTGGCGGGACCGATTGGCTGGGTGCTCGGCGCGGAAGGGGAAGGCATGCGCCGCCTCACCCGGGAGCATTGCGACGAGCTCGCCCGCGTTCCCATGCTCGGTACGGTCACAAGTCTCAACGTCTCGGTGACAGCGGGCATTTGTCTCTCTGAAACACGCAGGCAGCGCGGAAAAACAGGTGCGAAGTGAGCTATTTGTCCTAACCGGCAGGAGCCAATTCGAAATCCAATGACGAACTGGCATTCGTAGGGAAGAACCGGGGGATATATAATGAGCGACGTAGATAATGAGCGACGGAGCGGCCTCGTGGCGAGGCGGCAGCCCTGTGTACGCATTGCCGTCACGCTGCGTTGAATGTTGGATGACGACCGCATAGGGATCGAGAGCATATGGCCGGTAAAACCGAGCGCACCCGCTTCACTCCGAGGCTGATTTCGCTCGCGGTGGCTTCATGCTTCGCGACCGGCACGGCGTACGCCCAGTTGCCTACCGGCGCGCACACGATGACCGGTATCGCCGGCATCAACACGGCCAACAGCACGATGACCGTGACGACCAATGCGAACCGGTCGATCGTCAACTGGCAGACGTTCTCCATCGGCAGCGGGGCCAAGGTCGACATACAGCAGCTTGGGGCGAGCAGCGCGATCCTGAACCGGGTGACGGGCGTGAATGGCAAGATCGATCCGTCGTCGATCCTGGGAGCATTGCAGTCGAACGGGCGGGTGTTCCTGATCAATCCGAGTGGGATCGTGTTCGGGGCGGGCGCGCAGGTCGACGTGGCGGGGCTGGTGGCTTCCACGCTGCGTTTGTCCGATACGGACTTCCTGGCGAACCGGCTGCGTTTCACGGATGGCGCCGGGGCGGGCAGCGTGGTGAACGATGCGCGGCCGACGACGGACTATCCGAACGCCGGGATCAACGCGAGGGAGGGCGGCAGCGTCTACCTCGTGGGCGCGAGTGTGACGAACAACGGCCTGATCACGACGCCCAAGGGCGAAGTGGTGCTGGCGGCGGGCAATTCGGTGGAGCTGGTGAGTGCGGGCACGCCGAACCTGCGGGTGGAGATCGCGGCGCCGGGCAATGAGGCGCGAAATCTCGGGGATATCGTGGCCGAGGCGGGGCGGGTGGGGATCTACGCGGGGCTCATCAACCACAGCGGCACCATACGCGTGGACAGCGCGGTGGCGACGGAAGACGGCAGGATC
>Ga0075428_100000520_pt1 | contig 39099 bp, 27 predicted proteins | sample RhiMetdeltSRZDD2_FD_75291 | JGI IMG/M metagenome (GOLD analysis project Ga0075428, IMG submission 75291) | Populus rhizosphere microbial communities from Tennessee, USA - Rhizosphere MetaG P. deltoides SRZDD2 | ecosystem: Host-associated > Plants > Roots > Rhizosphere > Soil | place: USA... | reverse complement strand
TTACTGCATCCACGATCGTCGAGGATTCTCCCACTGTTTTCGAATTCGACGACAAGACTTACGAGCCCAACAACTACGGCGAAAAGTTCTACGGGCCAGTGACGTTGCGGCGAACTCTCACCAAGTCGTTGAACGTTGCCACGGTCAAGCTTGCCGAGATGACCGGTCTGGGCAAGATTGCCGCACTGGCAAAGCAGGCCGGCATGAACGAAAAACTAATGGCAACGCCAGCCTTGGCGCTGGGTGCCTATGAAGTGACTCCTCTCGAAATAGCGGGTGCCTATACGATCTTCGCGAACTCTGGAGTCAGGGCAGAACCTTCCTTCGTGCGCAGCGTCAGGGATTCTAAGGGCAGTTCCATTGAAAGAGCAGAGCCGAAGCTCAAACCGGTACTCGATCCCAAAATCGCCTACCTCATGACCGGGTTGATGGAGGGTGTCATCAACCATGGCACGGGAGCCCGAGCCCGGGGACTGGGATTCACGTTACCTGCCGCAGGGAAAACCGGCACTTCTCACGACGGCTGGTTTGCTGGTTATACGAGCGGCATGCTTTGCATCGTGTGGGTTGGGTTCGACGACAATCGTGAGCTCAATCTCGACGGCGCCAGTTCAGCGCTGCCGATTTGGACTGAGTTCATGAAGAAAGCAACTGCTGCCCAACCATGGCTGGCCAATGCGCCGTTCGTGCCACCTGAAGGGGGCATTACAAAGGTAACGATCGACGCGAACACAGGCCTCCTGGCGGCGGCAGAATGCACGGAAGTAATCTCGGAAAACTACTTGTCTGGTACAGAACCGAAGGAAAGTTGCAGTGTAGCGGCACATGACTGGCTCTTGAACCTCCGCCAGGCACCCACAGATGTTTCGCAGGAACCTTCGATCGCAGAGCCCGGGAAGAGCGCACCTCTGATCCCTCCGACTAAACAGCCGAATGCCTTCAAACGGTTCTTCTCTAAGATTTTCTAAGCGCGTTCGTTATGCTGGCTGGACGGCTTGACGATAAACAGAGACGGCTTCCCGCTCCGGCTGTAAAGGAACTCATCCAGTGCCTCCTCTCATAAAAGACTACGTTGAGTTTCGGAAGGTTGAGTATCTCCGGTCGATCACAGCGTCAAACCTGAACGACTGCGTTCGCACCTTTCTGCCTACTGACGGACTACTGGAATTGGTGACCCGTATTCTCGAGGCGATCTCGAAGAAAATCGGCGAACGCAGCAAGAACCTGCAGGAACCCGCCTCAATTCTGCTCACCGGTGGCCACGGCGTTGGCAAGAGCCACCTGCTTTCCACGGTCTTTAGTCTGGTCAGCCAGAAAGGAGCCTGGACTCAGGGACTCAATGATCCGCGTGTGCAGACCAATATCGGGGCTGTCCGGGAGATGGATCCGCTCTGTATCCGGATCGATCTGGCCGAGCAAGCCGACGTCCCCCTTCCCGAACTGGTGCTCGCAAAAATCCATGCCGAGTATCAGATGCGGTTTAACAAACAGGTCATCGATCCATCGGTCATTCCGGGCATCGGGACCATCAAAGCGCATGAACTCATCACCTTCAACATAGCCGCAGAGCGTCCCATTCTGCTCGTGATCGATGGCTTGGCCAAACGCGCACAGAGCCGCGACGTGCAGGGGTTGAACGCCGACATAGAATTCTTGAGTTTCATGGGCTATAGCTCGAAGACAGCGCGCTTCTTTCTGATTGTTGCCGCCCACGAGGATTTTTTCTCGCCCAAGAGTCCGCTCGGAATCGACAGCACGCTCATGGCGCAGACTCTGGAAAATTTCAAGATCGAATGGATCGATCGGGCCAGTGTTCGAGAAATTATTGGACGACACATCTTTCGAAAGAGCCCTCGACAGCAACAGGATGTCCGAAAGCTTCACGCGTTCATCAAAGCCAGGCTGCCCAATTTCCAGTATTCAGAGAATGATTTTTGCGATGCCTACCCCTTCCACCCGTTGATTTTCGATCTGGCAGAGCGGATTAGAAGCAAGATCTCCACGTTTTCACTTCTGGATTTTGTTTGCACGGTTTACCCCAAAGTGGCCAGTCACCGGGCTGTGAGTCTGGTAACCATCGAAAACGTTTTCGATCGTGTGGAGTATGAGCTGAAGACCACGCCACAGTGCCAGCGTCTATACGGAATCTATCAAGAGCTGGCCGAGCGTGCCGTGCCCAGTCTACAAGATCGTTACCGGCTGTGGGGCAAAATGCTGCTGAAAGCAACCTGCCTCTTTACGTTGTCGGACCGTAATCCTTCGGTGCGCGACCTGGCCGACGCGCTGTTGTTGTTCGAAGACAGCGAAGGTCTTAGCTACAACCTGGTGGGTATGCTTCTCGGTCAGATGGAAAGGGTTGTGGAGGAGGGATTCACCACCACGGATGACCGGCTGGACCGCACCTACCGGTTGGGTGCGGCTGACATGCGGGAAGAGCTGAACAAATCGCTCGCCGGCATTGCGTCGCAAATTTCTGATACCGACACGCGGTTGGCTGAGATCCTACCGGTGGCCGCCGCCGATATCTTTCCAGACTGGACACTCGGGCGCGATCTTCCAAAGAGCGGGTTCCGCGAACCACCCCGCATGCAAGCTTTCTGGAGGGGTACGGAGCGGCCCGGCTCCTTGGTCTTTTCCGAACGATTCTTTCCGACAAGGGCACACGATCCAGACGAACCAGGTGAGATTGCTCGACTGTCTCGAGACCTGCCGGCGGTACTGGAACCATTTCTCGCCGGCCAGCCTGCCGAAGCCGTGCCGGCAGGAGAGCAGCCGTCTCGCGAATTGGATTGGCTACTCTGGATGGAACCCCTTGGGCTGTCTCCAGAAGTCCAGGCAGCTTTGAAGCCGGCAAAGCCGACTGAGGTGCACTGGCTGCCAGCACAACCGTCAGCCGAAGAATTGGCGTCGCTCAAGAAGGCTCTTGCGTTGAGACTGATGGAAAGATCGGCGAGTAATGACTTCGCGGCGTCAGACCTCAATCTTCTCCGCGAAGAAACCAAGAGTACATTGGCCAATTTGTTTCGGGAACTCTATCTGTTCCGGGGGAAGATCATCACCTGTACACGCACCCAATCCTTCAATCAAGGACACCTGGAGTGCCGCTCTCTGCGTTCGTTTGTGAGCTATTTGTTCAAACCGAACCTGGACCAGCTCTATTCGTTACACCCGGATTTCGGTGGCGAACAACTGAGCGAAAGCCATGTGCTCAAAATCACCCGAGGCCTGTTTGCCGCTCAGGATCCAACAAACCAGGAAGTACAGCGCCTCGCTGGAAAGTTCGCCTTGCCGCTAGGACTGGTGAGCCAAACTGACGGCTTGTACGAGCTGAATTTATCGCTCACGCCACCCATTTTTCTGACCCAGATCATTCAATATCTGGAAAGCCTCGAACCCGTTGAGAAGCCGATTGCAAGTTTGTACCCGATGTTGCACCGTTCGCCATTCGGGTTGACGCAGACGTCGCAGCAACTGATTCTGGCCGGGCTCGTAGCCGACGGCCAGATTGAGCTGCTGGATACTTCCACGAACACGACCATCAGCCGGGAAAACTTTGCCTCCCTTGAATCGCTGCGGGACTTCACCAGCTTCAAGCGCATTCCCAGTCACAAAGATTACCCCCTGGAGATCCTCACCCAGTGGTGTCGGTTGGTCACGGGCAGGCAGGAACTGTCCGACATCTCCACCAGCCGCGGCCGCGAATCTGCAATAGCGGCTCTGCAAGATTGGTTGCGGCAGTGGGGACACCTGGCCATCCCTCGCCGGGTTGAGTCGCTGCCCAACGAGTTTCTCACCACACAAATGTGGCGCAAGCTCACCTGGACTAAACACCGCTTTGAAAAAGTTGCTGAAACCATCGAGTCGGTGTTCGCCAAGGAAACCACTCTGATCCAGGGCATGGGTAAGGTAATCGATCTCTTTAGCGAGAACGTCGGTCTGCTGGAGAAGGCTTCACGCGACCTCGTGGAGCTCTCCCACTTCGTTCAGTGGATGGAACACTGTCTGACTGCTCGAAAGTACCTGCTGGCTTCGGAACGCACGCAGAACCCAGCGATTGAAGGAGCGCGAGAAAAGCTGCTGCTCCTTCTGGAGTCGCCACACGATTTGGTAAGCGGAGACCGTCGAACGGAATTCGACACCACGTTCCGGGAATTCAAGGAACAGTTTATCGACTACTACGCCACGCAGCATGACCAATGTGTGGGGCCACATGGAAGATTCGAACAGCTCGTCGAGCTGGAAACATCGAGCGATCTGCGCAACCTTCAGTTGCTCACGGCACTTCCTTTGGGCGATTCCAGCTATCTGCACGCGCTTGATGAATGGATCGCCGACTTTCGAGACCATCAATGCATCTTGCCGGTTCGCGACCTGCTGCTGGAGCGGCCCTCCTGCCAATGCGGATTCAAGCTGTCGCATCCCTTGAACATGGCCCAGATCGTCGAAGACCTGAAATCATTCTTACAACTGGGAATCGCACACCACAGACAAGCCCTCAGCAGCTACCGCGGGGCAATCGAGTTACGCCTCTCTCAAGACGATGGTCTTCAGGCTTCAACCGCCGAAGGTATTCGAGTAATGCTAGGGGAAGGCGCCTTGCCGGACCTGACTCAGGATATGATCGACCAGGTAAACTCCTATCTCGATCTGCACTTGCTCGAGGAAAAACTCGCGTCCCCATTGCCAGTAATCGCTCCCACCGGCCGCGCCAGCAAGCGAGAGTTACAGTCGCGCATTCAGCAGTGGCTGGATACTCTTTCAAACGAGGAAGGCGTCATCTTCTCTTTGAAGGATTTCTGACAAACCGAAAGCCTCCGTAGTTCGATGTACCCACTTGAGATGCGCTAGTTTCCCGAGGTCCACGTTTTCGAACACTTAGCCACGAGCCTGACATACATGAATCGAGGCGAGCTGCGTGTACCTGGGCTCTTGTAATGAGTCAGTTAGGAGCGGACCACCTGTTTTTCTTGGGATTGGCCAATAATCTGACAGGTTACTTGACACGAACGCGCTTTCGTTCGCTCGAGTGAATAATGGAAATGCAGTGTTCTGAGGAGGTTACTTTCTACGCAAAAAAAACCAGGCTTCTCGCTCGAATGCCAACCAAATTGCAATGACAATGGCACGAGGAGTAGGCTTATGTTAAAACAAGTTCAAATCTTGAACATGAGAGAAAACAAGCAGCTCGGAATCCAGTACTTCGAAATCCATGAGGTCGATCCCACCTACAAGATCGATCGCATCGTCTACCGTGAGAAGTCCCGGACCGGCTGGTTCAAAGAACTCAGCGCTGAAGTCTTCAAAGAAAAGACACAGCACCTGCAGTAGGATAGTCCCCTAGCAACCGGATCCACGGCAGTCTTGTCAGATTCTTCTTGCTACTTCTTCTCCAGTTCCGCTGAAACCGTTAAGTCACTATCCTTCAAAGCAGTAAACTGACGTTCGTAGTCCTTGAAACCCCGCTTCCGAAAGATGACTCGATGCGGCCCGGCCCCAATCGCCAGACGCGAAGGAGTCATTCCTACCAACACGTTGTCGAGCAGAATCTCCGCTCCTTCGGGAACTGAGTTCAGAACCACGCTGCTCGATCCCTGAGTGGATGAATTCTCCGAAGAGGACACGGCAGGCTCTGCAAGCTTCGGTTGGACTTCGGTCACCTCCGGAGGATTCATCGACCCTTCCTTGCGCAGCCCAGTCGCCAGCTCATTAAAAAGCTCGAATTCAAATTTGCCATTGGAAGTACACTGACGCCACTCTCCGGTGACACCCGAATCGTCCGACATTGCTTGAGCAAATCCGTAGATGTCGGGTCTCAATACCACCTCAGTGCTGTTCTGGGACAATCTCCGCACCTCAGCAAATATCTTGATTCTCCCATCCACCCAATTCCGCAAGAAGAGTCTGGGTGTCTTGGCCAAAGACTTGACACCATTGCTCAGCTTTGAGTACTCAGGGTTGCGGGAGAAGATAATGTAATTCGTCTCAATGCGACCTAAGTTCTTGTCCTTGATAAGGTAATCGAAGCCATGTTTCGTCAGGATCTTGAGCAGCAGAGTCCAGACTTGATGCTCATCCGCCTGGAACGTGGATCGCTCGAAAGACTTCTCGGTATCAACCGGACGTGCAATCTTGCCCTTCTCCTGACTCTGCGTCAGCTCTGCCGTGCACCCGATGACGAGCAACACAGCCAGAATAATAAGGTTGGGCAGAGATCTCATGAAATCCTTCCTGTGAACACAAGCTTCGCTGAAACAATAATTCTGACCAACGCCACCTCTCACTCGAAAGGAAGCCGAAGGTGGTTCGTTGGCGAACTCACTTATCCATTCGAATTTCCCGGGCGCGAACGACACGAAAGCCGTAGTCGGTATACGCAAATTCCGGGGACAGGCTGCTGCGCGCCGCGCAACGGCTCACTTTTACCTGATGTCGCCAAGCCCCTCCGCGCGATGCCCGCCTGGCAGTGGGGTCCAGATTCACGGGATTATTCCAAGGGGCCCGCGAGTAATAGTCCGGATCGTACCAATCGAAGCACCATTCGTGAACGTTGTCACCCAGATCATACAGGCCCAAGCGGTTCGACGGATGAAGAGCCACAGGGTGGGGGCCCTGCTGCTGCGAGCCAGTGCTGTAACGCTCCAGGGTTTCCGGCGGATCGTCGCCCCAAGCATACAAAGCCCTATCCCGCCCGTCGCGAACCGCCCATTCCCATTCGGCTTCAGTCGGCAGGCGGAACGAAAACCCAGTCTCCCGGCTGAGCCAGCCACAGTAAGCCATCGCGTTGAACCAGGTGACGGCTACCACCGGCTGAAAGGGATCGCTAAAGCACCGGTCGCTGGCCGACGACGGCACCACCTCACTCGTTGCCTCGGCAAACAGTCGGTACTGCTGGTTGGTCACGGTTGTGGAGCCCATTGCAAAAGAATCGACATACACTCGGTGCACGGGATTCTCATCGGCACGTCCGGTCTCACAGCCCATCCAAAATTCTCCTGCCGGAATCTCGATAAGATCTATCGCCAGGGCATTGCGACCATCGCAAGGTCCAGATTTAGTCAATGCCGGGTTCATCGCTTCGCCCGCAGACGCTATCAGCAGGAAACCGATTCTAGCACGAACGTCAGCCTTCAGTAGCTCTTGCGATGGCAGGAACTGTCCTCTACAAACCAACATGAACGGACGCAATATCAGCACATGATTCCGCAACGAATCACGCCTTCCGCGCTTCCGGGCGATGCCTTATGATAGAGCCAGACAAGATGTCGCCGTTCTGATTCGGGTGCCACTGGTTGAATCTCATTCATAAGGAGAATCCACAATGACCAAGCGCTTCGGTTTCCACACTGCACGTTTCCTCATCCTCGGTTCCGTCCTGCTTCTTTCCACGACGGCTTTCGCGCAAAAGGTAGAACCATCGCCCGAGAACATCAGCAAAGGCGAAGCCATTTACAAAAAGCACTGCCTGATGTGCCACGGTGCCACCGGCATGGGCGACGGCCCGGCAGGAAAGCGGCTTAACCCGAAGCCTTACAATTTCCAAGACAAGGAAAAGATGGCCGCCGAGACAGACGAGCACCTTCTGAAAGAAATCACGAAGGGGAAAGGCCCGATGCCGGCGTTTGAACGGAAGTTAAAGGAAAATGAGCGATGGATGGTTCTGCACTATATTCGGACGTTTGCGAAATAGGTATTCACGGTACTCAATTGGCCGGCAAAGCTACTGCAGAGGCGCTGAGACACGCAGGGCCTCTTTTAACCCATCTGACTATAACGATGGGTTTGAGGTGCTTGTTTCGCGTGCCACCTGCAGGTAGGAAAGACTGATGGAAACTGATGTTGCCGGAATTCGATCGGATTTCCTAGTTCGTCGAACCCTTCTCTGCCTTCTGGATCAGATCTTTGAACTTCTGAATGAACTCGCGGGCATCACGAGCAACCGTCCAGCCCGGGCGCGTGGTGAATGAAGTGAGATCGCGCCCCGCGCGGGTCCATGCCGTCAGGGTCCGAACCTCATACTCTTCGGCTGGTTGCGCAGCATGGGGTTCTTCCAAGCTTTTAAGCTGAATCTTCTCCACTGTTTTCGTCTCGACGGTCAACACCAACACCAGGTCTGCATCCTTGGCGCTGCTGACCAGTTCCCATCGCCCCCACTGCTTCACCTGCTGCCGAATCTGGTCGGATAACTTCCGATCACCGCCGCGATTTCTCAGGTAGACTGTCTTAGCCGCCAGGAGTTCCTGCGGCGCGGTCTCAGCAAGGGTAATTCCGGAACGGCCGCCTGCAAGCAACACCAAAAAACAAAGCAAGAATCGCATCGCCAAACTCTCCGCTTGAACTAACCCCGAGTGCCCGGAGCCGATGACTCAGTGTCGCCCAACTTCAGGCAATTGCAAAGCCCTTTTGCTCCTCTCACTTTCGCACCACTCCGCAACGAGACGTGCTGTGAAAACATTCCCGGCGGCGAGACTCCCAATCTCAGGAAGGCTCGGCGGGAGCCTCGCTCTCCTGCGAGAATGATCGGCGCAATTTTATGCACGCTTCAGGAGTTCGATTCGAAAGCATTGACAGTTTTCTCTTGACAAGTTTATTTACTGGTACTAAGTAATTAGTACTATGAAGATGTCAACCCTGACCAAACAAGAACTGGAGATCATGAAGATCGTCTGGAACCGCAACAGTGCTACCGTCCGCGACGTGTATGAAACCTTGCGGGAGCAAAGGCAGATCGCCTATACGACCGTCATGACCATGATGAAGATTCTTGAGAAAAAGAAATTTCTCAAGAAAACCCAGCAGGATCGAGCCTTTGTTTATCAGCCCGTGCGCCCCAAAGAGCAAGTGATTCGAACCATGGTCCAGGATTTTGTAACTCGAGTGTTTGACGGTTCGGCCGAACCTCTCTTGATGCATCTAGTCAAGGACCGGCATCTCTCTGAGAAGGACGTTCGCGAGATCACTCGCATGATCCGGGAAAGCAAATGAACCTCGGTCTTTGGCTCGACAACCTTCTCGCCTACAGTTTGCAGATCGCTGCGCTGGCAGCGGCGGGCACCGTTTTGCCGATGGTTCTAAAACTACGCCATCCAGGCGTTCTGCTTCACTATTGGAAAACTCTCTTCGTAGCCTGTTTGTTACTGCCGGTTGTGCAACCCTGGCGAGCTGTGCCCGTTGAAACCGATTCACTGAATGGCATTGGCACTGTTCATATTCAGACCACACTCGCCGTCACCGCCGAGGGCCCCGTCACTCTCCCCCTGCCGAGCGTAATGGTAGCTGTTTTGGTGCTTGGTGGTTTGGCACGACTCACCTGGTTGGCAATGGGTTTTTGCCGGCTGAGGCTCTATGTGCAAAACGCTCATCGGTTGCACCCACTTCCGGAAGCGGTGGTCGAGATGTGCCAGCGTGTGGGTGTCAGTCCTCCTTTTTACTTCTCGAGCGAGATTGGCAGCCCCGTCGCTCTCGGTTTCTGGAAGCCTCTCATTTTAGTCCCGGACAGCTTTCGGGAAATGCCACTCGACTTTCAGAAAGCAATCAGCTGCCACGAGCTGTGGCATGTACGCCGCAACGATTGGCTCTTTGGCCTCCTCGAAGAAGTGGTTGTGGCACTCTTCTGGTTTCATCCTGCCATGTGGTGGCTCAGCAGCCGAATCCAACTCTCACGCGAGCAGGTCATCGACCGACTGGTCCTCAAGACTACTGGTGAACGGAAGTCTTACCTGGACGCGTTGCTGCAAATCGCGCTGGCGCGCGGTCGGCCTGAACTGACTTTTGCTCCACTTTTCCTCACCAAGCATCACCTAACCCAACGCGTCGCGTTGATCTTAACGGAGGTTGCCATGTCTCGAACTCGTATCGCCACAGTTGTGGCAGTTTCTTGCACTCTGCTAGCTCTAACCGGAAGGCTCGCGACGAGAGCGTTTCCTCTCGAATCGCCACCGATTGAACAAGTGGCGCTCTTGTCGCAAGCATCCGATCCCGGCGCGACCAGTACTCAGTCGGCTTCTTCCTTGCGCATCTCAACAGAAGCTCTTGCTCAAAAGCTGGTGAGCAAAGTGTCTCCAGCCTACCCGGTTGAAGCGAAGAAAGAGCGTATCCAGGGAGAAGTGTTGCTGGAGGTCAACGTCAACGCAAAAGGCGAAGTGGACAACATCCGGATCATGAGGGGGCATCCGCTGCTAGTACATGCCGCGCTGGATTCGGTCAAACAGTGGAAATATGAGCCTTATGTGAAGGATGGAGTGGCCGTACCGGTCATGTCGACGGTGTATGTGAACTTCGCTCTTTCAGGCCCTGCCCGGCCTGGAGACCCACCGCAGGGACCCACGACGATTCGTCTGGACACAAACGTAATGGCTGCCAAACTTGTGTCTAGCGTACAACCTGTCTATCCGCTGGAAGCAAAACAAAAGGGCATTCAAGGTGAGGTTCTGTTCGAAATCACCATCGACGAGCAGGGTGAAGTGATCGATGTTCAGGTCTTGGGTGGTAACGCAATCCTGGTGGGGGCCGCTTATGAAGCCGTCAAACAATGGCGCTACACTTCTGTGTTGCTGAATGGAAGTCCGGTTCGTGCCAGGGCGAACGTCTCGATTAACTTTGAGTTGACCCCCTAAAGAGCTACGGACGCCGCCACTCGATGGTGAGCCGGGACGCCGGAAAGCCGTTCGTCTCAGCTTTTGGCTCTCAGCGAGTAGGTCAAAGGAACCGACTGGGGAAATCCCTTCCTGAGCCATTCAGGCAAATTGAGGCATTGAAGCTTAATGCTTCCATCGGGAGTGATCTCATGAACCCATTTTGCCTCTGGACAGAGCAGGGAGTTCATCTCTTTCAGCTGCTCCGGCCAGTCACGAGTTGCCACAGAGTTGCGTGCTTCCTTAGCTTGCAGGATCTTGGTGGTCAACTCTACTCGAGTCATGGCCTCCAGCAATGCCGACCACGCTCTCAAATAGTTTGTGTACCCATACTGTGTGCCAAGGCTCCAAGTTGAACGCGATCCCGCGAGCTGCTCCACGGCCGAGTGAGGGCTCAAGACACAGAAATTGTTTGTCCGAATCGCAGCCAAGGCTTCATGACTTGCTTCCACTATCTCTATTCCCACAAGGCGGCGTACCGGCCGTCCAAATGGGCTCTTGACTAGGAGATCGAACCAACTGGTGCTCCTGACTGGGGCATCGGTATCGGTCATGTCTCGAGAGTTCACCATGGCATCGAGCTCCATAGCACGCCAGAACGATTCTTGCCACGCCGCCAGTCCAATACGTTTCTGCCAGATGTCCGGAACATGCTCCATCTTGCGCAGGGCGCCCGTTTGAAGGTCGAGGACGGAGAGTGCCACCATTTGGCTCAGAAACTCCGGCCGTTCCCTCAAAGACTGGTTGATCTTCCACGATGCTTCCAACGCAACCTGGGCCGCGGCCGTCTCTCCTTTTCGTGTCCCCTCCAAGATGTCGAGGGCGATCAATCCTTGCAATTGGCGGTGGTAGAACAGCGCTGGAGCTGGCGCTCGACTCAACAACGCGATATCAGTCTCCCAGCGTGGCATGTCGCTTCTTTGAACCAGACTGTAAAGAACGTCCAGGTCGGCTCGGTGATTCTTGAGATAGTCTTGCAACTTCGCAGGTGCCTCATCAATGTCGTCGGTCGGCTTGTGCGATTGAGAAACAACATAAGTTGGCGCGTCTAGAGTATCGAATGGACCCACGAAGTTTTTTCGTTGGCCGCCATACAACCGGTTTGGCATTGGATTCAAGATCCCCAGCCTCGTCGTCAGCTCCTCCAGTTGTCGTGCCGTCTCATTCATGCCTGACCTCGGAAACTGCTGCAGCGCTGCGTGAAAGTATGCATCCGGAGTTTTTCCGGTCATCTCCGCCCACGCTTGCTGAACAGGCTTCTCCTTTTGCCAGATCCTCACTCCGCTCCAGATCCACGCAGCCAATATGATGGCGACCGCGCCACCAATGAGCGCCAGGGACGTGTACTTCAGCAGCCACAGGAAATGTTTGCAGAACATTTGAACGCCGTAGCGCAAATCCCACCGCAGATCCTGGTCGAGCGTGTTCATCGGTTTTTTCCTCCTGAGATGCTCAATTGCAGCCGAAGCCGCCAAATCTAGAACCGTTTGACTCCACAAACCCAGCACGCGCGTCGAGCCCGCCCGATCGAGCTGCTCCCGGCAAAGGTCCCTGAAGTTCTGGACCATTTCATGCTCGTACTCCGCGCGGAACTCTTTCGGATGAATCTTGACCAGGCACCGATAGACACGCTCGGAGCTCGTCAGGATTTTCTCGAGAAGTGCCATAACACGATCAACCGCGACTTCCAGCGAACTTCAGATCTCTGAGTAGCCGTTTGGAACGGGCCATTCCAATCAGGTTCGCCAACCGGCGTGTCTCGGCCACCACCACACGCTGTCCAAATTGCGTCAGACGGTAATAGCGGCGCCGCTCGTCGTCCAGCTCTGGATCGGGCCGCTCCTGGGATGTCTCGATGAGACCGTCTTCGATCAGGCGCTTAATGTTCCCATAGAGAATGCCAGGACCCAGCCGTACCTTCCCATCAGTTCGCGCAGACGTTTCCTTCATGATGCCGTATCCATGCCGTTCTTGATCGGCGAGTGACACAAGAATATGAAACACGGACAGTGAGAGTGGCAGTAACTCTTCGGGGTCTCGTTTTGCTTGCCTCATTCTGGACTCCTTCGGCCTATATATCGGTTCACTGATATATAACATTACCGATATAATACTCGTCAAGCCTTAAAAGCGTTGAGTTGGGACGCAATTCTTTCGCTCGATTTTGATGAGCGGGTGATCTACGAAGATTTTCGTTGACAAATACGAAGACCTTCGTTTATAAACTTTTCATTGCCGCTGAACAGGAGATCCTCAAAATGAAAAACGGACCAAAACCCAGACCAACGGATGGCGAATTGGCCATTCTGCGGGCGCTATGGCAGCTGGGACCGGCCACGGTGCGCCAAGTGCAGGAAGTGCTCAACCCGGACAAAGAAACCGGCTATACCACCGTGTTGAAGCTGATGCAGATCATGCATGAGAAAGGGTTGTTGACGCGCGACGAGAGCGAACGGACTCATGTCTATCGCGCGGCGCTCAGTGAGGAGCACACCCAGCGGCAGCTCGTGGACCATCTGTTGGAGAGGGCTTTTGGTGGTTCGGCCAGACAGTTGGTGATGCAGGTGCTTTCCAGCCGTAAGGCGTCGTCTAAAGAATTGGCTCAGATTCGCGGACTGTTGGATGAACTTGAAGGAGGCCGGCAATGAATACCATGGAACTGATGCTCGGCAAAGAATTGGCGCAAGCGGCAGGATGGACTTTGCTCCATTTCGTCTGGCAGGGATGTCTCATTGCGTTACTGCCGTTTACCGTACGAGCGCTGAGTGCACGACAGTCGGCCCAGCTGCGCTATAGCACAGCCTGCCTGGCAATGCTCATGATGGCTGTGGCTCCGCCAATTACCTTCAATCTGCTGGAAGGACAAGGCTCTCCCGCCAGTGGACCCATGTTGAATCTCGAACGTCTTACGGCAACTCCTTCGTCCGGCCGCTGGATCTCCGCCACTCCGCTGGACTCATTCTCGCCATCCTGGCTGCAGGCCATTAATGCAGAAATTTCCCCTTGGCTCCCGTCTCTAACGATTGCTTGGTTGTGTGGAGTATTTTTCCTTTCCTTGCGTCTGGCTGGCGGCTTGTTCTACACACACTGCCTCAGAAAGGACCGTACCGTCCTCATCTGTACGGAGTGGCAGGAAAGGCTGCTGCGGCTCTGCCAACAACTGCGGGTGAAGCAAACGGTGCTCTTGTTGGAATCAGCCTGCGTTCAAGTTCCAACGGTGATTGGATGGCTTCGGCCTGTAATTCTTTTGCCCGCCAGCACTCTCACAGGACTTACAGCGCAACAACTCGAAGCTATTCTGGCTCACGAATTGGCCCACATCAGCCGGTACGACTATCTGGTAAACCTGTTGCAAACAGCCGTCGAGACCTTGCTCTTCTACCATCCGGCCGTCTGGTGGGTTTCCAAGCAAGCGCGTCTGGAGCGAGAGCATTGTTGCGACGATCTGGCCGTTGCCGTTCAAGGCGACGCACTGGTCTACGCACGGGCACTAGCTGAGCTTGAAACCCGGCGTGCCAGTCGGCCACAGCTCGCGCTTGCTGCTACTGGCGGATCGTTGCTGGCGCGCATCGAGCGGCTACTCGGCTGTTCCCAACCCACCAAGCCACAACCCGGCCCGTGGCTCACCGCAGTCATGCTTGTGGCGAGCCTATTGGGTCTAGTGGCTGGGACACGGAGCGACGTGTTCTTTGGACAAGGTGGGGCTATGCTTCCCGAAGCCACCGAGAGAGAGCAAATTACACAGAGCTCCGAAGAACCGTTGCTAAAGGTTGATCTCCTGCCGACGCCAGAGTCAACGTCTTTGCGGAAAGAGCTTTCCCCACTCGACAGTCGTCGACTTGCCACTCTGAGTCTGGAAACATTCAATGAGAAGGAAGCTATGGCTCGCGTTGAAGCCCACTCTTCGACCGGTCTCTATGCGTCTTTGCAGAACACAAACAAAAGTGAAGATAAGCAGACGAGGAGTGCCGACAGTTCTTCCAGCCAGCAGACAAGCGCTCCGCCCAAAGGTGACTATATTGCTGAGCTGCGCCGTCTGGGCTATGCGAACCTCACGGTTGACCAACTGATCGACCTCAAGAGTCACGGCGTCAGTATCGAGTTCATCGAAAGCCTGAAAGGCGAGGGACTAACGGATCTCGCTGTCGAACATCTCCTGAAACTGCGAGCCCACGGGATCCAGCCCGATCTCATCCGCAGTCTGAAGGCTTCTGGATACTCGAACCTTGGAATGGAACAACTTCTCACGCTCAGAATGCATGGCATCACGCCTCAATATGTGAGCGAAATGGGTGCGGCAGGGTTTCCCCGTCTTCCGTGGGAGTCGCTCGTCAAGGCGCGCCAGCATGGTGTGAGCCCTGCATTTATCAAAGATCTTCAGTCCCTGGGTTATACGCAACTATCGCTGGACGACGTGATCAAAGCTCGCATGCATGGCATTGACGGCAACTTCATCAAACAGCTGCAGTCTTCCGGCCACAAGGGGCTGTCATTGGACGAACTCGTTAAGGCTCGGCAGCATGGAGTGGACGCTGAATTTGCGAAGATGCTGGAACCGCTCGGCTACACCGGCTTGTCTCTGGAGCAACTGATCAAGCTCCGCAATCACGGGGTGAACTCGGAATTCATTCGGGCCATCCGCCAGGAAGGTTACGACAAAGTCTCCATTGATGAACTCATCCGGCTGCGCAACCATGGCGTGAACGCCGAGTTCATTCAACGGATGAAGTCACAGGGGTTCCAAAAGCTGTCCCTGGACCAACTGATAAAGCTGAGAATGGCTGGGATGTGAGGCCACTGAGCCATGATTCTGTTCGCTTCGCAGAACGATGGAGGAAGACTATGTGGACTTTGACTTCTCATTCCAACCGCACGATCTCGTTGTGCGCCCTGTTCGCTCTTTCCTTTCTCTGTGTGTCAACCTCGCTGGTACAAGCTCAGGAAACGTTCACTGGACAATGGTTGTTGGAATTCAACCCGGAGCCCATGCCTGTTTCCCTCACCCTGCGTTACGAGTCCGACGGCAGAGGCAGGCATGACAGTTCTCAGGCAATTCCTAAGGAGCAGTTGCAGGGCCTGTCGCAAGCTCAAGTCTTCTCTGAGGGCTCAACGGTTCGATTTCAAATCAAACGCGAAGCCGGCAGCTTGCATTGCGAAGGGTGGTTCAAAGCGGGAAAAGGCTCTGGCCACTTCTCGTTTTCCCCTGACGCAGCCTTTGTCATCGCTCTGAAGCAACGTGGTTTTGCAGTTCCCTCGGCGGAGCAACAATTCTCGCTCGCGATGCATGATGTCGGGCTTGCGCTCCTCGATGAATTGAAAAAGCAGGGATACGAACAACCGACGCTGGACCAGTTGGTTCGAATGGGAACACACGGTGTGCGATTGGATTACATCAAGGGGCTCGCCTCTCTGGGCTACAAGTTACAATCGATCGATAATCTCATTCGGATGCGCGACCACGGGGTAAGCCTTAAGTTCATTGAAGAGCTGGGGACGCTGGGTTACCGGCAGCTTCCTGCGGAACAGGTGATCAAGACCCGCGACCATGGCGTGAGCCCTGAGTTCATTCGGGCCCTGCGGACACTCGGCTATGACGCGTTGCCGATCGAAGAAGTCATTCGCACGCGAGACCATGGCGTAACGCCCGAGTTCGTGAACAAACTTCGAGCGTTAGGCTATGAACGTATTCCTTTGGAGCAAGTGATCCGGATGCGGGACCACGGCGTGGGTCCCGAGTTTGTGGAAGGACTGAAGCGGGCCGGCTATTCCAACTTGGAAATCGAGCAACTGGTCCGTTTGCGGGATCATGGCGTCAGCCTTGAGTACATTGAGAAGATGAAATCTCAGGGTTACAAGAATCTGTCCGTCGATCAACTGGTGAAACTCCGCAGCCACGGAATTTAGATCGTCAGCCGACGTTGGGGTTCCCAGGTCCCAGCGTCGGCAGTTAGGGTGTTCGCCATTGGGACAATGGCATCCCAACACCGGACGTTTTTCCCCTCGCAAAGGCCCAACGAGTCAAATAAGTCCCAAACAACTCAATCGGCGAAATGCACTATCGAAGTGGCATAGTGCTTGCTTCATACAGTTCGAGACAAATGCATTGAGGTTCTCTGCTGAACCGTACCGAGGACGAACTGCCACAGACCTCCTATGCCACACGCAAAACGGCCATTGCCTCGACGGATTGCCCCCCGTTCAAAACCTATTGCTCGGGAGGAAATGGCCCGAGAGCCCGCCTTCCGTCCTGTCTTTGAGGAGCTTTATCAAGCTCACTGCTCCCCGTTGCGGCGCACAGCCTTGCATTGGGTTGGAAATGTTCACGATGCCGAGGATGCCGTGCAAGAGGCGTTCCTGCGAGCTTATCGCGGCGCGGCCAACTTCGTTGGCGGTTCAGCACTCTCAACGTGGCTGTATCGCATTTTGATCAATATCTGCCACGATCTGCACCGTCAGCGAATGCGACGCCCCGAACCTCAGGAGCTCGGCACCGGACATGAATCAACAGGAAGGCAATGGGTGGTGACGGAGGATCACCCGCTGCGGCTGTCTCTCGAAAGGACCTTGCGCCGGCTGAACCCGCGCCACAGCAGCGTACTGTTGATGTTTGAAGTCGAAGGGATGAAGCACAGCGAAATAGCTGCCCTGTTGAGGATCACTGAAGGCGCTTCCAAGACCCGGCTTTCCCAGGCTCGAAGGCAGTTGCGTGCGATGCTTTCGTCAAGGGCTTCTTAGCCTTGGTTCCAATTGACAGTCGTGCAAGCCACTCCGTAGCCTGGCACTTCCCTTCTGAGTCGGTCTAGTTTCCAAGGCGGCGCCCACGCCAAAGCGTCCCCAAAACCGAACACTTCGCACGCAAATCCTACTTCAACTACTTCAGCGCCACTGCCTCTTCCGCCTTACTTTCCTGTCTCTGAGAGGCGCGAATCATCCGGACCCTCTGTTCAACCTCTTTGGCGGCGACGTTCTGCTTCGCCTCACGCAGCACCGATGCCCAATCGTTTAAAGCAGCCACAACTTCAGGATGATTGGTTCCGAGCTTTCTTTCCCACCGCGCCACCATTTCTTTGTAGAGTTCGCCGGACCTCAGGAATTCACCGCGCACTCTGTAGAACGCCGCAAGGTTAGCCAAGCTGGACAGACTAACCACGTGATCGAGTCCGAGGGCCTTTTCCCGGATCGAGAGGGCCTGTTGAAACAAGGGTTCAGCGACCTCGTACTTTTTCTGGCGACTGTACACAATCGCTAGATTGTTGAGGCCCAAGGCAACATCCAAATGCTCTTCACCGAGCGACTTCCGACGCACTGCCAAAGCCCTATGCAGTGACGCTTCAGCACGACCGAATTTACCTTGATCAAAATAGAGTGTGCCAAGGTTGTTTAGAGAAGTGGCGGCATCGGGATGCTCGGGGCCGAGCACACTTTCCACTGTTGTCAAAGCCCGAAGCAACAAGCGCTCTGCTTTCGCCCACTCTTTTCGACTGCGATAAAAGTCAGCAAGACCGTTGAGGGAGAGTGCGACATCCGGGTGAGTAGGGCCAAGAACCTTCTCCCGGATCGAAAGCGCCCGTTGTAGCAGGGGTTCCGGATTGACGTGGGATGATCCCTGCAGCAGAGCCTGAGCCAGGTTATTCAGTCTGGCAGCAACCCTGGGATGCTCGGGACCAAAGATCTCCTCCTCGATCGCCAGACTTCGACGATAGAGCTGCTGTGCCTTGCTCAACTGACCATCCGCAGCAGCTACTGCCGCCAGGTTGTTCAACGTAGCGGCAACATCGGGATGCACCGGCCCCAGCGACTGTTCCTGAATGTGCAGCGCTCGCTGCAACAAAGGCTCTGCAAGCGAGGCTTTGCCCTGGTCGTAGTATTCCCCGGCCAGGTTACTCAGCGTGGCAGCCACTTCAGGATGCTCCGGACCGAAGGCCCTTTCCTGAAGGGCCAGCGCCCGTTGATAAAACGGTTCTGCCTGTGTGTGCTTTGCCAGCAGCCGATAGAGCTGCGCCAGATTATTGAGAGTTGCCGCCTGTGCAGAAGGATTCGGCGCCAGGCTCTTGTCTCCAATTTCCAGAGCCCTCCGGAAAAAGGATTCAGCCTTCGCATACTGGCCTTGGTCCAGGTAGAGGACCCCCATATTGTTGAGGAGCGAGGCCATTTCAGGGTCATCCTGCTTCTGGCCTGCTTCTCGAATTCTCATGGCTTCTTCGTAAAGTGTGTTTGCCTCGACGAACCTGCTTTGGTAGCGGCACACCTCTCCCAAATTGTGGAGGATTGTCGTCAACGCGGTGAGTTCGGGTCCCGAAACCCGCCGATGAGCCTCCAGTGCCTTCCGATAAAGCGCTTCGGCTTCTGGGTACCTCGCTTGTGCTCGAAGCACCAAGCCTAGGTTGTTCAAGAGGCTGGCAAATTTCGGATTCTGCGGCTCCAAATCCGTTTCCGTGATCGCTAGAGCTTTCCGGTAAAGAGACTCCGCCTCCTTGTAGCGGCCTTTCTCAAAGGACGCTTGGGCAGATTTAGCGAGGCGATCCACTTCCTCGCGTATTGTATTGCTCGTGACGTTTGTGCCCGGTTCTATCGGGTTTTTGTCTTTTGGTGGAGGATCGCTGCTTAAAGCCAGAGACTCCCCAATTGTGAGGGCCGCCAACAGCAGAATGGTTAGGATCGTTTTCCAAGCCGAGATTTCCTTCTTGAGGTGCCCGGAGTTCCCAGATGCGTGACGCATCGTCTTGTCCTTTCCTGAGAAAGGCCTCCCCGGGGCTCGTCACAATGCCTTAGACGTTTTGCTTCGTTCATTGTCACAATTCATTAGACGTACTGAATCGGTCGGAGGTTCAAATGAATTTCAATTCGGCAAAAGAATCTTTGCTGGTGGATTGTTTTTTGGAATTGCGAACTGAGCTTGTCCGTTTCAGAACTTCCTGGGTTCGCTTACAACCCAAGACATGAAAACGAGACAGCGAGCGTGGATTAACTGGAGGAGAGTAAGGGGTTTGAACAGGCGACGAACCACACCGGAATTTTGGCTATTGGAAGACTGTTGCGAACTGCGTGACGGAGAACGGTTGTAGTTACGAACTCATTGGGCGACTGCCGGACTCCGGTGCGTGAGAGCTGGGGCAACAAGTCTAAAGCCTGGGAAACAGGACGAGGCAGACAATCAATCTGCCAGCACATCCTCGATTCATTGCGCTTGTTGGACGCAGAAGAGGGTGTTCTGACCGCGCAGGAATATTTCGCCATCGGCGATCGCCGGAGTCGCAACAAAAAACTGGCCGTCGAGAGTGTTCGTGGCTAATACCTCAAATGTTTCGCCCATCTTCACCACAACTACATCACCGTCTTCGGTAGATATGTAGAGTTTGCCGTTCGCACCGACCGGAGACGATTTGATATTGGTGGCTTTCGGCAGACGTACCTGTGAGTAGTAAGGCTTGCCGGTAGTCGCATCAAGGCAGCTCACCATGCCACTATCGGTCACAAAATAGAGCTTGTTATCATGCAGGACCGGTGACGCGGTGTATGAATTGCCGCGGTTATTTGTCCATACAACGGCATCCGTGCCGGTGAGGTCACCCTTACGACCCAGCTTTATAGCAAGCAGATTGGGCTCGCGATGCCCGCTCATCACATAAATCATGTCCCCTTGCCGGACAGGTGCCGGAATTGTGTTTGTCCCAAGACCGGCGCATTCCCAAATGACTTCACCGGTCTTCAGATCGTAGCTGCGCACCTTGTTAGTCGCGCTCACCACGACTTGCTTCCGCCCTTGAACATCCACAACCAGTGGCGCAGCCCAGTTGCTGGGCTCATCGCGGTTAGCACGCCATAGCTCCTTGCCCGTATTCTTATCGAGGACTACGATCACATCCTCTCCCTCGTGATCGATATTTAGAATCAATGCATTTTCATGGAGCACTGGGGCTGTACCCTCTCCAAAGCCCAGCCGCATTGTCATGCGGACCCCTAGGTCCTTTTCCCAGATGAGCTTGCCCTTCAGGTCATAGCAAAAGATGCCGCGCGAACCGAAGTAAGCAATGACGTGCTTGCCATCGGTCACCGGCGAGTTCGAAGCAAAGCTACCGTACAGACGGTGATAACCTTCATGCGGTTTGGCAACCTTGGCAGTTCTTTCCCACAAAACCTTGCCGGTTCTGCGGTCGATGCTGATCAAGTCAAACTTGTGATCGACCATAGGGCCAGCGCCCCCAGCAGCTCCACCGCGTCGTGTGCCGTCAGACGCAGCACTGGCAGGCTGCCCTACCTCCGACGCTGCGCCGATTGGAATGGCGGTAGTAATGAAAATCTGATCGCCCCAAAGCACGGGTGAAGAGTGGCCCCGGCCAGGAACAGAAACCTTCCACTTGATGTTTTTGGTATCGCTCCAGGTGGTGGGAGCGTCCCCGCGCGCCATGCCTGTCTCATACGGCCCGCGCCAGCGGGGCCAATCTGCATCACCCGAAGGAGCATTTCCAACTGGCCCGGCGCCGATGCTCGCTAGCGATAGAAGAACCGACAAAAACAAAGATTTGGTATTCATGTGGCAATAGCTCCTTCTCTCATTTTCACCGATTCAAGGTTGTTGCGGTCTTGGCCTCTGCCCGCGACCGCCCACATTGATTCGATCCCAGCGCGGATTCCCTGTCTGCCGGTAGTCTTTAGGCAGGCTGTTCCAGTCCGGCCGCGTCAACCCATTGAGATCGTAAACCACTTTTCCATCTTTGAGTGTAAGCTCGCAAGTCAACTTCTGGGTTCCACTCTGTCTCGCGCCATACATGTCCACGAACCCGAAGTTGCCTTTCTCCAGCCGGAGCACCGCAACATCTGCCAAAGAGCCCACGGAAAGTTGGCCCAGCTCTTCATGCTTGATCTCGCGCGCCGGATTCCAGGTGGAACGCACAATCACATCTTCCAGCGAAACTCCCAAGGCCAGGAACTTGTCCATGACGTTTAGCATGTCCTTCATGCCCGCGTTCATACTGCCGATGTGCAAATCAGTTGAGATCGAATCGGGCAGGAACCCTTCCTTCACCGCTGGCGCTGCTACGCGCCACAGAAAACTGCCACCTCCGTGACCGACGTCAAAGATCACACCGCGCTTTCGGCCTTCCCAAAGTGCTGAACTGACTTTGCCTGAAGTATCCTGTTCATTCCGATTCCCGGAATGCACGTGCGTGTAGATGTCTCCAGGCCGCAGCTTCTTGGTTAGCAATTCCCCAATCGGACGCTCCGGAAGATTGCTCCCAAAGTCCACCATCACCGGAATGTTTGCGATTGTGCCCGCTTCGACCGCCTGCTCCACAGGCTTCCATTCCGGCCCGGCATAATGCGCGGTCTTGACACCCACGATCAAGCCTTTGTGCCGCAGCGCCATCTCTGCAGTCGGCTTCGCCTCCATGTCCGCCAAGTCCTGCTCAAACTTTCCCCCACGCATCCCGTTGCCAACGATGTTAATCAATGCCAGAACGCGCGTCCTCGAACGGTCGATGATGCGCTCCTTGAAGTCCTCAAAGTTTCGCCAGCCCGCGCATCCGGCATCGGCCACCGTTGTCACACCCACTCGGAACGTGAAGCCGTCCGGGGGCACACTGTTATCCCCCGCGTAGGAATTGCGCTCTCCCGTTCCGGTGTAGACGTGGACGTGGATGTCAATCAACCCGGGCGTGACGTACAGCCCCGAAGCGTCCACCACTTTGAACGCTTCAGCGGGGTCAATCCTCTCGGCCACGGCTGCTACTTTCCCATCCAGAATCGCAAGATCGCGCACCGCGTTGATCTGGTTCTTCGGATCGATCAGGTGCCCCCCACGCAATAACAAATCGTATTTCACTTGAGCTACCGCCATTCCCGGCAGCAAAAAACAAAACAGGACCACTGCAATCTGTCTGATAGTCGGTGCCATTCGGTCTGCCTCCAATTGACAGGATTTGTCTGAGCCTTGCGCTAGAAGGATCTAAATCATGATACCGGCCAAATGCTTGGCCAAATCGTCATTTTCGCAAAAGCGGAAATCCAGACCGTTCTCGGCCGGCGGCGGAGTCGTCGCGGCGAAAGCGAGCTGGATTCCGGCTCGCGCTTCGCTTGGCCGGAATGACGATGAAGCCTAACCCGCTCTACTCATTAACGACGCCGGCTGTCCTCCAGCCAAACTGCCAGATAGCGTACCTTGCCCTGGCGCTCCAACTGGACAATAGCGGGTTTGTCTGCATCCAAAGCACCCACACTTGACCGCAGGCCTTCAAGGTCCTTAACAGGCACACGACCCACAGCGTAAATCACGTCGCCAGGAAGCAACTGTTCCTCACCTGGAAAAGCCGTGGCAACACGCGCCGCCACCAGAACGCCTTCGTGTTTTCGCAGCGGTGGAAGCTCCTGAGCAGTCTTGGCGTCCAACGTTAAGCCGAGGACTCCGAGCCGTTGGACGCGATTCTTTGCGACACTCACGCTGGCGCTGAAGCGCTCGGGGTCTGGATCTCTGGCTGCAACGGCAACTTCAACCTGGAGTTTGTCGGCTCCTCGCAACACTTCCAACGAGATTCGTTCGCCGATGGCGTGGCGGTAGACATTGACTTCCAATTGGCGGGCGTTTTCCATCACTTTGCCGTTCAGCGTCAGGATCACATCTCCCTCTTTCAATCCGGCGCTGGCTGCCGAGCCCGCTGGAAAGACATCGCCCAGAATGACTCCCCAATCGTTCGCCAGGTTCAATCCCTGTGCGAGTTCGGGGGAGATACTTTGGGCATACACGCCGATGCTTCCGCGGCGCACCTGCCCAGACTTGCTGAGCTGCGTGAATACGTTTCGTGCAATGTTACTAGGCGCGGCAAAACCGATTCCCTCGCTGCCACCCGACTGCGACAAAATGAAGGTATTGATACCGATAACATGACCATGCAAGTCCACGAGCGGGCCGCCGCTATTGCCTGGATTGATCGGAGTGTCCGTCTGGATGTAAATCATTGGATCTTCCAGCCGCAATTGGCGCGCCGTCGCGCTGACAACGCCCATCGTCACAGAGTTCTCCAATCCCAGTGGGCTGCCGAATGCCAGTACCAGTTGTCCCTGCCTCACGTGGTCGGAATCCCCAAAGGTTAAGAACGGAATCCCCTTCGCTGGGATCTTCAACACGGCCAAGTCCGTATCAGAATCAACACCAACGATGTCAGCAGAAAACCTCTTGCCACGCCCTTTGAGAATCGACTGACGAGGAGAACCCGCGTCAAACAATGCTGGCAATGCGACCTCAACCGCGGCCGCTCCCTGAATCACGTGGGCATTAGTTAATACGTGGCCCTCGGAGTCCATCACCACTCCAGAACCCACATTCCGGGTCTTGCTGATCAGCCCTGGGTCAGAAGTGCCACCTTCGGGGTTCACGCGAAAGCCCGAAGCAAACACTTGAACCACGGCAGGAGAAACACGATCCGACAAATCTTCGATCGACCGGCTCAACTCGGCCAGCCGCGTGGATGGGACCTCCTTGGCGCCAGTTTGGGAGAGAAGACTCTGCGTACACAGCAACGTCGTCAACGCAATCGTACACTGTGCCGCAAATCGCTGGCGTTTCTGTCGAGTGATCATCTCAAGCTTCCCTCGCTATTTTGCTAGACCGCCGATATCTGTCATTCCTGCGAAAGCAAGAATCCAGGTGGTCGATCAACCAACCGATCGCTGGATTCCGGCTCGCGCTTCGCTTGGCCGAAATGACGAGGACTGGAACCCGAGGCCCCTTTTATCACGGCCTTCCTTTGGCAACAAGGTTCCAGCAGCACGAGAAAAATTAATTGAAACCATGAGTTGAATAGAATCGTCCTTAAACTGTTACAGCCAATAGGCATGAGTATTGCGTGATCGCTTGAGAGCGCCCGTGCCCAGTCGAAAGTTGCACTAGGCAGAATTCTACCGACTGGCTTACCATCAAGGATGCGCCTGTCATAATCCCTCCCGATCGGAAACATCTCGAATGAAGAAATGGATCGTCATTCTTACGGTTGCTGTCCTGACGGTTTTTCTTGGATACCGCGTCAACCAGGCTCTGAAGCAACAAGCGAAACCAGCGGCAGCACCCAGGGTTGCCATGCCTACTGTAGAAATCAGCAAGGTGAGGCTGGGCCCGTTGAATGAAAAAGTCTTTCTGGTTGGAGCGCTCAAGCCCGTTGCCCAAGTAGACGTGGTTTCCAAAATGACGGGTAGGATCGACCAGCTCAATGCTGAAATTGGGGACTGGGTGCGAAAGGGGACGCTGATCGCAAAAGTGGATGAGGACGAAGTGCGGCAGCAGGTAAATCGAGCCGCTGCCGCTCTTGAGGTAGCAAAGGCCAGCCTCAGCCAGAAAGAGACCGACTTGGAGATTCTCAAGAAGGAATTGGACCGCACCGTCGAGCTGCATGAGAACCAGTTGATTCCCCGACGCGATCTCGACACGGCTGAAGCGCGCTACCGCGGAGCCATCGCCCAAGAGAAGCTCGCTGAAGCTCAAATCGACCAGGCCCAGGCTGAGCTGCGCGAACTCCGGGTGCGTCTGGACAATACCCGGATTCTCGCGCCCATTTCCGGCTTGGTGGGCAAACGCCACCTGGACAATGGCGCTTTGGTAAACCCCAGCATGCCAGTTGTCTCCTTGGTTGATCTTTCAACCATGGTGATGGAAATCAATGCTCCCGAGAAGGACCTGGTGAAGATTCGTGCCGGCCTCGAAGCGAACATAGTGCTTGATGCGTACCCGGAACAGAAATTCAAAGGGCGCGTGATTCGATTGTCCCCCATTCTGGACCCGGCGACCCGGACTGGTTCCGTCGAGATTGAAGTGCCCAACCCAAAGATGATGCTCAAAGCCGAGATGTTTGCCCGTGTCGAGTTGGATCTGGGCACGCGCCACAACACGTTGCTGGTTCCCCGTGAAGCGTTGGTGAGCCACGATCAACAGCGCGGCGTCTTCAAACTTCAAGATGACATCGCTCGTTTCCAGCCTGTGGATGCGGGCGTCACTCAGGGCGGAGACGTGGAGGTGATTAGCGGACTGAAAGAGGGCGAAGCGGTCATCACCTTGGGCGTGAACTTGGTGAAAAACGGAGACAAGGTTCAGCTGAGATCGGAGAAGCCTGCTGGCACCGCGCAGAAGACACCGAAGAAGGAGGGTGCATGAAGCTTGTTGAATTCTCCATCAACCGCCCTGTTACCACCTACATGATGATCGCCACGATTCTCCTTCTCGGCGTGATCGCCTTCATGCGGTTGCCGGTGGACTTGATGCCGGAGATGGAGTTCCCAACGCTCACTGTGGCCACCACTTACCAGGGTGTAGCGCCGGAGGAAATGGAAACGCTCATCACCCGCCCAATTGAAGAAGCCGTGGGTGCGCTGGCTGGCGTGGAGAAAATCCGGTCGAGTTCGTCTGAGGGACAGAGCTCGGTTCGCATCAGCTTCGCCTGGGGCACAGATCTGAACGAAGCCGCTAGTGACGTGCGGACCCGTCTGGACCGCCTGCGGCGCATTCTGCCCGAGGACGCCGATCCGCCGACGCTTTTCAAGTTCGACACCACTCAGTTCCCCATCATGTTTCTTGCCGTGTCCAGCAGCGAAATGGATGCCCTGGCTCTGCGGCACCTCATGGAAGATCAGCTTCAGTACCGCCTTGAGCGCGTCCCTGGCGTGGCCGCTGCCGAGATCCGCGGCGGGCTGCGACGCGAAATTCACGTTGACATGTATCTGGAGAAACTGCGGGCTCTGAATATCTCTCCGGAGGAAGTCACCAACACTCTGAGGCGTGAAAATATCAATCTGCCGGTTGGTCCGGTCGAAGAAGGTAAGTACGAGCTGCTGCTGCGAACTCAGGGAGAGTTTCAGTCCGTTGATCAGATCCGGAATGTAGTGGTCACCGCGAGAAATGGCATTCCCATTTACATTCGAGACGTCGCGCGAGTGGAGGATTCTCACGAAGAGATCCGCCAGATCGTCCGGGTTGACGACCAGCCCGGCCTTCGCCTCTCAATTCGCAAGCAGGCTGGCGCAAACACAGTGCATGTTGCCGAGGCCGTGCATGCGGAGCTTGAGAAGATCCGTCAAGACTATGCCCATCTCACCATCGTCGCGACGATGGATTCCGCCATCTTTATTCAACGATCCATCGCCAACGTGCGCGACTCAGCCATTTCAGGGTCTGCATTGGTGGTTTTGGTTCTCTTCCTTTTTTTGCGCAACATCAACAGCACTTTGATTATCGGCATCACGATCCCCATCTCGATCATTGCCACGTTCGCCTTGATGTACTTCTACGGCTTTACGCTAAACACTCTCTCGTTCGGAGGCTTGGCGCTCGGCGTGGGCATGCTGCTCGACAATGCCATTGTCGTGCTGGACAACGTCTTCCGATTTCGGGACGAAGGCCAACCCATCAAAGCAGCTGCAATTCAGGGCACGTCGGAGGTTGGAAACGCGATCATGGCCTCCACACTCACCTCCGTTGCGGTATTTGTGCCGCTTGTCTTTCTCACGGGGTTCTCGGGCGTCATGTTCAAGCAGCTGGCTTATGTCGTTTCTTTTGCGCAGTTCGTTTCTTTGTTTGTCGCACTCACCATCATTCCCCTGCTGTGCACCAAAATGCTGCGCCAGCGGGAACCTGACGCCAAGCGCCACCCGTGGGCACACGCCGTGATTGAGTGGTGGGTTGGGGTGCTGGACAAGCTGGACGCCCAATACCAGAGCATTCTGCATTGGAGCCTCACCCATCGTAAAACGATCGTGGCCTTCTCAGGCCTCGTCGTGGTCGCAAGTTTGTATCTAGGGCAGTTCGTGGGCTTCGAGCTGATGCCTGAAACAGACGAAGGTGAGATCCGCGTTGACGCAGAATTGCCCTCGGGAACCCGTATCGACATTACAGACCAGGTTGCACAGCAGTTGCTGCATGTCATCCGGAAAGAAGTGCCGGAAACCCAGCGAATCATGACGGAGATTGGACAAGGAGGAGGTGGTGGCGGGGGCGGCGGTGGACGTCCCTCGTCTGTGAATACCGCTGAGTTCAGAATACAACTGGTCGATCGTGAGAAGCGCCAGCGCACCGCTCAACAGATAGCAGCAGCATTGCGACCCAAGCTTAATATTCAGCCAGGCATGATCGTTCGCACGCGTTCCGCCGGAAGTAACTTCATGCAGCGGTTCGCGAGCACGGGCGGCGATCGCGCTTCGGTGTTGATTCGAGGGCACGATCTGCCGTCTGCCACCGAACTGGCCAAGATCGTTAAGACCCACATGGATACTACTCCGGGACTGGCTGACGCTCAGATCAGCCGTCGGGAAGGTTTGCCGGAAGTGCTCATTAAGGTGGATCGCGACAAGGCCTCGGTTTTGGGACTGAACGTTTCACAACTGGCCGGCGCTCTCCAAACCACGGTGGGTGGGACACGGGCGTCCATGTATCGCGACGGAGGCGATGAGTACAACATTCTGGTGCGCCTGGTTAAGAGCGATCGCAACCGTCTGGAATTCATCCCGCAGATTCCCATCAACACGCCGCTAGGCAAGACGCTCCCCATTGGAAGTCTGGTTTCGATGGAACAGACACAGGGGCCAGTTTCGCTTGAGCGCGAAGACCAGGAAAGAGTCATCACGGTTTCCGGCAATTTGGCCAATCGCGATTTGGGGAGCGTGATGCGCGAAGTGGAGGCCAAAACACGCACGCTGGAACTGCCACGCGATTTCAGCATCTCGATGGGTGGAGAGTTGGAGGAGCAAGAGAAGGCCTTCAATGAGCTGATAGTCAGTCTCCTACTGGCGATTGTCCTGGTTTACATGGTGATGGCTGCTCAGTTTGAATCGCTGCGCGATCCGCTGATTATCATGTTCTCTATTCCTCTCGCTTCGATTGGCATCGTGCTCGCTCTGCTTCTCACAAACACTACGTTCAACATCCAGGCGTTCATCGGCACGATCCTTCTGGCAGGCATCGTGGTCAACAACGCCATTGTTCTGGTGGATTGCATCAATCAATTGCGGCGCGAAGAGGGGCTGTCGCTTCGCGAGTCCGTGGAGCTGGGTGGACGCCGACGCTTGCGGCCGATCTTGATGACGACGCTCACGACAGTCCTCGGCTTGGTGCCGATGGCTTTGGGACTTGGTGAAGGGGGCGAGGTTCAGGCTCCGATGGCTCGCGTCATCCTTGGGGGCCTTACCACGTCCACACTCATCACACTGGTTTTTATTCCCATACTCTATACGCTGGTGGAAGAACGTTCAGAGAAGAAGGCACGCAGCCGTCTGGCTGCACCAGAATCTGGCACACAGCCAATTCCGGCGGAGCAGTAGCGCACAGCTTCGTTGCCTTCTGCTCCGGTTGTGCGTGTGGCTCTCATTCGCTAAGGTTCATACTGATGAACACTGAGCGCAAATCGCCATGCGCTTCACTCGGGCTTTCTGCATTGACGCGCCCTCTGTGTTGCGATACGTTCCAACTCCTTTGAATTACCTTCACATGGATTATTGAGTCGGGCCGCAATCCCTCGCCTCCTCGCGGCGGAATCGGCCAAAGTATTCCTATTCTAAGACATCGATTGATGCCTTCCCCTTCAGATCGAGAACCTCAGCATCGCAAAGGAGACTAATGATGATTCACCGAATGATGTTGTTTGCTGCCCTTCTGGTGCTGCCTAGTTTGGCTATCGCACAGACGGCGTCCAGTGTGGCCTCGACCAATCCACGGATTTTCAACACGGTGAAAGTGAAACTGCAGGAAGGCAAGATGGTGGTGGGCGGAACGGTTTCGTCGTCTGATCCAGACATCTATTGTGCTATGGCCGGAGCGGGATTTGATTTCCTCTGGATTGAAATGCAACATAGCCCACTGTCTTATCAAGAGGTGGCTCGCATGATTTGGGCTTGCCGCGGTGCTCCGGCGATGCCGTTCATTCGTGTCCCGGATGCGACCGAGGGAGACATCCAGAAGGCGGTCGACATAGGCGCGGTGGGAATCATCATTCCGATGGTGGAGAACTTGGAAAAAGTTAAGGCGGCCATCAAGTTTGCCAAGTATCCGCCACTGGGCGCTCGCAGCCAGGGCGGAGGGCAGTATGGGTCGCTCTGGGGCAACGACTATCGTAAGAACGCCAACGACAACGTCATGATTGTGGCGATGATCGAATCTCCTGCCGGTGTCGCCATTGCGGAGCAGATTGCGTCCTTGCCGGGAGTGGACGCTGTCTTCGCAGCCAGCACAGATCTGTCAAGCTTCTCCGGCCTTCGCCAGGGTGATCCGCAGTATGAGGCGATGGTTACGAAAATCCATGACTTGACGCTAAAGTATGGGAAAGGGCTGGGCGGCCCGCTTGCCTGGAAGAATCGTCCCGGCTTCAACTTCTTTCAAGGGCCCGGCGAAACATCCCTCCTTCGCTCCGGTGCTCGCGCTGCGCTAGGCGGTACGCCGTCCGAAGGAACACCCAAAGGCGTCGCGCCGCTGGAGGGCACTGAGAAAAAATGAGTTGCCTTGTTTGCGGCTGGGGAAAAGCACGACCCCCTCTCAATCTCCCCCTTATGCGCTTCGCAAGGGGGAGAAGGATTCTCTCCTCACGCTTGAACAACGGGGACTTCTGTAATTCATATTGGAACCCCACAAACACGGGAGGCTTCGCATGAGCTTGCATCACCGCAGGCGTTTTTTACAAACCGCGGCCGCCGCGGCAGGGGCTGCGCTCTTTCCTGCCCCTTACGCCAGACTCGCCGCAGCGCTGAAGCGCAAGGTCAAAATCACAGACGTGAAATGCATGATCGTGCGCGGCACCTGGGACTGGAATCTGGTAAAGATTGAAACCGATTCCGGCCTCTACGGGATCGGTGAAGCCTACTGGGGAGCAGGTGTCAAAGACGTCATTCTCAACATCATGAAGCAGCACCTGATCGGAGAGGATCCGCTCAACGTCGACAAACTTTACACAAAAGTGCTGATGCGAAACGCCGGAGCAGGAGCCATTGCCGGCATCACGGTCACAGCCGCGAGCGGCATTGAGATCGCCCTCTGGGATTTGGCTGGCCGGATTCTTGAGACCCCCGTCTGCAATCTACTCGGAGGACGCTTCCGGGATCGCGTGCGCTTCTACCGAACCATGCAGAACCCGACCAACGTGAACGACCCCGCATCCTGGAAGGAATTGGTTCAACGAGCCCGGGCCGAGCGTTTCGGTTGGACGGCCTTCAAGTTCCAGGGCGATGGCGTTCCGGTAGCCGCAGATCCACAGTTCGAAGAACCGGGTCATGATCGCTACACCCGCGGGCTCACGAACAAGGACATTCGTCGCATTGTGAAAGGGATGGAAATTGTGCGTGAAGAGCTGGGGCCAGACCTCGACTTCGGCATCGAGTGCCACTGGCGCTATGACACTCGCGATGTCATTCAACTCGCCCGGGCTCTAGAGCCTGTTAAGCCGATGTGGCTGGAAGATCCTGTTCCGCCTGAGAACCCAAAAGCGATGGCGCGGGTGACGCAGTCCGTCAATGTCCCGATCTGCACCGGGGAAAACCTTTACACCCGTCATCAGTTTCGTGAAGTGATCGAACTACAGGCGTGCGACGTGGTTCACATCGATATTCCAAAGTCAGGGGGTCTGCTGGAATCCAAGCGCATCTCCGACCTTGCCGACGCCTACTACATCTGGACTGCGGCCCATAATCCCGCCAGCCCGATAGGCACGATTGCATCAGCACACGCCGCCGCCTCCATGCGGACATTTCGCGTGCATGAGCTGGCGAAATACATCGATTGGTGGCAGGACTTGGTGATTCATGAGGGCCCCATTTTCAAGAATGGGTACTTCACCATTCAGGACAAACCCGGCTATGGTGTTGAACTCAATCCCGACGTCGCCCGCGCACACCTCGCGCCCGGAGAAACCTGGTGGGGGTGAGGACTTCGTTGGACGGTGTCCAAAACACCTATCTTGCGTGCGGGAATTGAGGGTCGGCAGGAAGCATCGTCATTCCGGCCAAGCGTAGTGAGCGGTACTCCGGGCCGGATTCCCGCTTTCGCGGGAATGAGGGACCGAGGCATACCGCGTCTGGTTCGACGACCCACTTGGCCCTACTTCTGTCCATTCCCCCTCATCGCGGAGGAAGTGGCCGACGGAGAACCAAGACGAGCGAGCTGTGTGCTGAGACGGCCCTGTTCAAGGAACTAATGGCACCGCAAAAGCGAGTGACGACATTCTTACCCTCAACACTGGAGCGTGCACAATGAAACTAAGACAGCTGTTTCCTCTGTTCCTGGCCAGCGCTATTCCCCTGATGGCCGCCCTCGCATCCGACACAGTTTCGACTTCACAGGGACCGCTGAAAATCACTCCGATCAAGCATGCCAGCGTGATGCTCGAATTCGGCGGCAAGGTGATTCATGTGGATCCTTGGAGCCAGGGCGATTACACGGGTCTTCCCAAAGCGGATGTGATCTTTATTACAGACATCCATGGCGACCACATGGACCCAGCCAAGATTGCCGAGATCAAGAAGGACGGCACGGTGATTGTGGCTCCCGCAGCTGTCGCGAAAACCGTGACCGAAGCAACGGTCATCAACAATGGGGAGAGCAAAACCATTGCGGGCATCCAAGTTGAAGCCGTTCCCATGTATAACCTGGTTCGCGGTCCCAGTACGGGCAAGCTCTTTCACGACAAGGGGCGCGGCAACGGATACGTGCTGACGCTGGGCGGGAAGCGAATCTATTTCTCCGGCGACACCGAATCCGTTCCAGAAATGAAGGCGTTGAAAAACATCGACATCGCCTTCGTTACGATGAACCTTCCCTATACGATGCCTCCTGAAGAAGCTGCTGAGGGAGTCAAGGCGTTCAAGCCAAAGATCGTCTACCCCTACCACTACCGAAACTCGGACCTGAACGTATTCACAAATGCATTGAAAGATGAGAAAGGGATTGAAGTGCGCTTGCGGAATTGGTACTGAAAGCTTAGTAAGACAACTCGTCCACAACCGAGATCCTGAGGCAACTGAAGGTCTTCTGAGTGTTGGAGCCGACCTCCGGGCGTTTAATAGTGCTTCATCAGTCGGTTTCGGCTAGAGGCCGACTCCCACACTCCAGAAGCCCAGATCGGCCGTGGCAACCATTGTGGCCGCTCCGTTCGCCTGCTCCACCCTCTACTTCGTTGAGAACTTGTAAACGGTCGTCGTCGCGTATTTCTCGCCAGGCTTCAAGACCGTTGACGGGAAGTTCGGGTGGTTCGGTGAATCCGGAAAGTGCTGGGTCTCCAGACAAAGCCCGGCCCGTTGCTGATACACCTTGCCGGCTTTTCCCTTGATGGTGCCATCCAGAAAATTCCCCGTATAGAACTGCACGCCGGGCTCCGTCGTAAGGACTTCCAAGACTCGTCCGCTCGTGGGCTCTTCCACGCGAGCCGCGAGGGAAAGGCTGCCGTCCTTTCGGTTTATCACCCAATTGTGATCATAGCCGTTGCCGCGAATCAGTTGCTCATCCTTCTGGTTGATGCGCGCGCCAATCGCCGTGAGAGTGGTAAAGTCCATCGGCGTACCCTTCACACTTCGCAGTTCGCCCGTGGGTATGAATGCCTCACTGATCGGCGTAAAGCGATCCGCGTTGATCATCACTTGGTGCTTGAGGATGTTGGCGTCTGCACCGAGATTGAAATAGGCATGGTTGGTTAGGTTCACAATGGTGTCTTTGGTGGTGGTGGCCGCGTAGTCAATCTTCAACTCACTATCATTGCTCAGCGTGTAAACCACCGTCACAGTCAAGGCACCCGGGTAACCTTCCTCGCCGTCAGCGCTGACGTAATCCAACTTGAGTCCAACACTCTTCTGCCCACGCACCTCGGTTGGCTTCCATACGGCTTTGTCAAAACCGCGGACACCGCCGTGCAGATGACTCTCACCATTGTTGGTCGCCAAACGATACTCCCGTCCGCCGAGGGAGAATTTGCCTTTGCCGATCCGGTTGCCGTAGCGACCGATCAAGGCCCCGAAGTAGGGACTGTTGTTCTTCAGATATCCATCCAGCGAGTCGTATCCCAACGTCACCTCTTGCAGTTTTCCTTTCCGGTCTGGAACCTTAAGGGATACCACGATCCCGCCATACGTCATGATGCTGACCTCAACACCGTTGGTATTAGTCAGCGTATAGAGATCCACAGGCTTCTTCTCAGTTGTAGTCCCAAAAGGCTGCTTGCGAATCTGTGGCTGCGGCGCGGCAATGCAAAGCCCTGCAAGAAGCAGAACAACACCCATCCCGGCCGTTAGTTGTAAACTCGATCGATTCAGCTTTTTCACAAGTGTTCTCCTCAAGAATTTTCGGGACTCATATCTCACCGACGCTATTCCGCGAGCACCATCGCGTGGCGCGACGTTCCAGCTCTCTGAAAGACGGACGGCAAGAGTTTAGTCACCACCTGCGCCACTGGCAACGGAAAAGCATTCCGAACTGATCCGGTCTCTGCGATACACTTCACGATGAACCTCACCATTCACAAAAAGGAGACAACATGCGACCCTATCGCGCAGCCCTCATCATCCTCACAACGGCGGGAATCCTCGCAGCAGCCGGCCCAACCCGGAAGTCCAAGAAGCAGTTTCTTAACCCTCAGGGTGTTCCGAAACCCACGGGCTACACTCAGGTCGTGAGTGCAGGAGCGGGCCGAATGATCTTCATCTCAGGCCAGGGAGGAGCCGCTCCTGATGGCCAGATGCCGGAAGACTTCGCCGAGCAAACCAAGAACACCTTTGAGAACATCGGTCGTTGCCTGGCTGCAGCCGGCGCCAAGTTTGAGGACATCGTCAAGATCAACTACTACGTCACGGATATGGCGTACACCGCTGAACTTCGACGAGTCCGGGCAGGCTATCTGAATCAGGCGGGCCCGCCAGCTTCGACATTGGTGCAGGTAGGGTTGGGAAAAGGTTTGAAGGTGGAGATCGAAGCGGTGGCCGTTGTTCCGGAATAGAGCTTCGACGCGGCCCTTTGTCGCCTCACCTTGAAGGGTCAACCTGCGCTCATACGGCAAGCTACCGAAAAAGCTTCCCGGAGTGCTCCCACATCAGCGATGCCTTTTCCGGCGATATCGAACGCCGTACCGTGGGCAGGCGTGGTAATGACGGCTGGCAGTCCACCGGCAAGCGTGACGCCCCGGTCAAAGCCGAGCAACTTGAGGGCAATCTGTCCTTGATCGTGGTACATCGTTACCACACCGTCAAAGTCACCGCGTCTCGCGGCGATGAACAATGTGTCGGCCGGGAAGGGTCCTTTAACTTCAGCTCCGCTTGTCCGGGCTTTCTCAATTGCCGGCCCGATGACCGTGATTTCTTCACTCCCAAGCAACCCTCCTTCGCCCGCGTGGGGATTCAGGGCGGCAACCGCGATGCGTGGAACCGCAACCCCACTGGCCCGCAACGCCTGGTGAAGTAGGTCAACGGCACCGCAGATCCCATCAACGGTCAAGGCGCTTGATACGGCACTGAGCGGAATGTGCGACGTAACTCGGGAGGTCCAGAGCTTTCCGCAGATATTGATCTCCGAAACACGACCTTGGTGTTTTAAAAGGTCGGCAAAGTAGTGCAGCTCGTCCGACTGCTTCATGCCAGCCAATTTCATGGCCTGCTTGTTCAGGGGAGCAAAAACGATGGCGTCAATCTTCCCGGCCTGCCAGATTTCGATGGCTGTCCGCAAGCAGCCAAGAACGTACTCGCCGGCTTCGGCGCTGACCCTCCCCAGCACGTAATCTTCGCGTGGGCAGGGGTAGTCCAGGAACTGCGGATGCGCATCGACCGTCCTCGCAATACCTATTCCGCGCTTGTACAAGCGGCGATCACCAATTACCAGCGCCTCGGCTTGAGCCAAAGTCTCCGGAAGAGCCAACAGTTTCGCAACCAGTTCCGGACCAATGCCGGTCGGATCGCCAAGCAATAAGCCGATTCGAGGTTTCATGGGGTTTTCATCGATGTCCTGCGACGGTCATGCGAGGGCGATCCAACCACAAGAAGGGGCTTGCGCTACGAGTCTCAGAGCACCGGAAGAATCCCCAACCATTTTCATCGTCTTGTCACCGAATCTGCCCGTGATCGTCCTCGTTCTCGTCGTCGTTCTCGGCCTTTCAACTTCGAGGACGAACACGAGGACGACGACGATTAAGCCCTCACAACCCACCTTGCAGATAAGCGATGACATCCGCAAGACCCTGATGGGTCAGGGATTTCTCCAGTTCCTCTGGCATCAGGGAGATGGTGGACGCACGGATCTCGGCAATGTTCCGGCGCAACAAGGTGACGTCGCCTTCGTCCGAAGTGCCTCGGAGAGTCACTGCGCCGGGTGTTTCGTTCGAGAGAATGCCGTCATACATTCTGCCGTCTTTGGTCATCACGATGTAATTCACAAAGCGTGGTTCAATCGCGGCGCTGGGACTCAGGATCGCCGTCAGCAACTCTTGTTTCGTTTTGCTGCTGATGCCCGAGAGATCTGGTCCCAGCCGGGCGCGATGGCCCTGGGGCATATGGCACTTGGCACACGTTTTCTCGAACGCCTGTTTCCCTCGGGCCACATCCCCCCGCAATTGCAGAACGTCACGATGGGCCTCCAGGATCTTTGAGCGTTCGTCGGTTTGTGTGGAGAAATATTTGCGCGCTCGCTGCACAACCGTTGGGTCAGGGTGGTCGAGCAGCCGTGCCTGGACGGTAACATCGATGGTAGCTCGCTCAACTTTACCTTCCTCCAACGCTTTCAACAGGATCGTCATCCATTCGCGCTGGCTAAGCAGGACTGCTTGCACTTTCTCCCGGACCTCGGGGCTATAGCTCTTCCAAGGCGCGAGCAAGGCTGTCGGAATGCCTGGATCATCAAAGGCAGACAATGCCTCAACTGCAGCAATCTTCAGAGCTGCGGTGCTTGGCGAATCCAAAACACGTCGGAGCACAGGCCCGGCCGATGCAAAGCTGCCACCTTGCAAGGCGCGAATGGCAAAGACACGCTGAGCGAGGGGTAGGTTTTCTTCTTGGGCTTCTGTCAAAGCCTTCTGCATTAGACTACGCAACTCTAGATAACGAGCAGCCTCCCAGGCCGCAGCCTGAACGAGTTCTGAGCTACTTTTCAGAAACCGCGACAAAGATGTTTCAGCGTCGGGGACTTTGAGATTCTTTATGCCAGCGAGTTTCAATCCCCTGGCCAACCCCTTCAGGCCGGCATCGGGGTTCGCCTGGCTACCGAGAACCTTTAGAAATCGTCCTATCTCGCTTGCATCATGCTTTCCTCCAATGAGCGAGCCCAATTGGGTGAGCAGTTCCGGGTCTTCCAAGGAGGGACGTTTGGCGCGTAGCCGGTCGAAAAACTCCGACGCGGACTCCGCCACAGAACTGAGGATCGCTGTGCGGAACCACGGATCGGCCGCTCGCTGCAAAGCAAGGTCGACGAGAGCGGCCAGCGCGCGGCGGTCTTTACTGTTGCCAAGGGTCATCGCCAATTGAAACTGAACGCGAGGTTCTGGATCGCGGGTCATCACGAAGACAGCATTCTTGAGGGCTTCGGATGTCTCCAGGAACGGCTCAGAGAGGCGCAACGCATGCTCACGGATGTGGAAGTCGGGGTCCTTAAGAGCCTTGGCTACTTGCGCGGCGTCGAGTGACGAGAGTCCTTCGAGGGCCCATAGCGCATGAAGCCGTGTCTGAGGAACCGAGCTTTCTTGAGCGAGCTTCATGAGCAGAGGAACAGCCGTCGCGTCCTGCCGCTCCAGCAGGAGCCGTTGAGCGGTCTGCCGATGCCACCCGTTGGTACTCTCCAGCAACTGAACCAGTTCGGACGTGGTTGCCGCACCCAACTTGGGTTTAAGGTCTCTTTGCCGTAGCGGTTTGTCAGGCACAATGCGGTAGATTCGGCCCATCGTATCGCCCGCCCAGAAGTCCATGTTCTTCTTGAGCTCTTCGGGAATGGACTCAGGCGTCTCAATGAACATTCGGTAAATATCCGTCAAATAAAGGTTGCCATCTGGCGCGTTGGCAAGGTTGCAGGGCCGGAACCAGGCATCAGTCGACGCCAGAAATTCAACGTTGTCTCTGGCCCGAGAGGCTGAGAAGGTCACGCCATCAGCTTTCAAAACGTCTCGGTGGATTAGGTTGCCATTCACTTCCCCCGTGAAGACATTCCCCCAGTACTCTTTCGGAAAGACATCGCCGTTGTAGACCGTGCTGCCCGAGGCGGCACTGAAATAACCCCCAACCTGCTCGGTACGATTCAACTGATTTTCGTTGTAACGCTGCTGACGTACGCGGGTCCGTTCCACCCGCCAGGCTTGCGGCTGGGTGAGTGGAAAGATGGGTGACGACGGTCGACCGTGATCCGAGATGTCCTGTGCCATCGCGGGGATGTCGAGGAATGGCGTCTTGCCGAGATACTGCATCGGAAGCACGACGTGACGCAGATGGATGGTATTCTGCGTGATGAACCGGTTACCCCAATCGTCGAAGGTCGATCCGAACTGGGCCGGCCCGCTGGCAGGCTCTGCGATTCCGCGGTCTGGGCGGAACCGGAAATCGGTGCCGCGCACCAGAATCGGGGGACGTTCCGGATGGTCAGGCGCAGTAATGCGGCCGTCCGATCCAGTGTTGGAAGCATAAATCCAGTTATCGATTGTGAGCCTGGGATTTGTGATGCGCGCTTCGGGGTTCACTTTGGGAAATCCGGTATAAAGCACACGGCGTTCATCGGCGATGCCGTCTCCATTTGTATCCTTGAGGAACAGAATGTCCGGGGCACTGGTCACGATCAGCCCGCCTTTCCAGGGCTGCAGGCCACTGACCTCCAGGACGTGATCGGCGAAGATGACGGCTTGATCGATATGGCCATCGCCGTCACGGTCCTCGAGAAGCCGGATGCGAGAACGAGCAGGCTTTCCTGGAGGCGGATCCTCAGGGTAGTCGAGCATCTCCGCGACATAGATCTTTCCATTCTCGTCGAAAACCATTTCGACGGGGCTCAGTACCTGTGGCTCGCTGACAAAGATCTCGATTCGAAAATCATCGCTCAAGCGAAAACTCTTCAGAGCCGCATCCGGGGACAGCGCAGGAGCCTCGGGTGTCTTTTGGCTGCAGCCAGCCAGCAGAATGATGACGGCGATGAGCAAGGGCCCAGAAACTGGACTACGCAGCTTCGACATTAATCACCTCGGAGAGATCGTATTATCACAACACTCAGCCCACGCTCCTACTCGCCTTTTGACAGGTTGCTCGGTGGAGAAACGATTCTTGGATCGGCCCAGGCGATCCAATCGCATCCCTGTGGGCCAGTTTGAAAACTCTTGAAAAGGATCTCGACTCGTTGTCCGGCGAACGGCTCCAGCTTGATCTCGGCTTCCAGCCAGGTTCTATCTCTTAAGTTGCGCTGAATGTCCACGTCACGATCGAAGAGCCGGCGACTTTCACCACCTTGCGAGGTGATCCAGACCTCAAATCGGTTCGGTGCTGAACACGAAGGTTGGCTGACCAAGCCCAC